>Ga0268265_10003939_pt1 | contig 10461 bp, 7 predicted proteins | sample KBSSwiS52_FD_190355 | JGI IMG/M metagenome (GOLD analysis project Ga0268265, IMG submission 190355) | Switchgrass rhizosphere microbial communities from Kellogg Biological Station, Michigan, USA - KBS Switchgrass S5-2 (SPAdes) (version 2) | ecosystem: Host-associated > Plants > Roots >...
CCCGCCCGCAACATAGGAAGCAACGGACCCGCCCGATGCGAAGCTCGGGCTCTGCGGCAGATAGCCGATCTTCAACCCCGGCTGCACGAAGCGTTCGCCGGCATCGAGGTCCATCTCGCCGGCCAGAGCGCGCAGGATCGTAGACTTACCGCTGCCATTGGCGCCGACGAGGCAGACGCGCTCTCCCTTGCCGAGGCCGAGCGAGATTCCGGAGAAGAGCGGCCTGCCGCCGAACGTGACGGCGGCGTCGCGGAGTGCGAGTTGTGGCGGTGAAGCTGGCATGATGTCCGAATAATGCGACCGAAGTCAGTTGATGCCGCGTTCCTTGGCGACTTTGTCATAGGCGGCATTGATGGTGGCGACCTTCTGGTTCGCCAGCATCACAAATTCTTCCGGCAGGCCCTGGGCGATCAGCCGGTCGGGATGGTTGTCGCGCACCAGCTTGCGCCAGGCCGCGCGGATCTCGTCGTTGCTCATCGTGCGCGTGACCCCGAGGATCGTGTAGGGATCGGCTTTGTCCGGGCCGACATTGGCCTCGCGGATCCGCGCGAAGTCGGCCTCGCTGAAGCCGAACAAGGTCGCGACCTCTGCCAGATAGGCGATCTCCGAGTCCTGGATCCGTCCGTCGGCGCGCGCGATGTGAAAGAGACCGTCGAGCAGTTCCTCCAGCACCGGGCTGTCCTTGCGGAACATCTTGGCGATCTGCTTGGCATAGGGCTCGAAGCCGCGCGCGTCGCGCTTGGCCAGGTCGAAGATGCGGGCCACGTTGGCGGTCTCGCTCTGCGGCACCTGGAATACTTCCTTGAAGGCGGCAATCTCTGAGCGGTCGACCTGCCCGTCCGCCTTCGCCATCTTGGCGCCGAGCGCGATCACGGCAATGGTGAAGGCGATCTGCCGCGTGCCGGCCCGATCCTCCGGGCCCTCCAGCGCCGGCACTTCACCGCCGACATATTTGTCGGCGGCGTGCCCCGCCAGCGCGCCCAGCAGCGCGCCCAGCGGTCCGCCCAGAGCGAAGCCCGCGGCCCCGCCGATGATTTTTCCCCAGACGCTCATGCTTGATTCTGCGATCCCGGATCCGGCGGCCAACATAGCGGCAGGACGCCCGGTTTACCAGCCGAGGCTAAATCACGGTAAGGATGCGGTGATCCGCCGCGCCTCCTGTTTCAGCAGGCCGCCCAGCCGTGCCGCGCGCCGCATGCTGAACCGCTGCGACGGCCCGTGGATGCTGAGCGTGCCGAGCATCCGCCGCTGTCCATCCAGGATCGGCACGGCCACGGCGATGACCCCCGGCTGAAATTCGTCCTCCTCGGTCGCGTAGCCCAAGCGCCGGATTTCGTCGAAATCGCGACCCGCGGCCGCACCACTGAAAGCCTGCAGGCATTTCCCGGACGCCGTCCCGCGCATCGGCATGCCGGTCCCTTTCAGCGCCGTGGTCTTCAGGATGACGTCGCCTTTCAGGCTCTCGGCGACGATCATCGTCGTGGCGGAAGGCACCAGCAGGTTCACCGTCTCGCCGGTCGCTTGGCAGAGACGGATGATGCCGGGCCGACCCAGCTCCAGCAGATCGACCTGCTTCTCGACGATCCGGCCCAGTTTCAGCAATCGCTTGCCCAAGCGGTAGTGGCCGCTGGACGCGATCTTCTCGACCAGTTCCAGCGCAACCAGGCTGGTCAGCAGGGTCGCGACGGTGCTGGGAGCCAGCCGCATCGCCGCCGCAATGTCACGCAGGCGCCGGCCGGAGCGCGGCCCGGTCGCCAGGTCTTCGAGGATCGCATCAGCCCGCGCCAGGGATTGAATCCGCACCTTCATGTCCGGCAGCATAGTCGTTCGACAGTGTCGAACAAGGCCTCGATTGACTTTGCGGCGGCTGACCGGCGCCCGCAATCTCGCCCGCATCATCAGTGAGGAGGATTCGATGCCGCTGCATTTCACCCCCGACGAGTTCGCCGCCCGCCGCGCCGCCCTGCAGCGGTCGCTGCAGCAGGAAGGCCTCGACGGAATCCTGATGTTCCGGCAGGAGAGCATGTACTACCTGACCGGCTACGACACTTTCGGCTACGTCTTCTTTCAGTGTCTCTATTTCGGCGCCGACGGCGATCTCTTCCTGCTGACCCGCCGGCCCGATCTGCTCCAGGCCGAGCTCACCTCCGATATCAGGGAGATCCATGTCTGGGTCGATGCCGATGGCGCACACCCCGCCGGCGACCTGAAGTCGCTGCTCGAAGCCCGCAAGCTCAAGGGCAAAAAGCTCGGCGTGGAATACGACGCCTACGGCCTCACCGCCCAGAACGGCATGCGCCTCAACGCCACGCTCGAAGGCTTCTGCAGCTTGACCGACGCGTCCATGCTGGTCACCAAGCTGCGCCTGGTGAAGAGCCCGGCCGAGCTCGCCTATGTTCGCCGTGCCGCGGAACTCGCCGACGATGCGCTGGACGAAGCCCATCGCCTCGCCAAACCCGGTGCCGATGAGGGCGAGATCCTGGCGGCCATGCAAGGCGCCGTTTTCAAGGGCGGCGGCGATTATCCCGGCAACGAGTTCATCATCGGCTCCGGCCCGCAAGCACTGCTCGTGCGCTACGCCGCCGGCCGGCGCAAGCTCGACCCGCAGGACCAGCTGACGCTGGAGTTCGCCGGAGTCTATCGCCACTATCACGCCTGCCTGATGCGCACGATCGTCATTGGCCAGGTGCCGGAGCGCCAGCGCGACATGCATAAGGCGGCGACCGGCGCCATGCAGGCCTGCATCGAGGCGATCCGTCCCGGCGTCACTTTCGGCGCGGTCTTTGCCGCCCATGCCAAGGCGATGGACGACGCCGGCTTCGCTTCGGCGCGGCTCAATGCCTGCGGCTACAGCCTCGGCACCACCTTCTCGCCCAATTGGATGGACTGGCCGATGCTCTACCGCGACAATCCGGTCGCGCTCCAACCCGGGATCGTGCTCTTCCTCCACATGATCCTGGTGGACGGCGCGACAAAGCTCGCTATGAATCCAGGCCAGACGGTGATCGTGACCGAAACCGGCTGCGAGATCCTCTCCCGGCACAAGCTCGACCTGACGGTACGGTAATGGCAAACGACTCCTGGCAGTTCTGGATCGACCGCGGCGGCACCTTCACCGACGTGGTGGCGAAGAAGCCCGACGGCGGCCTGATCACCCACAAGCTGCTTTCGGAGAATCCCGGCCGCTACAAGGATGCGGCCATGGCCGGCATCCGCGCGATCCTCGGCCTCTCCGCCAACGCGCCGCTGCCGGAGAGCGTCAGCACCATCAAGATGGGCACCACCGTCGCCACCAACGCCCTGCTCGAGCGCAAGGGCGAGCGCACGCTTCTGGTCACCACCAAGGGCTTCAAGGACGCGCTGCGCATCGCCTACCAGAACCGCCCGAAGATCTTCGCCCGAAAGATCGAGCTCCCCGAGCTGCTGCACAGCGAGGTCATCGAAGTCACCGAACGGATCGATGCGCAGGGCAAAATCCTGACCCCGCTCGACGAAGCCGCGGCGCGCAGCGAAATGGCACGCGCGTTCGCATCGGGCTTCCGCTCGATCGCCATCCTCCTGATGCACGGCTATCGCTTCTCCGACCACGAGAAGCGCCTCGCCGCCATCGCGAAGGACATCGGCTTCCCGCAGATCTCGGTCAGCCATGACGTCTCGCCGCTGATGAAGCTGGTCTCCCGCGGCGACACGACCGTGGTCGATGCCTATCTCTCGCCGATCCTGCGCCGCTACGTGAACCAGGTCGCGAGCGAGGTCGGCAACAAGACGACCCGCCTGATGTTCATGCAATCAAATGGCGGGCTGACCGACGCCGCGACCTTCCAGGGCAAGGACAGCATCCTCTCTGGCCCCGCCGGCGGCATCGTCGGTGCGGTCGAAACGGCACGACAAGCCGGGTTCGAGCGGATCATCGGCTTCGACATGGGCGGCACCTCGACCGACGTCTCCCATTACAACGGCGCTTTCGAGCGCTCCTATGAGGCGCAGGTCGCCGGCGTGCGGATGCGCGCGCCGATGATGCAGATCCACACCGTGGCCGCCGGCGGCGGCTCGATCCTGCATTTCGACGGATCGCGCTTCCGGGTCGGACCGGATTCCGCCGGTGCCGCGCCCGGCCCCGCCGCCTATCGCCGCCAAGGTCCGCTCACGGTCACCGATTGCAATGTGATGCTGGGGCGCCTCAACCCCGAGTTCTTCCCGAAAGTCTTCGGCCCCAACGGCGACCAGCCGATCGACCGCGCCATCGTCGCGGAGAAATTCGCCACCCTCGCCGCCGAGATCTCCAAGGCCACCGGTGAGCAACGGTCGCCGGAAGCCGTGGCCGAGGGCTTCCTGATGATCGCCGTCGCCAATATGGCGAATGCGATCAAGGAGATCTCGATCCAGCGCGGCTATGACGTCACCCAATACACCCTCGCCTGTTTCGGCGGCGCGGGAGGACAGGCGGCTTGCCGCGTGGCCGACGCGCTTGGCATGACCCGGATCTTCCTGCATCCCTTCGCCGGCGTGCTCTCGGCCTATGGCATGGGGCTCGCCGACGTCCGCGCGATCCGTCATCGCACCGTCGAGGCCAAGCTTGAGAAAATCCTGATGTCGCGTCTGCAAACCGACATTGCCGAACTCGAGTTTGCCGCCAAGGCCGAGATCGCCGCGCAGGGCATCGCCGAGGATGCGATCACCGTCCTGCCGCAGGTCCATTTGAAATATGCCGGCACCGACGCGCCCCTCGTGGCTTCCTTCGGCAGCCTGGCCGACATCCAGGCGAGCTTCGAGACCGCGCACCGCCAGCGCTATGGTTTCATCGTGCCGGATAAGCCACTGATCGTGGATTCCATCTCGGTCGAAGCGGTCGGCCGGTCCGAGCGCGTCGACGACCCGATCCTCGCCGTCGGCGACAAGGATGCGACCGCCCTGGCCACCGTCCCCTTCTATGCCGAAGGCAGACAATACCAAGCGCCGGTCTTCGACCGTGCGCACCTGCGCCCCGGCCAGAATGTCGAAGGCCCGGCCATCGTCCTCGACCCCACTTCGACCACCATCGTCGAACCCGGCTGGCGCGCGATCACCAACGACCGCGGCCATCTGATCCTCGACCGCACCGTCGCCGTGCTGCGCAACGCCGCGATCGGCACCGCGGTGGATCCGGTGATGCTGGAGATCTTCAACAACCTCTTCATGTCGATCGCCGAGCAGATGGGCTCGACCCTGGAGAAGACCAGCCATTCGGTGAACATCAAGGAGCGGCTCGACTTCTCCTGCGCCCTCTTCGACCAGCAGGGCCGCCTGATCGCCAACGCGCCGCATATGCCGGTGCATCTGGGCTCCATGGGCGAGAGCGTCGAGACCGTGATCGCCGCGAACCCGGACATGAAACCGGGCGACGTCTATGTTCTCAACGCCCCCTATAACGGCGGCACCCATCTGCCCGATGTGACCGTGGTGACGCCGGTCTTCGACGAAACCGGTGCCGACATTCTCTTCTACGTGGCCTCCCGCGGCCATCACGCCGATATCGGCGGCATCACCCCGGGCTCCATGCCGCCCGACAGCCGCTCGGTCGAGGAGGAAGGCGTCCTCATCGACAATGTGAAGATGGTGGACCAGGGCACCTTCCGCGAAAAGGAGATGCGCGCACTCCTGGGCTCCGGCAAATACCCGGCCCGCAACGTCGACCAGAACATCGCCGATCTCGCCGCCCAGGTCGCCGCCAACGAGAAGGGTGTGCAGGAGCTGCGGCGCATGGTGAAGGATTTCGGGCTCGACGTGGTGCACGCCTATATGGACCATGTCCGCGCCAATGCCGCCGAGCAGGTCCGCCGGGTGATCGACCGCCTGAAGGACGGCGCCTTCACCTACGAAATGGACGACGGCGCCAAGATCGCCGTCGCCGTCACCGTCGATCGCAAGGCGCGCCGTGCCAAGGTCGATTTCACCGGCACCAGCAAGCAGCTTACCAACAACTTCAACGCCCCCTCGGCGGTGGCGAAAGCCGCCGTGCTCTATGTCTTCCGCACCTTGATCGACGATGAGATTCCGATGAATGCCGGCTGTCTCGAGCCGCTGGACATCGTCATCCCCGAAGGCTCGATGCTGAAGCCGAAATACCCGGCCGCCGTGGTCAGCGGCAATGTCGAGACCTCCCAATGCATCACCGATGCGCTCTACGGTGCCATGGGCGTGATGGCGGCGGCCCAGGGCACGATGAACAACTTCACCTTCGGCAATGATCGCTACCAGTATTATGAGACCGTTTCCGGCGGTTCGGGTGCCGGCCCCGACTTCGACGGCACCGATTCCGTCCAGACCCATATGACCAATTCCCGCCTGACCGACCCGGAAGTCCTGGAATGGCGCTTCCCGGTCCTGCTGGAGGAGTTCCGCATCCGTCGCGGCAGCGGCGGCAAGGGTAGGCACCGGGGCGGCGACGGCGTCGTCCGGCGGGTCCGCTTCCTGGAGGCGATGACCGCCGCTATCCTTTCCGGCCATAGGGTCATTCCGCCTTACGGCATGGCGGGCGGCGCCAATGCCGCGCTGGGGCGAAATTCGGTTGAACGCAAGGACGGTTCGGTGGTCACATTGGGTGGAACCGACAAAGCGGAGATGCGCCCCGGCGACGTCTTCGTGATCGAAACACCCGGCGGCGGCGGATACGGCGCCCCCAGCTGACAAGGACCACCCCATGCTCGCCAACCGGCGCACCAAGGACACCGACGGCCTCGTCGCGGAGTTGATCGCTTTGCTCGGCGCCGACCGGGTCAGCACCAATGCCAGCATCCTGGAGCGCCACGGCCGCGACGAATCCTACCACCCCTCCTTCGCACCCGATGTGGTCGCCTTTGCGAAATCGACGGAAGACGTGGTGGCGATCGTCAAGCTCGCCGCCCAGCATGATGCGCCGATCATTCCCTTTGGCGTCGGCACCTCTTTGGAGGGCCATGTCGCCGCGCTGGAAGGCGGCATCTCCATCGACCTCTCGCAAATGAACCAGGTGATCGAGGTCAATGCCGAGGATCTCGACGTCAAGGTTCAGGCCGGCGTCACCCGCAAGGCCCTGAACGCCTATCTTCGCGACACCGGCCTCTTCTTCCCGATCGATCCCGGCGCCGACGCGACCCTCGGCGGCATGGCGGCGACGCGGGCCAGCGGCACCAATGCGGTGCGCTACGGCACCATGCGCGAGAATGTGCTGGGCCTGACCGTGGTCCTCGCCGACGGAAGGGTGATCCGCACCGGCGGGCGGTCGCGTAAATCCGCCGCGGGCTACGACCTCACCCGCCTCTTCGTCGGCTCCGAAGGCACGCTCGGCATCATCACCGAGGTGCGGCTGCGCCTCTACGGCGTGCCGGAGACCATGGCCGCCGCCGTCGCCCTCTTCCCCAGCATCGGCGATGCGGTCAACACGGTGATCCGCACCATCCAATCCGGCATCCCCGTCGCCCGCATCGAGCTGGTGGACGAGGTGCAGATGGATGCCCTGATCCGCTACGCCAAGCTCGACTATCCGAAGCAGCCGGCCCTCTTCTTCGAGTTCCACGGCACCGAAGCCGGCGTGAAGGAACAGGCGGAGATGGTCGCGGCCTTGGGCGAAGAGTTCGGCATCGGCGGCTTTCGCTGGACCCAGAAGGCCGAGGAGCGCAGCAAGCTCTGGGAAGCCCGGCACAACGTGCTCTATTCCTGCCTGGCGCTGCGCGCGGGTGCGAAGGCGCTGGCGACCGATGCCTGCGTGCCGATCTCGCGCCTCGCCGACTGCATCCTGGAGACCCGCAAGGATATCGACGAGCACGGCCTGCTGGCGCCGATCGTCGGCCATGTCGGCGACGGCAATTTCCATGTCACCGTCGTGCTCGATCCCGACGATCCCAAAGAGATGAAAACCGTCGAAGCCTTCGTCGAGCGCCTGGCTTTGCGCTCCATCGCCATGGGCGGCACCTGCACCGGCGAGCACGGCATCGGCTACGGCAAGATCCCCTTCCTGCAGGCGGAGCATGGCGAAGGCGTCGCCGTGATGCGCCAGCTGAAACAGGCGCTGGACCCCGAGAACCGGATGAATCCCGGCAAGATCTTCGCGGCCTGACCACCACTCCGCCGTCACCGCATTCAATATATCGGAGCCATACGATGTCCGTCGCGCCCTACGCTGCCGATCGCTATGAACGCATGCAATATCGCTTCTGCGGCCGCAGCGGCCTGAAGCTGCCGCTGCTCTCGCTCGGGCTATGGCACAATTTCGGCGACAGTTCCCCCTATGAAAGCCAGCGCGCGATCGTTCGCGCCGCTTTCGACCTCGGCATCACCCATTTCGATCTCGCCAACAATTACGGCCCGCCGGCCGGCAGCGCCGAGACCAATTTCGGCCGCATGCTGCGCGAGGACCTGAAGCCCTATCGCGACGAGCTGATCATCTCGTCGAAGGCCGGCTGGGACATGTGGCCCGGACCCTATGGCCAGGGCGGCGGCTCGCGGAAATATGTGCTGGCCAGCCTCGACCAAAGCCTGAAGCGCTTGGGGCTCGACTATGTCGACATCTTCTATTCGCACCGCTTCGATCCCGACACGCCGCTGGAAGAAACCATGGGCGCCCTTGCGACCGCGGTCCAACAGGGCAAGGCGCTCTATGTCGGCATCTCCAGCTATTCGCCGAACAAGACCCGCGAGGCGGCGAAGATCCTGCAAAGCCTGGGTGTGCGCCCGCTCATTCACCAGCCCTCCTACAACATGCTGAACCGTTGGATCGAAGGCGGCCTCCTGGAAGCGCTCGCCGACAACGGCATGGGCTGCATCCCCTTCTCGCCGCTGGCGCAAGGGCTGCTCTCCGACAAATATCTGAACGGCATTCCGGCGAATGCCCGCATCAACCGGGCCGGCGGTGGATCGCTGAAACAGACGCATCTCTCCCCGGAGAACATCGCGCGGGCGAAGGCCTTGAACGAGATCGCCAAGAAGCGCGGCCAGAGCCTGACCCAGATGGCGATCGCCTGGGTGCTGCGCGATCCGCGCATCACCACCGCGCTGATCGGCGCGAGCTCGCCCGAGCAGGTTAAAGAGAATGTCGGCGCGCTTGCGAAGCTCGACTTCACCAAAGCCGAGCTGGCCGAGATCGACAAGCACGCGGTCGAGAGCGGCATCAACCTCTGGGAAAAGCCCAGCACCGACCAGCGTCCCTGAGCGAGACGCAACGACATTCCCCCGCGCGTGGCGCGGGGGAATGCGTCAGAAGGTCGTGCTGAAATTGATACCGCCGGAGCTGACGCCCGGCTCGGCCGCGGCGAAGAAATCCTGGCGATACGAGAAGGCGGCGCCGAACGACGTGCCGCGCAGGCCTTCTTTGGTGAGGTCCCAGTCCCAGCCCATGGTGAGGTCCTGCCCGCCGTCGCCGAGCCAGGCGAAGTCCGGGCTGGTGCTTTCGACGTTACCGGCGAAGGCGTAGTGATAGGCGACGCGGCAATTGAGTGCGTCCGACAATCCGAGATCCAACGCAACGGACGGGCCATGCGAGAGCTTGGCCGCCTGCGCGCTCGGTTGCGCCCAGTCGTAGAGATAGTCGAGATCGACCTTGCCGCCGAACATCGACAGGCCGTTCACCCCGAACTGCCCTTGCGCATTTGTGCCGGCGACACCCGCCAGCATGTCGGTCCGGCGCAGCGCATAGCGCGACTGAGCGGAAAGTGCCCAACCGCCGGGGCCTTTGCGCGCCACGCTGCCGCCCATCGCATAGCTCGGCAGGCGGTCGGCAACGAGCTGTGCCGTGCTCAGCTCCGGAAACAGCGCGATGTCCCAGCCACCTTGCTGAAAGCGTGCCGTGGTGCCCGTGGTCATTTCGCCCGAGCCACGCGCCGGCGCGAAGACTGCGGCAGCATCGACGCGACGCCGGGCCGAGGCCGCGTTGTCGAGAGAGAATCCGCCGCCGAGATCGATCTGCCTGCCCGCTTGCAGCCCGACGGCGTTGTTGGTGCTGGAGCTCACTTGCACCGGAAGGCCGTTCAAATCGAACTGCCGCGCCTCGAAGGACTCCAACTGCGACGCCTGGTCCTTCGAAACATCGACGGTCAGCGCAACGGGCCGCTTACCCACCGGCTCCGCGAAGGCAGCGGTACTACCGAGCGCAAACGCGGCGAGCAATGTGAAGGAGGTCGGGAACTTCATGCCGGCAATTCGGGTGATCATGATAATGGCGGGCTCTATATCAGCATCCGTCGCGGCAGCGGAGCGCATGGTTTCACAGGCGCGCGATTTTCCGACCGCCCTGTGTCGTCCGGTCTTCCACACATACCGTGTGATTGCGGCGGAACTGCGACGATTTGTCAGACTTCGCCGGCTTTCACATCGCTCAAGCGGTCGACCTTGCGCAGGGCGGGGAACAGCCACATCCAGAGGCCGACCACGCCGAGCGTCCCCAACCCGCCGACGACGACCGCGGGCACGACGCCGACCAGATGCGCGGCACCACCGGACTCGAACTCG
>Ga0268265_10003940_pt1 | contig 10459 bp, 5 predicted proteins | sample KBSSwiS52_FD_190355 | JGI IMG/M metagenome (GOLD analysis project Ga0268265, IMG submission 190355) | Switchgrass rhizosphere microbial communities from Kellogg Biological Station, Michigan, USA - KBS Switchgrass S5-2 (SPAdes) (version 2) | ecosystem: Host-associated > Plants > Roots >...
CCTGCAGGTCAGGCGGTGGGTCGGCGGCGCTGGCGGCGCTGGCGGCGCTGGCGGCGAGGATCCCCGACGTCAGCCCCAGCAGGAGCCCCGTCGATACTCTCGAGCTTCGAAGTTGCATGCGCGGCACCGTTTCGCGACCGGTCAGTCACGATACGGCGCCGAGCATACTCGCGTCGATAGAACTATTGGGATCCCTTGTTCATGGGATCCGGCTGCAGTATCGCCGTACCGAACTTCCCCGCGAGCTTGCCGGTTTGGATCCAGTGCGTCAGCAGGTCGAAATAGCCCGCTGACTGCCTGGCGTACGGCTGTCCACCCTCTTCGCCCTCTTCGAGGATGCCGTGATCGGCATTGGGGAAGACGGCAATGTCGAGCTGCGGAGGCGCAGGCTGCAGGCCGCGCAGGAATTCGAGCGTCGGCGCGCTCGGCGCTTCCGTGTCCTTGCCTGCGACGACCCAGAGCATCGGCACACGCACCCGGCGCAGCGCCGCCTGCGCGTCGTAGTCGAAAATCGCGTCGAAGCCAAGCGCGGCGCGCAACTTGGTGAACTGATCGTCGGGTGAGTTCAGCAGCGGACCGGTGAAATCGCCTTCGACTTCGTGCAGCCACTTCTCGTCCGCATGCGCGGCCTTGAACTTGCGCAGGTCGTCCAGGCCATCGGTGAAGCGCGACAGCATGATGCGGCCGGTGATGGACGTCAGCTCGCGGCCCTTCGCCATCACGCTGTCGTCGTAACCTTTCGCGCGCAGCTCATCGAAGACTTCATAGCGGTCCTCGTCGAGCGGACTGATCGCGAGCCCATAGGACACGACGACGAAGTCGGCAGGCGCGCGGGCTGCTGCCAGCGGGGCGATCCAGCCGCCCTGACTTTCGCCCATCAAACCGACGGGCACGCCGGGCGCGTCGAGGAGCTTGCGCGCGTAGGCGACCGCGGCGAGCGCATCGTCGGCCAGCTCGCTGAAGTCGACGGTGAAGCGGCCGTTCGAGCGACCGGTGCCGCGCTTGTCGTAGGCGAACACTGCGATGTCATACATGGGCAGCAGGTGCTGCACATAGTTGTAGGTCACTGCGCTGTCCTGCCCCGAGCCGAAGACGAGAACGACGAGCGCCTTGGGTTTCTCAGGCGCGAACAGCTCGCCGTAAAGCGTGTTGCCGATGCTGGAGAACGTGCCGCCCTGCTTCGTAACCGGCACGCGGCGCGCGACCCCGGAAGGCCCGTCCTTCAGACGAAACTGCAGTCGATCGCTCGAGCACCCGTCGAACGCAGCCTCGGCGATGCGTGGCTCGCGCGCTGCCCAGCCCGGTCCGCCGTCAAAATGTTTGTCGTCGCTCGGATAGAGCCGGCCGGTGCGGCCGTCGGTCACGCGATAGCGCAACGCGCCTTCGCTGCTTGGCGCAATGACGACAAAACCGCCATTGGCGAATCGATACGCACCCGAGTAGCACGCCTGCGGCGGCGCCGAATACGAATCAGCTTGGGACGCAACGGGTAGAGCAGCCGCGGCCAGCGCGACTGTACCGAACAAATAAGATGCAACTGTCATGGTGCCTCCTAGCCTCGCCAGTAACTGTGCTGGTTCGGACGCAGCACCCGCTATTTGGGTTGCGCTTGGAAGCGGATGGCTTGGCCGCCGGCGGGGGCGAGCTTGAGCTGCAAGATGTCGCCGCGGCGGACTTCGCGGCGCTCGATTGCGATGGCGAAGGGATGCGTGCGCCAGTCCGCGTTGGCGGCGTCGCGATAGATGTGCGCGCGGTAAACGCGATCGGCATCGAGGAAGTCGAGCTCGACCTCCATCGTGCGTGCGTTCTCGTCCGTGACGCTGCCCAGATACCAGTCGTCGCTGTTGCGATCCTTGCGCACGATCGTGGCGTAGTCGCCGACGGCGCCGTTCGGCACCAGCGTCTGCGCCCAGTCGGTCGGCACGTCCTTGATGAACTGAAACGGTGCCGGGTAGCGCCGGTAATTTTCGGGAAGATCCGCGGCCATCTGCAGCGGCGCGTACAGGATGACGTAGTTCGCGAGCTGCTTCGCCAGCGTCGATTGCAACGGCTGACCGCCCTTGCCCTTCAGGCTGAGCACGCCCGGCGTGAAGTCGAACGGGCCGGCGAGCATGCGAGTGAACACGAGATTCGCTTCGTGCTCCGGCGGATTCGGCGGATTGCCCCAAGCGTTGTATTCCATGCCGCGCGCGCCTTCGCGCGACACCCAATTCGGATACGTACGCCGTAATCCCGTGTCTTTGATCGGCTCGTGCGCGACCACAGCGATGTGACGCTTGGCGGCCTCCAGCACGACCTTCAGGTGATGACGCGACATCACCTGGCCGTCGTGCCACTCGAAGTGAATCCGTCCATCCTCACCCAGCGCTTTGACGCCGCCCGCGTCGGCGACGTAACCGGTCTTCACGCTGTCGATGCCCAGGCGCTGATAGAGATCGAGCCCCGCCTCGAGCTGCCGCTCGTAGTTCGCGATGTTCGCGGACGTTTCGTGATGACCGATCAGGTGCACGCCCTTGCGCTTCGCATACTCGGCGAGCCCCGCCAGATCGAAGTCCGGGTACGGCTGCGTGAAGCTGAAGCTCTCGCCGTTTGCGAACCAGTCGCCGTCCCACCCGACGTTCCAGCCTTCCACGAGCACGCCGCGAAAACCGTTGCGTGCGGCGAAGTCGATGTAGCGGCGCGTGTTCGCGGTCGTTGCGCCATGCTGCGGGCCCGCAGCCCACGTCCACTCGCCGAGATGCATCCCCCACCAGATGCCGATGTACTTCGATGGCTCGAACCACGACATGTCGCCGAGCTGGTTCGGCTCGTTGAGATTGAGAATGATGTCCGACGCCAGGTAGAGCGCGCCGGCACTGTCTGCGATCAGCAGCGTGCGCCAGGGCGTCGCGAACGGCGCGACGCGTTTGACTTTCGCACCTTGCGACGACGGCGACAGCACCGCCTTGAGCCGCGTACCGTCGACGCGACGCAGCCACATGCCCGAATAGTCCACCAACGCCGCTTCGTGGATCGCGATGTGCAGACCCGCATCGGTGCGGATCGTGAGCGGCGTGTGCGCCTGAGCGACTTCGCACAGCGCAGTCCGACGATAGAGATATTCGTAGCGATTCCACTCCCCGCCCGGGATCCACCACGCCGTGCCCTGATCGGCGAGGGCGAACTCGGTCAGCTCTTCGCCGATGTTCACCTGGTGCAGTTGCGGCTGATCCGGAAACTCGTAGCGAAACCCGACGCCATCGTCGAATACACGGAACACGACGACGAGCGAGCGCTGCGGCTGACTCTTCTCGACCAGCCGAGCGCGCAGCTCGTTGTAGCGATTGCGCACGTAGCGCCGCTCACCCCACGGCTGCTCCCATGTCTCATCGAAGCTGCGCGTCTGAACTCCATCGCCGCGGAAGTTACGCTCGAGCTTCGGTGCGTCGGTCAACCAGAAGCCGAGGCGCGACTCGGTGACGATCTGCCGGCCGCCGCGCGTGATCGAATAGCCGGGCCGGCCTTCGTCGTTGACGGTGACGCTGACGGAGAGAATATTGCCTGGAGAGTTCACGGTGCCGAGGGTCTCGGCGCCCGCGGCGCTGACCCACAGAATCAGGAGAAGAAATAGAGAATCTCTTCTCACGTTCCGTCTCCGGCAGCGCACACGATGAAGTCGAGCGGAGCCAGCACGACGCGATAGGAGCCCGGGGCGACCGCTTCGCTCTCGCAACGACCATACAATGCGGTGAACCTGCGCGAGTGGGCAGCAACTTCCATCACGGTCGACAGCGGCTGCAGCGAGGTGTTGAACGCGATCGCAATCTCGCGCCCTGTAGTCGGATCGAGCCGGGAGACGGCGAACAGCCCTGGCGAGTCGGAATAGTTGCGGACCACCTGCCGCCCACTGCGCAACGCGGCATGCGTGCGACGCAGCGCCGAGAGTTTCGCAATGGCTCGTGCAATCGGATGCTGGAGATCGAAGCTCGACCCCAGTGGGTCAGGCTTTAGCCTGACTCCGACTCTCCGATCTGCCAGATAAGAAGGTGTGCGACTGGGCATCATGTCCTGTCGGGCATCCTGATCGCCGCCGACGCCAGTGAACCCCTGCTCGTCGCCGTAGTAAACGACGGGCACTCCACGCAACGTGAACAGCATGGCGTGCGCCAGCAGCACGCGCTTCAAGACCTCGTCGTCGCTTGCCTGCGGGCGAGCCGCTCGCACATGGAAGCCGAAGCGACCACCATCGTGATTGCTCACGAACGTCGGCAGCTGTAACGCCGTCCGTTCCCCACCCTCGTACAGCGAGTCGTCCGCGAACAACCGCGCCAGCTTGTCCGTCCCAGCATTTCCGGCCACCGTATCGCGCACGGCATTCGCGAACGCAAAATCGAGGACCGCGGGCAGCTTCGCGACGCGCGTGTAGCGAGCCAGCAGCGCGACATCGATGCCCGGACTCGACACCTCGCCGAAAATGTGAAAGTGCGGGATGCCGCGCGCGGCCGCCCGCTGCAGCATCGCCGGCACGAACGCCTGCCAGAACTCCGGATTCACGTGCCGCGCAGTGTCGATGCGAAAGCCATCGACGCCGTAGCGATCGATCCAGCTGCCGTAGATCTCGATCATTCCCTGCACGACACGCGGATGCTCGGTCATGAGGTCGTCGAGCCCGACGAAGTCGCCCATCTCCGAGCTCTCGCCCTCGAAGGTCGTATTGCCGCGGTTGTGATAGAGCAGCGGGTCGTTCAGCCACTGCGGCACCTTGATCCGCTCTTCGCCCGCCGGCAGGTAGGGGGTATATGCGAAATCGGGACGCGTGAGCTTCTCGAAGTCGTTGCCGGTGAAGCCTGCGTTGATCGGTGCACCCTGCACGCCGCCGCGGCGCGAATAGGGATACTCGGCACGCGAGCGATACGGGCATTGCTCGGTCGGACATTCGCGATACGCGATCACGTCCGCCGTGTGGTTCGCGATGATGTCGAGATACACCTTCATGCCGCGCGCGTGCGCGGCTCGCACGAAAGCCTGCATCTGCGCCTCATCGCCGAGATGCGGATCGATGGCGGTGAAATCCGTGATCCAGTAACCGTGATAACCGGCCGATTCCTGGCCCGGGGCGCCCTGCACGGCCTTGTTCTTGAACACCGGTGTGAGCCACACCGCAGTGGCGCCGAGCGCCTGGATATAGTCGAGCCGCGCGGTGAGTCCCTGCAGATCGCCGCCGTGAAAGAACGCCTTCGACGTCGGATCGAAACCGTGCTGTAAACGATCACCGGGCAGCCCGCCGCGATCGTTGGCGAGATTGCCGTTCTCGAAGCGATCGGGCAGGACGAAGTAGATGATTTCATCCGTCTGCGAACGATCGCGGACCGCGTCCGCCGCGTTGGCAGTGCAAGCGAAAGCGAACAACAGCAGCAGCGAACGGACGGCAGTGATCATTGCGCGACGCTGGAAGGCGTGCCGGCCACCGCGACTGCCGGTTCTGCGACCCGCAGCACTGCCAGCCCGGCGATGAACAGGCTCGCACCGCCGATGACCAGCGCGTAGATCGGTTGTCCATGAGCGAACGCCCGCAACAGGAAGCCGAGCACGCTCGCGGCCAGCAATTGCGGAATCACGATGAAGAAATTGAAGATGCCCATGTAGATGCCCATCTTGGCGGCGGGCAGATTGTTGGACAACAGCGCGTAGGGCAGCGAAACGATCGAGGCCCACGCAAATCCGACGCCGACCATCGCGACGATCAGCCATTGAGGATCGCGAATCAGCACGAACGAGATGAGCCCGGCGGCACCCAGCCAGAGATTGATCAAGTGACTGGTGCGCAGGCCGAAGCGCCGCACCAGCAGCGGAATGGCAACGGCCGCAATCGCCGCGAAGCCGCTGTAGGAGGCGAACAGCACTCCGACCCAGTTCGCGCCTTCGTTATATCTGGCCGACTGCGGATCGGTAGTGCCGAAATGAACCTGGGTGACCGCAGCCGTGGTGTAGATCCACATTGCGAACAGCGCGAACCACGAGAAGAACTGTACGACTGCGAGTCGGCGCATTGCCGGCGGCATCTCGTGCAAATCCGCCATGATCGCGGTGAACGCATTGCGCGCACGCCAGACACTCAGGATCAGCAACGCAATCCCGTATGCGAGGAGTCCCGCCGCCAGCAGATAGAGCTCCGCCTCCAGCTTGCCGAAGCTGATCACAGCCACAGCTACGACACCGGCAGCAAGGCAGAGCAAACCGTCGCGGCGCGCTTTGCCTGCGTTGATCGTCGTCTCGCCCATCGCGTTGGCATCGTCGAAGCCCTGCAATTGCGCCGGCGGATATTCGCGCGTGCTGTCGACCGTCCACCCCACTGCCAGAAACAGGACGGCGGCTCCGGCGTAGAACGCGTACCGGACCGTATCCGGAATTGCGCCGGGCTCGGCACTGTTCTGCACGCCTGCCGCGGCGAGCAGCCAGGGCAGCAGGCTTGCCACGACTGCACCGATGCCGATGAAGAAGCTCTGCATCGCATAGCCCGTCGGGCGTTGCAGCGGCGACAACTGATCGCCGACGAACGCGCGGAACGGCTCCATCGAAATATTGAGCGATGCATCGAGCAGCCACAGCAGTCCCGCGGCGATCCACAGCGCTGGAGAGTTCGGCATCGCGAACAGCGCCAGCGTCGTCAGCACTGCGCCGCCGAGAAAATATGGCCGGCGGCGGCCGAGCCGATTCCAGGTGCGGTCGGAGTAGTACCCGACGATGGGTTGCACGATCAGCCCGGTGAGCGGCGCGGCGATCCAGAGAATCGGGATCTGCTCGACCTGCGCACCGAGCGTCTGGAAGATGCGGCTGACGTTGGCATTCTGCAGCGCGAAGCCGAACTGGATTCCCAGGAATCCGAAACACATGTTCCAGATCTGCCAGAACGATACCTGCGGCTTGGCAGTCATGCGGCGCAGTGTCGCGCGATGAAGTCCGCGTGGTCCGGCAGCTGCTGCGTAGCTTGGGCGATGAGCGCGCGGAGGTCCCGCAAATACCCCTCGCGGTCGGCAGGCGCCACCGCTTCCACGAATGGATGCGACGCTCGCGGACGCACACCCTGTCCCCACAGCACCTGCAGCCAGCTGGTCATCTGGAACAGATCGTCGGAGGCGCAGAAGATGCCCGCCGTTTCGCGGAACAGCTCGATTCGATGCCGCAGCGAATCCGGTATCGACATGTTGCGGCACGTGTCCCAGAACGCTTCGCCGCGGCGGTTGTTGGCGTGATAGTGCAGGATGATGAAATCGCGGATGTATTCGTACTCCGCCGCCATGGCGCGATTGAACTCACTGCGTCGCTCCTCGCAATCGCCGCGGTGTGGAAACAGCAGGATCAACCTCTGTATCGCCACCTGGATCAGGTGAATGGCGGTGGACTCGAGCGGCTCGAGGAAGCCGCTGGCGAGCCCCATGCACACCACGTTTCTGTTCCACAACTGTTTGCGACGCCCCGTCGTAAAGCGAATCAGCCGCGGTTCTGCAAGCGCCGGCGCATCCAGATTTGCGAGCAACAGCTCGCGCGCACGCTCGTCGCTCGTATGCGAGGACGCATAGACGTAACCGTTGCCCGTGCGGTGCTGCAGCGGGATGCGCCACTGCCACCCTGCTTCGCGCGCAGTCGAACGCGTATGTGGCAGGAGCGGCTTCACTCGCCCTGATGGAACCGCCCACGCTCGGTCGCAGGGTAACCACTGCGACCAACTCTCGTAGCCGATGCCGAGCGCCTTCTCGATCAACAGTCCGCGGAATCCCGTGCAATCGATGAAGAAGTCGGCCGTCAACTCGCGCCCGTCGGCGAGCCGCAGGGCACGCACGTCGCCGTTCTCCTGAGCCAGCACAACCTCGGCGATGATGCCATCCACCCTGCGCACGCCCATGCCCTGTGCCAAACGCGACAGATACGCCGCATAGAGCGAAGCGTCGAAATGGTAGGCCCACATCAAGCCCGCCAGCGGCGTGTCGGCGATGCGCTCGGTCCGCGCAAAACGCGCCTGCTTCGCGGCGAGCCAGTTGAAGCTGTAATCCCAGAGCGAGCTCGCGCCTGTGTGCGCGTGGTCACGCAACCAGTAGTGGTGAAAAGGGACGTAAGCGAGGTCGCGGCCCACCGGTCCGAAGGCATGCATGTACACATGCCCCGGCTCGTACCAATCGACGAACTCGATGCCGAGCTTGAACGTGCCCTGCGTTTGCCGCAGGAAATCGTCCTCGTCGATGCGCAGCAGCTTGTTGAACTGCGCAATCGCCGGGATCGTCGCCTCGCCGACGCCGACGATGCCGATCTCGGAAGATTCCACCAGCGTGATTGAGAGCCTGGGCCCGAGCACGCGTACCAGGGCGGCCGCGGCCATCCAGCCCGCAGCCCCGCCCCCGGCAATCACGACGGACCTGATTTCCTGATCGACCACGCTGTCAGCTTGTCAGAAAACGAGCCCGCCAGCGCACTCGGCCGGCGGGCTGCTCATTTGCAGTTGAGTGCTTAGAATTTGTAAGTCACTGCGACCGAGTACACCGCACCGTACTCCTGATGCTTGATCAGGTTGTACGACGTGGTGTCCACGTTGTTGAGCGTGAATGGCTCGTCGGTGAGGTTGGTGCCGGAGAGGCTCACGCTCAAACCCCTCATGAATCCTTCCTGGAACTCGTAGCCGACCTGCGCGTCCAGCAGCGACTCGGCGCTCACGTTCTTCAGCGTCAGGCTCGAGTCGAACTCGGGCACCTCGCCGATGAAATCGCCACGATAGCGGTTGCTCACGCGTGCCGAGAAACCCGCCTTCTCGAAGTACAGCGTCGTGTTGATCACTTCCTCGGACAAGCCCGGCACGGGCGTCTCGACGCCGTTGATGTCGATCGAGGAATCGTTAACGGCACCGCTCACGATGAAGCCGAAGCCATCGAGCGCCGGCGCGAAGATCGACAGCGGCATCGAGAACGTCAGCTCGGCTCCTTGGATATAGCCGCCGCTGCCGTTCACCTTGGTGGTCGTAACGCCCAGACGATTCGCATCGGCCTGGGTGTAGCCGGTGTTGGGATCGTCGGGCGAGTCCTGGCCGGGCAGCAGCACGCCCTCGAAGCTCTCGATGATCGAGCTGTTGAAGATGTACGTTTTCAGGTCCTTGTAGTACACGGCCAGGGAGACGTACGCCTGCTCGGCGAAATACTTCTCGAGCGACAGATCGAAAGTGTTCGCCTTCCACGGCCTGAGCTCCGGATTGCCGCCGCCGGTCCGCTTCCAATATATGGGCTGCCCGTTGACGTTGTCCGCAGCGCCGCCGTCCGGGACTACGGTGTAGCCCGCGCCGCCAGCGAGATCATCCATCCGTGGCCGAGCAACGGTGATCGCGGCACCGAAGCGCAGTTTCATGTCGTGGGGCAGCTCCAGTGCGAGGTTCAGGCTGGGCAGGACATCGGTGTACTTGGCGCCCGAAGTGACGATCGAAACACTGCCGAACGTCTCGCCCGGCAGCGGCGCCGAGAAAAAGCTGATGTCCGAAGACTGGTCCGCCGTAACGCTCTGCACGCCGACGTTGCCTCGCAACGGCAGGCTGCCGATCTGAGTATCGATGCCGACCTGCACGAATGCCGTGGTGAGCTTCTCGGTCACTTCCCAATCGTTGGTGACGGCGCTCTGGCGATCTCCCGTGCCCACGGCCGGATTCGGATCCGAGAATGCATCCACAGGCTGCCAGAACCCTGAGCGATACAGTGCGAGGGCGTTGTAACCGATGACCCCGTGCGGACTGCCGAAGAACGACGAATTGGTGATCCCGGTACGGAACCCTTCCGGCACGGCGGCGTGAGAAATGTTCCCGGGCAGGTACAGGATGCTCTGGAAGTTGTCCTTCGATTTCACGCGCTCGGCGTAGTTCGCTCCGAAGGTCACCCGGTCCATGAAGTTGCTGCCGAGCTTGCGCTCAGCCGACAGCCGTACCGCCTTGATCTCGTCTTCGATGTGGGGGTTGCCCACGAAACCCGAGCGGCGCGCGCCGCCGCCCCAGCCACCTGGGTCGGTCAGGAACACCGTGTTGTAGTCGCTGTAGTCGAGCGTCGGCGTGAAATGCGAGATGCCGTCAGCATCGGTCGTGAAGGAAATGGAGTCGACATGCGGCAGGAACGACGGATCGTTGTTCGTCCCGGTGCCGGCTGTGGATTCCAGACGCAGATCCTCGCGCTTGACTCGCGACCAGCTGAGGTCGCCGTTGAAGCTCCAGTCGTCGTTGAGATCGAACTGGGTGTTCCAGCCGATCGAATCGACGTCCGCGGTGCGGTCGTTGTTGTAGTTCTCGATCACCACGAACGGCACGTTCGCGAACGTGCCCGACTGTATGCGACCGTTCACCACCGGGCCGGGATTGGAGAGCGTCGCGCCTGCCCAGATCGTGCCGAACTCGACGCGCTGGACCGTTTGCAGCTCCTCGAAATCGGAGTGGTAGCCATCGACCAGCATGTGCAGCCGA
>Ga0268265_10003944_pt1 | contig 10454 bp, 9 predicted proteins | sample KBSSwiS52_FD_190355 | JGI IMG/M metagenome (GOLD analysis project Ga0268265, IMG submission 190355) | Switchgrass rhizosphere microbial communities from Kellogg Biological Station, Michigan, USA - KBS Switchgrass S5-2 (SPAdes) (version 2) | ecosystem: Host-associated > Plants > Roots >...
CGCGCTCACTTTCTTATGGAGTGATCTGTTCGCAGGAACCTGGTTCTGGCCGCTCTCCGCAGTCACCATCGCTGCCATCGCCACCTATGCCGGATTGCAGCGGCAGCACACGCTGCTGACCACCGCTGCCGTCGCCGGCTTGTTGCGGGTCGCTTTCGAAGCCTTCCTGCTCCGCGACCGCAGCTGGGCGGCGGGACATGCGGGCGGCGGCGCGGATTGGCCGTCGCTCGGTTGGGGCGCCGCGCTTTACGTCCTGACCATGACCGTACTCCTGGCCTATGGCCTGGCGCGGCGCGGTTGGATGAAGGGCGATGCCTTCACGCTGGCGAGCCTGTTCGTTGTCTGCGGCTCCATCCTGGTCTTCGTCGGCTATCCGGTGCTCTGCATCCTGATCTCCGCCTTCCAGGACGATACGGGTGCGACCGATCTCGGCCTGTTCTTCCAGAAGATCACCGATCCATCGATCTGGAGCCTCGCCTGCCTGACCGGCGGCCGCAATTGCGGGGCCGCCTGGAACTCGCTCGCGCTGGCGGTGGTGGTCGGGCTCCTGAGCACGGCGCTTGGCCTTGCTTTCGCTCTCGTGGCGACGCGGACCCGCTTTCCCTTCCCGCGGTTGCTCAAAGTGGTCTCCGTCCTGCCGATCATCACCCCGCCTTTCGTGATCGGCCTGGCACTGATCCTGATCTTCGGCCGGGCCGGCATGGTGATGACCGCGCTCAACGACTGGTTCGACCTGCCGCGCAGCCGCTGGATTTACGGCATGACCGGTCTCACCATAGCGCAGCTGCTGGCCTTCACACCGATCGCCTATCTGGTCCTCTCCGGCGTGGTGCAGGGCGTCAGCCCCTCGCTCGAAGAAGCATCCCAGACGCTGCGCGGCAGCCGCTGGCGGACCTTCGTCAAGGTGACCTGGCCGCTGATCCGGCCCGGCCTCGCCAATGCCTTCCTGATCGGCTTCATCGAGAGCCTGGCCGATTTCGGCAATCCGATGATGATCGGCGGGAACTTCCGCGTCCTCTCGGTCAGCATCTATTTCGCGGTGGTCGGCGCGGCGCAGGATCAGGGGCAGGCCGCGGTGCTGGCGATCGTGCTGCTGGTCTTCACTCTCTCCGCCTTCCTGCTGCAGCGCTGGTGGCTCGGCCGGCGCAGCTACGTGTCGGTCTCAGGCAAGGGCGATTCCGGCATCCCCGCTCCGCTGCCCCGCGGCTTGCACATCGCCTGCCTTGGCGTGGTGGTCCCCTGGTTGATCCTGACGGCGATGGTCTACGGCATCATCCTCGTCGGCGGCTTCGTGCACGCGGTCGGCAGCGACTACACGCCGACGCTCGAATACTTCCGCACCGCCTTCGGCATCCAGCAGGGCGAGCACGGCTGGTTCCTTTCGGGCTCGGCCTGGAGCTCGCTGATCACGACCCTGCAGGTGGCGTTCATCGCCATGTTCCCGACCGCGGCGCTGGGCATCATGACCGCCTATCTCCTGAACCGGCACCGCTTCGCCGGCCGCGATGCCTTCGAGTTCCTGACCATGATGAGCTTCGCCATTCCCGGCACGGTGATCGGTATCAGCTACATCCTCGCCTTCAACACACCGCCGATCCAACTGACCGGCACGGCGATCATCATGGTGATCGCCTTCGTCTTCCGGAACATGCCGGTCGGCATCCGCGCCGGGATCGCCAGCCTGAGCCAGGTCGATCGCAGTTTGGACGAGGCGTCGCTGACCCTCGGCGCCAATTCGGCGACCACGGTGCGGCGCGTGATCCTGCCGATCCTCAGGCCGGCCATTGCCGTCTCCATGGTCTATGCCTTCGTGCGCGCCATCACCAGCGTCAGTGCCGTGATCTTCCTGGTCAGCGGCGAATACAACCTGGCGACGGTCTACATCGTCGGCCGAGCCGAATACGGCGAATACGGCCTTGCCATCGTCTATTCCGCGGTGCTGATCGTGATCATGCTGCTGGCGCTGATCGGCATCCAAGCGGCGGTCGGCGAGCGACGCATAGGCCGCCGTGCCATGATAACGCAAACCCGGACCGCCGCAGCATGAACCAAGCCGCACCCAAGCCCGCCGTCATCTTCGAGAAGGTCACCAAGCGCTACGGCGGCATCACCGCGGTCGATGCGATCGACTTTTCGATCGCATCGGGCACGCTGGTGACCCTGCTCGGCCCTTCCGGCTGCGGGAAGACCACGACCCTGCGGATGATCGCCGGGTTGGAGACACCGAGCGAAGGCCGCATCCTGATCGGCGACGCCGATGTGACCGGCCTCCCCGCCGCGCAGCGCGATGTCAGCATGGTGTTCCAGTCCTATGCACTCTTCCCGCATATGACGGTGCTGGAGAATGTCTGCTACGGCTTGCGCGCTTCCGGCATCGCCAAGCGTCGCGCCGAGGAGATGGCAGCCGACAAGCTCGCGACCGTGGGCCTCGGCGGCTTCGAGAAACGGCTGCCGAGCGAACTCTCCGGCGGCCAGCAGCAGCGCGTGGCGGTCGCCCGTGCCATCGTACTCGAGCCGAAGGTGCTGCTGTTCGACGAGCCGCTGTCCAATCTCGACGTGAAGCTGCGCCGCCGCGTGCGCGAGGACATTCGTGGCCTGCAGCAGCAATTGTCGCTGACCGCGGTCTATGTGACGCATGACCAGGAAGAGGCGCTGGCCGTCTCCGACCGGATCATCGTCATGCGCAATGCGCGCATCGTGCAGGATGGGACGCCGCGCAAGCTCTACGAAGAACCCGCCGACCGCTTCATCGCCGACTTCATCGGCAATGCCAACCTGCTGCCGGTGACTGCGGAACGCATCGACGCCACGACCGCCCAGGTGCGCCTGCAAGGCGCAACGCTCACAATGCCCAGCCGCGGCCTGCTGGACGCTGCGGCGAGCCGGCATGACCTGGCGCTAGCGGTGCGGCCGCAGGCGATCCGCCTGCGCGAAGGCCGCGCCGCCATGAGCGAGCTCGGCGGCGTCATCCGCAAGACGGTCTACCTCGGCAGCCATCTCGAATACGAGGTGGCGATCGCGGGGGCCGGGCCGGAGATCCTGGTCATCGTGCCGGACACCAGTCGTCCCCTGGCGCCTGACACACCGGTCATTCTCGAACTTCAAGCACAAGGGGCGGCTTTGGTGCCGGCCGATCAAAATTCATGAACCTGCACGAGCTCGCCGGCCGCCAGAGATTCGCCGAAGCGCTGGCCGTCAGGGCCGGAAAGCTTGCCCTGGAGATGCGCAGCACCCTCGCCCCAGCCGAGGCGAAGTCGGCGATCGACTTCTGCACCGAGGCCGACCGCGCGGTGGAGCAGCTGGTGCGCGGCGAGATCGCCGCTGCCTACGGGGAACCTGTGCTCGGCGAGGAATACGGCCAGGACGCCGGCGCAGACGGCAGCGCCGGCCTCTGGGTGGTCGACCCGATCGACGGCACGACCGAGTATATCCACGGCAGTGGCCGCTGGTGCGTCTCGCTCGCCTTCCTCCGCGACGGCGCGATCGAGCTCGGCGTCATCTACGAGCCAGTCGGCAATCGCCTATTTTCGGCGTGCGCCGGCCAGGGCGCTTCGATGAACGGCGACCCGATCCAGGTCAGCCGTCTGGAGCACCGCGCCGTGCCGGTGATCGAGGTCGGGTGGTCGGAGCGGCGCAGCCTCGACGCTTATTGCGACCTGCTCCATATGCTGGTGGCAAGCCGCATGGAGTTCCGGCGCCGTGGCTCCGGTGCACTTGGGCTCGCCGACGTCGCTTGCGGCGTCAACGACGGCTATGTCGAGCTGCACATCAATTCCTGGGACGCCGTGGCGGGGATCCTGCTGGTGCGCGAAGCCGGCGGCTGGACCAATGATTTCTTGGCCGGCAACGGCCTCACCGAAGGCAATCTGATTCTGGCCGCGACCCCGGAGCTGCACCAGCCGCTCGCAGCTTTGCTGCCGGCCAACAGTGGCCGTTTGCAGCCTTACTGAGATCGCTTACTCGGTCGGATAGCGGATGGAGAGAACCTCGAGCTCCAGGTCGCCGGCCGGCCGCTTCCAGACGATGGTGTCGCCGGTTTTGGCATCCTTCAGCGCCAAGGCGAGCGGCGAGACCCAGGAAAGCTTCCCGACATTGGGATCGGCTTCGTCTTCGCCGACGATCTCGAACTTGCGCTTCACGCCGTTCTCGTCCTCGGTCTCGACAATGGCGCCGAAATCCACCTGATCCTTCGGCTGCTGGTCATAGTCCACCGGGATCGCGCGGGTCAGGCGCTCCTGCACATAACGCAGGTCGCGCTCGGTCACCTGCAGCGCCTCCTTGTCGAGCAAGGTCTGCTCGACGGCAAGGCGGTGCTTCGAATCCTCGAGATCGGCCAGTTGCTGCTTCAGCATTGCCAAACCGCGCGGGGTCACGAAGTTCGGATGCGGGCTTTGCGGCCGCTCCGGCAATTCCGGGACCTGATCTTCGTTTTCCTTGACGAAAGCTCTGCTCATCCTGCTCACTCCCTCCTTCTGTTATTTAGAGTTGCCTTATTCCAGGACAAGGTCAAAGGTTATCCGCCTGCGGCCAACCCCCTGAAAAGGCGTCAATTTTTCGGGGACGAGGGGGCTCCCATGACCGAGGTACGGTGTCTGTTGGAGAAGAGGTCGGTCCTGGGGGAAGGGCCGATCTGGCGACCCCGGGAAAATTCCCTCTATTGGATCGATCTCAAAGCGCCCGCTATCTACTGCTTCGACGTAATCACCCGGCAGAACCGGCAGATCCCCGCGGCGCTCGGAAAGACGATCGGCGGCATGGTGTTCGCGCGCGACGGCCGGATGGTCGTGGTCGATGGCGAAGGCGTGCATGACTTGAGCAACACCGGCCATCGCAATCTGCTGGCCCAGCCGGAAACCGATGCCGGCAACGCCTTCAACGACGCGAAATGCGATCCCAAGGGACGGCTCTGGAGCGGCACCGCCGATATCGGCGAGACCCGCCAGAGCGGGAGTCTTTTTGTGATCGAGGGACAGGGCCAGCGCCGGATCCGCCGTATCGACAGCGGCATCATCTGCGCCAACGGCCCCGCCTTCTCGCCTGACGGACGCACCGCATACTTCACGGACAGCTTCGCCCAGGAGATCTATTGCTACAATGTCGACCTCGATACCGGCCTGATCGGCGAGCGCAGGAGCTTCGTGCGCTGCAGCCCCGACGCCGGCTATCCCGACGGCATGACGGTCGATGCGCAGGGCTATCTCTGGTGCTGCAACTGGGACGGCTGGAGCGTCACGCGCTATGCGCCGAACGGCGAGATCGACCGGGTGCTGAAAGTGCCGGTGCCGCGCCCGACCTCGGTCTGCTTCGGCGGTCCGCGCATGGACCAGCTTTTCATCACCAGCGCCAGCGACGGATTGAGCGCAGACACGCTCCGCGAGGCCCCGCTCTCGGGCAGCCTGTTTGTCTGCGAGCCGGGTGTCAAAGGCCTGCTCGATGCGGAGTACAACGGTTAGACCATGACTGAGGGCACATTCGACGTCGTCATTGTCGGCGGCGGCGTGATCGGATCATCGACCGCCTATTTCCTGGCCAGCCAGCCGGATTTCGACGGCCGGATCGCGGTCATCGAGAAGGATTCGACCTATACCGACGCGGCGACGCCGCGCTCGGCCGGCGGCGTGCGCCAGCAGTTCTCCACGCCGGAGAACGTGCAGATCTCCGCCTTCGCGGCGTCGTTCTACAAGTCGATCGAGCAGCACCTCGCGGTCGGCAACGACAAGCCGGCGATCAACTTCCATGAAAACGGCTATCTGTTCCTCGCGACCCATGGGGGCTTGAAGACGCTGCTCGCCAACCACCGCCTGCAGCACGAGCAAGGCGCCGGCACCTTGCTCTGGACGCCGCAGGAGTTGGAAAACCGTTTCCCCTGGATCAACACCGCCGATCTCGCCGGCGCCACCTTCGGCCCGGCCAACGAGGGCTGGATCGATCCCTACTCGCTTCTGCAAGCGTTCAAGCGCAAGGCCCGCTCGCTCGACGTCACCTATATCCAGGACGAGGTGACCGGCTTCGACTTCGCCGGCGCGCGGATCTCCGCCGTGAAACTGAAGGAAGGCGGCCGGATCGACTGCGCCGCCGTGGTGAACTCCGCCGGCTATCACGCCCGCACCATCGCCGGTTATGCGGGCATCGACCTGCCCGTGCATCCGCGCAAGCGCTACGTCTATGTCTTCGACTGCCGCGAGGAGGTCGAGAACGAGACCATGCCGCTCACCATCGACCCCTCCGGCGTCTGGTTCCGCCCCGAAGGCGCGAACTTCATCTGCGGCGTCTCGCCGGAAGACTGGGACGACCCGGATTGCCTGGATTTCGAGCTCGATTATCGTCCTTTTGAAGAATTGATCTGGCCGACACTTGCGCACAGAGTCCCGATGTTCGAGGCGATCAAGCTGATCCGGGCCTGGGCGGGGCATTATGACTACAACGTGCTCGATCAGAACGTCCTGATCGGGCCGGCGCCGCAAGTCCCGAACTTCTTTTTCGCCAACGGCTTCTCCGGGCACGGTCTGCAGCAGAGCCCAGCGATCGGCCGTGCCTTGAGCGAACTGATCGTGTTCGGCCAGTACCGGACGCTGGACTTGAGCCGGCTTTCCTACAATCGCGTGCTGAACGGCACCCTGATCAAGGAAGCCAACGTTGTCTGAGCAGAGGGTCACACCACCGTTGTCGATTGCGCTGATCTCGATCCATTGCGAGGACCGGCCGGGATTGGTCGCCGGTGTGACCGGCCGCCTCTACGATCTGGAGATCAATCTCGGCGATACCGCCTTCGCGGTGCTCGGCGGCGGCGCGGAGCTCACCCTGCTCGCCAAGCTGCCGGACCGGTTGACTCTCGAAGAGCTCGATCGCGAATTGAAATCTCTGCCTGAGCTCAAAGATGCGAAGCTGACGGTGACGCCGTTCGGCTATCGCGGCAGCCATGACGAGCGCGCCCGCATCACCCATCGCATCGAGATCACCGGCGATGACAGCCCCGGTTTGATCGCGCGCCTGTCGGAGGCCTTCGCCGGCTTCGGCGCCAACATCGTCTGGCTGAACTCCGAAAGCCTCGAAGGCAACAGCGGCGCCCGCTTCCTGCTGCGGATGGCGATCTGGGTGCCGGAGGAGAAGGCCGAGGCCTGTCTCGCGACCGTCGCCAACACCGCAGGCCAGATGAACCTCAAGTGCCAGTGGTGGAAGCAGGCCAGCTGAAGCGCTACGGCGCCGAGCAGGCCAAGGGCTGCGCCCGCGCGGCCGCTTCATCGCCGGAATAGCGCGGCCGCGTGCAGAGGCCGTTGTACTGCGTCACCGCCGCGTTGTAGGCCTCGCGCGCCTGGTTGACCTCCGGTAGGTAGCGCGTGCTGATCGCATCGCGGAGCCCTTGCTGCTGGGCCAGCAGATCCTTCAAGACCTGCTGCCCGACCAGGTCGTTGGGGTCGAGCTTCTGGCGCTGGGCGATCACCTCTTTGTCCACCGTGCCGAGCTGCGCCTGCTGCTCGTCATAGGCACGCTGCTTTTCCAGCCAGGCATCCTGCAAGGGCTGCAGTGTGGGCTGCATGCAGAGGCACTGCTGGATCTCCGGCACCGACAGCGGGACGGTCGAAGACTGTGCCTGCGCCTCGGTGCCCAGGAACAGCGTCGCCAGCAATATCGCGGTCGCCCCGAGAGAACGAATGGCGGGAAGTCGTTTGTTCATCGTCGAACGCTCCAATGGCCTGCCCCGCATATTCAATCGCCCCGAATTATGGCAAGCTTATGAAGCCGTCAACAAGGCCGTTGGTTCCGCGGTTCCCAGGATCATAGCATGCATGTCGTCGTTCTCGGTGCCGGACTGCTCGGCGTCACAACCGCCCATTACCTCGCGCGCGAAGGCCATCAAGTCACGGTGATCGACCGGCAGAAGGAGCCGGCGCGCGAAACCTCGTTTGCCAATGCCGGCCTGCTGACGCCGGGCCATGCCTATGCCTGGGCCAGTCCGCGCGCGCCGATGATCCTGCTGAAATCGCTCTGGCGCACCGACACCGCCTTGCGCTGGCGCCTCAAGTTCGATCCCGGCATGTGGGTCTGGGGGCTGAAATTCCTGGCCAATTGCACCGCGGAGCGCAATCGCGCGAACACGGTGATCAAGGTCCGGCTCTGCTCCTACAGCCTGGCACAGACCGCCGAGGTGACGGCGGAGACCGGCATCACCTGGGACCGCTCGCAATCCGGCGCGCTCTATCTCTATCGAGATCCCGACCACTTCCGCGCCGGCCGCGCGAATTTCAAGCTACTGGCCGACGAAGGCGTCGAAGCCAAGACACTGGAAGCCGAGGAGCTCGCAAGCTTCGAGCCGTCGCTCGCCCATGTGAAGGACCGCTTCGCCGGCGCCATCCACACGCCCCACGACGAATCCGGCGACGCCCGGAAGTTTACCCTGGCGCTGGCCGAGTCCTGCAAGAAGCGCGGCGTCGTGTTCAAGCTCGGCACCGCCATCAAACGGATCGAACGCAAAGGCGACCGCATCACCGGCGTCGAGACCGACCCAGATGGACCCAACGGGGGCCATATCCAGGGCGATGCCTATGTGGTGGCGCTCGGCAGCTACAGCCCGTTGCTGACCAAGCCGATCGGTTTGAAGATGCCGATCTATCCCGTGAAAGGTTATTCCGTCACCCTGCCGATCGCCGATCCCGAAAGCGCGCCGGCGCATTTCGGCGTCGATGAAGCGAACCTGGTCGCCTTCGCCAGGCTGGGCGACCGGCTGCGCCTGACCGCGACCGCCGATTTCGCCGGCTACGACACCAGCTTCGCGCCCGGCGATTTCGCGCACATGCTCAAGGTTGCGCACGAGCTCTTCCCGCGCGCCGCCGCCTTCGACCGACCGGAATACTGGGCCTGCCTCAGGCCCATGACGCCGGACGGCCCGCCGATCATGGGGCCGAGCGGCATTTCCAACCTCTGGCTCAACACCGGACATGGCCATATCGGCTGGACCATGGCCTGCGGTTCCAGTCGCCTGGTGGTCGACCGCATGCTCGGGAGGAAGCCCGAGATCGACGACACGCCGTTCCTGCTGTCCCGGTACTAGACGGTGTAGAGCCGGCCCCATTGCGGCATCGGTTCTTTGATCCCGGCCAGACGCAAGGCATGCCAGGCCATCGCGTGGTTGGACGAGGTTACCGGCTTGCCGAGCTCGACCTCCAGCTCCCGCGCGGTTTCCGCGAGGCGGATGCTGGTGCACGACACGAAGACCGCATCGACGGCAGGATGCCTGCCGAGCTCCAACGCCGCGCGACGGATCGAATCGGCGCTGATCCGTGCCACGTCATTGTCGTTCTCATGGTTGAACGAGCCGATCACCGGCACCTCGATGCCGCGATCCTGCACGAACTTGCGGAACAGCCGGTTCACGGAGTCGATGTAAGGGGTGAGCAAGGCGATGCGCTTCACGCCCATCGCCTTGAAGCCGGCGATGGCACCGGTGATCGGCGTGGTGCATTTCGCCTCTGGCCAGGCTTCGTGGATCCGGCGGAACACGTTCTCCTCGCCGATCACCACCGTTCCCGAAGTGCAGCCATAGGCGACGACGTCCATCGGTACGCCGGGACGGATCACCGCCGCCGCTTCGGTCATGCCCGCTTCCATCTTCGCCAGGGTCGCCGGATTGATCTCGGCGGAATTGGCGATCCGGCTCTCGTAAAGGGCCACGCCGTCGATCTGGAAGATCTTGCGGTACTCGTGCTCGATGGTCTGGTCGGTCGCCAGCACGATCACGCCGATCGCCGCGCGATGCGCGATGCCCTTGTCCATGGTGAAGGGCAGGAATTGACGATTGACCAGCAATCCATCACCCAGGGGTCCATCCTGGGCCGATCGCGTGGCGCTGTCGCGCTCGAGAACAGTCGAATCTGCCATGTGACACTCCCTATACAATAGTATAGGCAACGAAACGGGCGTTGTGGAACTGCGCCGTTCTACCCATATTGATCAGTGTAGCGTCCGCAGAACCCGCGGTCATCGCGAAATGCATAGGTGGCCCCATGTCGCACTTTACCCTCTCTTCCCCGGCTCTTCCGAGTTTGAGCGCCCTCGCGCTCGCGACGGCGCTGAGTCTCGCCTCGGGCGAGGCCGTGGCCCAGGCCGCTTCATCCGCGCCGGAGCCGGGACCGAGCATCCAGGCCGTGGATTATGCGCCGATTCCAGCCGGCTCGATCTTCGAGGTGCAGGCTGACGACGAGCTCAGCCAGGATACGATCGAGCGCGTGCAGTCGGAGCTCGCCAACCACGGCTACGCGGCGCAGGACCAGGCTTCCCTGGTGATGGTGATCGACACCGATCTGGTGCGCGGCCAGAAGCAGGACGATCCTTTCGGCCAGGCCCATGCCAACAACGACGAGGCGGCGGTGCAGGCGCGCCTGTTCTCGACCAGCCAGAACAGCCTGCTCAATCCGCAGCAGCCGATCGGTTCCGCCGACCGCACCTACCGGATCAAT
>Ga0268265_10003947_pt1 | contig 10452 bp, 10 predicted proteins | sample KBSSwiS52_FD_190355 | JGI IMG/M metagenome (GOLD analysis project Ga0268265, IMG submission 190355) | Switchgrass rhizosphere microbial communities from Kellogg Biological Station, Michigan, USA - KBS Switchgrass S5-2 (SPAdes) (version 2) | ecosystem: Host-associated > Plants > Roots >...
CAGCTGAGGGAATATGAACCACATCCAATGGGTTCGTTTCCAGCCTCGGCGAATCTCCGCGAGCGCGGTCTCGTAGATTTCCTCCTGCGCGGCGACGAAGCGCCCGAGATCGAAAGGATCATCTGTTCCATCAAAATCCACCGTCGTCACGTCCCCCACATATTGCTTATCCATGCCAACTCCAGTTGCGCTCCATTGCACGGAACAGCGAATTGTCGCTGCGTCTGCTCGGCAAACCCATCCCATCGTGATTCCGATGACGGAGGATTCTTCCCACCGCAAGCTCGTCATTGATCTTCAGCGTCAAGCATCGGGATGACGGCCGGCGGTTCGCAATCATAACCGGTGAACTGGAATGGCGGGCGGAAGCGGTTCGATCGGGCCCGAGCAACGGCCGCATCCAACATACGCTGTTTCGGTGCAACGTGAGGCCCTTTCGTCAGCTGAGCTCAAGTCTGGCACGAGCCATGGCAGCCACGTCATCCAGAGGCCCTCCCGCCTGGAGCCTGTGCCACGAGCCGATATCGCCGATTTCCAGCAGGGATTGGGCCTGCGCCACGGAAGCATCGGCATCCGATGCGTCGGCGTTTCGCGTCGCGACCCGGCTGAGCCGTACGCCTACCGCCGCTTCGAGCCAAAGACCGTCGAAGGTGGCGCCCGAGCGCCGGGCCACGGCTTCGATCTTCTCGCGCTCGACACGCCGTGCGAACACCGCGTCGGCCACGACGGATTGACCGCGTCCAAGTACGGCAGCGGCCAACTGGCCGGCTGCCTCATAGACCCCGGCAGCAGCCTGCGGCGAATAGCTTTGGCGGGGGAGCCTGGCCTCGGGAGACAGTCCCGCGAGGCGCTTGCGCACCACGTCAGTCCGAACGATCCTCGCACCGGGCGCACGTCCGATCGCGCCGCCGATCCGACGCGCGAGGCTGGATTTTCCGGTTCCCGAAAGTCCACCGATCGCAGTCAACCGCGGTGGCACCGGGGCCAGCATCCGGAGTGCGAAATCGAGATAGGATCGCGCATTCTGCGCGAGCGTCTTGTCCGCACCCGCACGCTGGCTCTGCGCCGCCAGCACGTGGGCCCGGATTGCAGCGCGAACCGACAAAAACAGAGGCAGCAGCCCGATCCCGCTCTCATCCGCCGGCGACAGATCGAGATAGCGGTTGAAGACGATGTTCGCCTCGGTGTGCAGATCGCGATGCCAGAGGTCCATCAGGAGGAAGGCGAGATCATAGAGTATATCGGTCGTGGCCAGTTCGACGCTGAATTCGAGACAGTCGAACAAGGTCGGTTCGCCATCGACCAGCGCGATGTTGGCAAGATGGAGATCGCCATGACAATGTCTGACACGGCCTGCCCCGGCTCGTGAATCGAGCAGCGATGCCATGCCATCCGCCAACTCGAGCAGGCTGGCGCCGAGACGCTTGACCTGGTCCGGTTCGAGGATTTCCGGAAAGGACGCCATGCTGGCGATATTGCCTTCGACGACGCGGCGAAACGATGCAGCACCCGATTGGGCCAGCTCGGTTTCCGCCGTCGCGTGAAAGGCGCTGATGCGGTCCGCGAGCCGCACCAGCAGGCGCTCATCGAGCCTGCCGCGTTCGGCAATTCGCGTGAGCAGCGCATCATCGGGAAAGCGTCGCATCTCCAGCAGCCAGTCGACCACGTCACCGGCACCGTCGATCGCGTGCCGGCCATCGGCGTCCCGCGTGACCGGATGAAGCGCGAGGTACAGGTCGGGTGCGGTTCGGCGGTTGAGGCGAAGCTCCGCTTCGAGTGCCATGTGGCGCCTCTGCGGGGTCGAGAAATCCAGATAGCCGAACCGGACCGCACGCTTGAGCTTCCAGGCACGGTCGCCGACGAGGTAGATGCTCGCGCAGTGCGTATCGATGCGCGTGGGTCGCGTGCGCCCGAAAGCGCGACCCAGGTCGAGGAAGGCGACGACATCGCTCTGGGCGTCCGGCGTCCCGGGGCCAAGCGATGTCACCGCCATTGGCTCAGGCCTTCTCGATCGCGATCTTGCGCGTGCGCGCCGCCGCTTTCTCATCCTTGGCCAGCGTCACCGTCAGGACGCCATCCTTGAACTGCGCCTTGATGCCCTCGGGATCGACATCGGCGGGAAGCGTGACCTGCCGCTGGAAGGAGCCATAGCGGCGCTCGCTGAGCAGGACGCCCTTCTCCTTGCGCTCTTCCTCTTCCTTCTTTTCGCCCGAGATGCTGAGCACGCCATCGACGACGTTGATCTCAACATCCTTTTCATCGAGCCCGGGAAGCTCGGCAGTCAGACGATAGGCCTTCTCGTCATCGACCATCTCGAGCGCCGGCATGATCGCCAGCGCGCCGCGCGGGGCGAAGTTGAAAAGGCTGCGGCCGGGGCTGCCAAAATCGTCGAACAACCGGTCGATCTCCGACCGCAGCCAACCGACCGGTTCGCTGATCTGGGTCGCGAGATCGCGCAGCGATGACGTCGGGCGCGGCTTGGTCACGGGAACATTGCTCACATCGTTCATCTTGCTTCTCCTCTGGTTAAAAATGATCGCCCCATCGCGAGGGAGCGACCCGTCATCAGGCGAACAGAGCCCGTTCGCCGTCAGATTCGATCGGCTCGGGAACGACGAGCTGGACATGCTCGTCGTGATGCATCGGAGGTTGAGGATGGGTCTGTGGCCAAAGTGCCTCGACACCGGCGTTCCACCAGCTCGTATAAAGCGTCAGCGGCAATTGCCACAGTTGCTGGGCGGCAATCATCGCTGCGACTGGATCGGGATCACGCGAGTGCTGGTCCGTCCCGATCATGCTCTGGTCACTCATGTTGTCCTCCTTTCCCGAGTCCTTCAATCGATAAGATTGTCCGGTCTGCGTCCATATTGGGAAGTTTACCTAGCCTACCCTCGGCACGCTCCTGCCCGGGCCTCGCGAAGCCATCATGCTGAGGGGCCGAGAGCCGTCGGCACGCCTGGATGAACGCCCCCCGGAGTCCCAGGTCTGCGGCCGCGGACGAACCGTCGTCTCGCTTGGGAAGCCTGATTCATGAGCCAGGGAGATTTGCCGCCGATGCAACGACCTGGCTCAAGACCACGCCACCGAGCATGATCAAGCCGATCCACAGGCGATTGGCGCGGCGGTCGGTCAGATTTGCACGTGTTTCGCTCAACCGGTTCATCAGTGCCTCCTCGTTTCGATCTTCGTCCGGATTGGATCTGGCCGATCTGATCTCGACCGCCGGAATCCTATTCAGCCGGCCATGCGTGCGGCATCCGCAAGTTTACGGAGTCGCCTCTCGATCCATTCACCTCCGTATCCTCACGTAATGATCGACGCGAGCGTGAGCGCCATTGTCGCTCACGACTCCGCTTCGATGGCGGACGCACGCGGGAGGCTCGCATGAAGAATGTTCTGCTGTTGATCCACGACGACGCCGGTGAAGAAGCTCGCTTCCAGGCCGCGCTCGATCTCGTCCGGGCGACCTCCGGGCACCTCACATGCCTCGACATCGTCGAGGCGCCGGGCCTGCTCGGCGCGGACTATATGATGGCCGGTGCCGAAATTGCCCTGCTGACCGACGCGCGCAACCGGGAAGCGGCTAATCGCGAACGACTCGAGGCACGCCTTGCCGTGGAGGACATCGCCTGGGACTGGACTAACGCAACCGGCGACATTGCGGGTCTGCTCAAAGCCGAGGCGGGGCTCGCCGACATCATCGTGCTCAACACCCTGTTCGCCGATCATGAGCCTCCCGACATGCGGGCGATCGTTTCGGACGTCGTCATGCGCGCCGGGAAGCCGATCCTGGCGGTTCCGGCTCAGGTCCGCTGTCTCGATGCCGATGGTCAGGCGCTGATCGCCTGGAACGGCGCTCCGGCAATCGCCGAAACGCTGCGCGCGGTGACCCCGTTGCTCGCCCTCGCGCAAGACGTGACGATCGTGGAAATAGGCAAGACCGATGGACCTCCAGCGGAAGACGCCGCCGCCTATCTTTCACGCCATGGCATCCATGCCCGCATCGACCGTGATGTTCGACCGGGGACGGTGGCTGACGCGCTTCTCGCCGCCTGTCGGGACCGGCGCCCGGCCTACTGCGTTATCGGCGCTTATGGTCATTCACGCCTGCGCGAGCGGATGATCGGCGGCGTGACACGGCAGATGCTCGGTCAGAGCCCGGTGCCGCTCCTTCTGGGGCATTGAGCGCACGCGGGAACGGACAAGGAGATCATGATGGCGAACGCAACGCTGCACGACCGTATCGGCCGGGAGGCACCGGCGGCGCTGATCGATGCGCTGCGCCGCCATGCCGAGCAGCTGCCGCCTCCCGAGCGCGTCGACGCGTTCGGCAGCGTCTTCGATCGCTTTGGCGATGCACGCGTCGTCCTGCTGGGCGAGGCAACGCACGGCACGTCCGAATTCTATCGCGCGCGAGCGGCCATCACCCGCCGCCTCGTCGCGCATCACGGATTCAACATCGTGGCGGTCGAGGCCGACTGGCCGGACGCCGCTCAGATCGACGATTATGTCCGGCATCAGGCGCCGCGACCCCGTCGCGGCGACAGCTTCGTGCGTTTCCCGACCTGGATGTGGCGCAATGTCGAAGTGCTGGAATTCGCCGACTGGATGCGCGGGCACAATGCATTGCTGGCGGAGGAGCAGCGCGCCTCGTTCCATGGTCTGGACGTCTACAGCCTCAGCGAGTCGATCCACGCGGTGCTCGCCTATCTCGACAGTGTCGATCCCGAAGCCGCCGTGAATGCGCGCCGGCGCTATGGGTGCCTGACGCCATGGCAGGACGAACCGGCGCATTACGGCCGCGCCGTCGTTCATGGCGGCCGTCCGAGTTGCGAAGATCGCGCGGTCGCCCAAGTTCACGAACTCCTGGTTCATCGGCTCGAATATTTGCGCGGAGACGGCGAAGCCTGGTTCGATGCAGTACAAAATGCGCGCATCGTGCGCGCGGCCGAGCGCTATTACCGCGCCATGTACCGCAGCTCGACCGAGAGCTGGAACCTGCGTGACCGGCACATGTTCGAAACGCTCCAGTCACTGCTCGCCCATCGTGGCGACGGTGCCAAGGCGGTCGTCTGGGCGCATAATAGTCACGTCGGCAACGCGGCGGCGACCGCGATGGGCTGGCAGGGCGAATTCAACATCGGCGAACTCTGCCGTATGGCCTTTGGCGATGAAACGGTATCGATCGGCTTAGGCACCGATACCGGCACGGTCGCCGCCGCCAGCGACTGGGGCGCCGACATGCAGATGAAGACGGTACGGCCGGCGCGCGCCGACAGCTACGAACATGCGTTTCGTTCCACCGGACTGGCCCGGACACTGACCGACTGGCGGCGGAATCCGCACCTTGCCGAATTGTTGCGGGAGCCCTTGCTCGAGCGCGCGATCGGCGTCGTGTACCGCCCGGAGACAGAGCGCCTCAGCCATTATTTCGAAGCGGTGCTGGCCGAGCAGTTCGATGCATGGGTCTGGTTCGAGCAGACGACCGCAGTGACGCCGCTCGAACCAGACCGCCTGCATGGCGCACCCGAAACCTGGCCGTTCGGATTGTGACGATGATCGCCCGCGCCGCACAGGATCCGGTTCCCGTCACCGTTCAGCCGGATGGGCTCGAGGGGCTGCTCGGCGTGCCGGTCGCTGCCAAGGGCGTCGTCATCTTTGCCCATGGCAGCGGCAGCGGACGACTCAGTCCGCGCAACAATCATGTCGCGCGCGGCCTGCGCGAAGCGGGCCTTGCAACATTGCTGATCGACGTGCTGACCCCGGCCGAAGAGCAGGACAGAGCCAATGTCTTCGATATCCCGTTACTGGCGTCGCGGTTGAAAGCCGCCACCGGGTGGGTGCGATTGATGCCCGGAATGGCAGAATTGCCGGTGGGCTATTTCGGCGCAAGCACGGGCGCCGGCGCAGCCTTGCTCGCAGCGTCCGGCTCCGATTCGGATATCGCGGCGATCGTCTCGCGTGGTGGCCGGCCGGATCTGGCGGGTTCGGCCGCGCTCCGGCGCGTCCGCGCCCCGACGCTGCTGATCGTCGGCAGCCGCGACCTGCCGGTCATCGAGCTGAACCGGACAGCGCAACGTCATCTTCGCGCCGAGAACGAATTGGTGATCGTGCAGCGAGCGACACACATCTTCGAGGAGCCAGGCACCATCGATGCTGTGAACGCGCACGCCACGCGACGGCTTCTGCAACATTTTCAGGAGGCTTGAACATGGTGGGCCGGAAACCCGAGTTTCACGACAGGCGCGACGCCGGCCGCAGGCTGGCTGCGGTGCTCGCTCCGCTGGCGGCGGCGCATCCGCTGGTGCTGGCGCTGCCCCGCGGCGGCGTACCGGTGGGGTTCGAGGTGGCCAAGGCGCTCGACGCTGAACTGGACCTGCTGTTCGTCCGCAAGATCGGGGCGCCGGGCTATGAGGAGTTGGGCATCGGCGCGGTGGTCGACGGCGCCGAACCGCAGATCGTGCTCAACGAGGATGTGATCCGCCAGCTGGCGCCCAGCCCCGACTATATCAGGGCCGAAATGCAACGGCAGCTCGCCGAAATCGAGCGACGGCGATCATCCTATGTCGGAGGTCGCGTGCCGGTCGAGGTGACAGGACGCACGGTCATCGTGATCGACGACGGGATCGCGACCGGCGGCACGGTCAGGGCCGCGTTGAAGGGGCTGCGCAAGAATCGGCCGGCACACCTCATCCTGGGCATACCGGTGGCGCCCGGCGCCAGCCTCGCAGCGATTTCTTCCGAGTGCGATGAAATCGTCTGCCTGGCCCGGCCCGAACCCTTTTACGCGGTCGGCGCGCACTATGGCGTGTTCGATCAGACGACGGACGAGGAAGTCGTCCGCCTGGTTCGCGAAGCGGCGCCTTTCGGCAACTCGCACAGCCCGCACAGCCATCCGGCTGCCAGGCCAGAATCACGAGCGCAGGCCCCAAGATAAGGAAGAGACGATGCTTATTCCTCACGATACTACGATTCTGGTCGTCGATGGCGGCCATATGCAGGTGCTCCGCAATCGCGGCTCAGACGCCGCGCCCGAACTGGAACTACTGCACGAGCAGGCGATGAAAAACCCGCCGAACCGCGCCATGGGCGCCGACGCTCCGGGGCGAAGCTTCAGCAGCGCGGCGCCTGGGCGCAGTGCCTATGCCGATACCGACTATCACCAGCGCCGGGAGGACCGTTTCGGCCACGCGGCTCTGCGGGCGCTGATATCCCTGGACAGGCAGGATGCGCCCCTGATCCTCATCGCGCCACCCCGCATGCTGGGCATGCTCAGGGACGAGTTCGACCCGAAGATGCGGAGTCATATCGTGGCTGAGATTGCCAAAGATTTGGCCCAGCACGACACCGGCGAAATTCTAGAATGGCTGCGAACCCATCAGATCTGAAGGTCGGCCGCGAGCAGCGCTGCCGATCAGATGGCTATCGCCAGGCCGGGGCCGTCGAGCGAGCCGAATCCCAGCAGTTTCCGTAGCGCGGGAATTGTCATGATGATGCCCGCGATGGCAACTACCGCGCCCAAACCCCACGCCCTGCCGATCCCGGCGTCCGGCCAACCGCCGCACACCGGGATCGCCGTTGCACCCCGCCGCCTCAGCCCGGCGTCAGCACCAGCGCGCCGTCGCCCTCGTCCACCTTCACCGTCGTGGCGTCGCGCACGTCGCCGCGCAGGATCAGGTCGGCCAGCGGGTCCTGCAGATATTTCTGCACCGCCCGCTTCAACGGCCGCGCGCCATAGACCGGGTCGTAACCCACCCGGCCCAGCCACGCGCGCGCCGCATCGGTCAGGTCCAGCACGATCTTGCGGTCCTTGAGCAGCTTCTGGACGCGCGACACCTGGAGGTCGACGATCGGCCCCATATGGTTCGCCGCCAGCCGGTGGAACAGGATGATCTCGTCGAGCCGGTTGAGGAATTCCGGCCGGAAATGCGACCGGACGATCTCCATCACCTGCGGCTCCACGCTGGCCACGCTCTCGCCGTCGGCGACATTGGCCAGATACTGGCTGCCCAGGTTCGAGGTCAGGATGATCAGGCTGTTGGTGAAATCGACGGTGCGGCCCTGGCCGTCGGTCAGCCGGCCGTCGTCCAGCACCTGCAGCAGGATGTTGAACACGTCGCCATGCGCCTTCTCCACCTCGTCGAACAGGATCACCTGATAGGGCCGCCGGCGCACCGCCTCGGTCAGCACGCCGCCTTCCTCGTAACCGACATAGCCCGGCGGCGCACCGATCAGCCGCGCCACCGAATGCTTCTCCATGAACTCGCTCATGTCGATCCGCACCATCGCCGCATCGTCGTCGAACAGGAAGCCGGCCAGCGCCTTGGTCAGTTCGGTCTTGCCGACGCCCGTCGGCCCCAGGAACAGGAAGCTGCCCAGCGGCCGGTTGGGATCCTGCAGCCCGGCGCGCGCGCGGCGCACCGCGCGGCTCACCGCCGCGACCGCGTCGGCCTGGCCGATCACGCGCTTGCCGATCGTCGCCTCCATCGCCAGCAATTTGTCGCGCTCGCCCTGCAGCATCCGGTCGACCGGAATGCCGGTCCAGCGGCTGACCACCGAGGCGATGTCCTCGCCGGTCACTTCCTCGCGCAGCATCGCGCCCTTGGTCGCCTGCTCGGCTTCGGCGAGCTGCTTTTCCAGCCCCGGGATCACGCCATAGCTGAGCTCGCCCGCCTTGCCGAGATCGCCCTGGCGCTGCGCCTGTTCGAGCTGGAGCCGCGCCGCGTCGAGCTGTTCCTTCAGCTTCGCTTCGGCGTTGATCTTGTCCTTCTCGGCCTGCCAGCGCGCGGTCAGCTCGCCCGATTGCTGCTCGAGATTGGCGAGCTCGGCCTCGAGATGCGTCAGCCGGTCGCGCGAGGCGTCGTCGGTCTCGCGCTTCAGCGCCTCGCGCTCGATCTTGAGCTGGATGATCCGGCGGTCGAGATTCTCGATTTCCTCGGGCTTGGACTCCACCTCCATCCGCAGCCGGCTGGCGGCCTCGTCCATCAGGTCGATCGCCTTGTCGGGCAGGAAACGGTCGCTGATATAGCGATGCGACAAGGTCGCCGCCGCCACCAGCGCGCCGTCGGTGATCCGCACGCCATGGTGCAGTTCATATTTCTCCTTCAGCCCGCGCAGGATCGAGATCGTGTCCTCGACCGTCGGCTCGCCGACGAACACCGGCTGGAAGCGCCGCTGCAGCGCGGGGTCCTTCTCCACATGCTTGCGATATTCGTCGAGCGTGGTCGCGCCGATGCAGTGCAGCTCGCCGCGCGCCAGCGCGGGCTTGAGCAGGTTGCTCGCGTCCATCGCGCCTTCGGATTTGCCCGCGCCGATCAAGGTGTGCATCTCGTCGATGAACAGCACGATATCGCCCTCGGCCGCGCGCACCTCGTCGAGCACGCCCTTCAGCCGTTCCTCGAACTCGCCGCGATATTTGGCGCCGGCGATCAGGCTGCCCATGTCGAGCGCCATCAGCTTGCGGTCCTTCAGCCCGTCGGGCACGTCGCCATTGACGATGCGCAGCGCCAGCCCCTCGGCGATCGCGGTCTTGCCGACGCCGGGTTCGCCGATCAGCACCGGGTTGTTCTTGGTGCGGCGCGCGAGGATCTGGATCGTGCGGCGGATCTCCTCGTCGCGGCCGATCACCGGATCGAGCTTGCCGTCGCGCGCCGCCTGCGTCAGGTCGCGGGCAAATTTCTTCAGCGCGTCATAACGGTCCTCGGCGCCCGCGGTGTCGGCGGTGCGGCCCTTGCGCAACTGCTCGATCGCGGCGTTGAGCGCCTCGGGCTTGACGCCGGCGGCGGCGAGCGCCTTGCCCGCGGTGGTGGTCGTCGCGAGTGCGAGCGCCAGCAGCAGCCGCTCGACCGTGACGAAGCTGTCGCCGGCCTTCTGCGCCACCTGCTCGGCCTGGTCGAGCACGCGCACGGCATCATTGTCGAGGCCTGGCGACTGCTGCGCGCCGCTGCCCGACACCGCCGGCACCTTCGCCAGCGCCGCATCGGTGTCGCGCGTCGCGACCTCGGGCGACCCGCCCGCCGCGCGGATCAGCCCGGCGCCCATGCCCTGCTCGTCCTCCAGCAGCGCCTTCAACAGATGTTCCGGGCCGATCCGCTGATGGCTCATGCGGATCGCAACGGTTTGCGCGGACTGGAGGAATCCCTTCGCGCGGTCGGTGAATTTCTCGAGGTTCATACGGCTCCCCTATGGATGAAGGCCGATATAGTGTTGCAGATTTGCAACAGAAGGGGGTGGGGGCATGTTTTTGAGTTTGCCGGCATGTTTAGCCCCTCCCCTTCAGGGGAGGGGTTGGGGTGGGGGCGAGCGAAGCGAGCTTTTTACTTTGACGATCAATCACTTAGTTCAGCATCGGGTAATAGGGGCAAAACCCCGGACGCTTAAGACAGAGCAGATCGGCCGAAGACGATATCCGGGAGATATGGGACATCCGGCGAATTGGCGACTCTGAGACGT
>Ga0268265_10003949_pt1 | contig 10448 bp, 11 predicted proteins | sample KBSSwiS52_FD_190355 | JGI IMG/M metagenome (GOLD analysis project Ga0268265, IMG submission 190355) | Switchgrass rhizosphere microbial communities from Kellogg Biological Station, Michigan, USA - KBS Switchgrass S5-2 (SPAdes) (version 2) | ecosystem: Host-associated > Plants > Roots >...
CCGACCAGACCCCGTCGATCACCACCGTCTTCGAATGCAGCACGACATCCCGGGTCTCGAAGATCTTCACCCCGGCCTCCAGCAGATCGCTGTAATGCGAGCGGGCAGCCTCCACCGCGGGCGGTGAGTCGCTCTCATCCGGCACCATCACCCGGACATCGACCCCGCGCTCGGCCGCGTCGATCAGCGCCTCTACCTCATCCGGGGTAGGAACGAAGTAGGCGTTGCTGATCCAGATCTTGCTCTCGGCTCTGCGCAACGCCGAGACCAGCGTCAGGTAATAGCTGGAGATCTCCTCCTTCGGTGTGCTGCCGATGATGCGGACGACATCACTGCCCTTGACCTGGGCCTTGGGGAAATACCGACCTTCGTCGATTTCCGTCCCGCCTTCTTCCTTCCAGTGTACGAAGAACAGCTTCTGGATCTCGGCCACGGCTGGTCCCTCAATCCGTATCGCCGTGTCGCGCCAATGCGCCGGCAACCCCGTCTGCGGATCGTCGCCGCCCTCGTCGTCGCTGCCCGGCGACTTGCTTTCGTAGCTCTTGCTCAGGTTGACGCCGCCGATCACCGCGATCCGTCCGTCCGCCACCAGGATTTTGCGATGGTCGCGGTCATTGCCGTTGATCACGTTGACCGGATTGGGATCGACCGGGTGGAAATCGACCAGGTTCGCGCCGGCCTGCTTCAGCCGGTCGAAGAACTCACCCGGCGTGTCGCTGGAGCCGTAGCTGTCATAGATGATATTGACGGCAACGCCTTGCTGCAGCTTTGCGACCAGCATGTCGGCCAACAACCGTCCATTGCCGTCCGGCGTCTTCAGCGTCACATCCTCGATCGTGTAGTATTCGAGGTTGAGCGTCTCGCGCGCCTGCGAGATCGCCTTACCGAATGCCGCGAAAGTCTGGTCGCCGTCGCGCAGAACTTCGACTGCATTGTCGGTGGTGAGCGGACTGCCGGCGACACTTTCCTCAACCTTGAGGTGCCGCTGCAGGATTTCGCTGCCCTCGGCGCCCGTTCCCAATCTTTTGATGAGGGCTTCGCTCGCCGCGGGTGTAAGGGAACCGTCGGCGCCTTGGATCACCGGCTGAGATTCAGTGGCCGATTGGGCGATGCTCTGGTCGGCGTCCGGAACACTGCAGGCGACGAGGCCGGCCGCCAGTGCCAGGAGTCCGCATCGCGTGATATTGAGGATTGAGAACATGCTCCGACGATCCGGTTGCGCCTGGGTAGAACCCGTCGGGGAAGCGAAGCGTTCCGTTCAGCCGCGCCGCGCGCGCATGCGCCGACCGGAGATTTTTTTGCACCGCGATGGAATAAAACTGAAAATGAAGCCGACGGTCCTCTGCGCCTTCCTGCTGCTCGCCGCCTGCGCCACCGACCGGTCGGTCGAGGCGCATATCTCCAGGACCGGCGAAAGCTTCACCGGCACTTTCGACCCCGGCACCTTCGCCGGTTCCCTGGAGATGGACAACGAGAAGACCAAATGCACCGGACGTACCGCCGGGTCGGAGACGGTCGGCACGACCGTCGTCGTGCTGGTCTGCGACGACGGCCGCACCGGATCGGCGGTGCTGCTCGACGGCCCGACCCGTTCGTCCGGCACCGGCGTTTTGGGCGACGATCAGATCAGCGTGTCGATCAAGCGGCCGAGCTTCTAGCTCAGGTGATGCGTTTTCGGCAGGCCGTAGACCGGCGTCGGGAGACCTTCCATCCGCGCCTTCAACTGCAGCGACAGGAACTGCGAGTAGTGCCGCGACTGGTGCAGGTTGCCGCCCTGGAACCAGAGACCTTCCTGCTGCGTCGGCTTCCACATGTTGCGGAACTCGCCCTCCCAGGGACCGGGATCCTTGGTAGTGTCGGAACCGAGACCCCAGACCTTGCCGACCTTGTCGGCGACTTCCTGGGAGATGAGTTGCGCCGCCCAGCCGTTCATCGAGCCGAAGCCCGTGGCATAGACGATGAGATCAGCCGGGAGCTCGCTGCCGTCGGTGAACTTGACACCGGTTGGCGTGATCCGCTCGACCTGCCCCTGCTTCATCTTGATCGAGCCGTTGCAGATCAACTCCGAGGCGCCGACGTCGATGTAATAGCCGGAGCCGCGGCGATAATACTTCAGCGGTAGGCCGCTTTCGTCGTCACCGAAATCCAGCTTGAAGCCAGCTTTCTCCAAGCGCGCATAGAAGTCGGCATCGCGGCGCTTCATTTCTACAGTCAACGCCTTGTGGGGGTCGGCCATCAGTCGATATGGCATCGAGGCCGCGATCATATCCGCCTGGTCGCAGCTGATACCGTTCTCGAGTGCCTGCTCGCCCCAGAGCGGATAGGTCCAGAGCTCCATCAAGGTCTCCGAGCGCGACACATGGGTCGAGGAGCGCTGGACCATGGTGACGTCGGCGCCGTTCTCCCAGAGGTCGGCGCAGATGTCATGCGCCGAGTTGTTGGAGCCGATGACGACGCATTTCTTGCCGCTCCAGTCCTCGCCGCCGGGATGCTGGCTCGAATGGCGCTGCTTGCCCTTGAAGTCCTTCATGCCCGGATAATCCGGCATGTTCGGAACACCGGCCTGGCCGGTTGCGAGCACGAGCTGCTTCGGCCGCAAGGTCACCGGCTTGCCGTCGCGCACGACCTCGACGGTCCATTCCTTCTTCGCCTCGTCGTATTCGGCGTGTTTGCACTCGGTCTTGGCCCAGTAGTTGAGCTCCATGATCTTGGCATAGGCCTCGAGCCAGTCGCCGATCTTGTCCTTGGGCGAGAAGACCGGCCAGTCGTCCGGGAACGGCAGGTAGGGCATGTGGTCGTACCAGACCGGATCGTGCAGGCAGAGTGACTTGTAGCGCTTGCGCCAGGCATCGCCCGGCCGCTCGTGCTTATCGACGATGATCGTCGGCACGCCCAAGCGCTTCAGCCGTGCCCCCAGTGCGAGGCCACCCTGGCCGCCGCCGATGATGACGACATAGGGCTGCTTGGAGATGCCGAGCGTCGACTCGTCTTCCTGCTTCAGCTCGAGCCAGGTCTTGCGATCGCGATGCACGCCATGCTCGGCGCCGTTCCAGCGCCGGCGGCCCTTCTTCTCCTCGAAGCCTTTGAGCTCCTGTGCGGTGGTGAGCAGGGTCCAGGCCCTTTGGGCGCCCTTGGGGTCGCCCTTCAGCCGCACATGGCCGCGACCGCGCGCAACGGCCGTCTCGAAATTGAACCAGGCGTCGATGATCCCGTCTTTCTCGTTCGCCGCGCCATCGATCTTCCAGTGGCTCGGCTTCGTGGAACCCAGGGTGGCTTTCAGCATGTCTTCGATCGCCGCGCGACCTTCGACCGTCTTGATGTTCCAGCTGAAGGCGATCAGGTCACGCCAGTGGCTGTCGGTCTCGAACAGGGCCGCGGCACCGCCTGCGTCGTTGCGCGCCAGCGCGGCGGAGAAGGCCGAAAGCCATTGGGTCGCTCGCTCGGTCGGAGTGCTCATGCGTGTTCCTGCCCTATCGCTGATTTTCGTTCTTGGAAGCCGAACGAAAGCTAAGACGGAAACTGCGCGCGATTCAACCGCGAACCACCTCAGACCAAGCCGCGCAGCACCGTTTCCAGCGTCGTGCTGCCCTGCACAACGCGCGCGGGGTCTTCGAAGGCCAGCCAGCCTTCGTTGAAGCCGTCGAGCATCTGGATCCTTGGCATCGGGTCGCGCATGCCCTGTCCCTTGAACAAGGTGCCCCAGGTTTCGCGCGACACCGCACGCGCCGTCACGTCGCGCCCGAGGATCTTTGCGAAAGTCGCGGCGGCGGACCTGGGTGAAACCGCTGCACTCATCAGCTCGACAACCCCGTCCCTGCTCTGCATCAACAGCTCTGCTGCGGCACGCGCGATGTCTGCGGTCGCGGCCATTGGGATCGCGCGATCGAGCGGCTGCAGGAAGCTCGGCAGCACGCCTTCTGCCCGCGCGCTCGCCACGTCCCAGGCGAAATTCTCCATGAACCAGGCCGGGCGCAGGCTGCTGACCGGCATGGTCAGCGCAAGCAGCGCCTGCTCCACCAGGCCTTGCTGGCTCAAGAGATTGGGCTGGGTCGCCTGGGCGCCGACGGTCGAGAGATGCACCACCCGCGCCGGCCGTGCCGCCGCGAGTGCCGTGGTCACCGCGGCGATCACGGCGCGGATCTCCGGAAAGCCCGGCGCCGGATCGAAGATCGGCGGGGGCAGGATGAACACCGCCTCGGCCCCCCGAAAGGCAGCCGTCAGCGCCGCGGCGTCGGTCATCTCGGCCAAGGCGATCTCGCAGCCTTGATCGCGCCAGAATGCGGCCTTGCGCGCATCGCGCAGCACCGCGCGGACAGGCCGTCCTGCGGCCAGCAGGTTGCGGGCGACGGCGCCGCCGACTTTGCCGGTCACTCCAGTGATTGCGTACATGGGAAGCGCTCCTCTCGTTTCTGCTGCGGAAGAGGTATGCCCCGGGCGCTCTTGACTGAAGTGCGGTTCTGTCAGCAGATTGGTGACTTCGGCGCAACAATGGGTGCCCCATGCCCTTCGATGGACGGCTGGTCGCGAATGTCGGCGTGCTCGCCGCGATCGTGGAAGGCGGCAGCTTCGCCAAGGCGGCGGATGCGCTCGGCCTCTCGCCCTCCGGGGTGAGCCGTGCCTTGAACCGGTTGGAGCAGCGGGTCGGCGTGCGCCTCTTGGATCGCACGACGCGCTCGGTGGCGCTGACCGATGAAGGACGGCGGCTCTATGGCGAGATCGGGCCCCTGCTCTCCGGAATCGAAGATGCGTTCACCGCGACCGCGGGCGCGCGGGCGGTGGTGAAAGGCCGGCTTCGGGTCAATGTCGATGCCTTCTTCTCGCGCTTTCTGCTGGGTCCGGCGATCGGGCGATTCCTGGCCCGCCATCCGGCGATCCAACTCGAGATCATCGCCCGTGACGGGCTCGGCGATCTGGTCGGCGAGGGTTTCGACATCGCGCTCCGCTTCGGCCGGCCGCCGGATTCGACGCTGGTTGTAAAACGGCTCCTCGAGACCCACACGCTCACCGTCGCAGCGCCCTCCTATGTGAAGCGGCGGGGCATGCCGCGGGCACCGGCGGAACTCGGCCGCCATGACTGCATCCTGATCAAGAACACCCTCACCGGCGAGACCTTGAGCGAATGGTCGTATCGCAAGGGGCGGCGCGACGAGAGCGTCACGGTTTCGGGCCGGCTGCTGGTCTCCGAGGTCGGCACTCTCTTGAGTGCCTGCCTGGCCGGGATCGGCGTCGCGCGGATCAAGGGCATCGGCATCGCCGACCTGATCGAGAAGGGCAAGCTCGTCGAACTCCTGCCCGATTGGCAGGGCGAGGGCTTCCCGCTCTATGCGCTCTATCCCTCGCGGCACCTGCCGGCGGCGAAGGTGCGCGCCTTCATCGACTTTGTCGAAGAGATCATCGCCTAGCCGCCGAGCGCGCGATCGACGGCGGCGATCAGATCGGCGCGGCCGAACGGCTTGTTCAGAACGGCGACCGCACCGAGGTGCTGCGCGATCATCGCCGGATCGAAATTCCGATCGGCGTCGCCCGCGGCGGAGACCACCAGCACCGGCACGTCCGCCGCGTGGCTCCGCATCCAGTTCAGAAGCTCGAACCCGTCGGCGACCGGCATGAAGATGTCGGAGACGACGAGGTCGGGCCGCTGCCGCTCGATCAAGGCGATCGCCTCCTCGGCATGCTGCGCCTCGATGATGCGATAGGCGGCGCCGCGCGTCAGCATGCGCCGCAGATTGAGGCGGAAGAGCGGATCGTCATCGACGATCAGGATCTTCAGCGGCTCAGAAGTCTTCGGCGTCGCGGGCGCATCCCGCCGCCCCGGCGCCGTCATCGTTTCATGTGTCATCGCGATCCTCGCTGTTAACACCCCGTTAACGAGAAATCGAACCCCAACAGGGGCTTAGCGACAGTCCCTGAAGTGTAAGAGCGAGAATGAACGCGCGTTCCGAAAAATGCAGACGCGCGTGTGATGTATGGTCGATTTAGGATCGTGCTCTCACAAAGCGGCGCGCGATTAGGTCGGCGTGCGGATCGCTAGGACGCGAGGCAGTCGTAGCATGCCTCGATGAGGGCCCTGCGCCGTGGGTCGATCCCGTCGTCGAAGCCGAGCATGCGGTTGGTGACATAGGCGAAACCGAGCTTCGCCTCCGGGTCGGCGAAACCGTAGCTGCCGCCCCAGCCGCTGTGCCCGAAGGCACCCTTGCCCGTGAACGGATTGTCGATCTGGAAGCCGGCGGCGAAGGCGGTCGGCGTGCCGAAGCTCTCGTCGATGCCGCGCACGCGCGGCCGTGCCGCTTCGGCAATTGTCTCACGACCGATCAGGCCGGCACCCCCCGCCGCCATCGCGCCGTAGACCTTCGCAAGGCCGGCCGCCGTCGACTGGCCGTTGCCGCCGGGGACTTCGGCCGCGCGCCAGGCGCGGTGGTTGGGGGCGAGGGCCATCGGCGTCGGGTTGGCGCAGGAATGCGGGAACGGCGTCGAGAGCACGGTGGCGACCCAGTCGGAGGCCTTCGGGCCTTCGATCATCTCGGCGACGCGATGCTCCTCGCGCTCCGGCAAGCCGATGTAGAAATCGGCGCCGAGCGGTCCGGCGATTTCCTCGGCGACGAAGCGGCCGATGCTGCGGCCATCGACGCGCCGCAACGGCTCGCCGGCGAGATGGCCGTAGCTGAGCGCGTGATAGATGGAGCGGCTGCCGGGCGCCCAGAGCGGCGGCATCGCCGCCAGCGCCGCGACGTAGGGATCCCAGGCGAGCAGCCCGGCATCATCCATCGGCACCGAAAGGCCGTTCAACCCGGCTTGATGCGACAACACCAGATCGAGCGTGATCGTCTCCTTACCGCCGGCGGCAAATTCCGGCCACCAGCGCGCGACCGGCGCCGCATAGTCGAGCTTGCCGCGCTCGACCAGCATCGCGACCGCCAGCGCCACCACGCCCTTGGTGCAGGACCAGACGTTGATCAGCGTGTCCTGTTGCCACGCCTTGGTCTTCGCGGCATCGGCATGGCCGCCCCAGAGCTCGACCACGGGCTTGCCGTCCAGCACCACCGCGATCCCGCCGCCATGCTCGAGGCCGGTGCCGAAGGTGGATGCGAAGGCCTCGCGCACGCGTGCAAACTTTGCGTCATTGGTCCCGGCAATCATGCGAGCGTCCGGCTCCAGGTGCTGACGCGGTCGGCGAGGGACTTCAGGTGATCGGCGGTGCTGAAGCCGGAGATCTTCTTGCGGGGCTTCAAGTCGTGGTCGCCGTCTTCAAGCCAGAGGAGCTCGATCGCCTTCGAGAGCGTGTAGCCCGCGACTTCGTCCGGCGTGCCGAAGGGATCGCGGCTGCCCTGGACGATCAGGGTCGGCGTCTTCAACCCGGCGAGATGCGCGGTGCGAAGCTGCTGGGGCTTCTCCGGCGGGTGGAAGGGATAGCCGAGACAGAGCAGGCCGACGATCTTGCCCTGATCGCGCATCGCATCGGCGATCATGCTGGCGACCCGCCCGCCCATCGACTTGCCGCCGATGATGAGCTTGCCTTTTGCCCCAAGGGCGTCGATCGCGGCGCTGTATTCCGGCTGCACGCTCTCGGCGCGCGGCGGCGGCTTGCGCTGGCCCGATCTCCGCGCGGCCATGTAGTTGAACTCGAAGCGTGCGACCCGGAAGCCGGCGGCGGCCAGCGCCTGGGCGGTCGCGGTCATCGATGGTGAATCCATCGGCGCACCGGCGCCGTGCGCGAGCAGAATGGTGGTGGCGGCTCTTTCGGGCCCGTCGAACAGGAAGTCGGTCATGCGCTGTGGATCTTCTGCCAGACCCCTTCAGTGCCGCCCGCCGCGATCGGCGGATAATTACCGTGGCGCGGCAGTCAGTCCGCCTTGGCGGCTTTCTTGGTTTTCTTGACGGGGGCGGGCTTCTCGACCACCACCGCGGCGGCCGCGGCGTCGCGGGCGAGGCGGAGCGCCTTCAGCTTCGCGGTCTTCTGCGATTGCACTTCGAAGGCCTTCTCGCGTTCCTTGACGGCTTCGGCATCCTTGGCACGGTCACGCTGGAACAGGTCGTGGGCCTTCTTGCGGGCTTCTTCAGCCTTGGCTTCGGTCGGTCTCAGCATGCTTGCTCCCAGTCCTTGTTGTTGTTTGTTGTGACGACGGGCCGCATCGCGGCGCCGCGCGAAGCGACACCGGTCATCATTTCGGTGGGCAAATGGCGGCGCGGCCGAAGCCGCGCCGCGGGCGATCCGATCGGGACGCCTAGAGCAGCTTCAGATTGGCGGCAGCAGCCTTGCCGCGATCCTGCTGGACGTCGTAGCTGACGGCCTGGCCATCCTTCAGACCGGTGAGGCCGGCGCGCTCGACGGCGCTGATATGGACGAAGACATCCTTGCCGCCGTCATCGGGCTGGATGAAACCGAAGCCCTTTTGCGAATTGAACCACTTCACTTTTCCGGAAGCCATAGCGAACTGAACCTTCATGCATGGACGGATGCCACAAGTGCGGTTCACAAAGCGGCGCGGCTAGGCCGGGAGCTTGGAAAACCGGCAGCTCCTCGAGGGGGAGAGAGCGCGCAGCCGACGGCCCCGTTCCCGGGGCGGGTGGCGGCCATGATGGGGTGTTTTGCCAAAGATTACAAGCAACGGTAACGGCGGGGGAAAACCGCCCGCCAGCGCAGCGGGCAGGGCCGGCGGGCCCCTGGGGTGGCGCCCCCTTGGGTTTTCCCTTAGTCAAGCTTCATCGCGGCGGCCTTGTCTTTGGCCTGGCTGCGTTCCTGCGGCGTCATCTTGCTCCAGAGCTCCTTGCTGCTGGCGGCGGCCATCTCGGCCAGGGCCGACCCGTTGCCCTCGTCCTGGACGACCGCGCTGAACCAGACATAGGCCATGACCCAGTCCCGGTTCACGCCCCAGCCCTGGTCGTAGCAGACCGCGAGATGCATCTTGGCCCCCGTATGGCCGAGTGCCGCCGCCTTCTGGTAGAGCCGCGCCATCTCGTCGAGATCGCGATCGACGCCCTCGCCCATGAAAATGGCGCCGCCCAGCGCATCCATCGCCGCGGCATTGCCCTGGTCGGCGGCGCGGCGATACCACATCGCCGCCGTCTCGTAATCCTGCGGCACGGCTTTGCCGTCGGCATAGAGTTGGCCCAGATGGTATTGCGCTTGAGGGACGCCCTGCTCGGCCAGGGTCGTGTAGATCTTGAGCGCCTTGGCATAGTCCTCGTTGCGCCATTCGAGCGCGGCCTCGCCCTCCTTGAGCATGTCGGCGATCTGGGTCTTCGACAGGGAGGAACGCGGCGGCGCCGCGGTCTTCTGCGCCATGAGATACGGGCTGGCGAGGACCAGGCCGAAGATCACGGCGATGCTCAGAGCCAGCACCGCCGCCGCCACGCCCACGATCTTCCGCTCGGCACTCGCCTGCATCGCCCTGCCCTGACCGCCTTCGGGTCCGCATTCTATCATGGCGGCGACGGAGGTTTGCAACGGATGGTTGATCGCGACTTTAGGGGATGATCGGCAGGCTGCGCAGCCGGATGTCGTCGTCGCCGCGCCGCGACACCGCCGGCGAGTCCAAAGGGTAGTCGTAGCTGTAGGGCTGGATCAGATTGATCTGGCCCTTGAGCTGCAGCGCGGTCTCGGCATTCCAGTTCATCTTCTTTTGGAAATAGAGCTGCCGCAGCTTCGCCTGTTCCGGTGTCTCAAAGCAGCTCGGCACCGGCGACATCGCCGACAATGCCAAAGCCAGCGGGATCCATCCGATCGCCGCACGGCAAACCCGCCAGGCACGCGACAGTCGTCCACGCCCTTGGGATTCAGTCTGACGCTTCATGATTCACCTCTGGCGCTGTGCACCGTCCCCGCGGAGAAAGTGAAGGCTCGCGGTCGCGGCGGCGCAATAATCCGAACGGACTATGTCCACCCATGATGGGAGACTTGCCAGGAAGGTGCCAGACGCGCCATCCGTGCCGCGCGCTGTGTCGAATATCACTACTGCATGCACGCGATCTCCGTCAGTGTCCCGCCGCAGCCCAGCACGCGCTGGCGCGACGACAAGATCGCAATGCAAGGAGAGTGAGATGGCGGACAAGCATACGGGCAAGTGTTTCTGCGGCGCGGTGGAGATCGAGGCGACGGGCGCGCCCGAAGCGATGGGCTATTGCCATTGCAGCTCCTGCCGCTCCTGGTCGGCGGGACCGGTCAACGCCTTCACCCTGTGGAAGCCGGGTGCCGTGAAGGTGACCAAGGGCAAGGAGTTCATCGGCAAGTTCATGAAGACCGAGGTCAGCGACCGGCAGTTCTGCACCAAATGCGGCGGCCACGTCATGACCGACCATCCGCCGCTGGGCCTGATCGACGTCTACGCCGCGACCATCCCGAGCCTCGCCTTCAAGCCGGGCGTGCATGTGAACTACGCCGAGACCGTGCTGCGCATGAAGGACGGCTTGCCGAAGCTCAAGGACTTCCCGAAGGAGTTCGGCGGCTCGGG
>Ga0268265_10003950_pt1 | contig 10446 bp, 6 predicted proteins | sample KBSSwiS52_FD_190355 | JGI IMG/M metagenome (GOLD analysis project Ga0268265, IMG submission 190355) | Switchgrass rhizosphere microbial communities from Kellogg Biological Station, Michigan, USA - KBS Switchgrass S5-2 (SPAdes) (version 2) | ecosystem: Host-associated > Plants > Roots >...
AAGAAGCGGCTGAGCAAGCGTCACGGTGCGACCTCCGTGATGGAGTACGCGCGGCAGGGATACCTGCCCGAAGCGATGTTCAACTTTCTGGCGATGCTGGGCTGGTCGCCTGGCGGCAATCAGGAGGTGTATACGCGCGACGAGCTGGTGCGCGCGTTCGCGCTCGAAGGCATCAGCGGCGGCAACGCGGTGTTCAATCCGGAAAAGCTCGACTGGTTCAACCAGCAGCACATCGCGTTGTTGCCGCCAATCGAGCTGGCGCGCCGGCTCGAACCGCTGTTGAGCGCGGCCGGCCTCTGGAAGGACGAGTATCTCGGCGATCGGCACGCGTGGTTTTTCGCCGTCATCGAGCTGCTGAAACCGCGCGTCAAGCGGCTCGACGATTTTGTGGTGCACGGCCGCTTCTTCTTGACCGATGCGATCGAGTACGACCGGGCCGCGGTCGACAAGCACGTGCGTGTCGAGGGGATGCGCGAGCATCTCGCCGCGCTCGACGCGGCATTCGGGCGTCTCGAGCACTTCGATCAGACATCGGTGGAGTCGGCGCTGCGTGCGACAGCCGAGGCGCGGGGTGTGAAGGCAGCTGTCCTGATTCACGCGATCCGTGTAACGGTCACTGGTAAAGCAGTCAGTCCGGGCCTGTTCGAGGTCCTCGCCCTGCTCGGTCCCGATGAGGTTCATCGTCGTCTCGCGGAAATGGTTGAGCTCGTCAGCGCCTCGCGTTCCTAAACACTCCCTTATTTTTCCCACCGCGAAGTCACTGAGCAGGCAGAGGTTGCCCGCGAGGTGGCGACAGTTTTCCGTCCTCGCGAACTGTCGCGAACCCCCAGTAGAAAACTCTTTCCTAAGTACTTTCATTGCTGAGGGTTACCGCCTTTTGAATGGCACATCAGTTGCAGCCCGAGTGTTATGTAGCACCGGGGTGCCGGGAGGTTAACGTGGCAAAAGAAGATCGTGGATTTGCATCGATGGATCGCGGCAAGCAGCGCGAGATAGCCAGCAAAGGCGGCAAGGCGGCGCACCAGAAGGGCACCGCTCACGAATGGACGAGTGAAGAGGCGCGCGAAGCCGGCCGTAAGGGCGGCATGGCGAGCCATCGTCGGAAGCAGGAGCAGACGCCGTCGGCGGATCAGACGAGTCAGACCAACGAAGAACAGACCGTCGCCAGCTCGAATCCCGAGCAGATGATGGGGACTGACGGTCTGCCGTAGCGCGTCGTCGATTCGATCGAACACTCGACTGGACGGCCCAGTGCTGGCTGCTGCGCTATAATCAAAAGTTCCCGCCTAACGCAGCGCGCAGACTGCACTGGGAGGTCGTCCAACGGTAGGACACGTGGCTCTGGACCACGGTATCGGGGTTCGAATCCCTGCCTCCCAGCCAGCCTTCGCTCACGCGCAACTCTCGGCGTGAGCTACGGCTAGGCAGGCTCTTCCCTTACGTCCCAAGCAGTTACGCCTCCTTTCGAACTCGGCTTTCGCAGCATCGTCTGAGCGAAGAATGTCGTCGTTCTTCCGAAGCTCAATGCCGTAGACCCGACTACTTCCCGAGCGGCACCCGCCGCCGCAGTTCGTCGTCGAAGTTCTGGAGCATCACGATCTCGTGTTCCGGCGGCGGGGCTTTGGCAGTGCCTTCCGGGATCAGCGCCACAACACGCTTGCCGTCGGGGTCGAGATCCCAACCGTTGCCAGACGCGCCACTGAGTGAGGCGATCCACACGCGGGGTTTGCCGGCGATGAACGTGGGGCCGTTCACGCTGTAGCTGACGATCATCAGTTGGTCGGCCGACTGGTACACGAGTTGCCCGGTGCGCGACCAGTGCGGAAAAGTCCCGCCATTGTTCGAGACCTGCCACTGGCCGCCTGAGGACGTCGCCGACGGTGGGAATGCCCGGACATACACTTCAAACTTTCCTGATTGGTTCGACTGATACGCCAGCCAGCGGCCGTCTGGTGAGATCGACGGCCACTGGTCACCGAAAGCGCTCTTGATGAACTGCTCCGGCGTTCCGGCCTTCAACTGACCGCCCTGGTCTTGCAGCGGCAGCGCCCAAATTCGACTTCCTTCGAAGTACGCGAGCTGCTTGCCGTCCGGCGAGAGCGACGATGGAAGCTGGGGGATGGTGCGTAGCATCAGTGCTTGTGGTTGACTGGCGTCGTCCGCGCGCGTCTGGAAGAGGCCTTGACCGATCTTCTCGAACACGATGTATTGGCCGTTCGAACTCCAGACTGGTGACAGGTTGACACCCCCGAAGGTCTTCTGCGTGAAGACGTCCCGCTGAGGATCGTAGACATAGATGTCCTGATTCGCGCCCTCTGAGATGACGAGCGCGATCCGCTTGCCGGGCGGCGGCGACAATCGAGGCGTTTGATAGGCGCCGGGCGTCGCCCGCAGAGGCTCCTTCTTGCTCGTGACCCCGTCCGATGGAGAAATCCATTGCATGGTCGTCATGGCCGCAGAGGCGCTCCGCGCCCTGCGGTAGATCAACGTGCCCGCGCGAGAGACAGCAAAGAGACCAGCGTTCATCTGGAAGCCATAGGCGACGTCGTCGAGCACGGGCACGGCCGTGCCGCGGGTTTCAAGCGTGGCCAGATCGAACGGGATCGCAAAGAGCGTGGCTTTGTTGACATAGACCAGATGGCCGGTCCCGTCTGGCGATGCCAGATAACGCGGGGATTGACCGCCCCGGATCACGACCTTTCTGCGGCCATCGGCCAGTGTCAGGACTTCGATGGTGTACGAATCCACGCCGCTGGAGGCGTTACCCGAGGCGAACACCAGCGCTTTCCCACCCGGCAGGACTTGCGGTTCGACCTGTAGCTCGGCGCCGTCAGCTGGCGCCAGGATCTTGGCCGTACCTCCAGTGTCTGACAGTTGAAGCAGGCCCTTCCCTCCTCCGCCGTCACCCACGAAGATGAAACCGTCCTCCGCCCAGCTCGCGCCGGCGAAGACCCCGCCGACGTCTCCCACCGGCACGACGGGTCCTCCCTCGACGGAGATCTTATGGACCTTGCCGCGGGCGCCGAAGCCAACCCACTGCCCGTCAGGCGAGAAGAACGGCTGGGAGGCTCCCTGCGTACCGGACAGCTCGGTGGCCGTCGGTCGATCGAGGCGGCGCGTGAACAATCGACCGCCCGAGACGAACACCAGCCGCATGCCATCGGGCGAGATCGCCAGGCTCGTTCCATTGTTGAAGGTCGGGAACGCCGCGTCGGCGCCCAGATCGACGTCGAGCCGCACGAGTGGCCGATCGACTGGTTTCTCCGAACGCCATGGCGCCCACAGGGCGATACCCAGCGCGACGACCAGCACCGCCGACACGGCTGGCAGGGCGCGAGCCACGACGGACCGCGGCGCGGCCACCGCAGAGAGCGCCGCCGCGTGAGGCGCGGCGGTCTCGAACGCGCCCTCGAGCGCGAGCCGCACATCGCGGATGTCACCCGCGCGTTGCTTCGGATCCTTGCGCAGGCACACGCGGATTGCCTGAATGACGCGCGCAGGAACGGTCGACGGAAGCGCGTCGAAATCCGGCTCTCGCTGCAGGATTCTCGAGAGCGTCATCGACACGTCTTCGTCTCCGAACGCTCGCGTGCCCGTCAACATCTCGAAGAGCACCACGCCGAACGCCCAGATATCCGCGCGCCTGTCGACGGGCTTCCCACGCGCCTGCTCGGGGCTCATGTACGCCGCGGTGCCGAGAATCATCCCGGCGTGCGTGGCATGCAGCGACAGCGTTGGCGACATGGACGCATTTGACGACGCCGCACCCGCTGGCTCCATCGCCTTTGCGAGGCCGAAGTCGAGGACCTTTACCGTGCCATCAGGTCGCACCTTGATGTTCGCGGGCTTCAGATCGCGATGAATGATCCCCTGTTCGTGCGCGGCTTCTAGAGCGTCCGCGATCTGCTTCGCGATCGGCAGCACTTCATCGAGGGGCATTCCTGCCTGCCCCGCCGTAGCGCCCGGAGCGCGGAAGCGGGCGATCCGCTGCGAGAGATCGTCACCCTCAACGAGTTCCATCACGAGCGCACGGACACCGCCCGACTCTTCGAGGCCGTGTATGTGCGCGATGTTCGGATGGTTCAGAGACGCCAGCGTCTGGGCCTCGCGCGTGAACCGGGCGAGGCGATCGGGATCGCTCGCGAAGGAATCCGGGAGGACTTTGAGAGCGACCTCGCGATTCAGCTTCGTATCGCGAGCGCTGTACACCAGCCCCATCCCGCCTTCACCGATGAGGGCGGTGACTTCGTAGATGCCAAGGTGGGTACTGCCGGGAATCAGAGGCAAACGGCTGGAAGTATAGCGATTTGAGGTCGCGCGGATGCGGACAACCCCAAGGTGGCCGGCCCGGTACTGACCAAAGCCCGGTCAGCCTTCTCCCGCGGACAAGACGATCAGAACTGACCGCGAAGCGACGGTATTGTCTCTGATAGCCCAAAACCACGCGCTCCGGTTGCATGTCCGAAACTCGTCTTGGCAAACTCCTGCCATTCGCGTCAGAATCCGCCCCGGCCGACGCGATGTCCGTGTGACCTGGCATAGGAGCTGCCCGATGAACGTGACGCGATTGTTCATGTCGGTTCTCGCGGCTGGAATCCTTGGTGCCGGAGCGACGCTCGTTGTCGGTCAAGGTGTCCCGGGCGGGCCACCGGCAACATCGGCGCAGCCCCCGACGAATCGGCCGGCCCCACCGGTTCGCGACCCGCGAACCACGGGGTATGTCACAGCAACCAACGCGACGGAGCTCGCTGACGGGACAGTGCCGCCGGTCACCGCGACCGGGAATTTCATTCTCGGCCCGACGCACCCGCCCGCGCCAGAAATGACGGTCGAGCCAGGGGTACCTCAAGGCGCGGTCCACGCCTTCACCATGAATTCGGCGGACAGCAAGATCTATCCAGGCATCGCTCGTGCCGAAGGCACTCGCCCGATGGTCGATCCGAAGGATCCCGCCAAGCGCATCGTCACAAGCGGTCCTGCGCCGTATACGCGACGCGTCGCCGTCTATGTGCCGCAGCAGTACACGCCCGGAACCATCGCTCCGTTCATCGTTGGCGCCGATGGACCCGATCAGCTGTTGTTCACGACGCTCGACAATCTGATTGCGCAGAAGCGCGTGCCGGTCATGATCGCCATTTCGATCGGCAACGGCAGCGGGGACGCGCAGGGAAGTCAACGCGGCCTCGAGTACGACACGATGTCGGGCCTCTACGCGCAGTTCGTCGAATCTGAGGTGCTGCCGCTGGTCGAGAAGCAATACAACGTCAGGTTGACCAGAGATCCGAAGGCACGCGCCACGATGGGTTGCAGCTCGGGAGGCGCGGCCGCGTTAGCGATGGCCTGGTATCGCACCGATTTGTACCAGCGCGTGCTGGCGTACTCCGGAACGTTCGTCAATCAGCAGTGGCCGTATAACCCTGAGACACCCGGCGGCGCGTGGGAATTTCACCGGACCCTGATTCCGAACAGTCCGGCAAAGCCAATCCGCATCTGGCTCCACGTGAGCGATCGAGACAACTTCAACGACAGCGACGGCATGCACGACTGGGTTCTTGCCAATCAGCTGATGGCACGGACGCTGGCAAGCAAGGGCTACAAGTACCAGTTCGTCTTCGCGCGCAATGCGGGCCACTGCGATCGCAGCGTGAAGCAACAGACGTTGGCGCAGGCGTTGGAGTGGGTTTGGAAGGATTGAATTTTAGGAAAACCTTCAATTTCTCCTAACACCGCCCGTAGTACGGTGGATGTCGATGGCGGTGAGCGCCGCTACGTGGCGCCGACATCAAGGAGCTGAACCCATGCGTCTGATTCGCAGACTCGTCGTGCTGGCGATGATCGTCGGTGGCGGCGTCGCCGCCTACAACTACTGGTCCGACCACGGCTGGCCGCTCCGCTCGCGCGCGAAAACACTGGATACGGCCGACGTCAAGAGGGAAGCCGTCAATCTCGCGACCCGCGCCTCGGCGAAGGCGAGTGTTGCCGCAAGCCAGGTCGGCGTCACGATGAGTGACGGCGCGCTCACCGCGAAGATCAAATCGAAGATGGCGCTCGACGATCACGTCAGCGCGCGCGCGGTCGACGTCGATACGTCCGGATCGGTCGTCACTCTCACCGGTGTGGTCGGCTCGGCCGCCGCGCGCGAACGCGCTGTCAGTCTCGCGCGCGACACGCAAGGCGTCACACGGGTCGTCGATCGGCTGCAAGTCAGACGGCGATAGCTCAGGCGCAGAGGCCGCCGGCGACCGGCCCCGCTCGCGACGTGTTCACGGACGCCGTGCGGCGCGCCTGCGGGCGGCCAGCCGCGCCGCGCCAAGCGCAAAGGCCATCAACCCAGCCGTCGCGGGTTCGGGTACCGCGGTAGACGGGCTGCTCGACCCCCACACGCCGGGGCTGCCGTCGATAAAGGCGGAGTCTTCGAATGAGCGGCAGAGGCCTCGTGGCACGAGCGCCGGGTCGCACATGAGCAGCGCGCCCAGGTCCTGGACACCGGCCAGGCCCAACTGGCCGGTCGAGTCGTTCTGCGTAACGATTTTAGTGTCGTGATCGCCGAGCGGCGTCAGCACGAGCGACTGCTGCAGGATGATGTCCCAGACATCGATGCCGCCGGCAGCATTCGTCTGCACGAAGAAAAAGGTCGTGAGGCTGGGATCGGCGTCGGTCAGCGTGCTGCGCCCATTCGAGAACGAGAAGGCGAGCACATCGCCCCCGATGTCGGTCAGCGGTAAGTCGGCGGGAAGGGGGCCCGCCAGCTCGAACCAGCCGGTTACCCGCATCGATGTGTCGAACGTTCCCGGAGGGAACGGCAAATCGAGGACGTCGGTGAACGGATCGCCCGTATAGCTATAGATGGTGTTGGCACGGGCGGGGACAGAAACCAGCAGCAACAGCAGCACGAGGACGATTCGCATCTTTCACTCCTTGCGCGACGAAAGTGTCGAGCGGCGTCGATCACGTCGCCCAGCAGCCGCAGGATCGGCCAGTCGTCGACGGAGGCACGCTCTCGACTCGCCGGTCGACGGCGGTGAGGTCCATACGGTGGCCGTCACCCCGTAGTGTCTATTCCGGACGATTTGTTGCGGGTGTCAGCGCCACTCGCCCTGAAGTACGAATCCGGCCCAGAAGAATGGCGAGCTCCATCTGGGATCCTGCGACATCTCCACCTGCGCAGCGCGGAGTGCAGCAGCGGCGGGCAGATGCTGGCGGAGCATGCCGCGGTAGAACTTTTTCATCAGCTCGGCGGTCGCCAGATCGCTCACCTGCCAGAGGCTGGCGACGACGCGCGGGGCGCCGGCGTAGATGAATGCCCGTGTCAATCCGACGAGACCTTCGCCCTGGATCTCCTTGCCGAGCGCTGTCTGGCACGCGCTCAGAACGACCAGGTCGGCATCGAGGCGCATGTTGTAGATGTCGGGCAGCCGCAGATAGCCGTTCTGACGCCGGCCGCGCTCGTCGACGAGCGACAGGATCAGGCTCGAGAGCGCCGGCCGTTCGCCGTCGAGGACGCCATGCGTGGCGAGGTGCACCATGCGGTATCCGCTCAGCGCGCCTCCGAGCACCGCGGCCCGGCTCGCCTTGAAGTCAACCGCCAGCATATTGTCGTTCGATTCCGTGAGCGCGGCGATGGCACGGGCTTCGTCGCGAGAAAACGGCAATCGTGACAACGGGATTCGCGCATACAGACCATCCGCGACCTCGAGAGCACGCGACGCGGTGGCGATGTCGTTTGTTGGGACGGCCGGTGGTGCTGTTTTCGACGCGACACGGGGATCGGTCGTCTCGAAGACCGGGTCCGCCAGGATCGCCAGCGCGCGCGTCGCCGGCCTCCGGCCGGCGCTTTCACGGCGGAGCACGGCGAGCACGGATGCCGACGGGATGTTGACGATCTCGTGGGTCGCGGCAAGACTGCCGCGCGCGCCGGGCGCCGGCAGCGCCGCGAACGGCAGGTACTGCAGCGCGCCGGCAGCCACGATCGCGAGCCGCTTCGTTCGCCACTCCGCGTTCAGCTGCCGCGTGATGCCGCCGAGGAGCATGCGACTGACGGCCGCCGTCTCCTTGTCGAGGCGCGCATCGGCAGCGGCGACGCGCCGGTCGTAGTCGCGACGGCTTTCGCCGCGGCGCTTCTGGCGCGATGTGAGTTGCTCGTAGAGCGACCGCGCGGCGGCCTCGATCACGCGGCGTGGCGGCAGCTCGACACTGTTCAGTGTCTCCAACGACATCGCCCAGAGCCAGCTTCGTTCCTCGCCCAGCGCGAACTCGAGCAGCACCGTGTCCGCGTCGAGGACGGTGTTCCGTATCTCCTCCGAGCCGAGGGGACGCGGCTGCATGATGGACGCGTAGTGCGGACTCTGCTGCCGGATCTGCACCTGAAACTGCTCGTATTCGCCGCTCAGGCGCTCGAAATCCTGCGCGGCGTTCGACTGTTTGCCGTTGCTCGTGCCAGCGAGCGCACGCGACAGCTCCGCCGACGCCTCGCCGAGCTGTTTCTGCAGCGAGCGCTCGCGTTCGAGCAGCGCCGGGGCGATGCCCTGGCGGAGATCGACGCGCGCGTCGAGTAGCGATTCGAGCAGGACGCGCGCGCGGGCGCGCTCGCTGACGTCGAGCGCCGTGCCCGCGAATCCACGGGTTGGCTCGGCGGCGTGCCGCTGCTGCAGGATATCGATCAGGAGCGCGAATTTGTCCTGCTCGGCGGCGACGTAGTTGGCGCGCAGCTCGGGGCTCGTGATCCGCGCCCGCAGGGCCTCGTCGAGGTCGACCGCCGCTTGCGCATGTCCGAGCGCGTCAGCGAGCCGGCCGCGATCACGCTCGACCGCCGCGAGATTGCGGAGCAGGTTCGATTCGTCGAGCGCGTGGCCGAGGCTGCGACTGATCGACAACCCCTCGCGCAGCGCCTCGAGCGCCCCTTCGCTGTCCCCGAGGCGATGCAGCGCTTTGCCGGCGCCGTTCAACGCCTTCGCCTGGTCATAAAGCTCGCCCAGCTGTCGCTGGATCGCCAGCGCTTCACGATGGACCTCGACCGCCTTCACGTACTCGCCAGCCGCAAAGTGCGCCGCGCCGAGAAAGTTGAGCGAATGGCCCTCGAGCACGCGGTCGGCAATCCGGCGCGCAAGGTCGAGTGACTCGGTGAACAGCCCGCGCGCCTTCGCCTGATTTCCGGATGCGAGGTGCCGCACACCAACGGAGTTGAGCGCGACGAAGACCACGCGCGGGTTGTCCGCCGCCCGCGCAATCGCCAGCGAGCGTTCATAAAGCGCCAGAGCTCTGTCGTTCTCGCCGATCCGCGCGTAAAGCCCGCCGAGGTTGACGAGAATGGTCGACTCGAAGAAGCGGTCGTTCGTGGCACGTGTGATCGGCAGCGCCCGCTCGTACAGCGCGATCGCTTGTTCGAGGTCGCCCATGTGGGCGACGAGGTTCGCCGTGAAATTCAGGCTGCGCGATTCGGCCCGGCGATTGCCGATCGCCCGGTTGATCTCGGTGGCCTGCTCGGCGGCATCTGCCGCGGCCACACTATCGCCGGCCAGTCGGTAGATGCTCGCCTTGACCCGCAGCACCCGCGCCATCGCAGGACGATCGTCGAGCGCTCGCGCCAGGCGCTCGGCCTCCTCGGCAGGCGTGAGCGCCTCCGGCCGCGACAAGTAGTTCTCGACGACGCCAATCTCGATGAGCGATTTCATCTCGCCTGCACGGTCGCCCACCGTCCGGTAGTGTTCGCGAGCCGTCCTGAAATCGGCGAGTGCCGGTGGCCACGTCGTGGCGTCATTGACGTCGCAGCGCGCGCGACCGCGAGCGAAGATTCGTTCGGCTTCGACACGAAGGTCGTCTCCCTCCGTTGCCGGTCGCGGCGTGTCCAGCCGGACGCGGTAACGGCCGCGCGCACTGGCCGCCGCCGGCCGCATCGTCGCCAGGTACGTCCCATCGACATCGGCGATGGCTACGATCGTCTCGTGTCGGAACTCGTCGTCCATCGCATCGACGGCGACCAGCGGGGTTCCGTCCGGACGCAGGAGCGCCGCGGCGACGTTGACGCCTTTCTGTTCGATCGTCAACCGCACGAAATCCCCGCGGGCGAGTGCGAGGCTGTAAGTCTGGACCTCGCCGGGCGAGAGCTCACGCTCGATGGGCACGCTTGGCGTGAGCATTGTCGCGCCCTGGCCATGCAGGAGCGCGGTGACTGTCATCACCGCCACGATCAGAGCAGCCCGGCGCGATCGCGACGAGGGCATCATCGGTTGAGGGCCAGATTGTAACGCTGCCACGCCGTGCTGCATCAAAGCGTCTCCGCCATCGGACATGTTTCAACCGCTCGGCCACGAGGGCGGCGAGGTCGATATGAGACACCTGTCCGAGCGCGCTCGAAAGCGCCTATCTTTGAGTGCGTCGGTGCGACAAAATGTGTCGGGATCCATGGGTCAGCGCCGCACGCACAATGCCGGGTCTGTCACGGCCGCC
>Ga0268265_10003952_pt1 | contig 10443 bp, 12 predicted proteins | sample KBSSwiS52_FD_190355 | JGI IMG/M metagenome (GOLD analysis project Ga0268265, IMG submission 190355) | Switchgrass rhizosphere microbial communities from Kellogg Biological Station, Michigan, USA - KBS Switchgrass S5-2 (SPAdes) (version 2) | ecosystem: Host-associated > Plants > Roots >...
ATTGCGATCCGGTCCGCGCTCGCATCGGCGAGCTCGAGCATGAGCTCGAGCAGCTGCGCGAGGAACTCGCTTCATTGAAGGACGCGCGTCAGCCGCGGCCGAAGGTCAAGAGCGCTTGAGCGTCGTCGCGCCGTTCCCGCAAACCTGGGACCGGCGCCCGATTGCCAGCTTCGATCGCAAGGAGCTTTCGCGGATCCTCGACCTCTACGGGCGGATGGTCGCGGCCGGGTACTGGCGTGACTATGCGCTGCGGATCGACCCCGACGTCGCGATCTTCGCCGCCTATCGGCGCCACAGCGAGCGGCCCGAGGTGCGAATCGAAAAACGCCCCTCGCTTCGCTTGAAGCAAGGGGCGTTCGCATTGGTCACCGAACATGGCCAGGTGCTCAAGCGGGGGCACGACCTCGCGGGCGTGCTGGCCCCGCTCGAGCGCCGGCTTATGCGGCTGGTTGGCTAGCCATTGCCGGCCGGTCGATCAGCGGCAACCGCTCGCGCAGACGTTCCGGCAGCGGCCTGACAATCGTCCCGCGGGCCTGGTGCCAGAAGGCCGAAAGCATCAGCAACGCCGACCCGATCACCAAGGCGGTGAGCGCGACATTGAGCTCGACCGCACCGAACTGGCGGAACAGTTGTTGCATCGCGAACAACACGTAAGCGAGCGCTGAAACGAGCAACGCACGACGGTCGATCGCCAGCGCTGTCAGGCCGATGATGACGTACAACAGAATCACGACCAGTCCTTCGCCGACGGTCGCATTGCCGTCGTTCAGGCCAAGCAGCGTAAACACCGGATGGACGATCATCGGCGCCGCCAGAAGGTGCAGCCAGAAGGCCACATCGGCGCGACGGGTAAGCCGCGCGCGGTCGGACGAATCCCACCACATGGCGAACAGGAACACGCCGATCCCGAGCAACAGCACGAAGCCAAGGATCACATCCTTCGCCTGCTCGGCATTCTGGCCGAGCGCGGCGAGAAGCAGGCCGACGGCGATGCCGACCACCGACGCAGCGCCCGCGGCAACCGTGATCGGAACCCGGAATTTCTTCCAGTGAAGCCATGCTGCAGCGCCCGCGATCGCGGCTGAAATGGCTGCCACGACCCCGCCGAGTTGCGGGTTATTGTCGAGCGCATCCGGCCCGAACCCAAGCGCCAGCGTGAACCCGACGGTCGCCAGCACGCTGCCCACAAAGGCGAGCAGGAGCAGGATCGACGGCAAGGCCATCCGCCGCTTGGCGGTGAAGAATAGAGCAAGGCTCCACGACGTGGCGGCGACGGCCAGCGGCGCCAGCGGCGACGGACCGTCAGCCTCTACCGTCAGGCCGGCCGATTGTCCGATCGACTGGCCGATCCAGCCGACCGCAAACAACAGGATCGCCGCGGCGATCGAAACGAAAATGTCGTTGAATCCGGTAATCAGCCGGAATTGCTCCTCATCCGCGATCGCGGTTGAACGCTGACCCTCCACATAAGCGCGAAGCGCGCCCGCCGCATCGGCGCTGACCACGCCCGAGGCTACGGCGTCATCAAGATCTTGCTGACTGTACATGCCTGTCTCCCACTGTCGCGCGGGAGCATAGACTTGGTGTATTATAGTGTCAATACAGTAGGACGGTAAGTCAGCGGCAAACGCGGCGACCGCGGTCGACGCTGCGCCCGATCAGCGCACCGGCAGCAGCCCCGAGGATGGTCCCGGTGGCGCGTTCGCCGCGGGTATCGACGGCCCGGCCGATGAGCGCGCCGCCGGCTGCTCCAACGATCAGCCCGGTGGTCCCGTTCGGCCGCTTGCAGCGCAACCGGCCATGCGAATCCCGCCACACCTTTCCTGAATATCCGCGCGCAGCGCCCGCCGGTGCTTCCATGGCTGGAACCGCCAGCGACGTCGCGGCGATAGCAAGCATCACTTTTCGCATCCTGTAATTCCCCTTTGATGTGCGGATCAAACGCACGTCCAGGGCTACCGTTGCCGAATACGCGCGGGAGCGCGAGGGCCCGGTAACCGGATTTACGACGAACCGTCGTTCTGGTGGCGGCACAATGTTCGATTCCGACGATCCACGACCGGCCTGTTAGGCGGCGTCGTCTTTCGCTATTGGTTGCCGCGATGTTCGAAGGCTGGGGCGAATTCTACCTGCTGGCCGGTTCGGCGGCCGCCGTCCTCATCGGCTTGATCTTTGTCGTCGTGACCCTGATGCAGGACCGACCGCGATCGAGCGTACTCAACAGTTCGAAGCTCTACATGGGGCCCGTCGTCCTCCACGTCAGCTTTGTGCTGGCATTGAGCGCCGCGGCGCTGGTGCCGGAGATCTCCGCGAAAAACTTTGCCGCTATCTCGGGCGGCATATCGCTGTGGGGCGTAATCCGGGGTGCGCAGACGATCGTCGGGATCAGTGCGCTGACCGGCCCGGACAAGCCGCACTGGACCGACGTCTGGTTCTACGGGATCATTCCAACCGCGCTCTATGTCCTGCTGGCGCTGGCCTCGCACGCCATCTGGGTTGGGCAACCGGGAGCGCCGCTGGGCATCGCCGCGGTGATTGCCGGACTGCTGCTGGTTACCGTCCGCAACGAGTGGGATCTCGTCACCTGGCTGGCGCCCCGACCGGATTCACCCCCCGATTCCCAATAGTTGCCCAAACGCATCGGTTCACGGGCAAGCACGCGCTAATTTGATTTCGGTCATTGCAGCCGAGTCCCACCTTTGTCAGTTAAGCGCACAATGAGGTGGGGTTTCGCCGCTGCAGCAGTCCTTGCCGCCGCAACAGGATCGGCTGGCGCGGACGCGTGGTCGAATGCGCCGCCACCGCTTTACGACCCGGTGTTCCTCAACGTCGGCTTCGTTTGCCGGTGGGAAGCGAAGTGCATGGACCGCCAGGACGACGCGATGAAGCGGTCGCTCAAATATGTTCGGACCAAGCGTCCGCCGGCGTGGCGGGTGCAGCTGTGCAACCGCAATGCCGCGCGCAAGGGCCAGCGCGTCGACTGGATCGGGTTCGAACATTGCATCCGTAACGAGGCGTTGCGCCCGCCCCCCGCATCGCAAGGCAAGCGCCGACCGCGCGGTGCCGGGTGAGCCTGTCGCCCCGAGGTCACATCCGAACCAATAACCCAGTTCGACACTAGGGATTACTGGACAGGGGCGGAGGATTTTCTTAGAGCCCCGCTGGTGCCAGTTCTCAGGCATTAGTATTAGGAGAATTTCCTTGAATCGTATGACTTTGTGCGCGGCTGCTGTGGCCGCGATTGCGTTTGCTTCGCCTGCGATGGCGCAGGATGCGGCGACGGCAACGGCTCCGGCCGGCTTCCGTGTCGAGGCGCTCGTCGGTTGGGACCGTCCCAGCATCGATGGTTTCCATGACAATGGCGTGCTGTTCGGCGTTGGCGCCGGCTACGACGTCGCCGTTGGCAATTCGGTTTCGCTCGGCGTTGATGTCGAGGCCAGCGACTCCACCGCCAAGAAGAGCGGCGTCAGCACCCGCCGCGACCTGTACGCCGGTGGCCGCGTCAACTTCGCGGTTTCGCCGAACGCCAATCTCTACGTTCGCGGCGGCTACACCAATGCCCGCTTCAAGCTCGATGGCCTGGGCAGCGGCAACGCTGACGGCTTCCGGGTCGCTGGCGGTGGCCAGTTCGGCATCGGTGGCAAGGCCTATGTCGGTGGCGAGTATCGCTACTCGAACTACGAGGCCGGAATTGAGCGCCACCAGGTTGCGCTGACCCTCGGCACCCGCTTCTAAGCGGCAGCTGAATCAAACGAAAAGGGCGGTCCGCTGGGCCGCCCTTTTTTTATGCATTTCCAGGGATTGGTGGAGCCGAGGGGGATCGAACCCCTGACCTTCGCAATGCCATTGCGACGCTCTCCCAGCTGAGCTACGGCCCCACGTTCCAACGCGCCTTAGGCGATGTTTCCCCCGCTCGAAAAGGGGGAATTCGCGCAGCAGCGCACGGCAATCTAGACTTCGTCATCCTCGCCGGCGGTTTCAACACCAAGGTCGTCGTCGCCGGTGTCGAGATCGACTTCCTCGTCGGCGCTGACTTCGGCGTCCTCGTCGACGACCAGATCCTCGGCTTCCAGCTCAGCGTCCTTCTCCGGCTCCTTGACCGCCACGGGCGCCGCCTCGAAGGCCATCGGCTGCTTCGACTTCAGCACCGGCTCGGGAACGAAGTCCGTGCCGCAATTGAGGCAATGGACAGGGTCGTCCTTGCCGAGGTCGTAAAAACGGGTCGAGCACTTGGGGCAAGTGCGCTTGGCGCCCCATTCGGGCTTCACCATCGAGGTAATCTCCAATTTGAATTCGGTGGCCGCTACGGCTTACCTAGCGGCGTGTGGCGGCGCGCCTTGCCATAGGGATATGGCCCTGTCAAAGCGCGCGCCTTGGCAAAGCGTAAGGCATCCCGACCGGCTGCGCGGCAGACTGTGGTCATCGCCGTCGATGGCCCCGCCGCCAGCGGCAAGGGGACGATCGCCCGCGGGCTCGCCCGGTATTTCGGCCTGCCGCACATGGACACTGGCCTGCTGTACCGGGCGGTCGCGCTCAACCTGTGGCGCTGGGGCGGCGATCCGAGCAGCGAATTCGAAGCCCTGCGCGCCTGCGACATGCTCAGCATCGATCCGAGCGACGAGGAAATTCGCAGCGAGCCGGTGTCGCGCATCGCCTCATCGATCTCCGCTTATCCGTCGGTGCGCACGGCCTTACTCGAGCGCCAGCGGCAATTCGCGGCGCAGTCGGGCGGCGCGGTGCTCGACGGCCGCGACATCGGGACGGTGATCGCACCCGATGCCGACGCCAAATTGTTCGTCACCGCCGCGCCCGAGATTCGCGCTCAGCGCCGCGTCCGCGAACTGCTCGAGCGCGGCATGCCGGCTCATTACGATGACGTGCTGCTGGACATCCGCGCGCGCGACGAGCGCGATGCCCATCGCGCGGTGGCACCGTTGCGCCAGGCCGACGACGCAATGCTGCTCGATACCAGCGACCTTTCCGTCGATGCGGCCGTCGCCGAGGCCATCCGGCTGGTCGAAGAGAAGCTCGGCCGACCGGCCTAATCGCGGCGGTTGACGAGGAACACGACATAGCCGCGGAAATTGGGCTCGGCCCGAAGTCCCGGCGGCTCGATCCAGCGCCCATGCTCGACCAGCCCAATCTTGAACGGGATCGGGAAGCCCTTCATCCGGTCGAAATAACGCTCGTAACCCCAGATGGTGCTGCGACCCTGGTAGGTCTGGATGACGACCTCGTCGACCACCCCCTTGAGCCGCGCGAGCGCCGCCGGGTCCCCGTTCGCGCTCCAGTCCATGAGGCCGGTGATCGACAGCTGGTAGCGCTGCGGCAACTCCTTGCGGACGTGTTCGAGGAAGGTTGCGTAATCATCGAGGCGCTTAGTCCCGGCATCGAAGTCAATCTGCACGCCGACGACGTGATTGCCGTTGCGAGCCCAGCCGTCGGCGCGGCGGGCGATTCCCACAACCGCAGCGTCGGGCCACGCCGTCGTGTCGGTCCGGATGACCAGCCAAATCGCCGGCCCGCGCGTTCGCGGAGCCGATGGCCGCAACGGCGTGAACCGCGGCGAGCCCTGGCGGATTTCGCCGTCGAGCACGTAGACCTCATTGGCCTTCTCAAGCGCAGGAGGTGGCGACACCCCGGCCCACAGCCAGAAGGTGTCATAGCGGTCTGCGCGCACCCGGTCCGGATCGCCCGATCCACACGCCACCAGCAGCAGCGCGAGGACGATGGCGGTCCAGCGGCTACCAATAATATTTGAGCTCCTTCGCCCAGGCCGTCCCCGGATATTCCTTCCGCAACCGGTCGTACCAGGCCTTGCGCACGGGCTTTTCGACATCCTCACCGCCGCAGCTGTTGTAGCCGGCGGGCTGGTAGCAGCGCACCGCCCGATTGAGCGCGAACGCCTTGTCATCGGCGCTGGCCAGGGGCGACGCGATGACCTCCTGGTAGATGGTCATGCGCTCGATCGGCTTGCCCGGGAACCCGTTGCGCGAACGGGCAACATTGCGCTCGAGCTTGATGTCATATTGATCGCTCCAGCCGTCGAAGCCTTTGCGGCGGATGAACTCGGCGAGGCACAGCCGCGGCCGGATCGCGGCCGGATTGGCGGACAGGCTCGTCGCCGTTGCAAGAACGTCGGGACAAGCCCTCAGGTCATTGGAACCGCCGCTCGCGAAGACATGGAGCGGTGGCCGTGACAAATCCTCTCGGTAACTGGGTTCGTAGCTGCCGACGCTCCACGCGCAGCCGAGGCATTCGTCGGGCTTCGGTTGGGCGCGCGGACCGACCATCCGCTGGTCCGCGAGAAATTCCCGGTACCAGCCATGATGCAGTTCATTGGCCAGCAAGAGGTAGAGGGCGACATCGCGCTGCTGCGGCGTCGCGCCCGTCCGCGCTTGCGCGCGCAAGAGATCGGGACCGGCGTCGTCCTCAATAATCCTCTGGCGGATCAGCGGATGCAGAATCGGGCTGCCGGTCTCGAGCAGCCGGCCGACGGCGCCCGCCTTCTGATCGTGCTCGAAAATGGCCAGCTCGACGGTCGTGCGCTGATAGGGCTGCGTGGCGCCGGGCAACAGGCTCAGCCAGAAGCCACGGGCGTTGCGGTCGCCCACCGCTTCAAGCGCAAATCCGCGCAACATCTGCCGGCTGAACTGAACGTAGCCGAACCGCGACTGATGCGCCGCATCCGGTATCAGCGAGAGCACCTCGCGCGGCTGGCGGCGATGATAGAAGGCCTCGGCCGCCAGCAGGTAGCCGAACAACTCCGGCTGCGTTTTGAAATAGGGCCGCTGCCGCTCGAGTTCCTCGCGGCTGAGTTCTGCGCCGCAGCAACCGCGCTGGTCGGGATATTGCTGCGCGTCTGGGCGCAGCCGCATCAAATCACCCACCGCAAGCAGCGTCGGATCGGTCACTCCCGCCGGGTTGCTCGACGGCAGGATCCGGCGATCGACTTCTTCCATCGTCGCAATATCCGGCTCGCCTCCTGTCGACGCTTCCTTCGCCAGCATCGCGGAATATTGCGCGCCAAGCATCGCTTGATCCCCGCGCAGCCAGGCGATGCGGCGCTCGAAATTGCGAGCGGACGCGGCGTAGCGGCCCGTGGGATAGGCCTGAACGTATTGACGGCGAACGGCGTCGGCATGGTCGATCGCCGAGCGATCGCGCTTGTCGACAGCGGCCAGATCGCCCCACTGGCCGATGCTGCCCTTCATGGCCTGGGCCATCGCCGTGCGGAAACGCATGTAGGCAGCGGTTTCCGCGAGCCACCCGGATGACCCGGCGACGGCATCGAAGCGGGTGCTGGCCGCCCCCAGGTCCTCGGCATAGAACAGCCGTGTTCCTTCCAGATATTCCGCGTACGCGCGGCCTTCCGGGCTTTTTACTTCTGCTAGTGCGAACTGGGTCTGGCCGGCCTTGTCGCATGCCTTTGCCAAGGTGGCTCGGGCGGTCGTCAACGCGGCTTTCTCCTGGCCCGGAACCCGGGGATTGGCCTGCACTTCGGCTGTAAACAGCTGCGCGCCACGGCGGTTGGTATGACACAGGCCCAAATTGCCGCTGTCGTATCCGAAGTAATTGCTGTCCGGAGTCAGCCCGTACTGGTCCTGCTGATCCTCATATTTGGCAAGGTAGTCGGTGGGCGGCGGCGCGGGCGGATCGAGCCGAGAGATCATCACTTTGTAGGGAAATTCGAACGGCACGATGCCTTTGGCCATTTGCGCCGGATCGGCGACCTTGGTGCCGTACCGGTCGGCCATTAGCAGGATGAAGTTGGATCGCGTGTCGTTGGCGGGGCTCAAATACCCGCTGCTCGCTTCGGCGTCCCAACTGGTTTCATAGCCGCCGTCGGCGCACGCCCAGGCGACCGCGCCGCACACCATGCCGGCCAATCCGACGACCACAGCCAAGCTTTTCCGTGCCACCACGCAACCTCCCCGTCCGGCGAGAATTCCCGACGGCGGCGACATTGTCGAGCGGCAGAAACAGCAAAATGCCGCGAAAGTCCGTCAAAATCCGCCAGCCGCCAAGCCGGACGCCAAGGCTAACGTAGGATAATATTCACTTCTCTGTGCGACTTAAGGTCCGGTGAGCAATCTAGAAAAGTGGACCCATCGAGTGCGTCGAGCAAAGAACAAGGCTGTCAGCATTGCGAGCAGCCACCTGATCACGACGTGCGCGACACTCGCGGCGCTGTTGCTGTTCGTCGGCCTCGGAAGCCAGATCCTGCCGGTCGCCGTGCTTGGCGGTTACCTGCCCGACACGGCCGGGGGCCTCAAGGTCGCCTTCCTGCTCAACATCGCGATCATCCTGTTTGGCTGGCGCCGGTCGAAGGATCTGCGCCAGGCGCTCGACGCTTATGAGGAAGCGGACCGCAACGCTCACCGCAATGCCAACACCGACCCGACGACCGGCCTGTCGAACCGCCGCGAACTGATGCGCTCGCTGTCGGATGCGCTGTCAGACAAAGCGAGCGGCGTCCTGCTGTTGCTCGACCTCGACCATTTCAAGCGCGTCAACGACCTTCACGGCCATCTCGCCGGCGACCAGATCCTGCGTCACGTCGCGGACGCGATGAATAAGGCCGCGCCCAATGCCAGCTGCTGCGCGCGCATGGGCGGCGACGAATTCGCCATCGTCCTTGAAGGCGCCGGCAATTCCGCAGGCGAGGAAGTCGCCCGGTCGATTCTAACGCGGCTCGCCACGCCGGTATTCGTCGGCGGCGCACAAATCCGCGTTTCTGCCTCGATCGGCTTGTCGCTGATCGGGCGCTCACAGACCGAAGAAGATTTGCTCCGTCAGAGCGACGTCGCGCTTTATGCCGCGAAGGACGCCGGCCGCGACGGCTTCGCCTGGTTCGACAAGGAGCTCGAGCGCGAACTATCGGAGAGGCTGCAGCTTGAGGAAGATATCCGCGCCGGTGTTCACAACGGCGAGTTCGTCCCCTTCTTCCAGCCGCTGATCGACCTTGCCACGCGCGAGCTCGTCGGGTTCGAGGCGCTGGCCCGGTGGCGCTCACCGACCCGCGGTTTCCTCGAGGCCGAAGGCTTCATCGAGGCCGCCGAACGCACCGGCCTGATCGGCCCGCTGACCTTCAGCGTGATGGAACAGGCGCTCAAGGAATCGCGGTCGTGGCCGTCACATTTGAAGATCGCGGTCAACATTTCCCCGGTCCAGTTCCGCGATCGCGCGCTGGCCGAGCAGATCATGAAGCTGCTGGCCAAGACCGGCTTCCCGGCCAGCCGGCTCGAGGTTGAGATTACCGAAGGCTCGCTGCTCGAGGACCGCGACCAGGTCCTGACCATCATCACCAGCCTGAAGAATGTCGGCGTCAGCATTTCGCTCGACGATTTCGGTACCGGCTATGCGTCGCTGGCCCAGGTCAACAGCCTGCCGATCGACCGCATCAAGATCGACAAGAGCTTCATCTCGACCATGGTCAAGAGCGAGCAGACCGCGGCCATTGTCAGCACCATCGCCAACCTCGGTCACACGCTCAGCGTGCCGATCACCGCCGAAGGCGTCGAGTCGGAGCAGGTCCGCAGCGAGCTCAAGAAATATGGCTGTTCGGAAGCCCAGGGCTGGCTGTTCGGCCGCGCCGTGTCGGCTGACACCGTGCGGACGTTCCTGGAGATGAAGGAAAAGGGCGAAGCGCCGGGCGAGATGCCCACTAGCCCCGAAGAAGACGCAGCGCGTTTCACGCCGCGCAAGCTGCGCCGCTACTAATTCCCGCCGCGGGCCGAGGCCTGCGCCAGCTGCACCGGCGGTGCTGACGCGAGCACCGGCTTGCCGTCGATGTTACCCGGCGGCGAATAACGGCAGATGAGATAGTCCCAGTCCGCCGAGTAGATCGCGCAACCGACGCGGGTCGTCGTTGGCCACACCATTTGCGTGTAGTGGGCGACATCCTCCCAGCGGCCGGTGTTGCTCACCGCCGGGAATACTCCCGGTTGCAGCGCCTTTTTCTCGCGCGACCACATGTCGACGAATTGCTCCGGCGCGAGCGTGCCGTGCCACGCCATGGCGAGGTTCTCGCGCTGGCCGGGACGGGTCTCGCGAGGCGAATGGATCAGGCGGCGCAGGCTCGCCAGCGTCGGTCCATAGGATGCTGCCGAGGCGGCCAGGTCCGGATCCCACGCCAAGGGTGCGTGACCGACCATTGCGCGCTCGCGGTTGTGCGCCGCGAGCAACCGCAGCGCCACCTCGCCGGTCGCGCCCGGGAATTGGTGACGCAGCGCATTCTGGGCAGCGACATTAGGGTGATCTGGCGCGGGCAACGGCACCAGCGGATCGCCCGCACTCGCTGGAGTTGCGAGCGCAAACGCCAGCACTGCAGATGCTAGGCCCACCCTGGTCATGCGCAGCTTATCGCCGAAGCATGACTAAGAGCGGCTCATCGAACGTGGTTAACCCGTGCGCGCATTCACTTCAGATTGGAAAAATCGC
>Ga0268265_10003954_pt1 | contig 10440 bp, 10 predicted proteins | sample KBSSwiS52_FD_190355 | JGI IMG/M metagenome (GOLD analysis project Ga0268265, IMG submission 190355) | Switchgrass rhizosphere microbial communities from Kellogg Biological Station, Michigan, USA - KBS Switchgrass S5-2 (SPAdes) (version 2) | ecosystem: Host-associated > Plants > Roots >...
ACCGGGCCGACCTCGCCCATGACGCCATGCGCCTGGGCCTGAAGCACATCGTCTTCCGCGGCGATCCCCGCAGCGCCGAGAAGCTGGCCGATATCGCGGCGAGCCTCGGCGTCCGCTTCGCGGCCAAATCGGCATGAAATCCGCGACGATCTGCACCTTCTATGGGGCGCTGTTGGTGCTGGCGCTGGTCCCGGTCTTCGCCTTTGGAATTCTGCCGCTCGGCGACATGCCCAACCATCTGGCGCGGGCGTTCATCCTGAACAGTCTCGGCGCGGACCCGGACCTGCAGAAATACTATGCGATCGAATGGCACTTCTTCTCGTTTCAATCCACCGACTTCATCCTGCCGCTGCTGACCAAGGCGTTCGGCCTCGAGATGGGCGCGCGCCTGTTCGTCGCCGCGACCTTTGCGCTGCTGATCGGCGGCACCGCGGCCTTGCATCGCGCCTGGTTCGGGCGGGTCGGCCTTTGGCCGGCCACGGCGACGCTCTTTCTGTTCAGCTTTCCCTTCGCGCTCGGCCAGATCAGCTTCCTGTTCTCGACCGGCCTCAGCCTCCTGCTGTTCGCGGCCTGGATCGCATCGATGCAACGGCATGGCATCGTCAAGGTCATGCTGTTCTCGGCGGCGAGCTTTGCGCTGCTGCTCTGCCACTTCTTCGCCTTTGCCGCCTACGCCCTGATGCTCGGCATCCACGCCTTGGTGCTTTGGCGGCGGGAACGGCGGTGGCGGGATCTGATCGAAGCCGGACTCCCCTTCGTGCTGCCGGGCATCGTCTTCCTGCTCTCCTTCGGTTCGGAGATCCATGGCCGCACTTTCTATGGCGATCTCTTCGCCAAGGCGGTCTCGGTGCTCGCGGCGACCATCACCTATGGCACCTGGCCGGACGTGGTCGTGACCATCGCGGTCATCGTCGGCTTGTGGTTCCTGCATCGGCGGAGGCGGCTCTCCTTCGTGCCGGAGATGCGCCTTCCCGTATTGGCGCTGGTCGTCGCCGCCATCGCGATGCCGCGCATGATGCAGGGCGTGCTGGGCGCCGATCTGCGGATCCCCTGCCTGCTCGGCTTCCTGCTGGTCGCGGCCAGCGATGTCGCCTTCCGCAGCCGCCGGCAGGCGCTGGCCTTCTGCGCCGGCGTGACCGCGATCCTGCTGTTCCGCGTGGTGACGCTGTCGGATCAGTGGCGCATCTACGATGCCGACTATCGCGAGTTCCGCGCCGCAGCCTCGACCCTGGATCGCGGCAGCCGGGTGATGGTGATCCCGTTCGACCTCGGCAAGACCGCGGACCGGCCGCGGTTGCCCTATTGGTACATGGCGTCCTTCGCCGTCATCGATCGCAGCGTCTTCCTGCCGCATCTCTACACGATCGCGACGCCGCTGCGGTTCACCGGCGACCGCGCCGCGAACGTGTCGGGATCGGTCCCGGCGTCGCCGGACTGGCATCCCACCACGACCGCATTTGCCGCCGCGAATGCCGAGGCCATTCGCCAGGCCGGCGATGTCGTCCTACGGATGGCGCCCTGGGACCTGGTGACGAACCGGATCGACTGGTCGGACTGGCCGGAACAATACGACACCCTGATCGACCTCGATTTCGGCGAGGCGGTCAATCCGGCCCCCGCTTTGCTGACCGAGATCCACCGCGGCAGCACCTTCACGATGTACCGCATCCATCCGCCGCGGTGACGCAGCCGGAACCAGAACCGGTCCGTTCGGTTGATAGCCGCGGCTGCACCGCCCTTTTTGTGTCACATCCCCGCCTCCATGGGCCGCATTGAACAAAACCATCGAGATGGGCTAGAAGGCGGCGGGCGCCGCGACCCGTATGACCATTTGGCCATTTCCGCGTTAACCAGCAGGACCCGACGATGAAGATCTCGCGCAAGGTGAAGGAAATCCTGTCGCACTACGAAAGCGACAATCCCGGGACGAAGGCGAACCTCGCCCGCATCCTCATGGAGGGCCGCCTCGGCGGCACCGGCAAGCTGGTGATCCTGCCGGTGGACCAGGGCTTCGAGCACGGCCCCGCGCGCAGCTTCGCGCCGAACCCCGACGCCTATGACCCGCACTATCATTTCCAGCTCGCGGTCGATGCCGGGCTCTCCGCCTATGCGGCCCCGCTCGGCATGATCGAGGCCGGTGCCGACAGCTTCGCCGGCGCCATCCCCACCATCCTCAAGGTCAACAGCTCCAACAGCCTCGCCAAAGCCAAGGACCAGGCCGTGCATGGCTCGGTCAACGACGCGCTGCGGCTCGGCTGCGCGGCGATCGGCTTCACCATCTATCCAGGCTCGGACTATGCGTTCGAGATGATGGAAGAGATCCGCGACCTCGCCGAAGAGGCGAAGGCGGCGGGCCTCGCCGTCGTCGTCTGGTCCTATCCGCGCGGCGACGCGCTCTCCAAGGAGGGCGAGACCGCCATGGATATCTGCGCCTATGCCGCGCATATGGCGGCACTGCTCGGCGCGCATATCATCAAGGTGAAGCCGCCGACCGCGCATCTCGAGCAGGCCGAAGCGAAGAAGGTCTACGAGAAGGAAAAGATCGCGATCGGCACCATGGCCGAGCGCATCCGCCATGTGGTGCAGGCCTGCTTCAACGGCCGCCGCATCGTGGTCTTCTCCGGCGGCGCCGCGAAGGATCTGAACGGCATCTATGACGAGGCGCGTGGCATCCGCGACGGTGGCGGCAACGGCTCGATCATCGGCCGCAACACCTTCCAGCGGCCGCGCGAGGAAGCGCTGAAGATGCTGGATACGCTGATCAAGATCTATCAGGGCAAGGAGTAACGGTCATCGCCGACCGCGAACCCTGCCGGCTCACGCTGACCACGCCGCCCGAACTGGTTTCGGGCGGCGTTCTCCTGCGCGGCTTCCTGCCGAAGCTCGAAAGCGCCCTGCAGGTCGCCGACGTCGCCTGCCTGGTGATCGCCGCGCCGGACGGCGCGCGCGATGAAGATTTGAGAGCGATCGCCGAACCGCTGATCCGTGCCGCGCAGGCGCGCGATGTCGCAGCGCTCCTCTCCGGGCATGCCGCCTTGGCCAAGATGCTCGGCGCCGATGGCGTTCATCTCGATCTTCGCGCCGTCCCGGCCGGCGATGCGATGCGGGCCTATCGCGAGACGCGCAAAATGCTCGCCGAGGACGCGATCGTCGGGGTCGCCTGTCCGCCCGAGCGCCATCTCGCCATGGAGGTCGCGGAAGCGGGCGCCGATTATGTCGGCTTCGACCTCGCGGCGCCCGAAGCCGCGGAGACCATCGCCTGGTGGGGCGAGATCATGACCGTCCCATGCATCGCCTTCGGCCCCATGGATCCGGCCAGGGCCACCGCGCTGGCGCGCAGCGGTGCGGACTTTATTGCCCCTGAACCGAATGTCTGGAGCCGCGTTGATTCTGCCGGCGAACTGGCAGCCCTCCAGGCCGCAATCCGCGCTGGATAGCGCCAAGCTCGCGTGTTAACCTCCGCTGGTTAGTCTGAAACCGACTGTTTTCGTCGATTCCGCGCCAACAGGTTGAAGCAGCAGATGAGGTCAGGGTGAACTTCCTGCACGAGCGACAACTGCGCCGCTTGGACGCGCACGGTTCGACGCGCGCCGTCGAGGCGCCGCCCCGGGTCAGCTTCGAGTTCTTCCCGCCGAAGAACCCGCAGATGGAAGAGCAGCTCTGGGGGACCATCAAGGCGCTCGAGCCGCTGCTGCCCCAGTATGTCTCGGTCACCTACGGCGCCGGCGGCTCGACCCGCGATGCCACCTTCGAGACGGTGCGCCGGATCGCGGCCAAGACCCATCTTCGTCCGGCGGCCCATCTGACCTGCGTCGGCCACGGCCGCAAGGACATCGCGCAGTTGCTGGAGCGCTATTGGGAAGCCGGGGTCCGGCATATCATCGCGCTGCGCGGCGACTTGCCGGCGGGCGGCGCCATGACGCCGCCGGATGGCTTGGCGTTTGCCGCGGATCTCGTCGCCTTCATCAAGACGGTCGCGGATTTCGAGATCAGCGTCGCCGCCTACCCGGAGACGCATCCCCAGGCCCGTTCCGCCGAACACGATCTCGACAATCTCAAACGCAAATTGGACGCCGGCGCCAGCCGCGCAATCACGCAGTATTTCTTCGACAGCGCGGCATTCCTGAAGTTCCTGGAGCGCGCGCGCCGCGCCGGGATCAGCGCGCCGATCGTGCCGGGCATCCTCCCGGTGACCAACTTCGCCCAGGTGGTGAAGTTCAGCGCCATGTGCGGCACCGCAATCCCGGACTGGCTGCACGACATGTTCGACGGGTTGGACGACGATCAGGACACGCGCAAGCTGATGGCCGCCATGGTCGCGACCGAGCAGTGCCGCGCGCTGCAGGCGGAAGGCGTCACCGACTTCCACTTCTACACGCTGAACCGCGCCGATCTCACGCTCGGCATCTGCCGCCGCATGGGGCTGAAGCCCGCACCGCTGTCGGAGAAGAACGACTTCGCCGATTCACCGACGCCGATGCAGCGCGACCCGGAGATGCCGGACTAAACTTAAAACGTCATGCCCGGGCTTGACCCGGGCATCTGGCTCCAATTGGCGCTAGATTGCCGGGGCAAGCCCGGCAATGACGTTTGATTTTCGTTTCGAGCTACATCGCCCGCACGCTCTGCAGGAACTGATCGACCCGATCCTCGAGGCTGGCAGCCTGCTGGGTCAGCGCCTGCGCGACATTCAGCACCGACGACGAGGACTGACCGGTCTCCTGCGCCGCCTGGGTGACGCCGTTGATGTTGACCGAGACCTCCTTGGTGGCGGCGGACTGTTCCTCCACCGCGCTCGAGATCGAGGTGCTGATCTCACTGACTTGCGCAATGATCTGACCGATCTCGCGGATCGCACCCGCCGTGGTCTGGCTGGAATCCTGGATACCCTTGATCTGCTGCGCGATCTCTTCGGTCGCCTTCGCGGTCTGGTTGGCCAGCGACTTCACCTCCGAGGCGACCACGGCAAAGCCCTTGCCGGCCTCGCCTGCCCGCGCGGCTTCGATCGTCGCGTTCAGCGCCAGCAGGTTGGTCTGGCTGGCGATGTCGTTGATGATCTGCGTGACCTCACCGATCTTCTGCGCCGCGGAGACCAGGTCGCTCACCATTTGCTCGGAGCGCTTGGCCTCGTTGACGGCGGTGCCGACGACCCGCATCGATTCCGCGATCTGCCGCGAGATCTCGTTGACCGAAGCGGCCAACTCCTCGGAGGCGGAAGACACGGTCGAGGATTGCTGGTTGGTCTGCTCCGCCGCGGCGGCCAGGGACTGCGCCGTCCCTTCCATGCCCTTGGCGGAAGCGGAGACCTCCTGCACCAGCGCCTTCACGCCCTTCTCAAAATCCTGCGCCAGCGCGCGGTTCTGCTCCTTGCGCTGGGAAAGATCGGTCGCGAACTTGACGACTTTGCAGGGCCGGCCGTTCTGGTCGAGGATCGGATTGTACGAAGCCTCGATCCAGACCTCCTTGCCGCCCTTGCCGAGACGCTTGTACTGGCCGGCATCGTATTCGCCGCGGCCGAGCTTGGCCCAGAACGCCTTGTATTCCGCGCTCGCCGCATAGGCGGGATCCGCGAACATGCTGTGATGCTTGCCCTGGATCTCCGCCAGGGTATAGCCGAGGGTCTGCAGGAAGTTGTCGTTGGCGGTGATGATCGTGCCGTCCAGCGTGAACTCGATCACCGCCTGCGATCGGCCGATCGCCTCGATCTTGCCGGCGAGGTCGGCCTGCTCCGCCTTCATCTTCGAGATGTCGGTCGCGTACTTCACCACCTTATAGGCCTTGCCGCCGCGCAGCAGCGGATTGTAGGAGGCTTCGATCCAGATCTCCTTGCCGCCCTTGCCGAAGCGCTTGTACTGCGCCGCCTGGAATTCGCCGCGGTTGAGCTTGGCCCAGAACTCGCGGTAGTCCGCGGTCGCCACATAGGCCGGGTCGCAGAACATGCTGTGATGCTTGCCCTTGATCTCGGAAAGCGCGTAGCCCATCGCCGCGAGGAAGTTCGCGTTGGCGGTGATGATGGTGCCGTCCATGTTGAACTCGATGACGGCCTGCGACTTGTCCAGCGCCGCAAGCTTGGCGGCGGCATCGCCGCCGAAGACTGAAATCGCCATGACCTGATCCCCTTTTTCGGTCGTATTTCACGGGCCGGCGGATCGCAGGCCTCGACAGGCTGAATATGGGGCTGTGCAAGTTCCAGCGCTTCGTCGTGGAACGCCGCAATTTGGCGCCGAATGCCAAAATCCACCCTTCGGAGGACATCCCGCAATCAGGAGATATACATCACAATCGCTCTATCACCGCTCCGCATGGTTGCGGATGCATCACCGGATATGCACGTATCGTGCGAAACTTGGGAGTGCAGTCCTCGGAAAGCCGCAGAAAGCCTGGTGTTTCGGCGTATGCTTAATACATTGTCAGCATTTGAGCCGCATTCTCGGCACCTCGGTTGGTGTATGAAAGGTCGGCTTGTGCTTTCGCAACTGGCACCACTGGACGGTCATCCGGCATTCCGCGCATCGCGCTTCGATGCGCTGAAAGAAGCCGTGGCGACGCAACTCGCCGCCAAGTTTGTGGAGCTTCCGTCACAGCCGGCGGTGCTCGACGCGCGCGCCAACCGATTCAATCTCCCGAACAGCAGCTTGTGGTTCTGCGCTTACGGTGTTCCGGTCGCCATTCAGTTTCCCGAGCCCGACCACGTTCGCGTGCAGTTCCATCACCACGGGATCGGCGCGACCTGGATCGGCGACACGCTGGCACCCGTCACCAGCAGCCAAGGCTGCATCACGACGAGCGCCGCGGAGTTCGATTTCAGCGGCGACTTCCAACAGGTGGTCTGGCGGATCTCCAAGGATGTCTTGCGCAAGAAGCTGGTCAGCCTGACCGAGGCGCCGCTGAGCGGCGAGCTCATGTTCAATCACAAGCTCGATCTCGACGGACCCCAGGGCCGACTGCTGACGAAATTGCTGGAATGCACGATCCATGCGGCGGAGTCCCTGCCGGGAGAATCCGGCGGGATCGTGCTCGCCGAACTCGAGCAGGCCATGCTCTCGACCTTCCTGGCCGCCAGCGAACATCGCTATCGCGACCATCTTGAAGGCCGCGTGGCCGCTGCGGCACCCTGGCAGGTGCGACGCACGGAAGCCTATATTGCCGCCCATTGGGATAAGCCGCTGGAGATCGACACGGTCGCCACGATGACCGGCGCCAGCGTCCGCAGCATTTTCCGCGCCTTCAAGCAAAGCCGCGGCTACACGCCGTTCGAGTTCGCCAAGCGCATGCGGCTGAACCACGCCCGCCGCATGCTCGAGGAAGCGGAATCCGGCGGCTCGGTGACCAGCGTCTGCTTCGCCTGCGGCTTCAGCGATCTCGGCCGCTTCAGCAAGGATTTCTTCCAGGCGTTCGGCGAGCGCCCCTCTGACGTGCTGAAGCGCCATAAGGGCGCCTTGGCGGCGCTGCACTGACCTTTGCGGTCAGAGCGTCAATCCGGCCGGTCGTTCCGTTCCAATCGCCGCCTTGAGCTTTGCAAGAGTCGCGAGGTCGCGCACCCATTCGTAGTGCATGCCCTTCACCGTGGTGATCACGATGCCGGCGTCACGCATTCTTCCGATGCCGGCATCGTGATGCGGCGGCGGCGATCCACAGGCATCCTCCAGCACCGCGACGCGGTGCCCCGCGGCGGCGAGACCCAGCGCCGAATGCGCGATGCAGACATCGGTCTCCAGCCCGACCAGCACGAAAGCCTTGCGGCCGCAGGCGTCGATTGCGGCGCGGATCTCGGGCTGATCGGCGAGGCCGAACACCATCTTGTTGAACACCTTGCCGGCTTCGGGCAATAGCGATGCCAGCTCCGGCACGAGCGGCCCATCGTTGGCGATATCCTCGGCGGTCGCGATGATGGGAATCTCGAGTGCGCGCGCCACCCGCATCAGCCAGGCAATACGCGCGACCAGCGGCTCGCGTTGATCGAGCGGCAGCTTGTCGAGGAAATACTTCTGAACGTCGATGACGACGAGACAGGATGAGGCTCGGTCGAAGAGCATTTAGCGCTTGGTCGCCTGGACCAGATTGGCCTTCACCTTGATCTCGCCCAGGGCCTTGCAGGCCTCCAGCCGATGCAAGCCGCTGACCAGCACGTAGCGCTCCTTGTCCGGGCGCAGCAGGATCGGCGATTGCAGGCCGTTCTCGGCGATGCTCTCGGCCAGTGCCTGGACCTTCTCGGCATCGAGCGGCGTGCGCTTTGCCGCCGGAACGTAGATCTCGTCGATCTTGACCATGACGTCTTTCATGGCCCGGAGGCTAGCGTGCCGCACTCCCGGTGTCGAGCACGCGGGCGATCATCCGGTATTTGACCGCGGCATTGGTCAGGTCCCGGAAGTAGTTCACCAGGTCGCCCCAAGGATCGTTCATCCGGTTCATGCCGGAAATGAAGGCGACCACGGTGCCGATCTCGGTCCTGCCCTCGATCACGAACCAGCTGCCGATGAACAGAATGCCGATCACGCCGAAATGGTAGAACAGGTTCATCAGGAAATTCATGCCGAACTTCCGCCGGAAGATCTGCATGTTGAGATCGTAGACCCGGCGCACGCGGCTGCGGAAGCCGCGCTCGTGGTCGGCGCGCGGTTGCTTGCTCTCCGCGACGATATCGACGCTGAGTCGGCGCAGCGCCTTGATCCGCTTCTGGGTGCGCCGGTTGATCGCATCCTGCAGCAGCGGAATGAACAGCATCTGCGGCACGAACAGCGCCAGCGCCGCGAGCGCCATCAGCGGCTCGACGATCAGCATGTAGCCGAGCACGCTGACCAGAACACCGCCATTGAGGATCGGCTCGGAGAAACTGGTGCCGACGAAGCCGCCGACCGCCTCCACTTCGGAGACGACGATCGAGATGGCGACGCCCTCCTGCTCCGGATCGCCGCGGCGTTTGGCGGTCACCATGGCCATCAGGTTCTCGTTCAGCCTGAGATGTCGGTTCGCGCGCTCGCTGACCGCGCTGCGATAGACATTGAGTGCGAATTTCAGCAAGCCCATCGCCGCCGCGGCCCCGACGTAGCCGATGCAAAGCATGAGCACGAGCTTGAAGTTCTTGTCCTCGACGGCGGCGTTGGTGATGCGCCGCTGCAGCTCCAGGGGGATGAGATCGACCAGGAAGACCGAGACAGCCAGCAGGGACAGAAAGATCTGATCGCGGGCGCTCATCTGCCAGACGAAGCGAAAGAGCTTCTTGACCGCAGGCCAATCCCGGGTCGCGGCCAGGACGTTCATGAGCCCGCCTTTCTCAGCATGGATTGCCCCTTCCAGACGCAGGCTCCAGCGCAACCAACCATTTCCCGGACCTTACGATCCATTGATGCGGCCGAGCACGGCAGGTGGAGCCCGCAAGTGCTCTGGCGTCAGCGCTGCTTCAGTTCGCCCAAGATCCAGTCGCGGAAGGCGCGGATCTTGCGCACGCCCTTGCGCGTCTCCGGATAGACCATCCAGTAGGCGGTGTCGTCGGTCGCCATCAGGGCGAAGGGCTGCACCAGGCGGCCGGCGGCGAGATCGCCGGTGAAGAACGCCGGCATCAGCATCGCGATCCCCTGCCCGGCAATCGCCGCGGTGCCCAGCAGCGACTGGACATCGAGCGATACGTTCGAGGCCACGGCCGGCGGAATCTCCGCGATACCCGCCGCCTGGCACCACAGCCGCCACCATTCGTCATGCGCATCCAGCCGCGGCGCCTTCAGCATGTCCGCCGGCGTGGCCCAGGGGCCGTGCCGCGCGAGGAAATCGGGGCTGCAGAGCGGCGTGAAGGCGATCGGAATCAATGGGTCGGCGCGCAAGCCCGGCCATTTGCCGCGCCCGCCGCGGATTCCAAGGTCGAAATCCTCGCGTGCGAAATCGACGTTGCGGCTGGAGAGGTCGATCCGGACCGCGATCTCCGGATGCTGCTGCTGGAAGGCGCCGAGGCGCGGCACCAGCCAATTGGTCGCGAAGGTGTGCACCGCCGTCACCGCCAGCACCGCGTCGTCGGTGTCGCGCAATTCCGCGAAGGCGGCATGCAGGCCCTGGAAGGCAGCGGCGACCGCCGGCGCCAGGCGCCGCCCGGTTTCGGAGAGCTCGACCTTCTTCGGCAGGCGAATGAACAGCGGCTTTCCCAGCCGGTCTTCCAGCACCTTGACCTGGTAGCTGACGGCGGCCTGGGTCATGCCGAGCTCTTCCGCCGCCTTGGTGAAGCTCTGATGCCGGGCCGCCGCCTCGAAGGCACGGACGGCGGTCAGCGGCGGCAGGTTCGGGCTGAAGGGGGGCGCGGAATCCTTGGGCATGCGGTTCGTCCCGGCACGGGTCGGTGCATAAGGTGTCCTTATGCTCTTCCCCTGACAATCGCTTTGAGAAACCGGGCTGTCGAGGCCAATTTCCTTCCATCAGCATAAAGGCAGCTATGGCTTGCCGAAGTTGAAGGAG
>Ga0268265_10003957_pt1 | contig 10437 bp, 11 predicted proteins | sample KBSSwiS52_FD_190355 | JGI IMG/M metagenome (GOLD analysis project Ga0268265, IMG submission 190355) | Switchgrass rhizosphere microbial communities from Kellogg Biological Station, Michigan, USA - KBS Switchgrass S5-2 (SPAdes) (version 2) | ecosystem: Host-associated > Plants > Roots >...
AGGCTTTGTTGACGCGCTGATCTTCGATGCGCGGCTCTGCTTTGAACATTGTGTCACCGTGCAAGGTCACAAGGATGAGTGGTCTTGGGCGCCTTGTCGAGCCACTTATAGGCGGCAAATGCCCGACGCCGTCATTGCACATCAAGTCTTTGAGCAAGGTCGCTGCCCAATCCTGACGGCGCCCCGACCTGCAAACCGACGGAAGCTTCTTGCCATTTTGCCCGCGAATCCGGAAGGTCCGCAGGGTTCAACGACACCGACATTCGCCGGCGCGGATGAACGAAGGGCGGCTTGCGCCCGTCGGCGCTCGTAAGCCGCCGTTCCGGAACGTCCGCCTTCCCGGCATTGGGCAATGTAGATGCACACCGGAAAACATGTCCGCTTCCAGGAAGATGAAAAGTAATTCCGAGCGACCGACAAGGGTCGGAGCCGGAAATAATGGCTTGAAGGATTCGGAAGTCGCGGCCTCTTACCGCCACCACCTGGCGAGCCCCAAACCGACGAGATAGGCCCCGGCGTCCTGACCATTGACCGAGACACGCGCGAGAGTGCGGCCATACTTGTCCGTCCCAATGCGCTCCAGCGTGACGCGGCCCTTCGACAGGAAGGCTTCCACCGCGTTCTTGGCTCGGTAGCCGAGACGGGTAGTCGCACCAGGCGTAGGAGCGCCGGACATCCCGGCATTTGGGGCTGTCGGGCAATTCGGGCGCGTCGATGTCCTCGATCCTCGCCCGCTCCTGGCCGCACCGGATCGTGTCGCCATCGTGGACCGACACGGATGTGCAAAGGACGAGCGCGGCGAGAAGAACGGGCATGACGACGAGGCTAGCGGTAGGCCGGATGGTCGCCAATATCACCTTTGACTCTTCTGTTCTTCGCTCGCACCTTCGTCGCGTCTGCAACTTGCACGAGCGGAGCTGGGCTCAAGGGCAGAGCGCGTGCATCGAGGAGGCCATGGGCCTCTGCCGCACATGGGATCGCGAACTGAGCGTCGAGCGGACCTCCAAGCCATGGGTTACGCAGCGTTAGATCTGCTCGCGCGCAATTGCAGCCCTAATGCACCATTCGCGGCGTGCAAAACGCCCGGATGCGGAGTCCGGCTTGCACATATGTTTCTTATATGTTCCATTTTACCACATGGATTGAGTCGACGAAGCTGCGATCGCTGGTGCCCTGTTTACTGCGCCCGGATGGCACGCGCAGGTCTGTCAGCCCCACGGAATGCCTGCGCGAAAGCGCTGTCAGCGAGCTTGCCCGCGCCATTGCCGGTCGGATCAAAAGGCGTCCTAGCCCATGCTGCGAGCAGGGCCAGTTGCCAGTGTGAAATGCGCTGGTCGGCAGAAGGTGCGCTGGTCGCCACGACCCTGTTCGATGCCGCGAGGTTCCACTATTCCATGATGCCGGTTTGCCGGTGCGGTCACAGTGCCCGTTTCGAGGCTTGCGGATTATGGTGGCATTTCAAACGAGCGCGTCGCAACGCACAGAGTGCGATCGGGCGGGATTACGGCATTGACCCAGGCGACGGCCTGGCGGTCAATGCCAAAACGCCCCTTCCGCCGGCCACTAAAACGAAAATCGCTGGCGGACGAAAACGGAACGCCACGCTACTCTCTGACTTGCCGCCTGATGTTTAGAACGCGCTCAGATTAGCCGCAATTGATGGCAATCTAAGCAGGTTTGATCACACCCTACACCTAGTAACATTCTATTTTTACTAGGAAATTTTGGAGCGGGCGAAGGGATTCGAACCCTCGACCCCAACCTTGGCAAGGTTGTGCTCTACCCCTGAGCTACGCCCGCTCTGACGTTCGCGGCCCGCTTGCCAGGTGGCTGGCGGGCCGGGGTGAGGCGCGCCACTAGCAGCGGGTTCGGAGGGCCGCAAGCCCAAAATGCATTTCGCGCATAGCCCGTGGCAGGGCGGCTCCCCGCACGATCATTCGCCCTTCACAAAGCCTGTGGGAATGGCGATCTAGGGCGCCGCGAAGAATAATCCGGGAGTACGATCTTGGCGAGCATGGGTCTCAACCTAGACGAGCAGAAGGCGGTCGATCGGTTCCGCCAGCAAGTGGCCGAACCCTCGATGACCAAGCTCGTCATCCTGGATTTCTGGGCCGAATGGTGCGGACCGTGCAAGGCGCTGTCGCCGGTGCTGGAAAAGGTCGCTGCCGAATACGCGGACAAGGGCGTGTTGCTCGCCAAGATCGACGTCGACGAAGAGCAGTTCATCGCCTCGCAGTTCCAGGTCCGCTCGATCCCGACCGTCTATGCGATCTTCCAGGGGCAGCCGGTCGCCGACCTGACCAGCGCGCGGACGGAATCCCAGCTACGTGGCCTACTCGATCAGCTCTTGGCGAAGCTGCCCGTGCAGGCGGGTGAGCCGCAGGCCGACCTGGCGCCGCTGCTGGCAATGGGCGAAGAAGTCCTGGCAGGCGGCGATGGCGAGCGGGCGTCCGGCATCTTCGCGCAGATTCTGGACATGGCGCCGGAGAATGCCGAGGCGCACGGCGGGCTGGTTCGATCCCTGGTCGCCGCGGGCCTGCTGGACGAGGCGGAAGCGGCGCTGGCGCAAGTCGATCCCAAGCTGGCGGCCGAACCGCCGATCGAACGGGCGCGCGCCGCGCTCGACCTTGCGCGTGACAAGCCCGACGACAGTGAGCTGGCTTCCCTGCGCGCCGCCGCGGCCGAGCGGCCGGCGGACATGGAGGCGCAACTCGCCTTTGCCACTGCCGCCTTCGCCGCCGGCGAGCGCGATGCCGCCGCCGATACGCTGCTGACGATGGTCCGCACCGACCGTGCCTGGAACGAGGGCGCGGCGCGCGCAAAGCTGCTGCAGATGTTCGAGGCCATCGGGCTGGAAGACCCCTGGGTGGCCGCCACGCGTCGCAAGCTCTCCACCATACTGTTCGGCTGAACGGTGGCGCGGATCACCATCTTCCCGTTGCCGGGCGCACTGCTCTATCCGGGGCTGCAGCTGCCGCTGCATGTTTTCGAGCCGCGCTATCGCGCGATGGTGGGCGATGCTCTGGCGCGGGATCGGCGAATCGGCATGGTCCAGCCCCAGCGGGTCGAGGAAGGCGCACCGCTCTATCGGATCGGGTGCGTCGGCCGGATCGGCGATGTGGAGGCGCTGGAGGACGGCCGCTACAACATCATCCTGGAAGGCGAGTCCCGCTTCCGCATCCTGCGCGAGCTCGACGTCACCACCCCGTTCCGGCAAGTCGATGCCGAGTTGATCCCCGAGCGCGACGATGACGTGCTGGCGGCGGTCGAACGTGCGAGCTTCGAGCGCGCCGCGCGGCGATTCGCCGACAAGCAGGGCTACACGATTGATTGGGACCAGGTCTCCCGGCTGGACGATGTGTCGCTGATCAACGGGGTCTCGCAGATCGCGCCATTCGACCCGGCCGCCAAGCAGGCACTGCTCGAAGCCGAGGATCTGGCTGCCCGGTGCGAGTTGCTAGTGCAGCTGATGCAGTTCTTCGGCCGCCGCGCCGACGGCGACGACAGCGAGGGTATCACCCTGCAATAGCGATCAGACGAGCGCGCCGAGATTGCGCCAGCGCGGGTAATCGGTGTCGATGAAGCCCTGCGCGACGGGCATCAGCCGCTGGATCGCCTCTTCCTCCGCCAGGGTGCGCGGCCCCTGCTGGATCGTGCGCCCGACCCGGGCCAGGCGATCGGCGATGCAACCGGCCAGGGTCCGCGCATCGCCCCTGTCGGGAACGGCGAACCAGCTATCGAGCAGGATGAGGTCGGTCTCGCTCACCGACACCGCCGAGCCGAGCGCGGCGCAGGCGAGATGGCCGTAGGGCGCTCCTCGTACTGCCGCTCGGGCAATCGCGGCGTTCAGGCGCTCGGCGGCTCGCGCATCGCCCGGCGCCGGTGACAGCAAGCCTACGGTGCCGGCCTCGATCAACAGGATCGCGAGCCGAATCGCCTGTGAGACGCTGGCAATGCCGGGCAGCTCCGCCAGCTCGGCGACGGTCGCGGAGCCGCGATCGAGCGTCTCCACGATCTCAGTGTAGAGCTGGGGCCCCAGCGCAATGCTGCCGCAGACGGTCGGCACGTGCAGGACCGCACCTTCCTCCGGCGGTGTCAGGAGCGTCAGACGCGTCGCGGTGGCGACCTCGCGGTCGAGCCCGAACGAGGGGGCAAGGCCGCGACAGAAGATGTCGCGTCGGTACGACTGGTTGATCGCGATGTCCTGCAAGTCCTGCCGGAGCGAGGGGCGCGATTGCGCGGACACGAGTTCGCGCAAGGCATCGGGGAGCATCGAGAGGATCTGCGTTTCCGGCAATGTCGCGGTGCCGACGAAGGCGAGCCCCGCCTTGGCGAGCCCCGCCTTGGCGAGAGCCTGCGCCACCTGGGAGTGCCAGACCGGCTCCCCCAACGGCTCGGCGGTCGCGACGCCTTTCGCCTTGTCCAACTCCGATTCAAGGCCCGGCAGGGCCTCGAAGATCCGCGCCTCGGCAACCTTGAGGCCATCGAAGATCCTCAGCGCCGCGTCGAGCGCGCCGTCGGGCGGCAGCGCGCCGCCCTCGCCCAGCAGGTGCGTCAACCGGCGTAGCGGCTCCGCACTCTGCGCGCCGGGCTGTGCGCGATAGCCGGCGTATACGACGCTCCCGATGTGGGTGACCCGTTCGAGGATGGCCCGCACGGACGACTGGTCCTCGCCCCCGCAGGCCCGCGAGGCGTCCTGCATGACCACATAGTCGAAGGTGCCAAGGTCGGCCCCGGCGTGCCCCGCCAGCTCATCGAGGTGCGCCTCGATAAAGCGAATATTGTCCAGCCCGGCGCTGCGCGCCAGCGCTTGTCCGTGCGCGATCTGGAAGGGGGCGGAAACGACCCCGACGAACTGGCCCGAGGGATTGGCGGCCGCCAGCAGGCAGAGGCCGAGGCCCTGATCGGAACCCAGTTGCAGATAACGGAATGCCCCTCCCGCCGCGCGAACAGGCATGAAACCGGCAAGACGCGTGCACAAGTCCAGCCATTCGGGCGCCGCCGCGCGCTCGTATCCGTAGCCGTCAGCCCGGCTGCTTTCCTTCCGTCCCATCGGCTCTCCCCCCGCCCTCGCCTTTTGCCCCCTCAGGCCACTTCGGACACTTCAGGCGATCACCGCCTCGCGCACCCCATCAAGCACGTATTGCGCGGCCAGGGCCGCGAGCAGCACGCCCAGCAGCCGGGTAATCACCGCCTCTACCTGATCGCCCAGCAGCCGCATGAGCGGCCGCGCCGCCAGCAGCGCGGCCAGCGAGAGCGCCAGCACCGCGCCCAGCGCTGCGAGGATCACGATCGTCGACAGCGTGCCCTGCGCCCGCGACATCAGCAGCATGATCGTGGCGATCGAGCCGGGCCCGGCGAGCATCGGCATCGCCATCGGAAACACCGAAACGTCGTCGATCTGCAGCGCCTCGTCGTGGCGGGCGCGCACTTTTTCGGCACGCTGCTCGCGGCGCTGGGTGCGCTTCTCGAACACCATCTCCAGAGCGATCAGGAACAGCATGATGCCGCCGGCGATGCGGAAGGCATTCAGCTCGATGTGCAGCGCGGCCAGCAACCGCTCTCCGAACAACGCGAAGACCAGCAGGATGGCCGCCGCGATCCCGCAGGCACGCACGGCCATGGCGCGGGCCTGAACATGGCTGGCCCCAGCGGTCAAACCCGCGAAGATCGGCGCACAACCCGGCGGATCGATCACGACGAACAGGGTGACGAAGGCTGACACGAACAGCCCGCCGATGCCGCTGCCGGTCATGACGCCTTGCACGTCGCAGGCGGGGTGCCGCCCGAGCCACCGGGGGGCGCCGCCCGCTTGACCAGCACCGGCGCCAACGAAGTCCCGGGGCCCTTGGACAGGCTGACGGTGAAGACCCGTCCGCAATCGGCAGCGACCTCGACTGCCCAGGCGAGCGTACCGTCATCGCTCTGGCCGTGCAGCGGGACGGGCTGAGCGGTGGTCTCCGCACTCCGGGACGGCCTCGGGCGGGGCGCGGCATCGTCGCCTTGCGCCCGCGCAGGTCCGCATGGCGCCACGGCGGCCGCGATCATCTCGGGCGCCTCCAGCGGGGCGCTCAGCGCGTCGCCCTGATCGAGCACCCACTTGTACCCGCCGTCCTTCTGGCGCTGCCATATCGTCGTGAAATAGCCGAACCCGCCGGCCGTGTTCTGCCACGCGCCGTAACTTGCCGCGAGCGAGCCGTCGCAGCTCATCCACACCTGATGAGGCTGCCACAGCACGGTCTTGGACGGATCCTTTTGCCGCTTGAGCCAGTCGCGCGCGTCGACCGGCTGGGGCACGAACATCGTGGCGCTGGGCGTTGCGGTAGCGCGAAAGGCGGTCCACTGGCCCTTGCGCTGCGCCAGTTGCTGAAACGCGACCTCCGCGCCGACGATCTTGCCGGGACTGGCGTAGCGCGTCATGCGATCCCGGTCTCTACCGCCGCCCGCTTCCCGAGCCTCGGCACCGACGATCGCGATGCCGCCGGCGGCCAGCAGGGCGAGGACCGCCGCGGCGCGTCTCACAACCCGGACGGGTCCAACGCGATGCCCGCGTTGCGGTGTGCCGCGACAAGCGTGTTGCGCAGCAGAACGGCGATTGTCATGGGGCCGACGCCGCCCGGTACCGGCGTGATCGCCCCGGCGACTTCGGCCACGCCGTCGAAATCGACATCGCCGACCAGGCGGGTCTTGCCGGCTTCGGCCGCGGGCACACGGTTGATGCCCACGTCGATGACGGTGGCGCCCGGCTTGATCCAGTCAGCCTTGACCATCTCGGCCCGGCCGACGGCGGCGACCACGATGTCGGCGCGGCGCACGACGGCGGGCAGGTCGTGGGTGCGGCTATGCGCGACGGTGACGGTGCAGCTTTCGCCCAGCAGCAATTGCGCCATCGGCTTACCGACGATGTTGGACCGGCCGATCACCACCGCCTCCAGCCCCGAGAGCGATCCCAGGCGATCCTTCAGCAGCATCAGGCAACCCAGCGGTGTGCACGGCACGAAGCCTTCCTGCCCCACCGCCAGCCGACCCGCATTGATGACGTGGAAGCCATCGACATCCTTGTCCGGGCTGATCGCGGCGATCACCTTCTGCTCGTCGATCTGTGCCGGGAGCGGCAGCTGGACGAGGATGCCGTCCACTGCCGGATCGGCGTTCAACTCGCCCACCAGGCGCAGCAGGTCGGCCTCCGGCACCTCGGCAGGCAGCTTGTGCTCGAAGCTCTCCATGCCGCAGGCAACCGTCTGCCTGCCCTTGTTGCGGACGTAGACCTGACTGGCCGGATCCTCTCCCACGAGCACGACCGCCAGCCCCGCCTTGCGCCCGGCGATCGCTTCGAACGCGGCCGCCTTGTCCGCCACGCGGGCGCGCAACCCCTCGGCAAAGGCCTTGCCGTCGATGGTCGCCGCGCGGGCCATCGTCAGGTCGTTCGCCACGCTCACAGCGCCCCCGACACTGACGCCATCGCCAGGTTCTTCAGGATGATGCGCAGGATTTCCAGCCCGACGATCAGCACCAGCGGCGAGAAGTCGATCGAACCTGTGTTGGGCATGATTCGACGGATCGGGCGAAACAGCGGGTCGAGCAACGCGTTCACCGCGCGCCAAACCGCCGCCACGAAATCGTTGTGCATATTTACGACGTTGAACGAGATCAGCAGGCTGAGCACGAACTGCACGATCACCAGCATGACGATGACCGAGATGAGATAACCGACGATCTCGAACAGAGTGAGGAAGATCAAGGCGGCGCCTTTCCATCGAAACGAACAGCCGCCTTTAGCCGAGCGCACGGCACCCGGGCAAGCACACAGGGTCGAAAGCGGTTACTGCGGAACGGTGGAGCTGCGTTCGATGCGCCAGACGAGCTGTTCCGCGCTGGCGCCCGGCACGTCGTTCGCCCGGCGCAGGACGATGGTGCCCCGGCGCGAGGGCCGCCCATCGGGGAAGTCGATCACCACAGGCGCCTCGTAATAGAGGGAGCCGGCCGCGCCGCCTGCGTCGCCCTTGCCGATGGCGATCTTGGGGCCGGCATCGCCGCCGAACTCGGCCTCCAGCTTCTGCGGCGTCATCAGTGCGTCGAGGCTCCAGGCCTTGGCGGCCGAAGCCCAGTCTCCCACCCGGACGGAATTGGCGTAGTAACGCAGCAGGCGCTCGGGATCCTGCTTCTCGTGCAGGGCGTCCATGTCCTGCCCCGCCGCCACGCCATCGGCCGAACCCGACGAGGCGGTGCTCGGCGATGCTTGGGGGGAAACGGTGCCCGCCGCGGCCGTCTCGGCCGGGACAGGCGCATCCTGCTTGCAGCCCGACAGCGCGCCACCGGCCAGCGCAAGGGCGCCCCCCGCAACCAGGAGGTTCAGCGCGCGAACTGCCCGGAATCGCATATCTGGCCTGCCTTTCAGATCGGGTCCCCTCTTCGCCGGATGTCGACTTCAGCCCTTGCGGATCAAGGTGCCGGCGCCTTCCTGCGTGAATATCTCCAGCAACATGGCATGCGAGACACGTCCGTCAAGCACGACCGCCGCCTCGCAGCCCGCTTCGACTGCGTGCAGGCAAGTTTCCAGCTTGGGGATCATGCCGCCGGAGATCGTCCCGTCGTGCCGCAGCCGCTCGATGTCGGCGGGCTTGAGATCGGTCAGCAACTCGCCCTGCTTGTCGAGCACGCCGGCCACGTCGGTCAGCAGGAAAAGCCGTGCCGCGCCGAGTGCCGCTGCGATGCTGCCTGCCATCGTATCGGCGTTGATGTTATAGGTCTCGCCGTCCAGGCCGGCCGCGATCGGCGCGATCACCGGGATCATTCCGGCGGCCGAGACCGTCTCGATCACGCGGATGTCGATCGAGTCGGGTTCGCCCACGAAGCCGAGATCGACGACGTTCTCGATATTGCTGTCGGGATCCTTGGTGGTGCGTTCCACCTTGCGCGCGGTCACCATGCCGCCGTCCTTGCCGGACAGGCCCATCGCCTTGCCGCCGGCCTGGGCGATCCAGCCCACGATCTCCTTGTTGATCGCCCCCGACAGGACCATCTCCGCCACTCGCGCGGTCTGGGAATCGGTGACCCGCAGTCCGTCGACAAAGCGCGATTCGACGCCGAGTGCTTTCAGCATCGCTCCGATCTGCGGCCCGCCGCCGTGGACGACCACCGGGTTGATGCCCACCGCCTTCAGCAGCACCACATCCTCGGCAAAGTCACGTGCGAGCTCGGGGTCGCCCATCGCGTGCCCGCCGTATTTCACCACGAAGGTTCGCCCCGCATAGCGCTGCATGTAGGGAAGCGCATCGACCAGCGTGGCGGCGCGGGCTAGCAGGGAGGGATCGTGCGGACCGGTCATGGACCGCGCGCTTAAGCCGCCGGAGAGCGGAATTGAAGGTTTTTCTGCGCCAAGCCCGCCGCCGGGCCCGCGCGGCCCGGCACTAGCCGGTGCCGGTACTCGCCATCAGCCCGCCGAAGAACAGCAGCAGCGCGGTTGCACAGAACAACACCAGCAGCACCGTGCGCCAAAGCGCCGCGCCTCGGCCGAGGCCGTAGGCATCCCTTAGCTGACGGTACATGTGGACGGGCGGAACGAAGAACAGCAGGCCCGCCAGCCCGTCCAGCCCGACTGCGCCGATCACCATGCCCACGATCGCCAACAGCGTCATAAAGCACAGCGAGTACGTGACGAAGACCGTATGATCGTAAAGATGGAAACGCCGGCTGAACGGGAACAGCAGCCACAGGAACGGCACCGAGATCGGGATCAGCGCCCAGCTGTACTTGTAGGCGTAGGTCTGCAGCTTGTACGCGGCAAGCGCCGGGTTGGCCTTGAACGTCGCCAGTGCGCGATCGACCACCGGGATGCTCGATCGCACCTTCACGTCGTCGTACGAGCCGACCCCGTCCGCCTTGAGCCCGCGCAGCGTGTCGAGCTTGTCGGCTGCGTCGGAAATGCGGTCGTCCACCGCGTCGGTATCCTGCCCGGCGGCATGCCGAGTCCTGCGCGTCTGCTTGAGCGCGGACAATTCCGCCTTTTGCGCCACCACCGCCTCGTCGATGTGGTTGAGGTCGACCCCTGCGGGAATGTCCTCGCTCTCGGTCGCGTGGAACACCGCGAACATCAGGAACACGCAGAACAGGAACAGCGCGATCGGCGAGACGTAGCTGGCGCGCCGGCCGTCGATGTACTCGCGCGTCAACACGCCCGGGCGCCACGCCAGCATCGGCAGCGTGCGCCAAATCTTTCCCTCAAAGTGGAATACGCCGTGCAGCAGATCGTGGAAGAAGGCGCCCAGCGTCCGATGGACGTGCGCCACCTGCCCGCAAGCGTGGCAATGGCTGCCGACCAGCGCCGTCCCGCAATTGAGGCAGGCGTGCTCGTGGGTATGACCTGTGTCAGCACTGCCGGCTGAGGGCTCGGCCGCCCGCGCCGACATCGCGCCCTGCCCCAGTTCCGCCAGTCCT
>Ga0268265_10003959_pt1 | contig 10436 bp, 10 predicted proteins | sample KBSSwiS52_FD_190355 | JGI IMG/M metagenome (GOLD analysis project Ga0268265, IMG submission 190355) | Switchgrass rhizosphere microbial communities from Kellogg Biological Station, Michigan, USA - KBS Switchgrass S5-2 (SPAdes) (version 2) | ecosystem: Host-associated > Plants > Roots >...
CGAAGAGGATCGGCCACGGCACCGACATCGCGCTGGAGGATGAAGCCCCCGCCACGCTCGCCCGCATGGCGCGAGACGGCATCGCGGTGGAGGTCAACCTCACCAGCAATGCGGTGATCCTCGGCGTGAAAGGCGGCGAGCACCCGATCCGGCTCTACCGCGCGAAGGGCGTGCCGGTGGTGCTTTCCACCGACGATCAGGGCGTGCTGCGCTCCGACATGACCAACGAGTACCAGCGCGCCGTGGCCGAGCAGGGCCTGCGCTATGCGGACCTCAAGGCCATCGCCCGCGCGGCGCTGGAGTACGCCTTCGTGCCGGGCGCCAGCTTGTGGCGCGAGCGCCGCCTCGGTTTGCCGGTGGCGGCCTGTTCGCCGTTGTCGGGACCGGCCTGTGCCGCATTCCTGAAGGGCAGCGAGAAGGCGCGGCTGCAGGCAGCGCTGGAAGGCGATCTGGAGCGATTCGAGCATGCCGCGCCGGCCCTTGCGGGGCGGACGGCATCTTGAAGCAAAAACATCATTAAGGCTTCGCCAAACTGACACACCGTGTCATGATGCGGCGCAACATAATAATTGCGTGAATGCGGGAGAGGGCAAAACAACAGTGAGGGGCGGATGGCCGGGTACAAGCTCGTCCTCCGCATATATTCAGGGGTGTGACATGACGGCGAAGACCGAGACCGTAGCAACGGAATTCCATGCTGCATGGCAGCAATCATCGTTCCGCAGACCGATGCTGGCGCTCGCCGCGGGACTGCTGGGCTGTACCGCGCTGACCGCGCCCGCGCTGGCGCAGGACACCGCTCCGGCGGACGGAAGCGAAGAGCCGGCCGGGGAGATCGTCGTCACCGGCTCGCTCGACGCGCTGCCGCTCAAGGACGTCGGCTCGGTGTTCGGCTTCGACAAGACGTTGGCGGAAACGCCGCGCTCGGCCTCGTCGATCAGCTCGCAGCAGCTGGAACGCTTCGGCATCACCCAGATCTACGATCTTGTCTCGCAAGTACCGGGTACTTTCACCAGTTCGTTCTTTGGCACCGGCGGTGCGCTCGACATTCGCGGCACGCCGGGCGAAGTCTATTTCCGGGGTATGTTGCGGCTGGAGAACCCGGGCAACTATCCGACCCCGATCGGCGCGGCCGACCGCATCGACATCGTGCGCGGCCCCGCCTCGCCGATCTACGGTCCGTCCAAGACCGGCGGCTACATGAACTTCGTGCCCAAGACCGCACGTGCTGCCAACGGAACCTATGCGGCGGATCCCTCGGGATACCTCAGTTACGATGGCGGCAGCTGGAGTCGCAACGTGCTCAAGGGCAGCGTGACCGGCCCGGGCAAGATCGGCAACCACGAGTTCGGCTACAGCCTGTATGGCGAGTTCGAGGATTCTGGCAGCTACTACCGCAATATCAAGACGCATAACGTGCTGCTCTCGGCCGCGTTCGATAGCGATATCACTTCGAACCTGCGCACCGAGTTCGGCGGCATGTACCAGCGCTTTCGGGGCGCACAGAACAGCGGTTGGAACCGCCTGACCCAGGATTTGGTGGATCACGGCACCTATATCACCGGCAACCCGAGCGCGAGCATCGACACGAATGGCGACGGCAAGCTGTCGCGGCCAGAAGTTTATGCCGCGAACGGCGGGCGGGGGCTGACCACGTTCGGTTCGTTCGGCTGTGGCATCTTCAGCAACTATGCTGGGTACGGCGCAACCGGCTATACCCCAGACTGCCTCACCGCGAACTATCCCGATCTGGCGCTGATCAATCCGGGCACCACCAAGCTCAGCCGCAAGCAGACGCTGACCGGCGTGGGCGATAAGCTCAACAACGATCAGAAGACCGCCTATTTCGACCTGATCTGGAGTGGCGGCGGAAACCTGGAGATCAAGAACCAGCTGTTCTACGATGGCACCGCGAACCTGAACGAAAACCTCTACGGTTTCTCCCAGACGATCCATTCCTACGTGATCGAGGACAAGATCGTCCTCTCCAACAAGTGGGAGACTTCGCCGGCGACCATCTCGCTGCAGCTGGCACCGTCGATCCGCTACACGCACTTCAACTTCGGTGACGATTTCGGCGCCGAGTTCTGGAACCGGCCCGACATCACCACCGGTTATACCACGGCCACCACCCGGCTGCTCTCGACTCAATGCGATTGCGACTACTCGGACCGACTGAAGGGGCATTACACCGATCTCGGCATGGCCGGGCTGGTCGACTTCGATTTCGACTTCGGTCTCGATCTGATCGGCGGCCTGAGGTACGATCGCATCCACGCGGTGTCGGAAGCAATCCTCGACAAGTACGATCCGACCAACATCCTCGGCAATCTCTACGTCTTCGGTCCCGCTTTCGCTCCGAAGCAATCCTCGACCAAGGGCGGCTGGTCATGGAATACCAGCGCCTCGTACAAGACGCCGATCGGCTTGATCCCCTATGTCACGGCCGCCCGCCAGACCACGGTCGTGGCGGGCGAGGGCGCCGAGATCCAGCCAAACTCCGTGCGCAACGAGACGTTCCTCTCGGCTTCGACGCTTTACGAAGCCGGCATCAAGGGCGAGTTCCTCGACAAGCGGCTCTACGCCGGCCTTTCGGTGTACAAGCAGAAGCGCACCGACGTGGTCTCTGACAGTCCTCTGACCAACCAGGTCATCAAGACCAAGGGCGTCGAGGCCGAGATGCGCTGGTCGGTCGATCGTCACTTGCTGCTCACTGCGAACTACACCTACATCCAGGTGGTGAACGCAGCGGCCCTGAACGCCGGCCTGAACCCGAACCCGATCAGCGGCAACGGGTACTTCAACTACTTCGGCATCGGTGATCTGGTGAACGTGCCGCAGGACCTGGCATACCTCTTCCTCGGCGGCAGCCAGATCGGCAACATCTACCCGACTACCAACTCCAAGGCACGCCGCCCCGGCATTCCGCACAACGTGGTGTCCGCCACGGCGACATACGCCTTCGACAACGGCATCGCGATCAATGGCGATGTCAGCCACGTCGACGCGGTCTATTCGGGTTACAACCAGCGAGTGAAGCTGCCGTCTTACTGGCTGCTCAACCTGGGCGGTTCGTTCACCACCGGGCCCTGGATGTTCCGCGTCGTGGTGAAGAACGTGAACAATGCCCGCTACTTCCGCGCGGGCGGGCAGGACCTGTTCGGCGCCGACATCGCTTTGCCGCAGGTGCCGCGCAACTTCCAGGCTACGATCCAGTACAAGTTCTGACGACCCCGGTGACAAGGAGGCGCTCCCCGACCAAGCGGGGGCGCCTTCGCGTCGCAAGCACAACAGAAAGCCGCAACTATGAATCCGATCGCCCGTGCCCTCCTTGTCGCGGGCCTGGCCTTCGCGCCGTTGTTTCCGGCGGCGGCGCAGTCTCCCGTCGCGGACTGCCGGCCCGGCGGGCCCTGTGCTCATCCGCTGCCGGTGAAGGTGGTGATCGTCTCGCTGTTCGAGATCGGCAAGGACGAGGGCGACGTCGCCGGCGAGTTCCAGTTGTGGAAGGCGCGCGCCAAGCTGACGCAGCGCATCCCCTTTCCGCAGTCGTTTCACGACCTGTACTACAACCCGGATACCCAAGTGCTGGGCATGGTCACCGGCATCGGTACCGCACGATCCACGCAGGCGACGACGGCGCTCGGCCTCGACCCGCGCTTCGACGTGAGCCATGCCTACTGGCTCGTCGCGGGCATCGCCGGGATCGATCCCAAGGATGCTTCGATAGGCTCGGCCGCCTGGGCGCGCTATGTGGTGGACGGCGATCTCGCGCACGAGATCGATCCGCGCGAAACTCCCAAGGACTGGAAATTCGGCTATTTCGCCCGGGACACGCAAGGGCCGAACGACTACACGACTCCGCTCGATCCTTCGGGCGGCGACATGTTCCAGCTCAACCCGAAACTGGTCGCTTGGGCCTATGGCCTCACCAAGGATATTGCCCTGCCCGATTCCGAAGCGATCCGCGCCGAGCGGATGCGCTTCACCGGCTATCCCAATGCGCAGAAGCCGCCGTTCGTGCTGGAGGGCGATCAGCTTTCGGCGATGACGTTCTGGCACGGCAAGCTGATGACGGACTGGGCCAACGACTGGGTCCACCGCTGGACCGGCGGCAAGGGCGAGTTCGTCACCTCGGCGATGGAAGATACCGGCGTGATGACATCGCTGACTTATCTCACGAAGATCGGCCGCGCCGACCGCGACCGCGTCCTGGTCCTGCGTGCCGGCAGCAACTACACGCTGCCGCCGCCGGGTGTCGACGCGGCCTCGTACCTCCTGCACGAGAATGAGGGCTATGCCGGTCTCGATGCGGCAACCGAAAGCCTTTACCGCGTCGGGTCGAAGGTGGTCGACGAACTGCTGGGCCGCTGGGATCGCTACCGCGACAAGACGCCTGGCTGAAGGAGGGATCGGCCCATTGCGCTTGCCGCGCGTCAGGCGCACTATGCGGCCATGCGGCAGGCCGGCACCACGCTCTCGTTCGATACGCCCGGGCGCGGCCTGATCGAGATCACTGGATCGGTGGCGCGCTGGCTCGACGATACCGCGATCGTCGAGGGGCTGCTGACGCTGCTGTGCCGCCACACCTCGGCGTCGCTGCTCATTCAGGAAAATGCCGCGCCCGAGGTGCGCACCGACCTCGTCGCCTGGCTCGACCGTGTCGCGCCGGAAGGTGACGGCTATGCCCATGACGAAGAGGGACCGGACGACATGCCCGCACATCTCAAGGCGACGCTGACAGGGGTGAACCTCCAGATACCCGTCGCCGGCCGACGGATGCGGTTGGGCGCGTGGCAGGGTCTTTACCTTGCCGAGCACCGGCGACGGCCTCACCGGCGCGAAGTGGCGCTGCACGTGATCGGCGCATGAGCACTCCCGAGGCCGCGGCGGTCGGTGGAGACCTGGTGAAGCGGCACCGCCTCTCGACCCGCCTCTGGCACTGGCTGAACGCGGTGACGCTGCTCGTCATGCTGATGAGCGGGCTGATGATCTTCAATGCGCATCCCCGCCTCTACTGGGGCGAGTACGGTGCGAACTTCGACCACGCCTGGCTCGAAATCGGGCACCATGGGCCGCACGGTTACCTGCGCATCGGCACGCTCACGCTGCCGACAACCGGCGTGCTCGGTATCTGGACCGACGCCCAGGGGCGCACGGACGTCCACGCCTTTCCCGGTTGGGCAACGCTGCCCACGGCCTACAGTCTTGCGGACGGGCGGGTGTGGCATCTCGCCTTCGCGTGGGTGCTGGCGCTGGGCCTGCTCTGCTACCTGCTGTGGTCGCTGGCGAACGGGCACTTGCGCCGCGATATCCACATCACCCGCGCCGAGTGGCGGCCGACGCACATCTGGCACGATGTGAAGGAGCACGCCCGCCTGCGCTTCCCCACCGGAGCCGCCGCGCTGCGCTACAACGTGCTGCAGAAGCTGGCCTACGCCGCCGTGCTGTTCCTGCTGCTGCCGCTGATGATCCTGACCGGCCTTGCCATGTCGCCCGGAACCGACGCCTGGGCGCCCCTCGCCACCGAGGTGTTCGGCGGCCGGCAGTCGGCGCGATCGGTGCATTTTCTCTGTGCTTGGGCCTTGGTCGGGTTCTTCGCGGTGCACATCGCGATGGTGCTGCTGGCGGGGCCAATCAACGAGGTGCGTGCGATGATTACCGGCCGTTATCGCGTGCCGCCCGGGCCGCCCGAACCGCTCGAGTCGATCGGGGAGAGCGCGCCATGAGCCTTCCGATCCTCTCGCGCCGGGCGCTGATCCGCACCGGGGCGCTGGGCGGCGGGCTGCTGCTGTCCGGTTGCGACAAGCTCTATCGCCAGCCCGCCTTCCACGACCTGCTGGCGAGTGGAGAGAATCTCCATCGCGTGAGCCAACGGGCGCTCGGCGGGCAGGCGCTGGCTCGGGAGTTCGCGGCTTCCGAGGTCTCGCCGCAGTTCCGCGCCAACGGCAGCCGCGAGGGGGCCGGGGCGGACTACAAGCGCCATCTGGCGCAAGGTTTCGCGAACTGGGCGCTACAGGTGGACGGCCTCGTCGAGCGGCCGCTGGCGATCCCGCTCGCCGCGCTGAAGTCGCTGCCGCAGCGCATCCAGATCACCCGCCACGACTGTGTCGAGGGCTGGAGCGCGATCGGGCAATGGCAGGGGCCGCTGCTTGGGCAAGTGCTCGATGTCGCGCGGGTCAGGCCGGAGGCACGCTATGTCGTGTTTCATTGTGCCGACATCTACGGCGGCGCGCCGTATTACGAATCGATCGACATGATCGACGCGCACCATCCGCAGACGATCCTTGCCTGGGCGATGAACGGCCGCCCGCTGGAAGAGGCGCATGGCGCGCCGATCCGCCTCAGGGTGGAGCGTCAGCTCGGCTACAAGCATGCCAAGTTCGTGAACCGGATCGAGGTCCGCCAGACACTGGCCGGCGTATACGGGGGCAAGGGCGGTTATTGGGAGGACCGCAGCGGCTACGCCTGGTACGCCGGCATCTGACAGGCGGCCGGGAGCCCCGGGTGGGTTTCCCGGAGCCCGGGCCGATCAACCCATCGTCGCGTTGTCGATCACGAAGCGGTACTTCACGTCGCTGCGCACCATCCGGGCATAGGCCTCGTCGATCTTGTCGGCGGCGATCAACTCGATGTCGGAGACGATCCCGTGCTCGGCGCAGAAGTCCAGCATCTCCTGCGTTTCCGGCAGGCCGCCGATAATCGATCCGCCGATATTGCGACGCTTGAAGATCAGCGCAGCGACACTGGGCGAGGGATGCGCATGCTCGGGCACGCCGACCAGCACGAGCGTCGCGTCGCGCTTCAGGAGAACGGTGAAGGCGTCGAGATCGTGGCTTGCCGCGACCGTGTCGAGGATAAGGTCGAAGGAACCCGCGTGGGCGGCCATCTCTTCCCGGTTGCGGGACACGACGACCTCGGCTGCGCCGAGCTTCAGCGCATCCTCGCGCTTGCTTTCGGATGTGGTGAAGGCGACCACGTGCGCCCCCATCGCATGGGCCAGCTTGACCCCCATGTGGCCGAGCCCCCCGATGCCGACCACGCCGACCTTCTGGCCAGGTCCAACCTTCCAGTGGCGCAGCGGCGAATAGGTGGTGATGCCCGCGCACAGCAGCGGTGCCACCGCCGCCAGTTGCTCCTCGGGATGCGTCACCTTGAGCACGAAGCGGTCGTCGACCACGATCCGTTGCGAATAGCCGCCCAGCGTGTGCCCCGGAGGGTCCTGCGTGGGACTGTTGTAAGTCCCCACCATGCCGTTGTCGCAGTACTGTTCCAGCCCCTCTTCGCATGAGGGGCAGTGGCGGCAGCTATCGACGAGACAGCCGACGCCGACGAGATCGCCGACCGCGAAAGCCAAAACCTCCGCTCCTACCGCGCTGACCCGCCCGACGATCTCGTGCCCCGGGACGCAAGGGTAGACTGTCCCGCCCCACTCCGCGCGGACGGTATGGAGGTCGGAGTGGCAGATGCCGCAGAAGGCGATGTCGATCTGCACGTCGCGCGGTCCGGGTTCACGCCGGACGATGCTGAGAGGTTCGAGCGGCTTGTCGGCGGCATGGGCGCCGTAGGCGTTGATCTGCATGAAGGGTGTCTCGGGAATACTTGAAACGGCTGGAGGTGCTCCGCGAGGGGAGCTGTCTTATGGTGTAACCGCTTTCCCGCTTTGTGAAGTCCCTTCGTATAGCCAGCTTCCGTTGGCCCCGCCTACCAGTCGAACCAGCGACGGCGGCGCAGCGGCGTCTCTGCGATACCGTCGCCGTCGCGATCGACATAAGCTGCGGTAGGCGCGGCGACGGGCGCGTGGCGCGCGGCCTCCGCCGCCGCTTCGGCGCGGGCGGCGCGCAACTCGGCCTCGTGTGCCCGCAGTTCGGCGGTCCGGCTAACTACCTCTTCGCGCCGTGCGGTGCGGATCGCGTAGTAGTGCGACCACATGTGGCTGTGGGCAAAGGCCAGGGCCAGGCCGCCGATGATCGCCAGGTTCTTGAGCGCGGCAACGCCCTGCACGGGATCGGTGAAGCGGTTGTGAAAGAACAGGATCGTTGCCGCGGTGAAGACCGCCAGCAGCAGCGTGACGATGCGGACCGCGAACCCTGCGGCGAGGCACAGGCCGCCGATCAGCTCGAACAGGCCGACCGGAATCGCAAACCCGTGCGGCAGGCCGACAGAGCCGATCATCGTTTCGGCCGCGCCCGGCGCGGCCAGCTTGATGATACCCGAGGCGATGAACAGCAGGGACAGCAGAAACCGTCCGATGATGGCGGCGATCTTGGACATGGCGTCTCTCCCGCGATGGTCGCGGAGGACAAGCGGCCAACAGCGGGAATGTTCCCGTCGCCCTACCCGCGCATCAGCGCCCAGGGCGCGTGCGTGACTCCGGTGCTGGCGGCTTCGGCAAGGGTCGCTTCGTCGAGTACGGCGAGGAAGGCGGCCATTGCCCGCGCCATGATCGAACTCGCCGCGCAACCGTGCCGCAGCTTGCAGGTGCTGCAATCCACCAGCCGCATCCCCTTCTCCACGGCGCGCACCACTTCGCCCAGCGTGATGTCCGCCGGCGGACGGGCGAGGGAGACACCGCCCGCGCGTCCCCGCTGGCTCACGATGAAGCCGGCGCGTCCAAGAGTCTGCGCCACCTTGGCGACGTGGTGATAGGAAAGGTCCTGTTGCGATGCGAACTCGGGCAGTGCCAACGGTCCCCCATCGGCTCGGGCCAGCACGATCAGCAGGCGCAGGCCAAGGTCGGTGTGTTGCGTCAGCTGCATGTCCACAGAGTGACGCCCCGGATCGTCCGAATCAACCTCGGCAAACGCAGCTCGTTGTAATATCGGAAAATAACGAACGGCCGGTCGCGTTACGTAGCGCGGATGCCAAGGCCGTCCTCCACCACTCAGGCACGCCGTCATGAGAGCGAGGTTCCGGCACGCCGGTCCGTCGCGGATGCGATCGCACGGCGCGGGACTGAAGCCAGACTGATCTTCCGTTGGGTCCGGACGGCTGGCGTATCGCTTGAATGGGGCGCAAAGCGCCGCCCTGTGCTCATCAGAGCCGGGGCAGGGTCACGCCCTTTTGTCCCATGTACTTGCCGGCGCGATCGGCATAGCTGACTTCACACGGCTCGTTGCCCTGCAGGAACAGGAACTGGCAAGCCCCCTCGTTGGCGTAGATCTTGGCCGGCAGCGGCGTGGTGTTGGAAAACTCCAGCGTAACGTGGCCTTCCCAGCCCGGCTCCAGCGGCGTCACGTTCACGATGATCCCGCAGCGCGCGTAAGTCGATTTGCCGAGGCAGATCACCAGCACGTCGCGCGGCACCCGGAAATACTCGACCGTGCGGGCCAGGGCGAAGGAGTTGGGGGGGATCACGCAGACGTTGGTCTTGCGATCGACGAACGAATTGGACGCGAAGTCCTTGGGATCGACCACCGCCGAATCGACGTTGGTGAAGATCTTGAACTCGTCCGCCACTCGCGCGTCGTAGCCGTAGGACGACAATCCGTACGAGATGCAGCCGTCGCGCCGCTGGCTCTCGACGAAGGGTTCGATCATGCCGCTGGCGAGCGCTTGCTCACGGATCCATTTGTCGCTGAGAATCGCCATGGAGGGCAGATTCCCGAAGCGCGGGTCCGTAGCAAGGTCCTGCGCGGGGTTGTCCACGAAGGCGGCGGCGCGGTGGCCGGTCAGGCGGGGGCGGCCGAGGCTCGTTCTGCCAGGCGCTGCATCATGTCCAACGCCTCGCGCGCGTTGACGCCGATCAGGAAGCGCAGCTCCTCCAGATCCTCGCGCAGGTCACCCGCCTCGCCCGCGTCCAGCAGCGTGAGGCCGCTGCCCGGGAAAGCGCGCTCCCTAACGGGTGTGAGATCGACCAGTTTCATGTCGCTGTGGCGAAAGTCGCAGCATATCCGCTCGAAGGTGGCCTCTATCGCCTCCGCCGGGCCTTCCAGCGCCTGTACGAAGCTGTCCCCTACCGCGGCCAGCACGCCCGTCAGTTGCCGCCGCGCGTTGCGCGCTGCGGCCTCTTCCGCCAGCGCCCGGATCTCGGCGCGCCGCTGCGCGCCTTGCGAGGCAAGGGTGCAGCGGCTGAAATAGAGCAGGCGATGCAGCAACATGGCAGGCTCCGGCTGCTGGCTCACGCCGCGATCGATACGCCGGAGCGCAGCAGCTCGGCAAAGTCGCTGGCCTTCACCGCGCGGCTTATCAGGAAGCCCTGGACATGGTCGCAGCCATGCGATGCCACGAACGAGAGTTGCTCCGACGTCTCGATGCCCTCGGCGGTGATCCGCAGGTCCAGGCTTTCGCCGAGCTGCGCGATCGCGCGCACGATCGAGGCGCTGCCGGGGTCCTCGGGCAGGCGGCGGACAAAGGACTGGTCGATCTTGATGCGGCTGATCGGAAAGCGATGCAGGTAGCTGAGCGAGGAGTATCCGGTGCCGAAATCGTCGAGCGAG
>Ga0268265_10003960_pt1 | contig 10434 bp, 13 predicted proteins | sample KBSSwiS52_FD_190355 | JGI IMG/M metagenome (GOLD analysis project Ga0268265, IMG submission 190355) | Switchgrass rhizosphere microbial communities from Kellogg Biological Station, Michigan, USA - KBS Switchgrass S5-2 (SPAdes) (version 2) | ecosystem: Host-associated > Plants > Roots >...
CACGAAAGGCGTGAACCGTGAGTGGGTTCGCGAAAACCTGTTCGCCCCCTATATGGGCGAATCCATCACCTCTATCATCCGCAAGCGCATGGAGCTGACTTCCGGCGGCGAGCAGATGAATATCCCGTTGGTCGCCCGGCTCAAGGCTACCGCGATCGGCTCCGGCGCCCTTGCCGGTAACGAGGAGGATGTCGACAACTACGGCATGCGCGCCTGGATCGACTGGGCTCGTAACGCGGTCAAGACCAACAAGGCCGAAAAGCAGAAGGACTCCTCGGCGATCTTCGATGTGGCCCGGCCCCTTCTGTCGGACTGGCTCAAGGAGCTGACCCGAGACGAGATCATCGACGCGCTCTACGCCATCCAGACGGAATCGGCGCCCGCCGGTCTGAACTCGGCAGCTGGACAACGCGTCAACGGCATCCTGTTCGATGACGCCACGGCAGCCCAGCGCAATACCTGGGTGGTGGATAACGTCGATCGCGTGCTGTTCGGGAAGCTGGTCTCGAACTACTCGGCGACCTTTGCCACCGCGACTGCCAACCTCGACACCACGGACGACAAGTGCAACCGCGCCGCGATGCGGCTGCTCAAGCGCCGGGCCAAGCTCGCTGATCCGAAAATCCGCCCGTTCAAGGTGACGGACGGCCGGGAATACTACGTCGCGTTCCATGGCTCGCGCACGTTCCGCGATCTGAAGATTGATTTGGAAACCATCAACAAGGATGCACGTCCGCGTGAAGGCAACGGCGTCTCCAAGAACCCGATCTTCCAGGACGGCGACCTGCTCGACGATGGTGTGATCCATCGCGAGATTCCCGAGATCGATACCCGCGCCCCGACCTTCTACGCGACGGCCGGCGCCTCGGGCACCACGGAAGTTCGCCCGGTCTGGCTGTGCGGTCAGTCGGCGGTCGTCATGGCCTACGGCCAGATGGCGAAACCAACCCAGCTCGACAACACCGACTACCAGTTCAACCAGGGTGTCGGCATCGAGACGGCCTACGGCGTCGGCAAGATGTTCAAGAAAACCAAGACCGGCCTGCTCAAGGAATGGGGCATTGCCACTGGCTTCTTCGCCGCCGCGGCCGACTCCTGATCATAGAAAGGAATTATTCACATGCCCACTCCTGTTTATCCGGCCCGCAATAGCGGTGACCAGACTATCAACTACCTCCGGGCCCCGATTACCTTTGCGCTCGGCTACACCGGGACCAAGGTAGTCGGGACTATCCCGGCCGGTTGCGTCGTTCTCCGCAGTTACGTGGTGGTGACGACGGCGTTCAACGCTGGATCGACCAATACGCTCAAGATCGGAACCGTCGCGTCCGATGCCAGCTTTGGCACTGGCATTGCTCTCGGAACGATCGGCGTCATCACTGGCGGCACGGCGCTGGCAACTGCTGCTACCGTCACACCGACCGCCGATACCTCCGTTGTTGCCACCTCGGTTTCGACCGGGGCGGCGCCTACGGCCGGCGCCGGTATCGTCGTCGTCGAATATCTGCCGGTTGCCTGATCACCATGGCGGGGGTTTCGGCCCCCGCCTCTTCTTTTGAGAGGGCACCATGTCAACGCTCAAGATTCGAGAATATTCGAGCCTCCCCAACGTTGGGGGCATTGGGCAAATGGCCCAAGAGGGCGGCGCGGTCGTCAACCAGACCGTCACGTTTACGTCCTCATCGGTGCAGTCGAACGCCTTCGGCGCTTCAACGTCATACATCGGCATGAAGGCCGATGTGGCTTTTTGCTATTCGGTCAATGGCAACCCAACCGCCACCACGGCCATGATCGACCAGGCCGCGAACGAGATTCTATACATCGGCGTTTCGCCGGGGCTCAAGATCGCTGTGATAGCGGCCGTCTGATGCGGATAGGATTGTGCACGCCCTGCTATAACGAGCAGGTTCATTACGATTACATGCTGTCGGTGATAGCTGTTGATCGAATGGCAGCGCAGCTCGGCCATGAACTGAAAACCTATATTGCTGCGGGAACCGCCATCCTTCCGCGGGTGCGCAACCGTCTTATCGCCCAAGCCATGGCCGACCAGTGCGACTGGATCGTCTGTATCGACGACGATATTGGGTTCAACGCAGCGGACTTCTTCAAGCTGTTCAAGCATGACGTTGATATCGTGGCCGCAGCGCCCGCCAAGCGGCACCACCGCTGGGACGAACAGCCGGCGGCGATTGCGAAGTTTCCTCAGGGGAATATTACGGGAATGCGGACCCAGGCCGGCAGGATTTGGAAGGTGGATGCCGTTGCTACTGGATTTATGGCTATCCGCTCAACGGTGATCGATCGGCTCAAGCCTGTCACGCGGCCTTATACGACCGAGGGGGCGCAGGTTCGGGACTGGTTCTGGCTCGACATGATTACCATCGACGGTCAGGTGACCGACGAAGGCGAGGACTATAATTTCTGCAGAAAATTCATCTCAGTTGGAGGTCAGTGCTGGGTCGATCCGGATATCAGGGTGCGACACTACACTGGAAGCGTATGTCATGACGTCTGCCTGGCGGACGCCGAAATCAGGGAAGAGGAAGCAGCATAATGGCGAAGGTTACGTGGATCGGTGAGGATGACGGCGACAATCCGGGCCCGTCGTTTACGAAGTGCTTTGATATGAAATTCCCCAAGGGGCAGGCCGTCGAGGTCGCCGACAGGGACATCATCCGGAGAGCCCAGCGCAATCAGTTCTTCGAGGTTACCGGCGTTCCCGGCCGTCCGCCGAAGGTGGATCATGTCGAAGACCAGAACTGAAATCCAGTTCAAGGCGCTTGCCATCCTGACGGGCGGCGATATCGGCCAAGATCCGTCCGCTGAAGATGCGGAGGCGATTGACGGCTATATCGACAGCGAGGCCGCTGAGATCAACGTGGACGGGACGACCTACATCAGCGACGTAAACGCGCTGAATGAGGAACTGTTCATCCCGTTTTGCATGCTGGTTGCTAACGCGGCCGCCGACGAGTTTGGCGGAAAGTCCGATGATGCAAAAGCCCAGCGCTGGCGCAACCGGGTTCGTGTTCTTGCGCGTCCGACGCCGGGATACGGGCCGCAGGAAGTGGAATACTTCTAGTGGCTGACTTTAGCTTTCAGAGCCTGATGAATCCTCAGCAGGTATTTGCAAGCAACCAGCAGTATGCGTCTCATCCTGGGAGAGTTAATTACGACACGCAATTGCCGCAGATGGATGAGTTTCAGTTCCGTCAGTGGCTGCAGGACAAACAGGTACCATTCAACCCGAATGCTCCGGGGCAGGACTATGATATGCGCGGCTATTGGCAGGGGCTGCAACAACAGAACCCAAAGGCCATGTCAGGAATGAACGCTAATGATGGACAGATGCATTATTCGGACAACTGGAAAACGCCTTACCATCAGTCGTTCTCAAACGAGAGCAAGTACGCAACTCCGAACGCTCCCCAATGGATAAACGATACTCAGCTTGCCGCGCCGAGTGGTCGCGTCGTGTTTGACGAGGGGAATCGCTAGTGGCGCGCATCCCATTCCCCCTATCATCTTCACCGGGGGCAACACCACAGGAGAGCGCCGGCAGGCTTATCAACTGTTATGCTGAGCCCCTGGGCAAGGTCATCGAGTCCGACAAGAAAACCGCACCGCCGCCCGTCGTCTGGCGTAAATGTCCGGGGCTCGCGTTGTTCGGCACATCAGGGCAGACCGGGTTCCGTGGGGCGCTGCTCGTTGATAACACGCTCTACGCGGCGTGGTCCGGCAAGGTCTCGCGCTTCGATTCCGCGGCCGTTGAAACACTACTAACCGGGGCATTGACCGGAACCGAAAAGGTCTTCTGGGCGCGCAACAACAAGACCACGCCTGACGTGGTATGCGTGGCGCCTGGAACCGGGGCCTTTACGGTCACTACCGCAGCCGTGTCCAGCTTTGCGGATACCGACGTTGGTGCTCCGAACAGCGTCGGGTTTATGGATGGCTATTTCATCTTCACGTCAGGCGACGGAACGCTGCAGGCATCTGGTTTGAACGATGTCACAATCAACACGCTGGACAAGACGAAGGCCCAATCCAAGCCGGGAGGTCTGACGCGAGGACTGCCGTTCAACGGCCAGTATTACGCGCTGGGGCCGGCCTTCGGTGAGGTCTACGCCAACACGGCCAATCCGACAGGGTTCCCGTTTACGCGCTCCTACGTGCTCCAGAGGGGTTTGCTGAGCCCTTATGCGATCGCCGGGCATGAAGACGGGTTTGGGTCGTCCCTGATCTGGGTGGCGGATGACAACTCGGTAGTGCAGGCCAATGGTACGCCGAACCCGCTGAAGATTTCTCCTCCGGATCTCGACCGGCTGATTGCCTCGGTAACGACCAAATCGACACTGGAAGCCTTCGTCTACATCGCGCAAGGGCATCCGAAGTGGGTTCTCAAGTGCCCGGCATGGTGCTGGGAGTTCGATCTTGGCTCAAAGAAGTGGAACGAGCGCAAGAGCTACCTTGTGGACACATGGCGCGCGGTCGCCGCGGTTCGCGCGTTTGGGAAGTGGATCGTTGGCGACGCGGCGCTTGGGCGCCTGCTCTACGTCAGTGACACAGCCTATGACGAATACGGATCTCCCTTGGTATTCCATATCGAGAGCGGGCCAGTTCAGGGCTTCCCGAAACGAACGAAAGTGCCCAGAGCGGATTTCGATTTTGTGACCGGCATCGGTAATGCTCAGGGCTCGGACCCGACCGATACCGATCCTGAAGTCGGGATTACATGGACGCAGGATCTCGGCGTGACGTGGGGCAATGAGATCACCCGAAAGCTTGGCCGGCAGGCGACGCCCACGGAGGTCACGGTTCTAAGAACCGGAATGACCGGCGTGCAGGGCCGCCGCTGGCGCCTGAAGGCGTCTGCGAATGTGAAGATCGCGTTTCTGGGCGGATCGCAAAGTACAACACTGCTGAGGGCTGATCCGAAATGAAACCGCTTCCAGGTCTTGATGTTCCTGTCGTTGACCCGAACACAGGGCAGATGACTCAAACTTGGTATGAGTACTTCGCCTATGTGTCGTCATTGAATTTGCCGGCCTTCGCGAGGGACGCCCCGGTCAATGGGCAAATCTTGGCTTACAGCTCGGTTACTGGGAAATTCACGCTTCAGCCTGTTGTCGCGCCAGCCAACGGGCAGGTTTTGATCTGGAATTCCGGCAGCGGGACGTGGGTTGCTGGAGCGAATTAACGAAAGGACTGTTTTATGGCTCAGGTTCTGGTGTCTTTGAACGCTGTTACTTCTGACACGGATGGCGATGTTCTTGCGTTCAATTCTCCAAAGAACGTCTACTCCATGCAGTACATCGCTACAATTCCGAGTGGGTCGGCGAATGTATATCTTGAAGCGTCTCTGGATGGAGTGAACTTCTTCATCGTCCAGAATGTCACGTTAGGTGCAAACGTTATTGCGTCTGTTTCTGGCAGCCAGCCGGCGCTTTTTATTCGGGCGCGCGCTGCAGGGCTCGCCAGCGGTCGAGCCGTTACGGCGCTAGTTGCTGTCGTATAAGCACGCGAATTAATAGGAGGCTGCCATCGGTTTATTTGACATCTTCTCGAACGACAAGGCCGAGCAAGCCGCACAACAGCGCAACGCTGGTCTTCAGCAGGGCTATGACGCCTTGGCCTCGAACTATGGTCAGGGTCGAGACGCCATCAATACGGGCGCGGCTACCGCACAAGGCTACTATCAGCCCCTGATCGCAAAGTACGGTTCGGGTTCGAACGCCTATGGCGACGCCAGTGGGGCTAACGGGGTTGCCGGGCTTCAACGCGGCACCGAAGCGTTCAAGAACTCCGGTCAATACGGCGTCTATGGCGTTGGCTTGGGTGAGGGCCTGCAAGCCCTGCAGCGCACGCACGCGGCTGCCGGCAATCTCAACAGCGGCAACGCTGATGCTGATACAATGAAATATGCGACCGATCAGGCGACGAAGGCGTATGGCAGCTATCTTTCCGGCCTGCAGCCCTATCTCGGCGGTGAGGCGGGCGCGGTGAGTGGTGCCGCCGGAGTGGCCACCGGGCAGGGCGGCGCGCTCAACCAGTCCTACCAGGGCCAGGGTAACGCGGCGAATGCCAACTATACCGGGCAGGGCGCTTCCAACGCCGCGGCGACGATGAACGAATACAACATCTCCAAAAATATGTGGGATGGCATCGGCAAGGCCGTGAATGTCGGGGCCAGCTTGTTCGGGGCGTTCTGATGGCTGACATCGACAGCATCATCTCTGGCGTAGCGGGGAATACCCGTTACGACTTCTCGACGTTCGGCGATCCGGTCAAGAGCTATTTTGACTCTCAGGACCGCAAGGCCAAGAACGAGCTGAGAGATGCGTTCAAGGGCGGCGTGCCGACGCTGCCTGATGGGTCGATCGACTATTCCACGATGCAGCGCACGCTTTACCAGAAGGGCGGGCTGGAGCAGGGGAATGCCCTGTCGGGGATCTCAGCCCGAGCTGGTGAACTGGAGGCACTGCGCGGCGCGGACGGGCAAAGCCAACCGCAGGCTCAACCGACCGCCGGCCCTCCCTCGACCTCGCGCAATACCGTCACGCCTGACCCTGGGAAGCGGATGGATACGGGGCAAGCCGAGCCCGCCGTGTCTCAAGGCCAGCCCCAGCCCACCATCATGAATGTTGTCGCGGCGCAGGGGTTCCCGAATACCGAGTTGCAGAAGATTTCAGAATCGATCGCGCGTCAGTTGGGCGTTGATCCGACTGCCCCGCTAAATCTGCAAGATCCTCAGGTGCGGAACGTGCTTGCCCCGGCTATCGCACAATACAAGCGGATGAACCTCGGGCAAGTGCAGCCAGAACCGGGCCAAGCTCCTCAGGCAGGCGCCCCGCCGGTTATGGCACAGCCACAAGCTCCCCAAGCTGCTCCGCAGAACTTCCAGCCCCCTCCGAACGTGGTTGCTGCGCAGAATGATCCGATACTCAAGCGGCTGACGTTGCTCTCGGCCAGCCAAGACAAGCAGATTGCCGCGGCGGCGAAGGTCCGGCTTGAGGCATATCTGAAGAACCAGGAGCTAACGCCGGATCAGAAGAACGCCGCTGCGTCTGGCCAGTCATTGACCGATTATCAGAACCGGCCTGACGAGAACAAAGCCCAGTTGACGGTTTTGAAAGACAGTGTTCTTCCAAAGCTGGACGAGTCGCAAAAGGGGGCGACGGCTGCGCGCGACGAAATCCAAGCAATTCATCGAGCGCGCGAGCAACTGGACGCGCCCGGCGGAATATTCTCTGGCAGCGCCTCTGAAATCCGTCTCAAGGTCGCCAAGGCCGCAGAATTAATCGGTGTTCCGAACGCGGACAAAATCTCCAACACCGAGGCGTTCAGCGCGGCAATTGGCTCTCGTGTATTGTCCCTCGTCAAGGGCCTCGGCGCCGGCACGAGCATCTCGAACGCTGATCGGGCCTTCGCCGAGAGGATGGCGGGCGGCAATATCAGCTTGGATGAAACTTCCATCCGAAAAATCCTTGAGATCGGTGAAAGGGCGGCGCGGTCAAAGATCGACACCCACAACGCCACGGCCGGCAAAATCATCAAATCCAACGAGGCATTAAAGCCATATGCCGATGTTTACGGCGTCGAAGCTCCAGGACAGTATCAGCGACCAAAAGGAGGCCAAGCGCCATCAACCTTCTCCAGTCCGGCCGATGTTCATACTGCCATTGCCGAAGGCAGGCTCAAGAAGGGCGATACGTTCCAGGATAGCAACGGCAAAACGCGGGTTGTTCCGTAATGGCCGAGCCCTATACCGGACCAAACCTGGGGCCGCTGCAGCGTTCGGCGCCATCAGGGGATGCTTGGGGGGAATTCCCTGAGGCGCCGTCCGCGAAGTCTTCGGACGACTGGTCAGCATTCCCTGAGAAAAAGACGGATTACGCCGCAGTCGGGAAGGACGTTGCAAAGTCTGTCGGCGTTGGCGCTGGCGAGGGCCTGCTTGGGCTCGGTGGATTTGTCGGCGATATCACGGAACTTGGTGCAAAAGGACTGGGTAAGGCGACTGATTTTGTTCATGACCAGCTCGGTATTGAGCGATACCGCCCCCCTCCAAGAGAGGAGCGGATTACAAATTTTCTGGAGAATATTCCCAGCAGCGCCAGCCTGACGAAGAACGTAGAGGACGTGACAGGCAAGTTTTATGAGTCGCAGACCCCGGCGGGGCACTATGCCCGAACCATGGGGCAGTTTGGCCCGGCGGCTCTTTTGGGGCCCGGCGGCATCCTTCGGAAGATCGGAATGCAAGCGGTCATCCCTGGGGCAGCTTCCGAGGCTGCCGGTCAGGCGACGCAAGGAACAGCACTGGAGCCCTATGCGCGAGCTGGCGCCGGATTAGCGGCGGGCCTCGGCGGGGCGATGGTATCGCGTCCTGGGAGCACCACGCAGGCCCTCAGGAGCCAGTTGCCGGAAGGCGTCACGCAGGCAACGGTTGACGACGCCCGATCGCTGATGGTGACGGCAAAGGCCAAGGGCATCGATCTGACATGGCCGGAGGCGCTCAGCCAGGTTTCAGGAAGGCCGGTTCTCTCCGATACCCAGCGCATTCTGGAGAGCGCGCCGGCATCGCGCACCCGGATGCAGGAGTTTTACGCCGAGCGCCCACGGCAGGTAGATCAGGCGGCATTGAACGAGTTTGACCAGGTAGCGCCGGGAACGCGAACGCCTTCGCAGACCGGCCCGCAAGTTCGCGATGCCGCCAATGAAAGCGTCGGGGATGTCCGCAAGGCAATCAATACCGCTGCCGAGCCGTACTATCAGGCCGCGGAAGGCGTACTTTTGACCCCGGCCGAGATGACCCATGTAAGATCCATCCCTGGTTGGACTGAGGCGAGGGATGCCGTCCGCAAGAGCCCGCAGCTTAATTCCTATGTTTCGCACCTGCCTGACAACTCGGTAGGCTTCCTGAACGAGGTTAAGAAATACTTCGATCAGCAGGGCAAGAACGCGTCTTCCAAGTTCAACCAGGGAGCCAACCAGCAGGTTGCCGCGGTGCATGGTAAGGCCGCCGAGGCCATCAAGCAGATCGCCGAACTGAAGTCCCCGGAGTATGCGGTTGCGCTGGGGATCCAGCAGCAGGCCCGCCAACAGTATCTTGAGCCGCTCCTGCAAGGCCCGCTCGGTCGGTTGGCAAAGAAGGATATCACGACACAGAAGGCAATTGACGCGCTGTTCCCGACCAGCCCATTGCCGAACAGTCACAATGAAATTCATGATGCGGTATCGCGGCTGGCAGCGAAGAACCCCGGAGCCGCAACGCAGCTCGTCCGGGCGCATATGGAAAGCGTGTTCAACGAGGCCACCAAGAACTTGCAGGGCGGTCCTAACCAGTTCGGTGCAGCGAAGTTTGCCAACAAGCTAGTCGGAAATGTTCAGCAGCGCGCCAATCTTCAGGCCGCTGTTGAGGCGCTGCCCAACGGCAAGCAACTCTGGCAGGGGGTTGATAATTTCCTCGAGGCGGCCGAGGCAACTGGGACACGACAGGCCAAGGGGTCGCTGACAGCCTTTAACGCGCAGGAACTCAAGGCGATGTCCGGCAGCGGATTGGCGGGCGAGGCTGTGAAGACAGGCCTGAGCCCCGGCAAGTGGTGGTCAGTCGTCAACGATAAATGGTCGCAGTGGAAGCTCGGCCGCAACCTTGATGAACTAGCCCGGATCTTTACCGACCCGAAGTCCGCGCCCGTCCTGAAGCGAATTGCGGGGATGCCGAAGGGGGGGCGGGAAGCTCAATACCTCGTCTCCAGGCTCATCCTTCAGGCCGAAAATGCGGCCGTGCAACCTCGCGAAGCGCGCGGGCAATAGCTTGATTTCCATAATGATAGCGGTGACCAGAAGCGCCGCAAAGAACGCAATCACGCCAACCACATACGGGTTAGGCGTCCATTCGTAAGTGATAGCCGCCCAAGTAACGGCAGCAACCGCGGCGATCTGCGCCAAATACATCATTCGAGGCACCTAAATGGCTGGCACGATTCCAGGCTTCAGTCTTGCGCAAATGCTTGACAGCGACGGCACGCCACTGGTCGGGGGGAAACTATACACGATCCAGGCCGGAACGACCAGCACGCCGCAAACAGCCTATCAGGACAGTGGCTTAACGCTGCCGCTATCCTATCCGATCATATGTGACGCCTACGGCCGCCTGCCGCAGATATTCCTTGCGGATGGCTCGATCAAGCTCCGGCTGACAAAATCCAACGGCGTGCAGGTTTTCGCATTGGACGGCGTTCTGGTCGTCGGCGCGTCGTCCGGAGGAGGTGGCGGATCTCCAGTTGACGCCACAACCATCCTTGCGGCTGGCGATATCAAGACGAGATACGGGACAGGCGTTCTGTCGGGCTTCGTTCGCGCCAACGGGCGGACGATCGGAAGTGCTACGTCTGGCGCGAGCGAGCGGGCGAATGCAGATTGCCAAACCTT
>Ga0268265_10003964_pt1 | contig 10428 bp, 4 predicted proteins | sample KBSSwiS52_FD_190355 | JGI IMG/M metagenome (GOLD analysis project Ga0268265, IMG submission 190355) | Switchgrass rhizosphere microbial communities from Kellogg Biological Station, Michigan, USA - KBS Switchgrass S5-2 (SPAdes) (version 2) | ecosystem: Host-associated > Plants > Roots >...
TCCGGGATCAGCGCCCTCACCCGGTCGACGGTGTCGATGACGTTGGCGTCGCCCTGCTTGGTGATCTGGATCAGGACCGCTGGCTGCTTGTTGAACCAGGCAATCGAGCGGCTGTTGCGGACGGAGTCCTCGACATCGGCAACGTCGGCCAGGCGGACGAAATTGCCGGCCGAGCTCTTGACGATGATGTCGCGGAATTCGGCCGCGGTGCGCATCTGCTTGTTGGTCGAAATCGTCTCGCTCTGGCGGCCGCCGTTGAAGATGCCGACCGGCCCCAGCGGATTGGCGTTGATGATGGCGAGCCGCACGTCGTCGGTCGCAATCCCCGCATTCGACAGCGCCACCGGGTTGAGCGCGATCCGTACTGCCGGCTGGTCGGCGCCGGAGACGGTGACCTCGCCGACACCCGGCACCTGCGAGATGCGCTGCGCGATCACGGTATCGGCGACGTCGTACATCGCACTCGTCGTCAGCGTCTTCGAGGTCAGCGCCAGCACGAACACCGGGGCAGCCGCCGGATTGGCCTTGCGGAATCGCGGCAGCGACGGCAGGTCGCTCGGCAGGTCCGCCAGCGAGGCATTGATCGCGGCCTGCACGTCGCGGCCGGCGCGGTCGATGTCGCGGCCGATCGAGAATTGAAGCTGGATGCTGGTAGAGCCGAGCGAACTGGTCGAGGTGATCTGGTCGATGCCGGCGATCTGGCCCAGCCGGCGCTCCAGCGGCGCGGCAACGGTCGAGGCCATGACGGAGGGATCGGCGCCCGGACGCGTCGCCGAGACCCGGATCATCGGAAAATCGACATTGGGGACGGACGAGACCGGCAGGAAGACATAGGCGACGATGCCGACCAGGAAGAGCCCGATCGCCAGCAGCGTGGTGCCGACCGGCCGGCGGATGAAGGGCTCCGAGATCGATGCCATCTACTGCATCCCCTCGGTCGCGCCGGCGACCATCGGCCCCGGATCCAGCACCGCCTGCTCGATTTTCCGGTTGAGCCGGTCGATCAGGAGATAGATCACGGGCGTCGTGTACAGCGTCAGGATCTGCGAAACGAGCAGGCCGCCGATGATGGTGATGCCGAGCGGCCGGCGCAGCTCGGTGCCGGGACCGGTGGCAATGACCAGCGGGATACCGGCAAACAGCGCCGCCATCGTCGTCATCAGAATGGGGCGGAAGCGGGCGCGGCACGCCTCGAAGATCGCGTCCGCCGACGACAGGCCGCGGTTGCGTTCGGCATCCAGCGCGAAATCGACCATCATGATACCGTTCTTCTGGACGATGCCGATCAGAAGAATGATGCCGACAAAGGCGATCACGGTCAGCGGCGTATTGGTCACCTGCAGCGCCAGCAGCGCGCCGAGCCCTGCCGACGGCAAGGTCGAGATGATCGTGAGCGGATGCGCCAGGCTCTCATAGAGCACGCCGAGCACGATATACATCGCCACCAGCGCGCCGAGGATCAGAAGCGGCTGCCGCCCGCTGGTCTTGTTGAAATCGCCGGCATTGCCATCGAAACTGCCGCGCACGCCTTCCGGCATATGCAGTTCCTCGACCGCGCGCTGGATGTTCGAGATTGCGGCCTCAAGCAGCACATTGGGAAGCAGGTTGAAGGAAACCGTGGCCGAAGGAATCGACTGGGTGTGATTGATTGCAAGCGAAGCCAGGCCGCGGTCATAGCGCACGACAGCCGAAAGCGGCACCTGGGCATCGTTGGCGCCGGCCACGAAGATGCGATCCAGATTGGAAGGATCGCTCTGGAACTTCGGATCGATCTCCAGCACGATCATGTACTGGTTGCGCTGGGTATAGATGATCGAAATCTGCCGCTGCGCGAAGGCATTGTTCAAGGCGTCATCGATGTCCTTGACGCGGACGCCGAGCGTCGCGGCCGCGTTGCGGTCGATCGTCAGCGTCAGCTGCAGGCCGGCGGCGTCTCGATCGGTAGAAATGTCGGTGATGCCCTCGACCGTCTCCATGCGCTTGGCTATGATGGGGGCCCATTTCTTGAGCAGATCGACGTCGGCGCTCAAAACCGTGTACTGATAATCCGAGGAACTGCTTTGACGCCCGCCGGCACGGACATCCTGGATGGCAAACATGTAGAGCCGTATGCCCGGCATCGTCTCCAGCTTTTCGCGCAGCCGGTCGATCACGGCTTGCGTGCTTTGTCCTGATCTCTCCTGCGGCGGCTTGAGGCTGATGAAGAACATGCCGCGGTTCGCCGTCATGCTGCCGAGGAACGATCCGACGCCAGCGACGGCCGGGTCCGATTCGACGGCATCCTCGAGCTGCTCCTGAAATCTCGTCATCGACTGGAACGAGGTGTCGGACGAGCTTTGCGAGACGCCGTAGATGAGGCCGCTGTCGTCGATCGGAAAGTAGCCCTTCGGTATCTTGATATAGAGCACGACCGTTAGCGCCATGGTGGCAAAGAACACGATCAGGGTCAGGAACGGAAAACCAAGCACCGCGCGCAGCGTCCAGGCGTAGAAGACGACGATGCGTGACAGCGAGCCCTCGACCAGGCGGTCGAACCTGGTCGCACGATCCGACGTCGCCTCCTTGATGTAATGCGCGCAGATCATCGGCGTGATCGTGAGCGAGACCACTGTCGACACGAGAATGGCGAAGGTCAGCGTCAGCGAGAACTCGCGTAGCAGCCGGCCAACGATCCCGTCCATGAAGAGCAGCGGCGTAAATGCCGCAATCAAGGACAGGCTGATCGAAAGTACGGTAAAGCCGATCTGTTTTGCGCCTTCGAGCGCCGCCGGATACGGCGCCATGCCTCGTTCGAGGTTGCGGTACATGTTCTCGATCATGACGATGGCATCGTCGACCACGAAGCCGACCGAGATCGCGAGCGCCATCAGCGACAGATTGTCGATCGAGAAACCGGCGAGCCACATTCCGGCGCAGGTGCCGGCCAGCGCCAGCGGCACCGAGACGCCGGCCGCGATCGTCGGCGTCAGCCGGCGCAGAAAGACGAACACCACCACCATCACCAGGAGGGCGGTCGCCAATAGCGTGAACTGCATGTCGAGCACGCTGGCGCGGATGGTGCCAGTGCGGTCGACGAGCGTCGATATCTCGAGGCCGGCGGGCAGCCATCGCTTGAGCTCGGGCAGCAAGGCTTTTATCCGGTCGACGGTGTCGATCACGTTGGCCTCGCCCTGCTTGGTGATCAGGATCAGGACCGCCGGCTGCTTGTTGAACCAGGCGATCGAGCGGTGGTTGCGGACGGAATCCTCGACATCGGCGACGTCGGCGAGGCGGACAAAATTGCCGGCCGAGCTCTTGATGATGATATCGCGGAATTCGGCGGCGGTGCGCATCTGCCTGTTGATCGAGATCGTCTCGCTCTGGCGGCTGCCGTCGAAGATGCCGACCGGCCCCAATGGGTTGGCGTTGATGATCGCCATTCGCACGTCGTCGGTCGCGATTCCCGCATTGGACAGCGCTACGGGATTGAGCGCGATCCGCACCGCCGGCTGGTCTGCGCCAGAGACGGAAACTTCGCCGACGCCCGGCACCTGCGAGATGCGCTGCGCGATCACGGTGTCGGCGACGTCGTACATGGCGCTCGTCGTCAGCGTCTTCGAGGTCAGCGCCAGCGCGAACATCGGGGCGGCTGCGGGGTTGGCCTTGCGGAAGCGCGGCAGCGCCGGCAGGTCGCTCGGCAGATCAATCAGCGAGGCGTTGATCGCGGCCTGCACGTCGCGCGCCGCGCGATCGATGTCGCGGCCGATCGAGAACTGTAACTGGATGTTGGCGGTGCCGAGCGTACTGGTTGAGGTGATCTGCTCGATACCAGCAATCTGGCCGAGCCTGCGCTCCAGGGGGGCGGCAACGGTTGCCGCCATCACGGTGGGATCGGCGCCGGGGCGGGTGGCGAACACCCGGATCATCGGGAAGTCGACGTTGGGCACCGCGGAGACGGGAAGGAAGGCGTAGGCGACGATGCCGACCAAGAAGAGCCCGATCGCCAGCAGCGTGGTGCCCACCGGCCGCCGAATGAAGGGCTCCGAGATCGATGCCATCTACTGCATCCCCTCGGTTGCGCCGGCGATCGTCGGCCCCGGAGGCCCGGGGTCCGGTACCGACTTCTCGATCTTGCGGTTGAGCCGGTCGAGCGCGAGGTAGATCACAGGCGTCGTGTAGAGCGTCAGCAGCTGGCTCAGCAGCAGGCCGCCGATGATGGAAATGCCGAGCGGAAAGCGCAATTCCGCGCCGGTGCCGCTTTCGACCGCCAGCGGCAGTGCGCCGAACAGCGCGGCCAGCGTCGTCATCATGATCGGGCGGAAGCGCAGCAGGCAGGCCTGCACGATGGCTTCTTCCGGCGACATGCCCTGATGCCGCTCCGCCTCCAGCGCGAAATCGATCATCATGATCGCGTTCTTCTTGACGATGCCCATCAGCAGAATGATGCCGATCAGGCCGATCACCGACAGGTCCTGCCCGAACAGCATCAGCGCCAGGATGGCGCCGACGCCGGCGGACGGCAGCGTCGAGAGAATGGTGATCGGGTGGATGTAGCTCTCGTAGAGCACGCCAAGCACGATGTAGATGGTGACGATCGCCGCCAGAATGAGCCATGGCTGGCCGGCCAGCGATTTGGAGAATTCGGCCGCATCGCCCGCATAGACGCCCACGATGCTGCCGGGCATGCCGATACTGGTTTCGATTTTCTTCACCGCCTCGACGGCATCGCCCAGCGCCTCGCCGGGCGCGAGGTTGAAACTGAGCGAGACGGCCGGAAACTGCGCCAGATGCGAGATCGCCAGCGGCGCGGTGGTACGGGTCAGCGTCGCCACCGCCGATAGCGGCACCTGGGCGCCGGGGGCGCCGGCGGTCACACTCGCGGCCCCCGGCAGATAGAGCTTTGACAGGATCGACGGATCGCGCTGGTACATCGGCATCGCTTCCAGCACCACGCGGTACTGGTTGGCCTGGCCGTAGATCGTCGAAATCTGCCGCTGCGCGAAAGCGTCGTTGAGGGTGTCGTTGACCGCCTGGATGCTGACGCCGAGCTGGCCGGCGCGCTGCCGGTTGATGTCGAGCGCGGCGCGCAGGCCGCCTTCCTGTGCTTCCGACGAGACGTCGCGGAACAGCGGATCGCGACGCATTTCGGCAACCAGCTTCTGCGACCACAGCGCCACCTGCGCCGCATCCGTGCCGGTCAGCGTATACTGGTACTGCGAGCGGCTCGACTGGGTCGAGATCTGCACGTCCTGCACCGGCTGGAAATAGATGGTCATGCCGGGGATCGACGCGGTGCGTTGCTTGAGCCGGTCGACCACGACGGAAATGTCATCGTGCCGTTCGCCACGCGGCCGCAACGTCATCACCAGGCGCCCGACGTTGGTGGTCGGGTTGACCGAGCCCGCCCCGATCACAGAGACCACGCCGACGACATCCGGATCGGCCTGGATCGCGGCCGCCGCCGTGGCCTGCCGGCTTTGCATCTCGGCAAAGGAAACGTCGGGACCGGCCTCGGTCACCGCCGTGATCGACGCGGTGTCCTGCAGCGGCAGAAAGCCCTTCGGCGCGATCACATACATGATGAGCGTCGCGGCAATGGTGGCGAACGTCACGACAAGGGTCGCGCGCTGGCGCTGCAGCACCCACAATAGCGTGCGATGGTAGAGGGCGACCGTGCGGTCGATGAAGCGGCTGACGGCGGCAAGTCCCGGCACCGTCATCTCCTCGCCGACATGCTTGAGCAGCCGCGAGCACATCATCGGCGTCAGCGTCAGCGACACGATCGCCGAGGTCACGACCGCGATCGTCAGCGTGAGCGCGAATTCGCGGAACATGCGCCCGACCAGTCCGGACATGAACAGAAGCGGGATGAACACCGCGATCAGCGACACCGTCAGCGAGATCACGGTGAAGCCGATTTCGCTGGCGCCCTTCAGCGACGCCTCCATCACGGACTCGCCGTTTTCCATGTGGCGGACGATGTTCTCGATCATCACGATGGCGTCGTCGACCACGAAGCCGGTGCCGATCGTCAGCGCCATCAGCGACAGATTGTCGAGGCTGAAGCCTGCGAAATACATGATCCCGAAGCTCGTGATCAGCGACAGCGGCAGCGCCACGCCCGCGATCAGGGTCGCGCGCAGCGACCGCAGGAACAGCAGCACCACCAGCGTGACCAGCACCACGGAAAGGATCAGCGTGAACTGGACGTCGCGGACGGACGCCCGAATGGTGACGGTGCGGTCGGAGACGATGGTCAGCTTGACGCCAGCCGGAATGGCGCGCTGCACCTTGGGAATTTCCTCGCGGATCTGCCTGACAACCTCGATCACGTTGGCGCCGGGCTGCCGCTGGATGTCGATGATCACGGCCGGCGTGCCCTGATACCAGCCGCCGGTGCGATCGTTCTCCAACCCGTCGATGATGATGGCGACGTCGCCGATCGTGACCGGCGAACCGTTGCGATAGGCGATGATGATGGGCTTGTAGGCCTCCGCCACCGCGATCTGGTCGTTGGCGGCGATGGTGTAGGCCTGCTGCGCACCGTCAAGCGATCCCTTCGGCCCCGACACGTTGGCGCCCGCGATGGCGTTACGCAGATCCTCCATCGCGATGCCGTAGGCGGCGAGCCGCGCCAGATCGGCCTGCACGCGGACCGCGGGCTTGAGCCCGCCGAGTATTGCAACGCGCCCGACGCCGGAGATCTGGCTGAGCCGCTGGCCCAGGATCGTATCGGCGATATCGCTCATGGCGCGCAGCGAAATCGTCTCCGACGTCAGCGCCAGTGTCAGCACCGGGGCGTCCGCCGGGTTCACCTTGGCGTAGGTCGGCGGATAAGGCAGGTTTTTCGGCAGGATTCCGGCGGCAGCGTTGATCGCGGCCTGCACGTCCTGGGTGGCGCCGTCGATGTCGCGGTTGAGGTCGAACTGCAGCGAGATCTGGCTGACGCCGAACGACGAGGTCGACTGCATCGACGACAGCGACGGAATCTGCCCGAGCTGGCGCTCCAGCGGCGCCGTGATCAGCGACGCGATCACGTCGGGGCTGGCGCCCGGCAGCTGCGTCGTCACCTGCACGGTCGGGAAATCGACCTGCGGCAGCGCCGAGACCGGCAGCGCCCAGTAGCCGAGCGCGCCGCCGATCATCAGCGCGATCCCCAACAGCGAGGTCGCGATCGGCCGGCGGATGAACGGTTCGGAGACGCTCATGGTTGCGTGCTCACTTGCGAATTCATTTCAGGCGCGCGGGCCGCGTCGATCACGGCTGCGACTTCGCAGCGCCGCCCGATGGTCCGGCTGGTGCCGGGCCGGTTTGTCCCTTCTGATCGCCCTCGCCGCGTTCGCGCTTGCCGCGGTGCTCGCCGTCCTTGCCCTGGCCTTCCCGGGATTGACCTTCCTTCGCCTGGCCGTCCTTGCCCTGACCGCCCTTGGAATCTCCCTTGGCGTCTCCCTTGGCATCGGGGCTGCGGCTGCGCTTGCGCGGCGCGAGGTCGGCGGTCGGCGCCCGGTCGTCGGTGCCGATCAGGACCTTGGCGCCGTCGGACAGATTGGCAAAGCCGGTCGTCACGACGCGGTCGGAAGTCGAGAGACCGCTTGCGATCACGGCATCGTTTTCGTTCTGCTGCGTCACCACGACCGCTTTGGCGGTCGCGACATTGTCGGGGCCGATCACATAGCTGAACGTGCCGGCCGGGCCGCGCTGCACCGCCGAGGTCGGCACCACGATCACCTTATCGATCGTTTCGACCTTCAGCCGCACATTGACGAACTGACCTGGCCAGAGCTGGAATTTTGCGTTTGGAAATTCAGCCTTCAGCTTCAGCGTGCCGGTGGTCGGATCGACCTGGTTATCGATGCCCTTGAGCGTACCGGTATCGACGACGGTGACGCCGTCATTGCCGAACACGTCCACCGCCAGCACGCCCTTGGCCGCGGCGGCGTTGACCCGCACGATCTGCTGCTGCGGCAGGCTGAACTGCACGGCGATCGGTTGCAACTGGGTGATGATGACGAGGCCGGTTACATCAGCCGCGCGGATGATATTGCCCTGGTCGACCTGGCGCAGGCCGGCGCGTCCCGACAGCGGCGCGATGATCTTTGTATAGCCGAGCGTCGCCTTGGCGTTGTCGATCGCGGCCTGGTCGGCATTTACCAGCGCCTCCTGCTGGGCCACCACCGCGCGCTGCGTATCGGCCTGCTGCTTGGAGCCGGCATTCGATGCGGCGAGCTGCTGATAGCGCGCCAGATCGAGTTTCTGGTTGGCAAGCAGCGCCTCGTCCTGCGCCTTCTTCGCCACCGCCTGGTCGTACTGCGCCTGATAGATCACGGGATCGATCTCGCCGAGCACGTCGTTCTGCTTGACGTCCTGGCCCTCGACGAAATTCACCTTGATCAGTTTGCCGTCGACCTGGGCGCGCACCGTCACCGTGTTCAGCGCGCGGACCGAGCCCACCGCGTCGAGATAGACCGGGACATCCTGCGTCCGCGGTGTCGCCGCCAGCACCGGCACCGGGAGATCGGGGCGTGCGCCGGGCCCGCCACGGCCGGTCTGCTTCTGCTGAAAGGCATTCCAGCCGAGATAGCCGAGCCCGCCGAGGATCAACAGCGTGACCGTCAGCGACACCATCCGCCGGGCAATGCCGCGCGCGACGCGCTTGCCCGCCGTCTTGGCGTCGTCCTTCAATTCCGGCTTAAAGAGCATCGACCGGCCTTTCCATCCTGGGCTCCCAGCCGCCCCCCAGCGCCTGATAGAGGCTGACGATTGCCTGCAGCCGGGCCAGTTGGGCCTGCCACAGCAAATCCTCCGCCTGGAATAACGTCGTCTGCGTATTTAGCACAGTTACGATATCGGCGGTTCCAGCCCGCAACTGCTGCTCGGCAAGCTGGAAGGCCCGCCGCGATGCCGCCACCACTTCGCGCTGCAGCCGCAGCCTCTCCGTGGTCTGGCGGATCGAGTACAGGGCGTTATCGACATCGGCAAAGGCCTGCACCACGGTCTTGCGATAGATCTGCAGCAACTCGTCCTGCCGCGCCTTGGTGAACTCGAAATTGCCGAGTATCCTGCCGCCGTCGAAAATCGGCTGGGTCAGGCTGCCGACCATGCTGAAGAAGGCGGCGTGCGGCTGAAACAGCGAGGTCAGCGCCGAGCTCTGATAGCCGCCCTGCCCGGTCAATTGGATGCTTGGAAAGAACTGCGCGCGGGCATTGCCGACATTGGCGGTCGCCGAGGCAAGCTGCGCTTCCTGTCGGCGGATGTCAGGGCGCTGCGTCAGCAACTCCGACGGCAGGCCGGGCGTGACCCGCGGCGAACCGATCTGGTTGAGTGACCCGCCCTTGACGCGAACGGATTCCGGCGGCCGCGACACCAGGGTTGCCAGCGCATTGATGTTCTGGTCGAGCGTCTGTTTCAGCGGTGGCACCTGCGCGCGCTGATTGGCGACCACACTCTCCTGCTGCGCGACATCGAGGTCGGTGCCGGTCCCGGCTTTGAAGCGGTCGCGGATGGCGTTGAGGATGCGCTCGGCGCTGGCGATGTTCTGCTGCGCGGTTCGAAGCCGGTCCTGCGCGGTCAGCACCTGGAAATAGGCGTTGGCCACTGTCGTCAGCGTGGTCAACGCGACAACGTCGCGATCGAAGCGGTTGGCGACCGCGGTCTCTTCGGCCGCTTGCGCGGCGTCGCGGTTCTTGCCCCAGAAATCCAGCTCATAGCTGGCGCTGAGCGAGGCGGAGTAATTGACGACCTCACGGCCGCCAATGCTCAAGCCACTGGCGCTGGAGCCGGAGGTGCGGGAATAGCTCTCCGAGCCGTTGCCATTGAGCGTGGGCAACAGCGCCGCGCCTGCGATTCGCGCCTGGGCGTCCGCCTGCTTGAAGCGCGCGGTGGCCGCCGCAATGTCCAGATTGACGGTCTGCGCCTCCTCCATCAGGCCCGTCAGCTCCCGCGAGCGAAAGCCGCGCCACCAGTCGAGCGTCGGCGGCGCGTCCGTGGCCTTCGAAAGCCGCGCCGCCTTGTAGCCCTCGGGGACGTCGAGCGCGGGATCGGGAAGATCCTTGGTCAGGATGCAGCCCGCGGAGCTGGCAACGAGGCCAAGCGCCACAAGCGACCGCGCCAGCCATTTGCCACCGGCAACCAGAGCAGGCCCGCCTTGCATCGCAGCAGTTGCAGTTCGCTGGGTCACACCCGTTCTCCACCGGGCAAATCCCGGCCCGGCGCATAACGAGCGCTTCTTCTAATGGCCTGCGATACGTTCACGGGGTGATGCTTCCGTTGGAACCTCGAGAATCATACTAGCCTTGGGATCAGGACGCGGACAGCCCCGCGCGGCCCTGCGCCGATCGTCCGTTCGGGTGCGTAAAACAGGCCGTAAGGTGCTCGCTACCCCTTATTTTACAGGGGTTGGAACTCTGTCGGGGCGTGGCAGGACGGCCGAAATCTTACGAAGATTTCATG
>Ga0268265_10003965_pt1 | contig 10426 bp, 10 predicted proteins | sample KBSSwiS52_FD_190355 | JGI IMG/M metagenome (GOLD analysis project Ga0268265, IMG submission 190355) | Switchgrass rhizosphere microbial communities from Kellogg Biological Station, Michigan, USA - KBS Switchgrass S5-2 (SPAdes) (version 2) | ecosystem: Host-associated > Plants > Roots >...
TGGCGCTCGCCGCCGCGCCGAACAAAGGACCCCGCCATGCTTAGAACCTTCCTGATGCGCCAAATCGACCGCTTCGAGCGGACCTGGGGCTATGACGCCAGCTACATGCGCCACCTCGCGCGCACCGCGCCGAAGAGCTTCCTGAAATTCGGCTTCGTCAGCACGCTGGCGGACTCCAAAGCCGCGCCGGCCGAGGCGCTAGCGGCGGCTGGTATCGCCGGCACGCTCGCCGAGGACTGCGGACCGTGCGTGCAGATCTCGGCCGACATGGCTGCGGCGGCCGGCGTGGCGCCGCAGGTGCTGCGCGCCATCCTGGCCGGCGACGTGGGGCAGATGGGCGAGCCGGGGGCCCTGGCCTGGCGATTCGCCCAGGCCAGCCTGGCCCGCGACATGGAGGCCTGCGATCCGCTGCGCGACGAAATCGTCCGCCGCTGGGGCGAGGCCGCGCTCACCGCCATCTCGCTGCAACTCACCGCGGCCAGGATGTATCCGACGCTCAAGTACGCGCTCGGCTACGGCAAGGCCTGCTCGCGGGTGGTGGTCGACGGCGTCGCCGCGCCGGTCGCCCATCCGGCGCTGGCGGCTTAAGGTCGGAAGCCATGGATCCTGTCCGAACCGCCGAGTTCGAAGCCCAGCGCGGCCGGCTGCAGCGGCTGGCCTACCGGATGCTGGGCTCGATCGGCGACGCCGAGGACGTGGTGCAGGACGCCTGGCTGCGCTGGACCCGAGCCGGCGACGAGATCGCCGATCCGGCCGCCTGGCTGGTGCGCGCGACCACAAGGCTCTGCCTCGACCGGCTGCGAGCGGTCAAGGCGGAGCGGGCGGCCTACCGCGGCCCCTGGCTCCCTGAGCCGCTGATCGAGCCGTTGCCCGAGGATCCGCTGGAGCGCGCCGAGGACGTGTCTGTGGCCTTCCTGCTGGCCCTGGAGCGGCTGTCGCCGCTGGAGCGAGCGGTGTTCCTGCTGCGCGAGGCCTTTGACGAAGACTATGGCGCGATCGCCGAGGCGCTAGGCCGCAGCGAACCCGCGGTTCGTCAGTTGGCCGCCCGGGCCAAGGCGCATGTCCGTGAGGCGCGGCCCCGCTACGTCGTCGATCACGCCCAGGCCGAGCGGCTGGCGCAGGCCTTTCTGGCCGCCGCCGCCACCGGCGACGCCAGCGGTCTCTCCGCCGTGCTGGCACAGGACGCGGTGATGGTCACCGATGGCGGCGGCAAGCGAGTGGCGGCGCTACGGGTTCTGGTCGGTCGCGAGGACATCGCCGACTTCTTCCGCCGGATCGCCTGGCGCAATGGCCCTTATGGGCCGCTGGTGAAGGGCGTGCGGCTGGCGAGCGTCAACGGCTGCCCCGGCGTGGTGTTGGACCTGCAGGACGGGCCGCAGACCGTGGCGTTGGAGCCCGACGCGGAGGGCCGCATCGCGGCGATCTACGTGGTGCGCAATCCGGAGAAGCTAGGGCACGTCTCGGCGGGGTGACGTGGCTGGGACCATCGCGCGCTTGAGCTGACCGCTCCAGCGCCGCACCGCGGCGACCACGGACATCATCATGACGAAGGCGAACACCGCGAACCAGAACAGCTCGCGGACGCGCCCGTCCATCGTGTGTTGCACGTCTTCCGGTGAGCGGCCGCCGAATCCCGCGCCCGGCCGCAAACCGAAATAGTCCAGCGCCGCCATGACGGCGGCGGTGATGATCAGAGCGCCGGCGAGACGCAGCCACATGGCCATGCGTGAAGTCTCCCTACTCGTGGAGAGCTTCGCCATTGTAGCAGGGCCTGCTGCGGGTGCGAATTAAACCGTGAGGCGCCGCGGACGATTTGCGCCGCGGCCGTTTGCGGCTAAAGGCGAATCGTCGGCGCAGGTCCAGACTGGGCGCGGCTGCGGTGAGGCGGAGGCGGCGAAGCGACCGTGCGTTTTGACGAGCGGTTCCTGGACGAGGTCAAATCCCGCCTGCGCCCGTCGGACGTGATCGGCAAGACGGTGAAGCTGCGCAAACAGGGGCGCGAATACGTCGGCCTCTCGCCCTTCAACAAGGAGAAGACGCCCTCCTTCTACGTCAACGACGACAAGGGCCAGTTCTTCGACTTTTCGTCGGGCAAGACCGGCGACCTGATCACCTTCCTGCAGGAGACCGAGCGGCTCACCTTCACCGAGGCCGTCGAGCGGCTCGCCGCCGAGGCCGGCGTTCCGCTGCCGGCGGTGGATCCGCGCGCCGCCGAGCAGGAGCAGAAGCGGCAGGGGCTGGCGGACTGGCTGGAACTGGCGGCGCAGTGGTTCGAAGCCGAGCTGCGCCGCCCGGTCGGCCGCGACGCCCGCGCCTATCTCGAGCGGCGCGGCCTGCCGGAGAGCGAATGGGCGCGCTTCCGCCTGGGCTTCTCGCCGCCGGGGCGCACGGCGCTCAAGGACTATCTCGTGACCAAGGGCGCGCGGCCGCCGGCGCTGGTCGAGGCCGGGCTGCTGATCGCGCCGGAAGACGGCGGCGCGGCCTACGACCGGTTCCGCGACCGCATCATCTTTCCGATCACCGACCCGCGCGGCCGCATCGTCTCGTTCGGCGGCCGGGCGTTGGATCCGCAGGCCCGCGCCAAGTACCTGAACGGGCCGGAGACGAGCGTCTTCCACAAGGGCGCGAACCTCTACGGCCTGGCCGAGGCGCGGAAGATGCTGGCCGCCGCCCCGAGCAGCGAGGCCCCGCCGCTGGTGGTGGTCGAAGGCTACATGGACGTGATCGCCTGCCAGCGCGCCGGCGTCCCCGCCGTCGCGGCCATGGGAACGGCGCTTGGCGAGGAGCAGATGGAAATGCTCTGGCGCCATCATCCTGAGCCCACGCTCTCGTTCGACGGCGACCGCGCCGGCCGCCAGGCGGCGGCGCGCAGCATGGATCGCGCCTTGCCGCTGCTGAAGCCCGGCAAAAGCTTCAAGTTCGCCATCGTCGAGGGCGGTAAGGACCCGGACGAGGTGTTGCGCGAGCAAGGCGCCGCGGCCCTGAAGGCCCAGCTCGCCCAGACCACGCCCTTCGCCGAGGCGCTGTTCATTCGCGAGCGCGACCTGGAGCCGCTGGACACGCCCGAGCGGCGGGCGGGCTTCAAGGCGAGGCTGCGAACGGCCGCGGGGCACATCGCCGACAAGGACCTGAGCCAAGCCTATCGCGACGATCTCCTGCAGCGCTACGACGCCCAGCTGGCCGCCGCGCGGCCGCAGCGGCGCAACGACGCCGGAGGCGGCTGGCGCGAATCGGGTCGCGGCGGATCCCACTGGCGTGGCGGTCAGGCCCCGCCGCAAGGCTCCACGGCGGAAGGCAAGGCTGCGGCAAAACGCCTCTCTTCCAGGCTCAACCCGCAGGCCTCGGCGCTGGTGTTGACGGCGATCCACAATCCCACGGTTCTCGACGAGGAACTGGACGCCCCGTTCACCGCGACGGGGTTCGGCGAACCGGAGATTGCCGAATTGGTTAGGGAAATCATTCGGCTTCGTCTGGAAGCCGACCATCTTGACACGGGCGGCCTACAACGCCATCTGGCCTCGTGCGGATTTAGCGCGCTGTTGACAGACATCGAAAGGGCCGCTGCGACTTCGGGCGCGCCCATGATCAAAGAAGATGTCTCCCTCAATGCGCGGAGATCCCAGTGGTCGCGTGGCTTCGCCGCCCTGGCACGGGCGGCGGCGCTGGATGACGCCATCGGCGCCGCCAAGGGAGACCTGCGCGGACGAGACCAGATGGCAGCATTCGAGCGCCTGAAGGCGGAGCGTGACGCACTGAAACGCGCGATCAGAACGGGAACGATTTGGACGGAAGACGGGTCGTAAGGTCGCGGGGCCTTAGCGTTTCGTCGACCAAACACAACTTTCGGCGCGCGCCTTGCAAAGGGCGCGTGAACGGACCTCGGAGAACTCGATGAGCACCAATACGGCCGAAGCGGAAACTCCGGAAACCACGGGTAGCGATGGTCCGCTGCTCGACCTGACGGACGCCGCGGTCAAGAAGTTCATCAAGCAGGCCAAGGCCCGCGGCTACGTCACCATGGACGAGCTGAACAAGGTTCTGCCGTCCGAGGAGGTCACCTCCGAGGCGATCGAAGACACCTTGGCGATGCTCTCCGAAATGGGCGTCAATGTGGTCGAGGCCGAAGAGGACGCCGAGGGCGGCGAGGTCGCCGTCCGCGAGGAGTCGGCGGTCGTCGAGACGACCAAGGAGCCGGCCTACGACCGCACCGACGACCCGGTGCGCATGTACCTGCGCGAGATGGGCTCGGTGGAGCTACTGTCGCGCGAAGGCGAAATCGCCATCGCCAAGCGTATCGAGGCCGGCCGCGACACCATGATCCGCGGCCTCTGCGAAAGCGCCCTGACCTTCGAAGCCATCATGGTGTGGCGCGAAGAGCTCGGCAGCGGCCGCATCCTGCTGCGCGAAGTGATCGACCTTGAACAGACCTACGGCGGCCAGGTGCAGGCCGCGACCGACATGCCTGCCGAAGCTGAAGCCGAGTCCGAAGGCGAGGGGGAGGCGGAAGCCGGCGCCGAGGGCGAGGGCGAAGGCGAGAACGAAGACGATTTCGACGACGGCGCGGGTCCGACCATCAGCGCCATGGAGGCCGAGCTTCGCGAGGGAGTGATGGCCACGCTCGACGCCATCGCCGGCGAGTTCGAGAGCTTCCGCCTGCTGCAGGAGAAGCTGGTCGGCGCGAAGCTGAAGGGCGAGGATCTCTCTACTGCGGATCGCGGCGCGTACGAGACCGCGACCACCACCATCGTTCAGCACCTCAAGACGCTGAAGCTGAACAACAACCGCATCGAGGCGCTCGTCGAGCAGCTCTATGCGATCAACAAGCGCCTGATGGGCCTCGAAGGCCGGCTGCTGCGCCTGGCCGACAGCTACGGCATCAGCCGCGCCGAGTTCCTCAAGGCCTACTTCGGTTCGGAAATGCGCCCGGACTGGTCCGCCCAGGTCAAGCCGCTGGGCGTGCGCTGGACCAAGTTCGTCGAGAACGACGCCGGCCAGGTCGGCGACATCCGCTCGGAGATCGCGCTGCTAGCCCAGGAGACGGGCGTTCCGATCGACGACTACCGCCGCATCGTCCAGACCGTGCAGAAGGGCGAGCGCGAGGCGCGTCAGGCCAAGAAGGAAATGGTCGAGGCCAACCTGCGCCTGGTGATCTCGATCGCCAAGAAGTACACTAACCGCGGCCTGCAATTCCTTGATCTTATTCAGGAAGGAAACATCGGCCTGATGAAGGCGGTCGACAAGTTCGAGTACCGCCGCGGCTACAAGTTCTCGACCTACGCGACATGGTGGATCCGTCAGGCGATCACCCGCTCGATCGCCGACCAGGCCCGCACCATCCGGATCCCGGTGCACATGATCGAGACGATCAACAAGATCGTCCGCACCTCGCGCCAGATGCTGCACGAAATCGGTCGCGAGCCGACGCCGGAGGAACTCGCCGAAAAGCTCGCCATGCCGCTCGAGAAGGTGCGCAAGGTGCTGAAGATCGCCAAGGAGCCGATCAGCCTCGAGACGCCGATCGGCGACGAGGAAGACAGCCATCTGGGCGACTTCATCGAGGACAAGAACGCGATCCTGCCGATCGATGCGGCGATCCAGTCCAACCTGCGCGAAACCACCACGCGGGTGCTGGCCTCGCTAACGCCACGCGAAGAGCGCGTCCTGCGCATGCGCTTCGGCATCGGAATGAACACCGACCACACCCTCGAAGAGGTCGGGCAGCAGTTCAGCGTGACCCGCGAGCGGATCCGCCAGATCGAAGCCAAGGCGCTGCGCAAGCTCAAACACCCGAGCCGCAGCCGCAAGCTGCGCAGCTTCCTGGACAGCTGAGGCCGAGATGCTCCCCCTCGGAGGAGCGCCTCTTCACGGCCAAGTTGCGCCGCTCGCCCGGCGCACTATCCTGCGGCGCGGGAGGCTTGATGGCGCAGGAGCAAGGACCGTGGAACGATCGGCCCCGGGCGGGTCTGACGTTGTGGCTCTGCTTTTGCGCAGCGCTGGCGGGACTGGTGTTCGCGCTCGCGCGCGCCTTCCCCGAGGCCGTCGCCGACCGCCACGATTGGTTTTCGGTCGCCTACACAACCGGGTTCGCGGTGGTGCTCGCGGCGGGCGCCTTCCGTGCGGGCCGGCGCCTGCGACCGCTGCACCTGCGCTACGCCACGATCTGGATCGGCATCGTCGCGCTCCTGGCGATCGGCTACACCTACCAGGACGACCTGAAGGAAGCGGGGCGGCGCCTGCGCGTAGCCGCCAGCGGCGGCGATCCGGTGGCGCTCGCGGATCGCGAGATCGTCGCGCCACGTGGGCCAGATGGCCACTTCTGGGTGGTGTGCCGGGTGAACGGCCAGCGCGTGCGCTTCATAGTCGACACCGGCGCCAGCGACACCGTGCTCAGTCCCGAGGATGCGACCCGCATCGGCATACCGGTCGGGTCGCTGACCTTCGACCGTGAGGCGATGACCGCGAACGGCCTTGGCTACGGCGCCGTCTTCAGCGCGGATCGGTTCGAGGTCGGGCCCATCGCATTCTCCAACTTCCCCATCGTCGTGAACCGCGCGCCCATGGGCGCCTCGCTGCTGGGCATGACCTTTCTCAAGCGGCTGGAGTCCTTCCACTTCGAAGGCGACCGGCTGATCCTGCGGCCCCACGCGGGCGCGGCATGAGGCGCCGTCGCCGCATCGTCGCGATGGCTCTGGCTTTGGCGGCCATATCGCTGCCAGCCGCCGCCCAGCAGCCGACCTCCCAGGTCGAAAAGCAGCGTGCGGCGGTGCTGCAGGCCTACGGCGGCGCCTACCAGGGACCGCTGACGGCCTATGTCGCGCGGGTCGGCGAGCGCATGGCCCAGGCGGCAGGGCAGGGCGGCCGCTGCCGGTTCACCGTGCTTGATACGCCGGTCGTCAACGCCATGGCCGTGCCGCCGGGGTGCGAAATCTACATCACCCGCGGGCTGCTGACGCTGATCCGCGACGAGGACGAGTTGGCCGCCGTGGTCGGCCACGAGGTGGGCCATGTGGCGGCGAATCACGCCGGCCGCCGCCAGACCCGAACAGCGGTCACCGGCATCGGCGCCTTGATCCTGGGCGCGGTCACCGGCTCCAGCACCGTCGCCAACATCGCCAGTCAGGTCGGCCAGCTCAACGTGCTCAGCTATTCCCGCGACCAGGAGTACGACGCCGACCGCCTGTCCGTCGGCTACCTGACCAGCGCCAGCTACAGCGCCTACGGGCTGCCCGACATGCTGTCGGCCCTGCAGGCGAACGACCAGGTCGAGGCGCTGGACCGCAGCAATGACGCCAAGGCGACGCCCGTGTGGTCGCGCACCCACCCGCTGACCGGCGCCCGCATCGCCCGCGCTGTCGCCGGCGCTCGCGCCGCGGGGCCACGGCGGCCGCCGCCCCGCGCGCCTGACCCCTACCTGGCCGCGGTGGACGGCCTCACCTACGGTGACGACCCGGCCCAAGGCGTGGTGCTGGGCCGCCGTTTCCTGCATCCCGACATCGGCGTAGGCTTCACCGCTCCGGAAGGCTTCCAGCTCGCCAACAGCCCCTCGGCGGTGACGCTGCAGGGGCCGGGCGGTCAGGTCGCGCAGTTCGCCGGGGGCGGCCGCGGCGGCGATCTGTCGGACGACGCCAACGCCGTGCTGCGCCAGGTCACGGGCCAGGCGCAGGTGGCGGCGGGCGAGCCGCAGCGGACGCGGATCAACGGCCTTGACGCCGTGGTCCTGCCGGCCCAGGCCCGCACCAGCCGCGGCGACGTCGACGTGACGGTCGCCGCCTACGCCGTCGGCGCGCGGCCCTACTACTTCGTGACCATGGCGCCCTCGGGCCAGGGCCGCGCCTTCGACGGCCTGATCGGCTCCATGCACCGGTTGAGCGATGCCGAGCGCGCCGAGGCAAGGCCGCGCCGGGTCCGCGTCGTCACAGTGCGGCCCGGCGACAGCGTCGACACCTTCGCCGCGCGGATGGCGGTCCCCGATCACTCGCGCGAACGTTTCCTCGCGATCAACGGCCTGCAGAGCGGCGACGTGATACGGCCCGGCGACCGGGTGAAGATCGTCAGCCTGCCTTGAGGCGGCGCTGGACGGGGCGCGGCGCCAAGCGCAACGTCAGGCCTGTCACGATGTAACAGGGATTGTACCATGGTGAGCTTGGCCTTCGCCCTGCTGCTCGCCGCGGCCTCGCCGGAAGCGGCTCCGCCAGTCCAAGCCGCAGCGCCGGCCGCGCCGCCCGCCGCGGCTCAGGAGCCTGCCAAGAAGAAGCACTCGCAATCTGACGTGATCTGCCAGGACGTGACGCCGCTCGGCACGCGTTTCAGCAAGCGGGTCTGCACCAGCCGCGCCGACCTGGAAGAGCGCAGCCGCCGCGACCAGGACTTCATCCGCACCATGCGCACGGCGCCGACCCCGAACAACTGAACCGCTAGAGCGCGTCAGGCGAAAGTGGGGGCCGGTTTCGCAGCCCGACGCGCTCTAAACCTTTGAATCGACCCTTCTTGCCCGGATCGGGTTGATTCAACCCGATCCGGGAAGGATCTAGTGCGCCACACCTCGGGCGTAGAGGAAGAACGACCAGACGATTTCGAAGGCGATCAGCAGCACGATCACCACTTCCAGCCGATGCGCGCGTTCGGTATCGATGAGGTCGGTGATCAGCCTGGCCGTCTGGCCGATCAGGTTGAGCTTGCGGTCGAGGATCTCCGCCCGCTCGATCAGCTCGTACTCGTCCTCCAGGCGTGCGTAGAGGCGCTCCAGGTCCGGCCGGTCCCACAGCAGGTCGGGTTTCTCGCCGACGGCGACGCGGCCGGAGACGCGGTGCTGCACCAAGAGGCCCTGGCCCAGCAGCCGCATCATCGGCCGGCGGCCTCCGGGCCTGCGGGCATGCTCGGCGAGATGCCGCGCCCAGGGCTCGATGGCGTCCATCACCTTGGCGACCTCTCGCTCGTCGTGGGCCAGCGCGGCGCTCTTGGCCAGAGCATCGGCGACGACCAGCATGCGCTCGGGCGAGAAGTCGGCGACACGCACCACCCCGTCGGGGTCGGCGCCTTCCTCCCGTCCGTCGAGCGCCGCAAGCCGGATCGTCTCTTCCTCATGTAACGCGATGGGGTTGACCACGCGATCCGCGCAGCCCCGAAGCACCTGGTCCTCGGCCAGCGGATCGAGGCCGATCAGCACCACCACGCCGTAGCGAAACACCACTGCCATGCCGCCGGCGTCACCGACCCGAAAGGCGAGCGGCGTCACCGACAGTGCGTCGCGGCGCTCGAGCCCGAGCGTGTCGATCCGCTCGCCCAGCAGCACGGCGCGGGCGGTCAGCGGTAATAGGCGGGCGTAGGCGTCCTGGGCCATGGCCCGAGCATAGCGCAGAACGGTGACAGGGCTGTCAGGTGCGGACCCGACTGGTCGGAGCTCGACCAGGCCTCCGCCGCGGCGGAGCCGGCGCCTGCGCCCGCCGCGAGCCGCCGATCAGGCCGCCGGCGTCGGCGGTTCGCTCGGTGGTCAGGGCCACGACGTGACCGTCGAGCAATGGGGGCGGTGAGACGAAGTCGCCGGCGATCGCCACCTGCAGGATCTGGCGGCGGCCGTCGGTGAGAACGCGCGTCACGCCGACCCAGCCGCTGGTGACCAGCCGCGCCGGCTCGTCCGACGACATGATCGGGTCACGCGCAGCATGCACCCGCACGCCTCCCAGTTCACGGCTGATCGTCTCAAGGTCGATCGAAGATTCGGCTGAAGCTGGACAGCTTAGCCGCGAATGCGTCGGGCTGAACTGTGAGCACCGCTGATTGAATCGATAAGGCCGATACCCAAGCGGCGCCGTTGAAGTGCGAGCTCCTTCAGATGTCGACGACGATCTTCGAGAAGTGTGCGCCGCGCTCCTGCCGGCGGAAGGCTTCAGCGAGCTCGGCCAGTGGGAAATGGCTGTCGATCACCGGCTTCATCCCATTGGCGTCGATCGCCCGGATGTAGTCGAGCTGGTCGCGGCGGCTGCCGACCGTGAGGCCGATCAGGCGCTGCTGCTTGGCCATCAGCAAGGCGGTGGGAATCTCGCCGGAGCGCCCTGCGAGCACCCCGATCAGGGCGATGTGGCCGCCGACGCGGGCGGCCGCGAATGACTGAGGCAGGGTGCCCGCCCCGCCGATCTCGACCACGTGGTCCACACCTCGCCCGCCGGTCAGCTCCCGCGCCGCTGTTCCCCACTTGTGCTCGGACTTGTAGTTGATCAGGTGGTCGGCGCCGAGCTGGCGCATCCGCTCCAGCTTCTCGTCCGACGAGGAGGTGGCGATCACGGTGCAGCCCGCCGCCTTGGCGATCTGCAGCGCCAGCACCGAGACGCCGCCAGTTCCCAGCACCAGCACGGTCGAGCCGGCCTTGAGGCCGCCGTCGACGATCAGGGCGCGCCAGGCGGTGACGCCGGCGCAAGTGATCGTCGCG
>Ga0268265_10003966_pt1 | contig 10426 bp, 9 predicted proteins | sample KBSSwiS52_FD_190355 | JGI IMG/M metagenome (GOLD analysis project Ga0268265, IMG submission 190355) | Switchgrass rhizosphere microbial communities from Kellogg Biological Station, Michigan, USA - KBS Switchgrass S5-2 (SPAdes) (version 2) | ecosystem: Host-associated > Plants > Roots >...
GAGGCAGTGTAGGAACCGCCGATGAGCCACCTCATGCTGACCGCGCGATTGAACACGTCGGCGCTTGACGCGCGGCGTGGCGTGGTCCGGCTGCATCCGGAAGCGATTGCCGCCCTTGGCATTCGCGAGTGGGACGCGGTGTCGCTGACGGGTTCGCGCGCCACCGCCGCGGTGGCAGGGGTGGCACCTGCGGGCACACCGGCCGGCACCGCGCTGCTTGACGACGTGACGCTGTCCAACGCGGGGCTGCGCGAAGACACCACGGTACTCATCTCGGCGGTGACCGTCTTCGGCGCCAGGTCCGTGACGCTGAGCGGCTCGAACCTGGCCACGCAATCGATCTCGTCGGCGACGCTGCGCCAGGCCTTGCTCGGTAAGGTGATGACGGTCGGCGACACGGTGTCGCTGCTCCCACGCGACCTGGGCCCCGACATCCCGACGTCGGGGGCCACCGCGGCGCTGGCGTCGTCGGTCGGCATCACCTGGACCTCCGAACTGTTGACGGTAACCGGCGTCGACCCTGCGGGGCCGGTGAGCGTGCAGCCGAATTCGGTGGTGAGTTGGGGCGACGGCGCCACGCCGACAGGACCGACGACGGCGGGCCAGCACACGGTGTCGACGCCGAAGCAGTCGGCATCGGTCAACATCGACGACCTCAAGGGTTCCCACACGCAGGCCGGCCGGCTCACCGAATGGCTCAAGCTCGCACTGGACCAGCCCGAGTTACTCGAAACGCTCGGGGCCACAGCCAATCTTGGCGTGGTGGTGTCCGGCCCGGCGGGCGTCGGCAAGGCCACTCTGGTGCGGGCCGTATGCGCCGACCGCAGGCTCGTCGAACTCGACGGCCCCGAGGTAGGCGCACTGCGTGCCGAAGACCGGCTCAAGAGCGTCTCGTCGGCCGTCGCCACGGTGCGCGACGGCGGCGGCGTGCTGCTCATCACCGATATCGACGCGCTGTTGCCGTCGACCCCCGACCCCGTCGCGACGCTGATCCTGACCGAACTGCGCAACGCGGTTGCCACCAAGGGGGTCGCCTTCATCGCCACCACTGCGGTGCCCGACGGTGTCGACCCGCGACTGCGGGCGCCGGACTTGTGCGATCGCGAGCTCGGTCTGAGCCTGCCCGACGGAACCGTCCGTAAGCAACTGCTCGAGGTGCTGCTGCGGGACGTGCCGTCCGAGGACCTCAACCTCGACGAAATCGCCGAGCGTACACCGGGTTTCGTCGTCGCCGACCTGTCCGCTCTGGTGCGGGAGGCCGCGTTGCGGGCGGCGGCGCGAGCCAGCACGGACGGCAAGCCGCCGGTGTTGACGCAGGACGACCTGATCGGCGCGACGACTGTGATCCGCCCGTTGTCGCGCTCGGCCACCGAAGAGGTGTCGGTCGGTTCGGTGACCCTCGACGACGTCGGCGATATGGCCGAGACCAAACAGGCGCTCACCGAGGCGGTGCTGTGGCCACTGCAGCATCCCGACACCTTCCAGCGCCTCGGCGTCGCCCCGCCGCATGGCGTCCTTCTGTATGGTCCGCCCGGCTGCGGCAAGACGTTCGTGGTGCGCGCGCTAGCGAGTTCAGGGCGGCTGTCGGTGCATGCGGTCAAGGGCGCCGAACTGATGGACAAATGGGTCGGCTCGTCGGAGAAGGCGGTGCGCGAACTATTCCAGCGCGCACGCGATTCCGCGCCGTCGCTGGTGTTTCTCGACGAGATCGATGCGCTGGCGCCACGGCGCGGGCAGAGTTTCGACTCCGGCGTCACCGACCGGGTAGTCGCGGCGCTGTTGACCGAACTCGACGGCATCGAGCCGCTGCGCGACGTGGTGGTGGTCGGCGCGACCAACCGGCCCGATCTGATCGACCCCGCACTGCTGCGACCGGGACGACTCGAGAAGCTGGTGTTCGTCGAACCGCCCGATACCGAGGCCCGGCGCGAAATCCTGCGCACCGCAGGCAAATCCATCCCGCTCAGCGATGACGTCGACCTGGACGCGCTGGCCGGGGAGCTGGAGGGCTACAGCGCGGCAGACTGCGTGGCGCTGCTTCGGGAGGCCGCATTGACCGCGATGCGGCGCTCGATCGATGCGGCCGACGTCACCGCCGCCGACGTCGCGAAGGCTCGCGAAACCGTGCGCCCGTCGCTGGATCCTGTTCAGGTCGAGTCGCTGCGGGCGTTTTCCGCCGCGCGCTGACGGGAGGTGCGCTGTCTGCATACACCTCGTGACGCGAAACTGCAGTTGCTGTGCGGCGGACTCGCGCCTTCTCGCAAGAAGTGCAGTCTCGCGCAATATCAGCCGCGCTCCGCCAATTCGGCAAGCCGCTCCATCGACAACTGCAGTTTGTCCGCCGTGGTTGCACGCGCGCGTGGCAGCCGCATCTCGTCGGTCAGCCGCGACCAGTCGTACGTGTGAGTGACCAGCGTGCGTGAGTCGTCCAGTGGTTCGAGCTCCCACCGCCACAGGTGACCGGGCGGCTCCTTGCCCGGTTCAGAGGGCCGCCATGCGATCAGTCGCCCCTCTTCGAACTCCACGACGTGGTTTTCCCGGATGCTGCCCATCGTGATCGTCATCGTGAACACGTCGCCGACCGCCCGCACACGTTGATCGGTCGGCGCCTCCGCCAGGTTGTCGTTGCCATCCCATCGTGGCTGCAGCGACGGATCGGCGATGAGTTCGAAGATCTTGTCCGCTGGCGCCGCGATCTCGCAGCTCGCGCTGACGACCATGGAAGTCACACTCCGATTCAACATCATCTTGACAGTGACAAGTTGAAGGGGCATAGTCAGAACTTGTCAATGCCAAGATCGAGCATCCGGAGGGCTTCATGACCGCACCAGCCGTCACGTCCGTTCGAGCCGGCGATCGCGACCGCGAACAGACCGCCGGTCAGCTGGGCCAGGCGCTGTCGCAGGGTTACCTCGCGATCGACGAATACGAGAACCGGCTGCAGGCCACGTTCGCCGCGCACACCACTACTGAGCTGCGCCAACTCGTCGCCGACCTACCGCTTGCCCAGCTTCGTCGCAACGATCCGCAGCGCCAGGCCGCGCCGCAGCGCGCCGCCCGCCTCGGTGTGCGCATCCACCTGGGCGCCTACCTTGCGATGGTCGTCATCGTGCTCACGGTGTGGCTGGTAGTCGGCCTCACAGCGGGCGCTTGGTACTTCTGGCCGATCTGGCCGATCCTCGGCGCGGGCATCGGCGTCGTCGGTCACGCACTACCGATTCGCTTCGCCGTCCTCGCTCCGTGCCGGCGTCACGGCTCGATCAATCCCGCCCGGATCGCGTAGCGCGTCAACGCGAGGCGGTCACGCAGGCCGAGTTTGGCCAGCGTGTTCGTCCGGTGCCGGTCGACGGTCTTGGCGCTGATCCCCAACGTCGCCGCGATCTCCCGCGTTGAGTACCCCTCGGCGATCAGCTTGAGCACCTCTTCCTCGCGTGGCGTGAGGATCGTGTCGGGCAGATCGTCGCCCTGCCGGGCCCGGTGCAGGTAGTCGCGGATCAACGCCGTCACCGCGCCTGCGTAGAGGAACGGCTCACCCCGCAACGTCGCCCGACACGCCTCGAGGAGGTCGCGGTCGGCCACCGATTTGAGCACATATCCGGACGCGCCGGCCTTCAGCGCTTCGAAGAAGTACTGCTCGTTGTCGTACATCGACAGGATCAGGATCCGAAGGTGCGGATGCCTGCGGTTGATCTCCCGTGCGGCCTGCAGACCAGTCATCCGCGGCATGGCGATGTCGAGGATGGCCAGGTCCGCGGGCGTGTGCTCGAGGACGGCCAGCGCTTCGTGCCCGTCGGCGGCCTCGGCCACGACCCGCAGATCGGGCTCGGCGTCGAGGATCATCCGCAGCCCGCTGCGTACAAGCGCATGGTCATCGGCCAGCACGATCCTGGCGGGCTGTGCGAGCATCACGTGCGTCTTCCGTCGATCGGGATGGTGACCAGCACCTCCGTGCCCTCACCGACCGGCGACGCGATGGTCAACGCGGCACTCACCAACAGCGCACGTTCTCGCATGCCGTTGATCCCGGCGCCTTCGGCGTCGACGCCGCCGCGGCCGTCGTCGGCGATGCGCAGCAACAGCTGATCCGTCGTGCTGTGCAGATCGAGCCAGACCTTTGATGCCTCTGCGTGTCGAGCGATGTTGGTCAGACTCTCCTGGGCGATGCGATAGCAAACCAACTCGACCCCCGGCTGGAGCCGATTCGCTTGCGGCGCAATGTTTTTGACGACGACGATTCCGGTCGCCTGCGAGAACTCACTGCACAGTGCGTTGAGCGCGCTGTGCAATCCGAGGTCTTCCAGCGCATCCGGACGCAGCCGGCGCGCGATGCTGCGCACTTCATCGAGCCCGGCGCGCACCGCCTCCTGTGTGTCGGCGAGCTCGCCACGGATCTCCGCTGGGGCGCGGTCGACGGCGCGTTTCAGGAACAACAAGGCGACGGTCAGCGTCTGACCGATCTCATCGTGCAACTCGCGCGCAATCCGCTGGCGCTCGTTCTCCTGCGCCGCCAGCGCGGACGCGTTAGCCGTCGACCGTTCGGACTTCAGCATGGGAGCAAGACTCGATCGCAGCAGCAGCGCGTTCGCGGTCAGCATGACCGCCAATCCGATGACCAGAACCGGAATCTCGGTGAGCTTGATGCGTGCTGAGACCGTCGCGGGTGACAGCGCGAGGATCAGAGTGCCGAGCGTAAAGATCAGGCCATTGATCAACACGACCCGACGGACCAGCGCGGCCGCGGGAGAACCCGCCCGTTTCATATCCCCAGCGTGGTCTGCCGTATAGAGGGTTGTCCATACAGGCTGCATTCCGCGGAAATGGGTGTCAGACCTGATGGTCATGCGGCGATCCGCTCACGACACTGGCGTCACCATGCATATCTCTCGGATCACGGTGCCCGGCAGCAATCGCCATTCGCTCACCAACGACGAAGGTGGCCGAGATCCCGATGAATTGATCGGAGAACGACGACGATGACAATCACAGCCGGTGTCCAACGGAACGAAGCCATGCAAGCACACGAGATCGCCGTGACCCCGCCGACGGTTCGGATGGACGACCCTGTGTCCAAGGCCGTTCAACTCATGGTCGTCAACCGGCTGCCGGGTCTCGTGGTTGTCGACGATGCGGACCGCCCGATCGCTGTGCTACCAGGAACTCAGGTGCTGCGCCTGACCATCCCCGAGTCTTACCGGGACGATCCCGCGCTGGTGCGCACCGTCGACGAGATCCACGCCGACCTGTTCTGGCACGGACCCGGCAAGCTCACTGTCGGTGACTGCCTGCCCAAACCCGCCGCCAAGCCCGCCACGGTGGCGCCCGAGGCCACGCTGCTCGAGGTGGCCACCGTGATGGCGAACAAGCGCAGCCCGTTGATCGCCGTGGTCGATCGCAGCGGACGCCTCACCGGCGCGGTCACCCTCGAGCGGTTGCTCACCAGCCTGGCGGTGGCCGGCCCCAACGACTGAATCACCGGCGCCGTGCTGGCCCCGGTACTCGCGCTCGCGATATTCGTCGGCGCGTTCTGGTTCATCGCCACGGAACGGGCCTCCAAGGTCAAGACGGTCCTTGTTGCAGCGGGCCTGATGACCATCCTCGGGTTGATCCCCGGCGCGAAAGTCTTCTATTCGGAGCACGAGGGCATCGACTGGAACGTCATCTTCCTGCTGCTCGGGATGATGATCATCGTCGGCGTGATCAAGCAGACCGGCCTTTTCGACTTCCTCGCGATCTGGGCCGCCAAGCGTTCGCGGGGAAAACCGTTCCGGCTCATGGTGATGCTGATGGTCATCACGGCCATCGCGTCGCCGATCCTCGACAACGTCACGATCATCATGCTGGTCGCACCGGTGACGCTGGTCATCTGCGACCGCCTGCACATCGCGGCGCAACCGTTTCTCATCGCCGAGGTGCTGGCGTCGAACATCGGCGGTGCCGCCACCCTGATCGGCGATCCGCCCAACATCATCATCGGCAGCCGAGCGGGGCTGACGTTCAACGACTTTCTGGTCAACATGGCCCCGGCTGTGGCGGTGATCTTCGCGTTGTTCGTGTTGTTCACCAAGGTGCTATTCCGAAAAGACCTGCGTTCCAATCACATCTATGTTCACGAGGTGATGGCGCTTCAGGAGCGCCGCGCCATCAAGAACCCACGACTGCTGGTGCGATCGCTTGCAGTTCTCGCCATCGTGATCATCGGGTTCGGTCTGCACTCGGTGCTGCACGTGGCCCCGTCGATCGTCGCGTTGCTCGGTGCCGGCGGGATGTTGCTGGCGACCAATATCGACGTCGCCGAAGTACTTCCGGAAGTGGAGTGGTCGACATTGGTGTTCTTCATGGGGCTGTTCGCGATGGTCGCCGGTCTGGGGCACACCGGTGTCATCGGATGGTTGGGCGACGCGGCGGTGGCGACATTCGGCGACGATTTCTTCCTCGCCGCCACCGGGCTGCTGTTCGGATCGGCGGTGCTCGGCGCATTCGTCGACAACATCCCCTACACCGCCACGATGACGCCGGTGGTCGAGGGAATGGCGGCGCAGGCACCCGACGCCGAAACCGGCAGGGCGTTGTGGTGGGCATTCGCGTTGGGGGCGTGCTTCTCCGGCAACGGCACCGCGATCGCGGCCAGCGCCAACGTCGTCGCCGTCGGCATTGCGCAACGCGCCGGCCACCCGATCAGCTTCTGGCGCTTCACCCGCTACGGCATCATCGTGACTCTGCTCAGCACCGCCCTGGCGTGGGTGTATGTATGGCTTCGCTACTTCTGAGCGGCGGGGCTCCAGCGGTCGACGGCCGCCGCCAATTCGACAGCGTCTGGTAGCCGCTCGCTTGCCCAGGCGACATAGCTGTCAGGCCGGACGAGCACAGCGTCGGGCAGCTCCGGATGGGCATCGATGGCATGCACGATGTCCGGTCGGTCCACCGCTATCGGCGCGGCGGTGACCAGCACGAACCTGCCTTCGCGCAGCAGCTCGTAGACGCGCTTACCCTCACACACGATGTCGGGCATCCGGCGGCCGACCATCCAGTCGTCGCCGCGCTGATGTGGGTAGGCGATCCCGATGCCGCTGAGCCGTTCGCCGAGCAGGCGCCTGCCGCGGGGGACCCGGGTCACGGTTCCGATGAACGCGCTGCGGAGCAGGCGCCGCGCTCTGGAGTGGCCCAGCACCAACTGGTTGAAGACGTCGGTCAGCCGCAGCACGTCGGCGCCGACGGGATGGCGCTCGGCCTCATAGCTGTCGAGCAGTCGCGGCGGCGCAGATCCGCGCACGGCGGCAGCCAGCTTCCAGCCCAGGTTCATCGCGTCGCCGATGCCGGTGTTCATGCCCTGCCCGCCGAGCGGTGAATGCACATGGGCGGCATCGCCGGCCAGGAACGCGCGGCCTATCCGGTAGTGCCTTGCCTGCCGCCGCTCGCTGAGAAACCGTGAACTCCAGCGCATCTCGGTCATGCCGAAGTCATGGCCCGCGATCCGATTGAACGAGTCGCGGATCTCCTCCAGCGTCACGGGTTCGCGAAGCGGCGCCTGTTCGCGCAGTCGGTCCCACGCGATCGCCCGGAACCAGCCGTCGCCGAACGGGATCAGCAGAACCACGCCCTTCTCGTTGGGGATCCCTGTCAACGTCTCGCCAGGCGCCCGGGTCAGCCGCACGTCGGCCAACAGGATGTGTGTCTCGTACTGCTTGCCGACGAAGTCGATACCGAGCCGACTGCGTACCGTGCTGTGTGCGCCGTCGCAGCCGACCACATATTGAGCGCGCACACTGTCGCCGCCCGCGCACTCGATCGTCATGCCATCGCCGTCCTGCGTCAGGCCGACCACCTCGGCCCCGCGGACGATCTCGACCCCGAGTTCGTCGGCGCGGGCCTGCAGCACCCGTTCCGTTCCGCTTTGCGGGACGATGAGCACCATCCCGAACCGGGTGGGCAGCTCCCCCAGGTTCAGCGTTGAGCCACCGGGCGGTGCAACCTCACGGACCGGCACGCCTCTTGGCAGCAACTCCTCGGCCAAACCGCGCGCATCGAGCAGCTCCAGAGTCCTGGCATGTACCGCGAATGCTCTGGTGATGTTGGGTGTGTCGGTTCGCTCTTCGAGCAGCCGGGCGTTGGCGCCGCCGAGCGCCAGCTCGCACGCGAGCATCAAGCCGGTCGGTCCGGCGCCGACCACCACCACGTCGGGAGTGTCCACCAAGCGGGATGCTAGCTGCTCAGTCCGGCTCGCCGTACTCGTCGAACCAATACGCCAGCTTGCCGCGGCGGCTGACCGCGCGAAGCCGGCGCTCGGCGGTTTCCCGGGTCTTGGTGGTGGTGACGATGAGCAACTCGTCACCGGTCTGGATGTGGGTGTAGGGCTGCGGCACGAATGAATGCCCATCTCTGATGATCAATGTGATCACGCTGGGATCCGGCAGGCGTAGTTCGAGAACGGTGACGTTGTGCAAACGCGACTGCGGCAGGACCGTCATCGTGAGAAGTTCGGCGCCGAGCACGTCGAGAGGCGCCGACTCGACCTGGATTTCGCGGGTGGTGTCGCGGCGGACCAACCCCAGCCGTTCCGCGACCACAAGCAGGCTGGGGCCCTGCACCAACGTGAACACCACGACAAGGATGAAGACGATGCTGAGCAGCCGATTGCTGCCGGGAACCCCGGCGACGATCGGATAGGTGGCGAGCACGATCGGAACGGCGCCGCGCAGACCCGCCCACGACAAGAAGACCTGATCCCGCCACGGCACGCGAAAGCCGATCAGCGACACGACGACCGAGATCGGTCGTCCGAGGAGCAGTAGGACCAAGCCGACGACAACCGCCGGAATCACTTGATCGCGAAGTTCGCTCGGCGACACCAATAAACCGAGCAGCACGAAGAGGCCGATCTGGGCCAGCCAACCCGCGCCTTCGGCGAACGACCGGATTGCCGAGCGGTGCGGAAGTCCAGAGTTCGCGAGCACCAGCGCCGCGAGGTACGCGGCGAGGAAACCGCTGGCATGAGCGGAGCCTGCGGCGGCGAAGGCGACCATCCCCAAACCGAACGTCGCAATCGGGTACAGACCCGAAGCCGGCAGCGCTATCCGCCGCAACGCGACTGCTCCGAGGAAGCCACAGCCGAGACCTATCGCAGCCCCAATTGTCAACTCGTAGAACAGCGTTGCGACGATGACGCCCGGCTCCAGCTTGAACGGCGTCGCGGCGAACAACAACACGAGGATGACGGCAGGAGCGTCGTTGAATCCCGACTCCGCCTCCAACAGGCCCGCCAGTCGTCTCGGCAGCGGCACCACCCGAAGGACCGAAAACACTGCAGCCGCATCGGTACTGGAGACGATCGCGCCCAGCAACAGGGCCAACTGCCAGTCGACACCGAGGACCAGATGGGTCCCTAACGCGGTCACCGCAGTGCTGACGACAACCCCGACTATCGCGAGAATGGTCGCTGGGGCAAGCACGTTGCGGATATCCCCGAACCGGGTGGTCAGGCCGCCCTCGACGAGGATTGCACCCAGCGCCGCCGTGCCAAGGTCCTGCGCGAGTTGGGCGTTGTCGAACTGGATGCCCAACACGCTTTCCCCGAGAATGACCCCTACCGCAAGGAACAACAGCAGGCTGGGGAAGCCGACCCGGCTCGCCACCCGAGTGGCGATGATGCTGGCCAGCAGCACCAACCCACCGGCGAGCAACGCCAGGTAAAGCTGGTGCAGGGTGATGTCAACCTCCTCAGACTTCCCAGCCGCCAGTGAGTCTGGACTTGTGTACGTGTCAGTTAATCAGTACGAACGTCTATGAGTGTGATGACTCAGACGGGAGCAAACGGATCATGCGGATCGCGATCGGCGGAGCGGGCGCTGTCGGTCGGTCGGTCGCGCAGGAACTGGTCGACAACGGGCACAAGGTTCTCCTGATCGAGCAGCAGTGGGCGCGATACGAACCATCGACGGTCCCGGGAGCCGAGTGGCTGCTCGCCGACGCGTGCGAGCTGACGTCGCTTGAAGAGGCCGAGTTGCAGATCTGCGATGTCGTCATCGCGGCGACCGGTGACGACAAATCGAACCTCACGTTCTCGCTGCTGGCCAAGACCGAGTTCGGGGTCGGCAGGGTGGTTGCGCGCGTCAACAATTCCCGCAACGAATGGCTGTTCACGGATGCGTGGGGAATCGACGTCGCGGTATCCACCCCGATTGCGATGGTCGCCGCGGTGGAGGGGGCCATCGATGTCGGCCATGTGGTGCGCCTGATGGGGCTGCGGCAAGGCAGTGCCAACGTCGCGCAGCTCACGCTGCCCGCCGACAACCCGCTGGTCGGCACGCGGGTCCGCGACCTGGCCGCCCCCGCGAACAGCGCCTTGGTCACGGTGCTGCGCGGTGACCGGGTCATTCTGCCCGAGCCGGACGACATCCTGGAAGAGGGCGACGAGATGTTGTTCGTCGCG
>Ga0268265_10003977_pt1 | contig 10413 bp, 4 predicted proteins | sample KBSSwiS52_FD_190355 | JGI IMG/M metagenome (GOLD analysis project Ga0268265, IMG submission 190355) | Switchgrass rhizosphere microbial communities from Kellogg Biological Station, Michigan, USA - KBS Switchgrass S5-2 (SPAdes) (version 2) | ecosystem: Host-associated > Plants > Roots >...
ATCGTGCGCCGCGCGCTGAAGATCCTGGCGGACCGCGAAGTCTCGCCGCAGACCGGCCTGCTCAAGAGCACGCTGCTGCAGCTCGACTCGACCTTCTCCGAGCGCAACTACGGCGCCTCGTCGTTTCTCGATTTCGTCGAGAAGCTGTCGCAGGCGGGTATCGTCAGCCTCAAGCACGCCGGCCGCAGCGTGATGGTGGAGCTGAACGAAGGCGTCTCGGATGACGGCAACGCGGCGGCGACGCCGTCGGCGCCTGCCGACGCCATGGCGTCCTCGCCGTCGCCGGGCGCGTACGCCGAGCAGCGCCGCGGGTCCGATGGCGGCTCGCCATCGGCGCCGGTCGACGTCGCCTCGATGTTCAGGGCCGCCGAAGATCAGGCGGCGCGCTACGAAGACGGCGAGGTCGCGGCCCCCGTGGCCGCGGCGCCCGCCGACGTGCGCCAGACCGAAAGCGCCGACGCCGGCGTCCAGCGAGCCGGGCAGATCCTCTCGGCCGCGACGACGGCGCGCTGGCCGATGTACCTGCGGAACGTCAAGCAGATCCTGCGTCAGGCCGAAGGCGGGTTCGACGAGCGCCGCTACGGGTTCGGCGGGCTGATGGACTTGCTGAAGGCCTGCCAGCGCGAGGGGTTCGTCCGGATCGAGCGCGACCGCCGCGGCGGGCTGCGCGTGTTCCAGGGCGCCGCGCTGCAGAAGACCGCACCCATGCCGAGCTCGCCTCGCGAGATCATGGATGTCGAACCGATCGAAGCGCAGCCAGGAGAGTCGATCGATACGAGCGAGCCGGCCGACATCGAACAGTCCGAGATGGAGCCGATTCCGATCGACACGACCGCGGAGCTGCTCGGACGCGCCAAGCCGCGGAAGCCGCGCGCGCGCGCACCGCGTCAGGCGGCCGCGACACCGACGTCCCGGCCGTCGACCCGCGCGGCGCAGCCGGCGTCGGCCAGGGCCAAGCCGGTGAAGAAGGCCGCGGCGCCGCGCCGGGCGACGACGCGCAGCAAGAAGGCGGCGTCGGTCGCGAACGACGACAACGACGGCTAAGAACACGTCACGTTTTACCGCGGAGAACGCAGAGCTCGCTGTTGATCTCCAGGAGCTCTCGCCTCCGCGGTCTCGGCGGTCTCGGCGGTTTCTGATTCGAGGAGCTTGACATGTCGAAACGGATGTTCGTCGGCGCGGTACTCGCGGCCCTCATCGGGTCCGCCTCGTTCAACGCGCAGACGCGGCGGCCGCTGCAGCCCGACGACATCTTCTCGCTCAAGTCGGTCGGCGATCCGCGCATCAGCCCGGACGGCGCGTGGGTCGCCTACTCGGTCACCACCCTGGATCGCAAGGAAGACAACTCCGACACCGACCTCTACATGGTCGCCGCGTCCGGCGGCGCACCGGTCCGGCTCACCAGCAGCAAGAAGCCCGAAACGTCGCCGCGCTGGAGCCCGGACGGCCGCTCTCTCGCATTCCTCTCCGCCCGCGACGGCAAGAAGACGCAGGTCTACCTGCTCGACCGGCGTGGCGGCGACGCGCAGGTGATCACGGACTACAAGACCGGTGTGTCGTCCATCGCGTGGTCACCGGACAGCTCGAAGCTGGCGCTCCTCGTGCCCGATCCCGATCCGAACGATCCGCCGGATTCTTCGACTGGGTCGGCACCGGGCGCGGCCGGCTCGTCGAGCGACGACAAGAAGCCGAAGCCGCACGTCATCACCCGCCTGCAGTTCATGCGCGACGGCGACGGCTATCTGAACGACGTCAAGCGGCACATCCACGTCTTCGAGATCGCGACGAAGAAAGACCTGCAGCTCACCTCCGACCGCTACGACGATGGCGCGCCGGCGTGGTCGCCTGATGGCTCGCTGATCGCATTCAGCGCCAACCGCACCGACAACCCGGATGCGAACGACAACAGCGACATCTATGTGATCGAGCCGCGCGCGGGCGCGAAGCCGCGCGCGATCACCACCTCGCCCTCGAGCGACAGCTCGCCGGTGTTCAGCCCGGACGGCAGGTCGATCGCGTACCTCGCCGGCGGCGACTCGAAGGACATCTGGTACGCGACCAACAACCTCGCGATCGTTCCGGTGGCGGGCGGCGCCCCGAAGATTCTCACGACCGGGCTCGATCGCAATTTGTCGCGTCCGACGTTCACGCCCGGCGGCGAGCAGGTCGTCTTCCTGCTCGAAGACGGCGGCAACGTGCACCTCGCGCGTGTGCCGGCCGCTGGCGGCGCCGTCGTCCGCATCTTCGCCGGCGAGCGTGACATCAACGCCTTCGACATCTCGAAGACGGCGGACACGGCGATCCTTCAGAGTCAACCGCAGCAGCCCTCAGAGGTGTACGTCGTCAAAGGGGCCGAAGCCGGCGAGCCGGTGCGCGTGTCCCATGTCAACGACGAGTTCCTGGCGAAGATCGCGCTCGGGACGGTCGAGCGCTTCAAGGCGAAGAGCGCCGACGGCACGATGATCGACGCGTATCTCACCCGTCCTCCCTTCGACGCCGCTCAGGGCGGGCCCAGTGCTCCCGCCGGCAAACTGCCGACGATCCTGCGCATCCACGGCGGTCCGGTCGCGCAGTACTCCACCGGCTTCAACCTCGAATGGCAGATGCTGGCAGCGAAGGGGTTCGCGGTCGTCGCCGCCAACCCGCGCGGCTCGTCCGGCTACGGCCGCGAGTTCAGCCGGGCGATCTGGGCCGACTGGGGCAACAAGGACTACGACGACGTGATGGCGGCGGTCGATACGGCGATCGCGATGGGCGCCGCCGATCCCGATCGCCTGGGCGTCGGCGGCTGGAGCTACGGCGGAATCCTCACCGACCACGTGATCTCGAAGACGACGCGCTTCAAGGCGGCCATCTCGGGCGCGAGCGAGTTCAACTACCTGGCGAACTACGGGACCGATCACTACCAGCGGCAGTGGGAAGCCGAGCTCGGCCTGCCGTGGCAGAACACGGCGCTCTGGCTCAAACTGTCGCCGTTCTACCGTCTGGACAAGATCGTCACGCCGACGCTGGTCGTCGGCGGCGACGCCGACATGAACGTGCCGATCCTCGGCGGCCAGCAGTTGTATCAGGGGCTGCGGCGCCTCGGCCGCGAAACCGAGCTGGTCATCTATCCCGGCGAGACCCACTCGATCCGCCGTCCGAGCTTCCAGCAGGATCGCTTCGAGCGCTACCTCGCCTGGTATTCGAAATATCTGAAGCCGGCGACGAAGACGTCGTCGCAGAATCAGTAGTCATCAGTACGTAGGGCACGGCTTTAGCCGTGCCATCGAGGCGCCGCTAAAGCGGCGCCCTACGTACTTGCGACTGGTGACTGCTGTCTCTTACCTCTTCTCGTTCGTCAGATACTCCACCCACTGCTGCACGAGCGGCAGCTGCGGACCTCGCGTCCTGGCGTAGGCGTCGGCGTAGCGGCGCGCGCGCTTCAGGTCTTCGGCGGGGCTGTGGACCACTGCGCCGCCGGCGTGGACGGTGTAGATCCACTGCACGGCGTAAAGATAGGCCTGGCGATCGTCCGGCTCCTCCTCGAGGTAGCGCTCGAGCGTGCGGACCGCCTCGCGGCCTTTGCCGAAGGTGCCGTAAAGCATCGCGAGCGGCTTCGTGAAGCGGACGTCGGTCGGCCACTTGCCGACCGCTTCCTCGAAAATGGCGCGCGCCTCGCCGAAGTCGTGCGTGCGAAGGAGTGCGTCGCCGAGCCACTGGTAGATCTCCGGGAAGTCGGTGCCGCCGACCAGCGCCGTCTGCCACGCGCTCGCCGCCTCCCGATCGTGTCCGGACGCGGCAAACGCCGCGGCCATGAACGCCAGCGGCGCCGTCGCGTCGCCCTCCGGCTCGATCGCGCGCTTGAAGCTCAGCTCGGCCTTCGCCCACTCGCCGGCCTCGAAGTGGACGATCCCCTGATCGAACTCCGCTTTCACGTTCGCGGCGACGCGCTCGCGGAACGGGGCGAGCGTCTCCTCTTCGAGCGCGGCCTCCGGCTGGAACTCCGGCTTCATCACCAAATCGTCCACCGGCAGGAACAGCTCGGCGTCCACCGACGTCTCGCCGCCGAGCCCGTCGGCTGACGTCAGCAGCACCTTCGGCGCCGCAATCTCGAAGCCGCGGGTCAGCGTCTTGATCGACGTGCCCTCGGACGACAGGATCGCGCGCAGGACGTACTTGCCCGGCGGCAGCTGGTGAGTCGGCACGACCTTCGTGAAGATGACGCGGGAGTCGCTGACGCGATGCGGCGGCACGTCGACGTTCAAGAGCGCCGCCGCGTCCGGCGTCGTCGCCACCTCGTATTCGATGGTGACGGCGTCGGTGCTGGTTCCGTAGGCCTCGAGGTAGCCGTGCACCGCGCCGAACGTGATCTGATAGCCGATGGTCGGGTTCAGCAGCTCGCCGACTTCGACCGGGCCGCCGACCATCAGCTCGCTGAGCGTGATGTCGTTCACCGCCGGGAGCCCGGCGTGGATCAGGTGCTCGACGGTGCCGATTCGTTCGCCTTCGACGACCGCGAGCTTCAGCGTGTACTCGCCCGGCGCCAGGCTCGCGCCCGCCGTGTACTGGAGCGGCGACGGCACGCCGGGCATCACCGGCAGCAGCCGCATGTCGGCGCCCTTGTTGTCCACCGTACGGCCGTTCGCGTCGGCGATGACGTAGCCGACCGAGACGACCTTGGACGAGGCGTAGTCGGCGCCGATGTCGGCGTGAATCAGCAGCTGCACCTTGTCGCGCTCCGGCCCCTGGAGGGCGAACGACGCGACGCGCAGCGGCAGGGCCGAGGCGAGCAGCGGCGAGCCGAGCGCGGCCGAAAGCGCCTGACGCGAGGAAGACCGCGCCGCGCGCACGCGGCGATCGGTCGGGGTGTTGAGGACATGACGCCGCGAACGGATGATCGCGCCCTTGCGCGGCACGTCGATCCGCACCGAGTGCGTCTTGTTGTCCTTGTCCTTCGGGTCCGATTCGATGCCGATCAGGTAGTACCCGGAGATCTCCGATTCGATGCGATCGAACAGCGGCTGGCCGGTGCCGGTCACGGTGAAGAGCGTCCCGCGCGCCGCGCCGGCGAGCATCTCGAGCCCTTCGATCCGCGCCTGGCGGTCGGCGAACGGATTGATCGGCGCCCGCGCATCGCTGATGTCGAACAGCTCGTTATCGAGCTTCAGCGCGTAGAGGCTCGTGCGCGCCTCGGCGGCCATCGTCCCGAGCTCGATGATCATCGCCTCGTCCGACAGGACGAATCCCTCGGAGATGAGAATCAGGGTTTTGGGCGCGTCGATCGTGCGGAGCCCGGTAAACAAGTCGCGCAGCGTCTGAATCGTCTGATCGGCGTCGTGGTTGACGTCGAAGGCCAGCGACTGCGCCTCCATCGCGACCTGTTGGCGGCACATCTCCAGCTGCGCGGCCGAGCCCGCCATCGGCGCGCATTCCCGGATCTGCACCGACTCGAGCACTCCGCCATCGCCCTTCGCGATCGCCTGCGCCTCGACGAGCGCGATGTTGTGGCCGAGGTCAACCGTGCGGCTGCTCAACCTCTGCCCGACCATCCGCGCGAGCGCCCGCTTGATCCGGGCCCGGTCCGAGGTGAAAGGCGTCGACGGCGCGCCGACGCCGAACCCGGCCACGGCGACGCGGTCGGAGGGGGCGAGTCGATCGATGAAGCCGTTGGCCGCCTTGTTGATCGCCATCGCGCCGCCGAACCGGATGTTCGGCTGATCGACGGCCATGATGATCAACCGGCCGCCGGTGGCGCTTTCGTTCGTGCTGTAGCCGTCGGGCGGCGGCGGCACCGGCTCTGCGCTGGGAGGCGAGGACAGCGCGACCCATTCCGCAGTGACAACGCGGCGAGGATTGCCGTCGACACGGACCACGAAGTCGGCCGGGGTGAGGCTGGCGATCGGCTTGCCGCGATCGTCGACGACCGTGACGTCGAGCGACGTCACCTCGACCGACGACTGGAAGCTTGGCGGCGGCGGCTGCTGGGCCACCAGAGTCGCCGCCGCCGCGACGAGGACCGCGGCGGCTAGCCCCGGCGTTGAACGCAGAGCTCGCAGAGATCGCAGAGAAAGATCTTCTCTGCGTGTTCCGCGGTCTCTGCGTTCATCGGCGTTTCGTGCTTTCCCCACCTGGCCCACCTGCCCTACCCGCCCTGCGTGACCCTTCATCACTTCCCCGCCAACGCGCGATAGCCCTGCCGCGCGCGCACCTCGCTGTGGCCGTCGACGTCGACCTTGATCTTCCGCCACGCGTCGTCGCGCTTCGAATTGGTCGACTGATAGCCCAGCAAGTATTGGTTCGAGAGCTCGTCGAGCAGCTGGCCGAACGCCGTGTGGAGCTCGTCGAGGCTGTCGGTGAACAGCGCGCGCCCTCCGGTCGGCGCCGACAGCCGCTCCATGACCTTCTTGAGCGGCTCCATCGTGACGCCGCGGCCCTGCCCGATCATGTAGAGCGTCACGTCGCTCGACTGCAGCCGCCGCTCGACGTCGCCCATCGTCGCGTGGCTGCCCTGATCTTCACCGTCGCTGAACACGACCAGCGCCTTGCGCCCGGTCTGGCGGCCGAGCATCTCCACGCCGCGCAGGATGACGTCATACAACGCCGTCGATCCCCACGGCGCGAGCCGGTCCACCGCCTTGGTCCGCTCGCCCGGATCGGTGGTCTTGCGCGTGAGCGTGAAGATGTTGTCGTTGAAGCCGAGCAGCGTCACCTGGTCCTGCGGCGGCACGTCGCCGAGGAAGCCCTTGACCGCCGTTTTCAGCCTCGGCATCGCCGGCGCCATGCTGCCGGAGATGTCGATGGCCACGACCAGCTCGAGCGGGACGTCCTCGGAGGCGAAATGGGTGATCGCCTGCTGGTGGCCGTCTTCGAGGAGGTGAAACGCCGACTGCGGGATGTCGCGCACGAAGCGGCCGCGATCGTCGCTGACGGTCACGGTGACCTGGACGACGTCGACGTCGACGCGCTCGGTGTAGCCGACCGACTTGGTGCGCACCGTCTGCACGAGGCGGGCGCCGCCCTTGAGCGTCGCGACCGCGCGTACCTGGTGCTCCGCAATCGCGGGCCCGGCGTCCCATTCGCACTCGAACGGCAGCTGGGTCAGCGCGCACGCCTGACGGCCGTTGACGAAAAACGTGAGGCCCGTGACGCCCTCGGGCGGCTCGACGCGCGCGCGCAGCAGCGTCGGGCCGCTGACGTAGGCGTCGTCGCCCGGCGACAGGATCCTGAGCGTCGGACCCTGGGCCGGGCTCTGCGCCAGCGCCATCGCCGTCACGGCGACCGACGCGGCAAGCGCGAACGACAGGCCGCGGCAGCGGCTGCTCATTGCCTCTCCTGGCCGGAGCGGCCGACATCCGGCATCAGCGGCCCGCCCGCCGTGGCGGCCGCAACGTAGTCTTCCATCTTCTCGCGGGTGAAGGCGCGCGCCGTCCGCGCCAGCGTCAGCCAGTCGCCATCGTCGCTCGGCCTGGCCTCGTCGATGAAGTCCTGCATCGCGCCGGCGAGGACGACCTTGGCGATGGCGGCGGGCAGGCGCAGCTCTCTCAGCATCGACGCGACGTGCAGGTTCAGGTCGGCCACGGCCGAAGCCGTCAGCCCGAGCGGCGGACGCCCCAACAGGGTCGGCCAACGGCCCGGCGGCGTCAAGCGCGAACAGACGCACCCCTGGACCCCCAGCATCGACATGCCCCACGCGTCGAACTCGGCCGGGCGGCCGCCGCCGAGCACGAGCAGTTCGGTCGCCGAAAACATCTCCCGCACCCGATCCGTCTCGTGCGCGAGCATCCAGCGCACCGCACGGCGCCGCCACCCTTCCATCGAGATCTCGTCGGCGACGCGGTCGAAGGCGGCCTCGCGATCCGGCGCCGACGCCGCCGCGGCGCGCGAGGTCAGGGAGACGACGCGCTGACGTCCGCGCGAGACAGCCGTGACAATCGCGTCGCGATCGGCATCGTTCATCTTGAACGGGTTCAGGAGTGACACGCTCAGCGCGAATGCGTCGCGCTCGTTCGACGTGAGCTTCGGCGCCTCGAGCACGCGCTCGTAGTTGAGGCGCCGCAGCGCGAGCGGCGCGAGCGCGATGTCGAGGCCGAGCAGCGATCCGTTGATGTGCCACGGGACGCCGGGCGTCACCTCCGGACGAGGCAAGGCCCACGCGGACCGCAGCCGCATCTCGGCGTCCTTCACGCCGAACCCGAAATCGTGGCGCCGCGAGACGTCGTCGGCCAACAGGACCGCACCCTCGGGATCGCCGACGTCGGCGGCGTAGGCCAGCGACGCAAGGACCTGGCTGAGCAGCGTGTCGGCGAGCTCGTTGAGCGATTCGGCCATCCTGGCGGCGCGCTTCAGATCCTTGCCGCGCACGTGCCGGGTGAGCTCCTCGAGCACCTTCTTGAACGCCTCGGAGGCGTTGGGCGCCTGGGTGAGGCCGGCGGGCGTCGTGTCGGAGGCGTCGCGCCCGACGCGCCGCGGGATCTCGGCGGCGAGGGCGGTCAGACGCTCGACGATCGCCTGCGCGTCGTCGAGCGCGATCGTGTCGACGGCGAGGGCGCGTGCGGCGACGCCGAGCTCGATCGCGGCGTCGAGCGGCGCGCCTTCCTGCTTCTCGCGCACCTTCTGCAGCCGCTGACGCTCCGACGCGCCGAGATCGAGGCGGTAGGTCTGCCCTTCCCACTGCACCCGCCGGGCAACGCCGCCGTCGCCCGACGGCGGACCCGACATGGCGCCCAGCACGGCGAGCTCGCTGGTTGGCGCACGAGGGATCGCCGGGAGCAGCACGTCGTGGAACCAGCGCGCCATCGTCCCGAGGAAGGCGCCGTTGTCGTTCAGCGGCACGGCGACGAGCTGCTCGACGAGCTTCTGCGCGGCCTTGGCGCCGAGCGTCCGGACGGCGGTCATGCGGGCGAGCAGCGCGAGAGTGCCCTGAAACTGCGCCTGCGCGTCGAAGCCGCGGCGGCCTTCGATGGTGCCGAGCCGAACCGCGTGGCGCGCAGCGGTCGCGTACACGGCGGGCGTGGTGATGCCCATGCGCTCGAGCGTCCAGACCAGCATCCGGTAGCGCGACATCGCGCGGAGCGCGACGAGGACGTCGCCGCGCTCGTTCGCGTCCGCGGCGCCGAACACGCGCTGGCCGAACGCGAGCTGGTCGAGCCGCTCGGATCGCAGCCGCACGTCCGCCGATCCGACGGCCCCGGCGAGCCACGCGGCGTCGATCGGGTCCTCCTCCGCATTCCGCATCTGGCGCCCGCCGTCGTCGGGGAGGTCGGCGCCGCTGAACACGCGCGACCACAGCCCGCGCGATGCCGGCTGGCGCGGCACGCCGTCGGCATCGACTTCCAGCCGCATCAGCGTCATCGAGAGGTCGTACGACGCGCGGCCGAACGGCAGCGTCTTGAGGTGCGACTCGCGGTAGGCGTCCACGCTGGCGACCAGCGCCTTGAAGCGTTCCACGCGCGCCGGCGGGTTCATCCACAGGCCGAGCGCGAACGCGCGCCGCGCCGGATCGAGCTGCCCGATGGTGTCGTAGAGGAACGCGAGCCGTCCTTCGTTCAACTCGAGCAGCTGGGTGATGAAACGCTCAGGGCGCGTGACCTTTTCGGCGACCACCCCTTCCCACAGCGCCACCACATCGTCGCCCCCAGTCTGAGGCGATCCCTGAGGCGGGCGAGCGGCTGCCGCGTCCGAGGCACGGGGACCGCCGGGTGGAATGATGCGGTTGCCGTCGATCTGCAGGCTGCTCGAGAACGCGCCGAAGGCGGTCGCCGAGCGAAGGTAGATGCGCTCGAGCAGCGACGGGTGATCCGCGAAGAAGGCGATCGTCCGGTCGTCGAGCGCGGTGAGGCCGAGGCAGATGAGCGCGGCGGAACGATCCGCGAGGATCGCGGGGATCAGCTCGCGCGGCGACACCGTGCGTTTGAAGATGGCGGTGCTCCACAAGTCCGCCGTCAGCGGCACCGGCACCGAGTCGCCGGGACGCGTGTCGACCTGCGGAAACCCTCGCGTGCCGCGGGCCACCGCCAGACGCAACGCGTTCAGGTAGGCGTCGGCCGACGGCCGCCGCCCCTCAGGCGTGTTGTACAGAATGCGGGTGATCTCGTAGATGAAGCGTCCGCGCTCCGGCACCGGGTCGATGCCGAGCGACTGCGCAAGCGCGGCCGTACCACCCGGCAGCGGCACGTCCTCGGAAACAGTCGCGGCGGCCGAAGAGAGCTGAAATACCGCTACAATCGAAAGGCACAGCGCGATCGGGGCGCACCGACGCGTACGGCGTACCCATGCCGGGCGATCGGTTGCCCTTCCGTCACGACGGGCGTGGCCGCGCAGTCGTCGATCCACAAGGCGCACATTATAGACATGGCATCCGCGAACTACACCGCTAAAGACATTACGGTTCTAGAGGGTCTGGAGCCCGTCCGCAAGCGGCCCGGTATGTAT
>Ga0268265_10003979_pt1 | contig 10413 bp, 7 predicted proteins | sample KBSSwiS52_FD_190355 | JGI IMG/M metagenome (GOLD analysis project Ga0268265, IMG submission 190355) | Switchgrass rhizosphere microbial communities from Kellogg Biological Station, Michigan, USA - KBS Switchgrass S5-2 (SPAdes) (version 2) | ecosystem: Host-associated > Plants > Roots >...
TCATTGGGACACATGGGAAGATGGAAAATTCGAGCATGTATTTGTATCATCTCTTCAAAATCCCGCCGACAAAAAAGACATAATGCCTGATGAACCTTATGATTGTCCGCAAAAACCATTTGGCGGTGATGAAGATTATACATGGAGACCTGATGGAAAGGCGGTGATATATGTAACCAAGAAAAAATATGGAAAAGATTATGCGGTAAGCACCAATACTGAGCTGTATGAGTATAATATTGAAACCGGAAAGACCAATAATTTAACCGCCATATTGAATAATGGGTATGATATCAATCCCGCCTATTCAACCGGCAAATCAAATCCCGGAGCGCTTGCATGGCTTAGCATGAAGAGAGAAGGTTATGAAGCTGACAAACAGGATTTACTCGTACGTACTGAGGAACATGGCATTGTTAATCTCACTCAAAAATATGACACACTTTGGGTCGAAGGTTTTAAATGGAGCGCCGACGCATCCCGGATTTATTTTTGGTCAGCAATAAGAGGCACGCTGCAACTGTTTGAAATAACCAATCCCACATCGGCAAGTTCGCAAAGCCGCAAACTGAGACAAATAACCAACGGTGATTTTGATGTTAATGCTATTGTGGGAGAATCCGGTAATAATTTGATTGTTTCCAGGACAGATATGAATCATTCGGCAGAGTTGTATTCTGTTGATATCAGTAATGGCTCCATGAAGCAATTGACCCATGTAAATGATTCTATTTATAACTCGATCGGCATGTGCAAGATTGAAAGGAAGTGGGTAACCACGACGGACGGAAAGAAGATGTTAGTATGGATGATTTATCCCCCGGGTTTTGATCCTTCTCAAAAATATCCAACGCTTCTTTACTGCCAGGGAGGTCCCCAGTCACCGCTGACCCAGGTATATTCCTACCGTTGGAATTTTCAACTCATGGCTTCCCAGGGATATATTGTTGTAGCGCCATGCCGCCGCGGTATGCAGGGATTTGGCACCCGATGGAATGAGCAGGTGAGCAAAGATCACGGCGGGCAGGTTATGAAAGATTATTTGTCCGCTATTGATGCCGCCAGCAAAGAAAAATATGTAGACAAGAGCCGCCTGGGATGCGTGGGCCCAAGCTATGGTGGATATTCATCTTACATGCTCGCGGGTATTCACAACAACCGTTTTAAAACATTCATTGCGCATGATGGCATCTTTGATATGCGTAGCATGTATGGCACAACCGAAGAGATGTGGTTTGTAAACTGGGACTGGGGTGGTCCATACTGGGATAAGAAAAATGCGGCTGCTCAAAAAACATTCTCGCAATTCAATCCCATCAACTATGTCGACAAATGGAACACGCCCATACTCATTATCCAGGGCGGCAGAGATTATCGGGTGCCTATTGAACAGGGGATGCAGGCATTCCAGGCAGCTCAGCTCAGGGGAATAAAAAGTAAGTTGCTATACCTGCCCGATGAGAATCATTGGGTGTTGACTGCACAAAATGCGCTGATCTGGCAACATGAATTTTTTAAGTGGCTTGACGAAACAATTCCTCCACCGGATAAAGCAAAAAAGGGGTTCTAATTGCGTTCACCAAATAATAAGCTGCCGATTCTAACCATTGTGCTTCCTTCCTCAATGGCAATTTTGTAGTCGCTGCTCATGCCGATAGATAAAGTTTGAAGTTTCAGCTTTAAGGTTTCAGGTTGGACGTTGGCTGTTGGATGTTGGCAGTGCTTATCGAAAAGAGCCTTGAGGTAGCGGAATTCACTTCTCACCTTAGACATATTTTCGGTAAATGAAGCCATTCCCATTAATCCGCAAATCCGCACATTAGCCATTTGAAAGGATCGGATAATAGCATCAGTCAATTCAGTTTCATCCATTCCAAATTTGGTTTCTTCCTGCGCGATATGGACCTGTAACAGGCAATCTATGATGCGGTTGTTTTTTATAGCCTGCTTATTTATTTCATACAACAGCTTTAAACTGTCTACTCCCTGGATTAAAGAAATGAAAGGTGCGATATATTTTACTTTATTGCTTTGCAAATGGCCAATAAAATGCCACCTGATATCGGTTGGCAATTGGGCTTGCTTCTCCACAAGTTCCTGGACATAGTTCTCGCCGAAATCCTTCTGCCCTAGTTCATACATCTCTTTAATATCGGCAACCGGTTTGGTTTTTGAAACAGCAACGAGTGTTGTATTGGTGGCACTTAATTCTTCGATGATCTCCCGATATTTTTCTGTATTAACCGCCATCTTATTTACAAACTTAGCCCCCTAAATAAAAATATGCCCATCAGAATCCCTTCATCCGCACATCCGCAATCTGCACATCTGCACATCTGCAAATCCGCAAATCCGTTAAATCCGCCATTATCCTTTAAGAATACATCTGCTGATCACAATTCTCTGCACCTCGCTCGTTCCTTCATAGATCTGTGTGATTTTAGCGTCGCGCATCAGTCGTTCTACATGATATTCTTTTACAAAACCATAACCACCGTGAATCTGTACAGCCTCAACCGTTGTCCACATCGCTGTTTCCGATGCATACACTTTCGCCATGGAACTGCTGAGCGTATAATCAAGACCGTGATCTTTTTCCCAGGCAGCTTTCAGGCATAAGAGCCTGGCGGCTTCAATTCTTGTGGCCATGTCGGCGAGCTTAAATGCAATTGCCTGGTGATTCTTAATTTCAGTACCAAAAGCTTTTCTTGTCTTTGAATATTCTTTTGCAAGTTCAAAAGCTCCGCTTGCAATTCCCAACGCCTGGGATGCTATTCCAATCCTGCCGCCGGCAAGCGTTTTCATGGCAAACCTGAAGCCAAAACCATCTTCTCCCACCCTGTTTGCCTTGGGCACTTTTACATCCGTAAACATCACCGTGTGAGTATCACTGCCACGAATACCGAGTTTATTTTCTTTGGCCGCAACAGTAACACCGGGCCAATTTCGCTCGACAATTAATGTATTGATTCCTTTTGATCGTTTGGCTGTATCTGTCTGGGCCATTACCAGGTAAACTGAAGCCGTGCCTCCATTGGTAATCCAGTTCTTGGTGCCATTTAACAAGTAATAATCGCCTTTATCCTCCGCTGTTGTTCGTTGGGATGTTGCATCACTACCCGCTTCCGGTTCACTAAGCATGAAAGCTCCGATGTACAGATCTCCATCCTTTTTACCTTGCGCCAGTGGCGTTAAATACGTCTGTTTTTGTTGTTCGGTTCCGAACTCCTGCAAGCCATAGCACACCAAACTATTGTTTACGCTCATCACCACGCTTGTGCTGGCGTCGATTTTACTGATCTCTTCCATTGCCAGCACATAACTTACTGTATCCAGGCCTGCGCCGCCATATTTCTGATCGACCATCATACCAAGGAAACCCAGGTCTGCAAGCAGCTTAACCTGTTCACGCGGGAATTTTTGATTTTCGTCTCTTTCAATAACTCCTGGCAAACATTCATTCCTCGCAAAGTCGCGTGCGGCTTTTTGAATCATTTGCTGCTCTTCCGACAATTCAAACATCATATAAAATCCATATTTATGTGGGCAAAGATAAGGGAGGGGCAATCAGCAATTTGCCGGATCAACAGGATTGAAAGTCATTCCAATTAACCGCGTTGTCATTAAAAGCAAAAACCGGCGTGGCATGAAGCTTTTTGGCTTAATTTTGCCTCGCATTTTGGACATTAAAACCGGGATAACAATTATATGAAAAAGATCCATATTATTCTGCTTGTATTAGTGGCGGCCGCTATTGCGGTGCTCATTAGTTTTTTAAAGACGGCAACCACCTATGATACCGTTGATACAGCTATTTCCAAACCCGGTAAATTTGTACACCTGATGGCACGACTTGATAAGGGACAGCCTGTCGAATACGACGCTCTGAAAAATCCAAATTACCTGTCTTTCACGGCAATTGATACATTGGGTAAATCGGTGAAAGTTATTTACCATAACCCCAAACCCGACAATTTCGAAATGAGTGAACGGCTTGTCCTGAAAGGAAAATATATCGATGGCTATTTTGATTGTAATGCTATTCAAACCAAATGTCCTTCGAAGTATAAAGACGATATGAAGGCTGCTGAAAAAAATATACAAAAGTCAGAAACGATGAATTAACGACTTGTTCTTAGTTTAATTCATAACGTTGAATCGTTGGGTTAGCGATAAAAATTATCCCGTCATCTTACATAAATTGAACTTCCCTGATGGATTACATTGGCGAGCATCGTTTACCGGGTCAGCTGGGTCATTTCTTTATCGTCCTTTCATTGGTGGCATCGCTTGTAGCAACATTTTCCTACTTTAAGGCGGCGCGTTCAAAGGAGCTTTCAGATGCTGTTTACTGGAAGAAACTTGCCCGCATATCTTTTATCACGGAAGCGGTTTCGGTAATCGCCATTTTTGCCATTCTGTTTCATATCATCTCCAACCATCTTTTTGAGTATAAATATGCCTGGCAGCATAGCAGCCGGTCGTTGGAATCAAAATATCTTCTCGCATGCTTTTGGGAGGGACAGGAAGGAAGTTTCTTATTGTGGAGTTTTTGGCATTGCATGTTGGGACTCGTATTAGTAAAGACGGGCAAACAATGGGAAGCGCCGGTGATGACGGTAGTAAGCTTTGCACAAGTTTGCCTGGCCACAATGATCGCCGGTATTTATTTCTTTGGAGAAAGACTTGGATCTAATCCTTTTCTTCTGTTAAGAGACTCCGGCGTGCTCGACAACGCTCCCGCAATGCACGTGAATTTTGACATCAATCAAGCAGTCAGGCCGGACTATATGACATCTATCCGGGACGGGAATGACCTCAATCCATTGCTGCAGAATTATTGGATGGTTATTCATCCGCCGGTCTTGTTCATGGGTTTTGCTTCCACATTAATTCCGTTTTCCTTCATTGTTGCTGGTTTATGGACAAAGAAATTCGGAGAAGCATTGAAGCCTGCATTACCATGGTCGCTTTTTTCGATGGCCTTTTTAGGTGTTGGCATCATGATGGGTGCTGCATGGGCTTATGAATCGCTGACATTTGGAGGATACTGGGCGTGGGACCCTGTCGAAAATGCGTCGTTGGTTCCCTGGCTGATTTTAGTGGCCGGCGTACACACGCTCCTTATTTACAAACATAGCGGCCACTCATTACGATCGACGTACCTTTTTCTTTTTCTCTCATTTATTTTTATACTTTATTCCACTTTTCTTACCCGCAGCGGTATCCTCGGTGAAGCATCCGTGCATGCCTTTACGGATTTGGGCATGAATGCACAACTGTACCTTTTGTTGTTTGTATTCACCTGGCTGCCTGCCATCCTTATCGCGAACAGTACAAATCAAAAATTGGTGACTGCAATTAGCGGGTCAGTGTTATTGTTAGCTTCTTATTTTATTCCGTTGCCAGCCATCGCCTTTTTTACCGTATTGGCTGGAATAGGTTTTTTTGTTTACCAGATTCAAACGCAAATTCCAACGGTTACCAGGGAAGAAAGCGGCAGCTCGCGTGAATTCTGGATGTTTATTGGTTCTTTAGTATTCTTTTTGTCAGCTATTGTAATCATCAGCAAGACTTCGCTTCCTGTCATCAATAAGATTTTCAACTTACGGCTTGCGGCCCCGGAAGATGAAGAACTGGCTTATAACCAGATACAGGTTTTTATCGCTATTATCATTGGATTGCTTACCGCAATAACCCAATATCTCAAGTACAAGACTACCACAGGAGCCGCGTTCTGGAAAAAAATATGGATCCCGACAACCGTAGCGGTTATAGCAGCTTCGCTGATTCTTGCTTTTGGAAATATCGATTATGAGAAACATGGGCCAATGTTTCTCGGCGCCATATGGCTGGGCGTTGCTTGTGCAGTGTATGCGATCGTTGCCAATGCTGCCTATATATGGCTCGGGATGAATGGTAAGCTGAAATTATCCGGGGGTTCCGTGGCACATGTTGGATTCGGGATGGTTTTGCTGGGAATCCTGATATCATCTTCAAAAAAAGAAATCCTTTCTCACAATACAAGCGGTATTTCTATTGATTTTGGAAATGAAAGCAAGGAAAAATCAGGCGAAAACCTTACGCTGGTCAAAGGAATGCCTATGAAAATGGGAAAGTATGATGTGACCTATATCAGCGATTCAGCACATCCCAAAAAACAACAGTGGTATTATAACATACACTTTAAAAGCCGCACCGATGATGAAGAATTTACACTAAAACCAAATGCTTTTGTTAATTACAAAGGCAACGAAGGGTTGATGGCTAACCCCGATTCGCGTCACTATTGGAATCACGACGTTTTTACCTATGTGTCGGCACTTCCAAATCCGGAAAAGAACAAAGACACCAGCAGCTTTCAAACTTATAAAGTAAAACCGGGTGACAGCATCTTCTATTCAAAGGGATATATTGTACTCGAGAAAATTACCACAAAAGACAGCATTCCGTTTGCCGCCTTTCAACCTGGTGATAAAGCAACGGTTGCAAGTTTGAAAATCCATTCTTTCAATAAAACAAGTTACAGCGCAGCTCCTTTGCTGATCAACCAAAAGGGGAACTTGTATGGGCTGGCCGACACGATCACATCGGAGGGCCTCATTGTAAGGATCGATGCCATTGCCGCCAATGAAAAAGAGCTCGATATTGGGGTAAAAGAGTCCGGTTCGGTATTGGAATATGTCACTCTAAAGGCGTACAAGTTTCCTTTCATCAATGTCCTTTGGCTGGGTATCATTATTACGGCTATCGGCATTATTATCAGTATGGTAAGGAGAATCCGGCTAAATCGCCTGAAAAATGAAAGTTAAACTTTTGGACCGGACCGCGCGAAAACAGCAGTGTTGTTATTTTTATTGTCTTGTAATTGAGCCGATTTTTTCGCAATTTCGTGACGGCAGTCAGTATGTATTTATCACGTTCCAATAAGGCGTTATTCAGAGCAATTGCAGTGTTGCTTCTTGCACTTTGTTCAGTACGTGCCTTGGCGCAGGTTTCACCCGAATTGCCCGCTACAGATACCACGACACCAATGCCCTCTTACGAGGAAAGGGCTAAAAAATGGGGGCCCAATGATACCATTATTGTAGGCGCCATTTGGTATAACAAGGAAATGCTTTCCACAAAGGAAGAACCCATGGTCTGGGTTTCTAAATTGCCACCGAAGAAGCTTGAGAAATATATTGCTGAATGGACAAGACTTCGTAATGCTGTATATGTTACGTATCCGTACGCAAGAGTGGCAGGCTACACCATTAATGATATTAATGCGAAACTTGCTAATGTCAAATCAAAAAAAGAAAGAAAAGACTACATAAAAACAAGAGAAAAGGAACTTCGAAAAAGCTTTGCCGACCCGCTTTCTAACCTTTCAGTTTACCAGGGTAAAGTATTGATGAAGCTGATCAATCGTCAAACCGGCAACAACTGTTACGAAATAATCAAAGAATATAAAGGCGGCATGAACGCCCGGCTTTACCAAACTGTCGCGTTTTTCTTCGGGAGCAGCCTGAAACAGCAATATGATCTGTCAGATAAAACTGACCGGCAGATTGAAAGCTTTGTCAACGAGATCGATGGGAACTGGTATGGAAATCCGTACCGTACTGCCAATCCTTAAGGAAGACAGAAATCCTTAATTAATGTTTCAACATAGATTTTGCCGGCTTGCCCGTATCGAATATTTTTGCAGCTTCATTTCCACTCATATTTATTAAATGACAGACTCTTTAAGACAGCAACCGTCCAACCCCGACGCTGTTGATGGAAAACTCGATATTCTCGCTATTGGAGTGCACCCCGATGACGTGGAGCTGGGTTGTTCCGGCACGCTTATAAATGAAATTAAAAGGGGTAAGCGCGCAGGTATAGTAGACCTGACACAGGGCGAATTGAGTACGCGGGGAACTGTTGAGACAAGATATAAAGAGGCAGCAGAGGCAGCATCGATCATTGGAGTTGCCGTGCGCGAAAATCTCAAAATGAGGGACGGCTTTTTTAAGAATGATGAGGAGCATCAGTTAAAGCTGATCCGGACACTCCGCAAATACCAGCCGGATATCGTTATTGGCAATATTTTGCATGACCGCCATCCCGATCACGGCCGTGCGGGGCAATTGATCAGCGACGCCTGCTTCCTCTCCGGTTTGGCCAGGATCAAAACGAAAGATGAAAAAGAGCAGCCGCAGGCTAAGTGGAGGCCAAGATATTTTTTGCAGTTCCTGCAGGACTGGTTTCATGAACCTGACTTTGTGATCGACATCAGTGATGTGTTTGAACAAAGAATGAAATCAATCACGGCTTACAGTTCACAGTTTAATGCTGGCAAGTCCAACGACGATGGTCCCCAAACCTATATTTCAACGCCCGACTTCCTGGAAAGCATTGTTGCCCGTGCACGCATGCTTGGTAAGAGAATTGGCGTGAAATACGGAGAAGGTTTTCTAACCGAGAAAAAAATTGGCATAAAGACGCTCGAGGCATTGATACAAATAGAGACTTAATATCATAAGAATAAGTTTTTTCTTACGTTCCTGCGTATTTCTCATTATTTATTACACAATTCACACAATAACAATATTTATAGGCGTTTTATGGGCGTCTTCAGTTACCTTTGCATTGAATTTAAACACAATCGAGCAAATGTCAAGTCCCAAGTTCCCTAAAATAACCCTATCATTTCATAGTGAATTGAAAAAACGTATCGGCGACTATTTTACACAGTCCGGAAAACAAGTAACAGGAAACTTTAAACTGTACTTCAAAGCAATATTGCTTGTGGTAAGCTTTATAGGAGTTTATACACATCTTGTATTTTTCACGCCCCCCATCTTGCTTGCTATTGCGGAATGTGTTTTAATGGGGTTTCTGACTGCCGCTATCGGCTTCAACGTAATGCACGACGGTGCGCATGGCAGTTTCAGCCCGATTAAATGGGTGAATAACGTGGCTTCGAATGCTGCGAGTTTTTTAGGAGCCAGCCAGTACATGTGGAAAACAAAACACAATGTCATTCATCATACATATACCAATATTCATGGCGTAGACGACGATATTGAAGCGCGCCCATTTTTGCGGCTTTGCGATGAGCAATCGCATTATTTGATACACCGCTATCAGCATTTATATTTTTGGGCTGCCTATTCACTCCTTTACATATATTGGGTTTTCGTCAGTGACTATATGAAATACTTTTCGCTGAAAATTGGGACTACGCGTATCCGGAAAATGACGTCCTCAGAGCATTTCTTTTTTTGGTTTTATAAACTTTCACATGCCTTCTTTTTTGTGGTTCTGCCAATTTACCTGTTGGGCTTTCTGCCGTGGATGATCGGCTTTTTGAGTATGAGCCTCGTGGCAGGATTTGTGCTGAGTTTAGTTTTCCAGCTTGCTCACACAGTTGAGCATACTCACTTTCCTCATCCTGACGAAGCAACCGGAAAAATGAGTGATGAATGGGCAATTCACCAGATAAAAACCACGGCCAATTTTGCGACGAAGAACAAATTTGTAAGCTGGTTTGTCGGCGGCCTGAATTTCCAGGTAGAGCACCATCTATTTCCCAAGATATCTCATATACATTACCCAGAGATAAGTAAGATCATCAAGAAGGCCTGCCAGGAATATGGTATTCAATATATAGAATACAAGAAGGTGAGAAGTGCTGTTGCATCACACCTAGCATTTCTTAAGGCCATGGGCAAGGGACCCACTCAATTTGAAGTTGCACACTAAAACACAGTTTCATTTTCGATAAATTTTAATAACGTCTCCCTACCGGGAGGCGTTGTTTTTTATGCCGGTTAGAATAAATGCTTCACCGTTACTAACCCACTAAAACTTATTTTTACAGTTCAATTTTGTCTTATGGCGAAAGTTAACGTGGGCATAGTGCAGATGAGCTGTACAAATAACAAGCAGGCAAACCTGGATAAAGCAATTGATAAGGTAAAAGAGGCTGCCTCAAAAGGCGCACAAATAGTTTGCCTGCAGGAACTCTTCACGTCGCTGTATTTCTGTGACGAAGAGGATTACGATAATTTCAGGTTGGCCGAGCCGGTGCCCGGTCCATCCACTGATGCGCTTAGCAAGATCGCCAAGGAAAGTGGCGTTGTCATCATAGCTTCATTATTCGAGAAAAGAACGCAGGGTCTCTATCATAATACGACTGCAGTGATTGACGCTGATGGCACCTTCCTGGGTAAATACAGGAAGATGCATATCCCCGATGACCCAGCCTACTACGAAAAATTCTATTTCACACCAGGCGACCTCGGATACAAAGTCTTTAACACGAAGTTTGCCCGAATTGGAGTGTTGATATGTTGGGATCAATGGTATCCTGAAGCGGCCCGCATTACTGCCCTGATGGGGGCACAAATACTATTCTACCCCACGGCTATTGGTTGGGCC
>Ga0268265_10003985_pt1 | contig 10401 bp, 7 predicted proteins | sample KBSSwiS52_FD_190355 | JGI IMG/M metagenome (GOLD analysis project Ga0268265, IMG submission 190355) | Switchgrass rhizosphere microbial communities from Kellogg Biological Station, Michigan, USA - KBS Switchgrass S5-2 (SPAdes) (version 2) | ecosystem: Host-associated > Plants > Roots >...
GCGGCGGGCGACAGATTGAAGGTCACCGGAGCGATGTCGCAGAACAGAGGAGTCGCCCCGGTGCGCGCAATGGTCCCGGCGGTGGCGAAAAAAGTGAATGGGGTGGTGATGACGGCATCGCCGGCGCCGATGTTCAGCGCCATGAGTGCGAGCAGCAAAGCATCGGTGCCCGAGGACAACCCGAGTCCGAACCGGCACTGACTGTAGGCGGCCACCGCGGCTTCGAGCTCACGGACGGCGGGCCCGAGGATGAAACCCTGACTCGCGCAAATGCGCTCGATGACAGCCTGGATCTCGGCGGCGAGCGGCGCGTATTGTGGCTTGAGGTCGAGCAGCGGCACCTGCATCGAAGGAACGGCGGGAGAATTCGGCACGAAACGGGCTCCACTAACGGTGCGGACCGTCTACTGTACCAGCGCGAACCCCGCTTCAGCGCTGGTAGCCGTAAAACTCACAAAACCAGTCGACGAAGCGGCTGACGCCGGTCTCGATCGGGGTCGCGGGCCGATAGCCGACGTCCTTCACCAGATCATCGATGTCGGCGAACGTTTCCGGCACATCCCCGGGCTGCATGGGCAGAAAGTTCTTCTGCGCCTTGCGGCCCAGGCAGTCCTCGATCACCTCGATGTAGCGCATCAACTGCACCGGCTCGTTGTTGCCGATGTTATACACGCGAAACGGTGCGCTGCTCGAGGAGGGGTCCGGAGCGTTGCTGTTCCACTGCGGGTCGGGTTGCGCGATGCGTTCACTCGCGCGCACTACACCTTCGGCGATGTCGTCCACGAAGGTGAAATCGCGTTTGTGGTGGCCGTTGTTGTACACGTCGATGGGCTTACCCTCGAGAATGTTCCGCGTGAAGGTGAAGAGCGCCATGTCAGGCCGGCCCCAGGGACCATACACGGTGAAAAATCTCAGCCCCGTCGTCGGTATCTTGAACAACCACGAGTAGGTGTGTGCCATCAACTCGTTGGCGCGCTTGGTCGCGGCATACAACGACACGGGATGATCCGCAATATCGTGAACCGAAAACGGCATCTTCGTGTTGGCCCCGTAAACGGAGCTCGTCGACGCATACACGAGATGCTCGATGCCGTTGTGCCGACATCCCTCCAGGATGTTCAGCGTGCCGGTGACGTTGCTGTCGATGTACGTTTGTGGCGCCTGCAGGGAGTACCGCACACCGGCTTGAGCCGCGAGATGCACCACGCGCGCAAAGCGCTCCTGGGCAAACAGCTTGGCCATGCCGTGCGCGTCCGCGAGATCGAGCCGCTCGAAACGGAAGTTCGGTGCCGCGCGCAATTGGGCGAGGCGCGCCTCTTTCAGACTGACATCGTAGTAGTCGTTGAGGTTGTCGAGTCCGACGACCTCATAGCCGCGCGCCAACAACCGCTGGGCGGTATGAAAACCGATGAAGCCGGCCGCGCCGGTGACGAGAATTTTTTTGTCAGGCACTTGTGAGGTTTATCTCAGAAACAACTGGAGCTGGAGGCGGCACCGGCCACAAGCACTTGCCGCCGCTTGCCTTGGCTATGACCGCCAACATGGTTGCGTGAGCCGCCATCTCCTCGTCCGAAGCCGAGATGACGACGAGCGGGATCGCCGGGCGAATCAACGCGCGGATTGTCTGCGCGGTTCCCGCGGAGCCCGATGCTGTGGATTCAGCCAGTGCCAACGCGGCCTGACCGCCGGTCATCGCAAGATAAACATCCGCGAGAATCCGAGCGTCGAGCAACGCGCCATGCAGCTCGCGGCGAGAGTTATCTATACTGTAACGCTTGCAGAGCGCGTCGAGATTGTTGCGCTGCCCTGGATGCATCGAGCGCGCAAGTGCCAGAGAATCGAGCACTCGGCAAAGCTTGGCAATAGTTCGCGTGGCACCGGGAATTCGGCGCAGCTCGGCGTCGAGAAAGGCCGTGTCGAATGCCGCGTTGTGGATAACCAGCTCAGCGCCTTCAATGAACTGCACGAGCTCTTCAACGATTTCGGCAAATTTCGGCTTACCCTGCAAAAATTCGCGCGTGATGCCGTGTACGGACGCGGCGCCCTCGTCGATCAGGCGTTCGGGATCAATGTACTTGTGGAAGTGACGCCCCGTGGGCCGGCGGTTGACGAGCTCCACGCAGCCGATCTCGATGATGCGGTGGCCCAAATCAGGCTCGAGGCCCGTGGTCTCGGTATCGAGGACAATCTGTCGCATGGGCCGCGAGTCTACCGGATTATGACTCGGGTCCCATCACGATTGAGAGCGCGTGGTCGGTTTCACCAGGCCGCCCAGCACGGCCGGCTTTTCGCGGAAGCGCGGCCGGATCGGAGTTAGTGTGTACACGCGCTTGCGCGCCTTCAACATATAGGCGCTGCCCGGCAGCGGATACATGATGCCGCGATTGAGGATTCGTCCAGTGCCCTCGCCCGGTGAAAGCCGCGAGCTCCACGGGCTGCAATACAAGTAACTCCGTGACGCGACGACTTCGTAGCCGAGCAACACCAACCAGTCGCGCACGCGCCTTTCGGGCAGTACACGGCGCAGTCCCGGCGGGAAACCTGAACGGCTGGCACGAGCGCGCAGGCCCCACGTGCTCCACGGTCGAAAACCGAGAACCAGTAGCTGACCTTCACCTACCAAAACGCGATCTACTTCACGAACTATCGCGTACGGGTCGGAGGCAAATTCCAACGTGTGTGGCAGGAGGACGGCATCCGCGGAGTCGCTGCTGACGGGTAATTGCGACGGTCGCCCGATGATGTCAGCTCCGCTTGGGAACCCAGGCGCGGCGACAATGGTCTGACGGCGGGTCCGGCTTCCAGCGAGCAGTTCCCTAGTGTCACCCCACGCGCCAATTTGCAGTAATTCCCAGCCAAAAACGTCTTCGAGCGCCTCGCCCAACAGCTCGGATTCCGCGCCCAGCAGGGCCCGGCCCAGCGACCCCGACCACCAGGCTGTCAGGGCGGCATCGCGGTCCGTCATGCGTGAAGTGCGAACTGGCACAATTCGGGCTGGAAATAGTGAGAAGTTAACGGTTAAATTAATTGCCCCGAGTACAGTAGCGTCTGTTCCTCGAGAACCCTGCCGCGGCGGGGCCAAATTAGCACGGGTTGAGAGGGTAAGGAACTTGGCACGAACAGATGCGCTTCGCATAACGAAGACTGCGGTCCTGGCCGCCTGTGCGCTGGCGCTGGCCGCATGCGCGCACACACCGGGCCCGGTCAAAGCGCCCATTGCCAAGTCTACCGAATTCATTCCACCCGCCGAGCCGAGCAGCACTCTCCCCGAAGCCCCAACTCCTCCGTCAGCTCAGGCCGCCGAGCCCACCGACGCCACGCTGAGCAGTACGCCCACACAGGTCGCAGGACTAACACCTGCGCAGTACGCCGACCTCTTCGACCGCATGCGCGCCGGGTTCAAGCTGGACGACGTCCAGAAGACCGCGGTCGATCAACAACTCAACTGGTTCGCCTCCCATCCGGATTATCTCGAGCGCGCCTTCGGCCGCGCCGAGTTGTACATGTATCACATCGTCACCGAGCTCGAAGCGCGCGGCATGCCGCTCGAGATCGCGCTGCTGCCGGTTGTCGAAAGTGCGTTCGAGCCGTATGCCTACTCGCGGGCCCGCGCCTCGGGACTGTGGCAGTTCATTCCTGACACGGGCAACCGCTACGGTTTGAAGCAGGACTGGTGGTATGACGGGCGCCGCGACGTAGTCGAATCAACACGCGCCGCGTTGGATTACCTGCAGTCGCTGCACGACGAATTCAACGGCGACTGGCTCTTGGCCATTGCGGCCTACAACTGCGGCGAGATGGCCGTTGAGCGCGCGCTGGATGCCAATCGCGCCAAGGGCAAGCCGCTGGACTTCTGGAGCCTGAAGCTCCCGAAGGAAACCCAGGCCTACGTACCGAAGCTGCTCGCGATGCGCCGCCTGGTCTCCGATCCGGAAACCTACGACATCGCCATCAGCCCGATTCCCAACCAGCCGTATTTCGCACGCGTCGAAACGCATGGCCAGATTGAGCTGAAGGTGGCGGCCGAGATCGCGGGCGTGACCGACGAAGAGCTCTATGAGCTCAACCCGGCCTTCCACCGCTGGGCCACCGACCCGAAGGGGCCGCACTATCTGTTGTTGCCGGTGGATGGCGCGCAGGTGTTCACACAGAACGTCTCGCTGCTCTCCGATGACCAACGGATGCATTCACAGACGTACACGGTCGGCCGCGGCGATTCAGTCGCCTCTGTTGCCAAGCGGTTCAACACAACACCGACCGTTGTTCGTGAGATGAACGATCTGCCTACGGGCGCGTTGACAGTCGGAACCGACTTGCATGTTCCGTCGGCTTCGGACGCATTGCCTGCGAAGGTGTTGCTCGCCGCTGCGCGCGTGGATAACCCCATCACCCGCATGAAGAAGCGGCCGCACGTTCACGTGGTCCACCGTGGGGACACGATGTATAGCATCGCGCGCCGCAGTGGTATGGATGTGAACAAGCTCGCCATGATGAACGGCATGCAGCCGGGTGACCCGCTGCGCGCCGGGCAACGCCTGCGGTTATCTAACAGCGATAGCGCCGGCCGTACAGCCTCCGGACCGCGGAAGGTCACTTACGTCGTTCGCGCGGGCGATACGCTCACTCAGATTGCCAGGCTGTTCCAGTGCTCGGTCAAAGAAATCATGTCCTGGAATGGCATCGGCTCCCGCACCGGCATCTCGCCGGGCCAGAAGCTCACGATCCGGATGGCCAGCCGCCGCGGCTGAACGACTTCAGCTAGACTCCGCCTCCACGTCATAGTGGAGGCTCAAAATGGGATTTCTGGCCGGCAAGCGCGCCTTGATCGTGGGCGTGGCGACTGATCGTTCGATCGCCTGGGGCATCGCCCAGGCCATGCACCGCGAAGGCGCCGAGCTTGCCTTCTCTTACCCGAACGACAAGATGAAGGAGCGAGTCGAGCCCCTCGCCCACTCCATCGGTTCGAAACTGACGATGCCTCTGGATGTCACCGTGGATGGTGAAATCGATTCAGCATTCGACCGGCTGAAGCGCGAGTGGGGACAGCTCGACATCGTCATCCACGCCGTTGCGTTTGCGCCTCGCGAAGCTATCGCAGGCAGCTTCACTGCCAATACCACCCGCGAGGCGTTTCGAATCGCACACGACGTTTCCAGTTACAGCTTGACCGCCCTCGCCCGCGGCGCCCGGCCCCTCATGGCCGGCCGTAACGGCGCGCTGCTGACGCTCTCTTATCTCGGCGCTGTACGCTCAATCCCCAGCTACAACGTCATGGGGCTCGCCAAGGCGAGCCTGGAAGCGAATGTGCGGTTCCTGGCGGCCGACCTGGGCCCTGAGGGGATTCGCGTCAATGGCATCTCGGCGGGCCCCATAAAGACACTCGCCGCGGCAGGCATCGCGGGCTTCCGCAAAATGTTGGGGCACGTTGCGGAGATCGCGCCGCTGCGCAGGAACGTAACACCCGAGAACGTGGGGAACGCGGCAGCCTTTCTGTGCTCCGATCTCGCTGCGGGCATCACGGGCGAAATCCTGTATGTCGACGGTGGATTCAACACCGTCGGCATGAGCTTCCCACAGGAATCGGAATCCTGAAGATTCAAGGATCGGCGTAGATCGCATCCATCCCGGCTCGCAGGGTGGCTGCGGTCACCAGCCCGGTCTGTACGGGGACAGCCCGGTACGAAAACGTCGTACCGAGGTTGTAATTGATCGTCATCACTGGATTGCCGGACGGGTCGAGCTCCGTCATGTAATCGGCAGCGCCCCACTGCACGAGCCAGTTACCCCCATCCAGCAACCGCGCCGAGCCGCAGCAACCAGATCCAGTGACGCGGGAGTCACTGATCGTTTGCACCACCTCCGCCGTTCTATTGGTCAGATCCAGCTGATAGCGGACAACCGCGGGAGCTCGCAACACCAGAGTGCCATTGTCGTGCACGGAGACCGTGCCGTCCGGCCAGCGACGGACGTCGTGCTGCCCGCTGATATAGTTGAATCCGTTGGCTGTCGGACGGGAATCGTTGAGGACTGTCAACGATTCGGCGCGTGGCACACCGCCTATCTTCCAATCGATGGCGCCGGTGCTCTTGATGACGCGATAGATGGCATTGAGATGTCGCGCTGAGAACAGTACGCCGTCATCCCCGTCCGGCGCGACTGCGTTCATGTGGATGATGTCGGTCCCGATGCCGGGAAACCAGGCAATGTCGCCGGTCTCGGCCAGATCGATGTGATCCCGGGTTCTCCAGCTCCACAACACATTGCTGTTCGAATCCAACTCGACGATCTCGGCATCGATCACCCCCATCTGGGCAGTCCCACCCCACTTCGACATGTCCGCGCAATCCGGCGGACAGACCCGGGGAACATAACGGATCGCATAGTAGGTGCCCTTGTCCGTGAGCTGCAGATCGTGGATGTCCAGATCGGGATAGGTCAGGGTATTCGAGATCGTGCCGTCGAAATCGCGGATGTAGTAGCTGCCCGCGGCATTCTGCCGCGCCCAGGCAATGTGATTGGAGTCCAGGACCTTGGCGTCGACGATGAACTGCGCCGCTTCCTGCAGCCACCACACAGGTGTGCCGTGCGCGTCGGTGATGATGACGTAATTCCCATCGCCGTCGTTACCCAGATCGGGTGCAAACACATACCACTGTGACTGCGGAGTACCGGTGACCGACACGCTCAGGGGTGGAAAATCCGGCGGCAGGCAGCGCACCGAGTAGATCCCGCCCGATTGCAGGAAAAACCTGAAACCCTGCCCGGGCTTCAGCTGCACCGTCTGGCGCAAGGCCGCCTCCTGGTCGGGCCATACCGGCCTCGGATTCGCGGTGCTGCCCAGGTATACGAACCCGTGCAAGGCGGCGGCGGTCGCCGTGATATCAACGGCCGCCGTGGCGCTGCAATCGATGACATAGTCGTGGATGGACGGGTCGAAGTCCGGTCGTTGGGCCGGCACGATCTGCAGCCAATTCTGCGTTCCGGATGTGTTTGTATCCTCCAGCACCGACACGGTACCCGAGTCGGACCCGCCGCAGGCGGACAGCAACAGACTCAACACCAGAGCGCTGCTGTATTGCAACAATCCGCAACATTGCGCGAAGAACCCACACGAAACGTTAATGTTTGTTTTCATTTTTAGCCCCCGGGACCGCATTGCAGCGTTTTTATATCACAATCGCTGCGCTGACAATTAACCCTGATGGAGTCCATTGTGCACCGCAGAGATATCACAACCGCCCTGATTTCCGGCACCGCCGCGGCCGCCATGCGCGTGGCGCAGGCACAAACACCCGGTGCCACCGCGCGCGCGCGGACCGCGGCGGAAGCCGCGGCGCGAGTAACTCCTGTTGATTTCGCGTTTGTGCCCGGACACGTCTACCGCTATGGCGCCAATGACAAGCCCGGCACAACCGACATGACGGCGGCAATCAACGCGGCCGCCGCGGTATGCCGCACCGGCAACCATCCGCTGCAACTGCCGGGCGAGACCATGTTGGTTTCCGACTCATTGGATTTCTCGCGCATCTATGTGTTCGGACTGGGCTCGCCGTTCGGCGGACCGAGCCTGATCCAGGCCAGCGCCCGGGAGTTTGATGTGGTGACCACGAGCGGCGAGTCGGTGTTTCACAACTTCAATGTCGACGGCGGCAACCCCAGGAAAAAGGCGGGACTCAAAGGCGACAACTTCTCGCTCAAGGCGCGCGCGCCCGAGCATCCCTACCTGATCAGCTTCGTCAATGTGGGATCGACCAACGCGAAGGCGCGCGGCTGTTATATCGAGCGCGGCGGCTATACCAGCTTTTTTCACTTTCACTGTTTGAACGCGGGGCTGCACGCGCTCGAGTGCTTCGGCGTGCGCGACGACGAGTGCACCACGATCCGCGATTACGGCAGCTCGCAGTTCTCCGGTACTCCGAACGGTTTCGGTATCAAGCTGACACAGTGCGCGTGCTGCGCCTTTCGCGACTCCATCCTGGAGGAAACCCACGGTATCCAGTTGAACGGCATCGACAACCGCGCGCTGGTGTTCGACGGGGTCTACCAGGAGCGCACCTACGGCAACCAGTTCATCAGTGAGGGCGGCGGCTCCGCGGGGATCGGCCTGATCGTGAGCGGCTGCTTCGGGGGCAACTCGTCGATCCCGTTCCTGAAGAACTGGGTCGACGTGCACTTCATGGGAAATTCGAACCTGGCCACGGGAGCGGTGCCGCTGGCCGGGCGCATTCTGCAGAACGATGGCGGCGAGCAGACGCTCGAGGCCACAGGCGACGTAACGGCCGCTTCAATCAAGTTGGGGGCGGGTACCTACCTGGTGTCCGGTACCGTGCAGGCGCGCATCGACAGCGGCAGCGGCACACTCGGGCAGCTGGCATGCAACCTAGGTGAGGATGCGCACGCCGCCGGCCACGCCAGCTCGACCGCCACCGGCTCTTTTGTCACCGGGGCGGCCGAACAGACTTCATCGGGGGGAGCATCCGATCTTCGCGTGAACTGCTCTACCGTGCTGCTGCTCCAGGAAGCGAGCAGCGTGCACCTGAGGGCTCACATCGGTCTCAACGGCAAGGCGAAAGTCACGTATCGCGGCTTTCTCAACGCCGTGTTGGTCCAATAGTCAGTGCGGAAGCGCGAGCAGCTGCGCTCCTGTTACAAATACGACATTGCTGCCTGCGACGGCACCGACACCCAGAGTGGGATACGGCGCCGTCCAGATCGGATTACCCGCGGTCACCCCATAGATCGTATTTTTCTCGGGCGAGTACAGCGAATTCGAGCCGAGTGACTGTATCCGGAAGAGCTGAGGGAGCGGCGTCGCGCCCAGCAATTTCCCCGTTGCATCGTAGTACGAAGCCCCCTGAAACGAGACGGACGGGTTGGCCGGAGAATCCACGCTGTAGTTGTTGACGAGCAGATGACCATCGTCCGCCCAGCCGACCGCCAGCCCTTTGAAAGCGGTTACCAATGCTCCGTTCGTGTAGATCTGGCTGGAATCCTGAGTATCGATCAGCAATGGATTGGGAGGCGCCAATGCCAACGCCGGACAGGCGATCGTGGTGGCATCGGAATTAAACAGGACCGCATCGCAGCCGAGCGTGGCCGTCGCGTTGCCGCCCGCTGCCGGATACACAGAACCCCCAAAGCCGACCACCGTGCCGGCTGCAGAGATCGAGGCGACCTTGGAGCGGGCGCCGGCGAACGTGCTCTGTATCGCACCACCGGGCAAGGAATAGACGTGCGGTGTCAGGTCGTTGTTGTATTGGGCACCGAAATTATCTCCGACGGCTGCCAGCGTCGCACCATCCGCCGAGATTGCCAGGCTGGTACTGTAGGTCGACAGCGTTCCCTCTTGCGTGTTGGTCGTTGCATCGAAGTACAGCACGCGGCCGGAAGCTGTTGCGACTGCATAGCGCGTTGCGGAGCCCGCGATATCCCAAACGGTACCGTAGCCGAGGTAACGCGGATTGGCGACCGTACTGGCACCATCGAAAATAACTCCGAAAGAGTTCCCCGTCAGCCACTGTGTGGGTGAGGTAGCGGCAAAAGCCACATTCTTGATGGAGGGGGTGTCCAAATCCGAGCGTACCGGGCTCGATCCCGACAGGTCGAAGATAGTCACGACGGCAGAGGAAGGGGAATGTGCAACCACCAACGATCCGATCACCGAGTAGACCGCATCGTCGGAAATCGCGTAGCCGAAAAATGAATTGCCACCGATTTTCCAGATTTGCAGCTGGTTACCGAAATAAGACCCCCACCAATCGCCTGTGGCGAACAGCGAGGTGCCGAAACCCACCGACTTGACATCGATCTGGGCGCCCGCCGCGGAGTAGATCGCCACGGAGGCATCTGCGGAAATGAAACGAGCGCCATCCGCGAACCAGGTCTGGAACGTGTGCAGGAACGGCGGGCTCGTGGTCGATAGTCCGGTCGGGACTGAAGTCGTTTCGATCACATTCTGCATGCCGGACACGATGGCCGCCTGAATCTGACCCGCTGCGGGAAACACGGTGTTGGCCTGATAAGCGCCGGTCTTCGACACCCACTGCGCGCCGTTTGTGGCCGAGAAAGCCTTCATGCCAGAGGTGTTCCAGGCAGCCAGGTACGCGCCGTCGGCTGATAACCGCCACCAGTCATGCGCCGTGTCGGCCGCCGTGACCGTGGTGACGATGTGCCCATCGGTGGCGGACCGAATCTCGAACCCCGTCGGTGTCTGAACGGCCATCACCATGCCGACGAGATCGGCGAGCAGGTTGTCTCCGCAGTTGAAAGGCAACACCGATGTATCACATCCCGAATTGCCGCTGGCGATGCTCGCACCCGTAGCATAGTTCCACAGCACCCAATGACCCGTGATGTCGGCACTCAGCACCTGCGTGCCGTTGAACCTCAGGACTGCTATGG
>Ga0268265_10003992_pt1 | contig 10388 bp, 7 predicted proteins | sample KBSSwiS52_FD_190355 | JGI IMG/M metagenome (GOLD analysis project Ga0268265, IMG submission 190355) | Switchgrass rhizosphere microbial communities from Kellogg Biological Station, Michigan, USA - KBS Switchgrass S5-2 (SPAdes) (version 2) | ecosystem: Host-associated > Plants > Roots >...
AGTTGTTTTATGGCACCCACTGAAATACTGGCCCGCCAGCATTATGAAAGTTTGGAATCCCTGCTCCAAAATATACCGGCTAAAATAAAAATTCTTACGGGCTCTTCTTCTGTAAAAGAAAAAAGAGAAATATTGCGGGCAACTGCGGATGGCGAAATAACGATATTAATAGGTACCCATGCCATAATTGAAGATGCCGTACAATTCAAAAACCTGGGACTTGCCATAGTTGACGAACAACACAGGTTTGGAGTGGCGCAAAGGTCAAAACTTTGGAAAAAAAACGAAATAAATCCTCATATATTGGTAATGACAGCCACACCTATTCCGCGTACACTCGCACTTACTGCTTATGGTGATCTTGACTGTAGCATTATGGATGAAATGCCTCCCGGCCGGAAACCGGTAACGACCGTACATAGACTGGAGTATGCACGTCCGCAGGTAATGGATTTTATAAAAAGTGAAATTAAAAAAGGCAGGCAGGCATACATTATTTATCCGCTTATTGAAGAATCAATAAAGCTGGATTTTGAAAACCTGTTAAAGGGATACGAGGAGGTAAAAGCATTTTTTCCTGAGCCTCAATTTTACATAAGCATGGTTCATGGTCGTCAAAAACCAGTACAGAAACAGGTTAACATGAGTCGTTTTGTAAAAGGAGATACTCAAATTATGGTGTCAACCACGGTGATTGAGGTAGGGATAAATGTTCCTAATGCAAGCGTCATGTTGATAGAAAGCGCAGAAAAATTTGGTCTTCCCCAATTGCACCAGTTAAGAGGCAGGGTAGGAAGGGGAAATGAAAAAAGTTATTGTATTTTGCTGACGAAAGTAAAACTCTCGGCTGATGCGAAGCAACGTCTTAAAATAATGTGTGCAACAAATGATGGTTTTAAAATCGCAGAAAAGGACCTTGAAATCCGTGGACCGGGAGATATCGAAGGGACCAAACAGAGCGGCCTTCTAAACTTTAAGCTGGCTAATATTATTGAGGATAAAAAGATTCTCGAAGCGGCCAGGATAACTGCGCAAAAAATTATAGATGATGATCCGCAGCTGTCTTCAGAAGAAAATAGTTGCCTGAAAAATTTCTTATTGCTTCAAAAGGGAAAAACGATATGGAGCAGGATTTCATAAGATGAATCAATATACAATGTTAATTGCATACTAAATAATAAAATGGGGTTTAATTTTCAAACTTCTCTTGCAATAGTTTCGTAAATTTATTTCCTGGTTGTTTATGTATGCTTGCGCTTTGGATTAAACCTTTTTGTTACAATTTCGTCATAAAATATATTTGTTTTGTTAATGAACAAGCACCTTCCGTACCTTCTCCTACTTATGACGGCAACTTTTTTTGTTGCTGAAAGTGCATTTTGCCAAATTGAATTTATTGAGAATAAAGGCCAGTGGAATAAGGAAGTAAAATTTATGAGCCTGGCAGGCAGCGGAGCTTTTTACCTGCAGCAAAATGGATTTACAGTGGCGCAGCATAATCCGGATGATATAGAAAATATAAAAGAAAGAGTGCACCGGCAAATGACGGGAACCGTTCCGCAGCGATCAGTAACCAAGATACGTTCGCATGTTTACAATGTGAAATTCCTGAATGCTCAAAACCCGCAGATACTTCCGGATAAACCCATACCATCTACTAATAATTATTTTATTGGCAATGACAAAAGTAAATGGGCATCCGGCTGCAGGATTTTCCAGGGAATTACCTATAAAGATGTTTATCCCGGTATAGATGTTCGTTACTATTCTGACGGTGGCAGCAATTTAAAATATGATTTTATTGTTCATCCGGGTGCAGACGTGAATAACATCGCCATGAAATATACAGGAGCCAATAAACTTTCTGTAAAGAACAAACAGCTTGTTATATCAACTTCTCTTGGAGAAAATAAAGAACTCTCGCCCTACACTTACCAGGTTACAGATAACAGGCGGGAGGAACTTGATTGCCGGTTTATTGTGGAAGGAGATGTTGTAAAATTTAAAGTAAAAAATTATGCCCGCGATAAAACATTGATAATTGATCCCACGGAAATTTTCTTTAGCTATTCCGGGAGCACCGCAGATAACTGGGGTTTTACCGCCACATATGGCCCTGATGGAAGTTTTTATGGCGGAGGAATAGCCTTTAATTCGGGGTTTCCTGCTTCATCGGGATCGTATGATGAATTATTTAACGGTGATTTCGATATAGCAATAATCAAACTTACTCCGAAAGGCAATAGCAGGGTATATGCAACATATATTGGAGGTAATAGTTCTGATCAGCCCCATAGCCTTATCGTAGATCCTCAGGGAAATCTTGTGATTGCAGGCAGGTCAAAATCGACGAGTTCCACGGATCCATCATTAAATTATCCTACTACGGTTCCTGTTTATGGGCCGGGAGGTGGCTGGGATATTGTTGTCACAAAGCTAGATGCTGCAGGTAGCGCCCTTATTGGCTCAATGAGAATAGGCGGCCAGCAGGATGATGGTGTCAATATCAAAGACGAGTCAGCATCATCGGGGGGTAGTTCCCTTAAAAGGAATTATGGTGATGATGCACGTAGCGAGGTTTTGCTGGATGGATCTAATAATATCTATCTAACTTCCTGTACTCAGTCAGCAGATTATAAAACAACCCCCGGCGTTTTTCAACCGGCACCAGGTGGCAAGCAGGACGCTGTAGTATTGAAACTTAACCCCGACTGTAATAGCGTTCTGTTCAGTACTTTTCTTGGAGGAAGTGAAAACGATGCTGCTTATGTGCTGACTCTTGGAAGCACTAATAATATTTATGTGGCCGGTGGTACCGCCAGTAATAATTTACCGGGAATATCAGCCTCAGGTGTTATTAAATCTCTTTTCCAGGGTGGTGTTTGTGATGGCTTTGTCGTTGAACTTAACAATTCAGGAACTGCAGCGCTGAGAGGCACTTACCTGGGAACGCCTGCTGCAGACCAGGTATATGGTATTGAAACAGATAAATTTGGGTTTATTTATGTAATGGGCACCACAGAAGGAGACTGGGTGGTAAAAAATGCAGCCTTTTCAAACCCCGGTGCAAAGCAATTTATTTCCAAATTAAAACCGGATTTAAGTGATTATGTATATTCCACGGTATTTGGCTCCACTGGTCCTCCGAATTTACCAAATATTTCCCCCACGGCTTTTCTTGTTGACCGTTGTGAAAATGTATATGTTTCGGGGTGGGGCGGTAAATCCAATACGGGCTTCGGAGAGGGGAATACGAAGGGCATGCCAACTACACCTGATGCGATAAAGCCACAGACAGATGCGTCGGGAAGTGATTTCTATTTCTTTGTGTTGAAAAAAGATGCAGCTTCACAATTATATGGTTCCTTCTTTGGACAAATAGATCCCCCGGTTGGGATAAATGATCCGGTTACTTTTGGTGATCACGTTGATGGAGGAACAAGCCGGTTTGACAGAAATGGAATCATTTACCAGGCAATGTGCGGAAATTGTTTTCGTACGGTTTCTTTTCCCGGCACATTCGGTGCATGGTCCAGGACTAACCAGGCAACAGCCGGAGGCCAATGTAACCTCGGTTTGCTCAAAATTGAAATGAATTTTGCGGGAGTACAGGCAGCATTAAGGGCTTCGATAAACGGGGTGCCTTATGATACGGTTGGTTGTGTGCCTTTGAGAGTGGATTTTGTTGACACACTGAATAAAGGCAAACGCTACTATTGGGATTATGGAGATGGATCAGGTGATACTACAACAGACCCTTCCAATTTTCATATTTATACTTCTATAGGTACTTTCAGGGTGAGGCTTATTGCGGTTGACAGTACAACCTGTAACGTTTTTGATACGGCATATACTAATATAAAAGTTGGAAATAACAAGGTATTTCTGGATTTTATCTCCAGTAAATTGCCACCCTGTACTAACTTAAGCTATAGTTTTACCAATACGTCCGTTCCAACCCGCGGGCCCTTTAATCCTAACACGTTTACCTGGGATTTTGGAGATAATAGTGCGCCGGTAAGGCAGGGACAGTCCCCACCTGTAATGCATACATATGCCGGGCCCGGAACATATATTGTAAAGCTGGCCATTGATGATACGAGTTTTTGCAATTCGCCGGCCGATACTGTAAAAACCGTGCGGCTCTCTCCGGAGGTTAAAGCGCAATTTGAAACTCCTCCCCGCGGTTGTGTACCTTACAATGCAGTTTTTGCAAATAATTCTTTAGGAGGGCTTAACTTTTTCTGGGATTTTGGGGATGGTGCTACATCAACCGAGGATAACCCTACGCATTTATATAATAATGTTGGAACGTACATTGTTAAATTAAGCGCATTTGATTCAACTTCATGTAATAAAGTTGATTCTTCAAAATTTACAATAACAGTTAGCCCTATACCAGTTGCTTCATTTACATATAATCCCAATCCGCCACAGGAAAATGTATTCACCAATTTTGTTAACCAATCTGCCGGTGCAACAAAATACTCCTGGAATTTTGGTGATGGAGATAGCTCAGCAGAAGTGAATCCATCACATATTTTCCCCGCAACCAGTACCTACAATGTATGCCTTAATGCAGCTAATGATGCGGGCTGCAGCGATGATACCTGTGTAAATGTACAGGCACTAATAAGACCTTTAGTAGATGTCCCTTCCGGGTTTACGCCGGGAAGATTTGGCTCTAACGGGCGGATAAAAGTTGAAGGATTTGGAATAGCACAAATGCATTGGAGTATTTATAACCGCTGGGGACAAAAAGTATATGAAACCAATAATACAAAAAGTGCCTGGGACGGAACATATAATGGGAAACTGCAACCTCTTGACGTTTACACGTATACGTTAGACGTTACTTTTTCCGATGGAAAGAAATACAGGAAAACCGGGGATATAACTTTATTAAGATAACCGAATTGCTCATGATGAAACTTCTCAAAATATTTACCATAATAGTTTCCACCTTCTTTTTTATGTATGACCTGGTTGCGCAGGACCTGCATTTTTCACAATTTTTCAATAATCCTTTACTTACCAACCCGGCAAACACCGGCTTTATACCCGATGCCGATTACAGGTTGGGCGCTTCTTACAGGAACCAATATTCTAACATCATGGCGGTGCCTTATAAAACCATGAGCATTTTTGGGGATGCACAGGTTTTTAGAAACAGGATTGAAACCGGGTGGCTGGGCCTTGGTGGTGTTTTATTACGGGATGTTGCGGGAACGGGAAGCCTTACATCCACAAAGGCATACGCATCGATAGCGTATCACCAGGAACTAGGATTGAGCAGCCTCCTTACCGCGGGGTTTAATGTGGGTTGGGCTAATAAACGTGTTGATCCTGCCAAACTAACTTTTCCTGATCAGTTTGATGGGAAATTTTTTGACGGTAACAGGCCTTCTGATGCAAAGAACGGATTGGTGAATACAAGCGTGAGTTATTTTGATCTCCAGGTTGGTATGAACTATGCATATTTCCCAACTGAAGATATTTACATAAATGCCGGCTACTCCATTCATCATGTAAACAACCCCAAAGAAACTTTTTTTGACGATGAAACCGACGACAGGATTTCCCCGCGACACATTGCATTCCTCAATGGAATTTTTAAATTAAACGATAACGTGATTATCAACCCAAATGTATATTATACCACCCAGGCAAGCGCAAGTGAACTGGTGCTTGGCCTCAATGGCGCTTATAACCTGTCGGAGCATGGCGAGAAACAAATTATAGCCGGGCTATATTACCGGTACCAGGATGCTGTTATTCCTATGATTGGCCTTGAAATAAATAATATGCGTTTCACTTTCAGTTATGATGTAACAACCTCTTCTCTTAAAAACTTCAATCATTCACTTGGCGCCGCTGAATTTAATCTTTTGAAAAGGGGATTCTATGCTGATGAGTACAATGGAGATAAAAGGCAGTCTCTTTGTCCCACCTTTTAATTTAATTTGATTTTTTTTCGTTTATAATTATTCCAGGTAATGGGAATTTATTATACCAAAATATGAGGGTTGTAAATTATGGTGTTATTTTGTATGGTTCCAAATAATTTTGCAGTGTTTTTTTTTAACGTAATTGTAGCAAAAGAAAAAGAACGGAAAATTTTTTTTCAGACTAAATTTTTAAAAAAAGGATAATAAATTTTAATTTTCATGGGTAAAAAAATTGCCATTATAGGAGGCGGAAACCTCGGAACTGCTATAGCTGAGGGGTTATTGAAAAGTAAATTCTGCAAAGCCCCGGATATTACCATCACAAAAAGAAAGATTAGTACGCTCCAAAAATTAAACGAAAGAGGAGTAAAGGTTACTGCGAATAATGCTGAAGCCGTTAGTAATAGTGAAATAGTGATCCTTGCTGTAAAACCTTACCAGGTCACTGATGTTCTCAATAGCTTTAAAAAAACGCTGACCCCTAAACATATTTTGGTTTCGGTAGTAACAGGAGTGCTGGTATCCGAAATTGAAGAAATTGTAAAAATGAGGCTTCCTTTTTTCAGGGCTATGCCTAATACAGCTATTGCCATCCGTGAAAGTATGACTTGTTTAAGTTTTACAAATGCAACTGCTGCCCAGGTAAACTTTGTAAAAAATTTATTTTCTTTTTTAGGAAAGGTTACAATAATTGATGAAAAATTAATGGAGGCCGCGACGGTTTTAGGCGCTTGTGGTACTGCTTATGCCATGCGTTACATCCGCGCCAATATACAAGGGGGTATTGAGATTGGTTTTGATGCCGCCACGGCCAGTCTTATCGCCGCTCAAACTGTGAAAGGAGCAGCAGAATTGTTATTGCAGAAGGGAACACATCCTGAACAGGAAATAGACAAAGTTACAACTCCCAAAGGCTGTACCATTGCAGGTTTAAATGAAATGGAACACCAGGGTTTTAGTTCTTCCCTCATAAAAGGAATTGCTGTAAGCTATAATAAAATTGCCAAGAGCTGAGTGGAAAAAAACACTAAATCCATATAAACCCGGTCTTGTCAAAGCCATAATTATAATCAATTACGGCAGCATTCTTAGCTTCCATTTCTTCTCTCATTTTTTGCAATTCTTTTTTTAGCTTCTCACGGCTTTTTTCAGATTCCATCTTCGCTTTATTCATTTCCATTTTTATCTTATCCATATTAATGTCTTTCATCTTTTGCATAGAACTGCGAAATTCTTTGCTGTTCATTTGGTTTTTAAGCTGTTCCATACTTTTTTCAATATCAGCTTTCATTTTTTTAAAATCTATTTTCTCCAGGCAACTGTCAATATTCCTGTTTACCATTTTCCAGTCTATGCTTTTTAAAGAGGTATTGATATCTTTTTGCATCTTTTCAAAATCTATTTGCCGGAGGGATTGTTGTACTTCATTTTGTATCTGCATTTGCATTTTTTCAAAATTTATTTTTTGCAAAGATTGCTGAACATCGTTCATAATTTTTTCCAAATTAATTGATGCGAGAGCTTTATCAACCTCAGCTAAAATTTTGCTCACATCTATGTTCAAATTGATTTCGGGGTTGGGAATGGTATCCATCGATTGAATATTTTTAGGTTCCTGTGCAACGAATGGATTACGAAATGCCATGGAACTAAAAATTACTCCTGCGATTATTAAACACCTGAAGCAAGGAGATGATTCTAAATGAAACGTTTTCATGATTGTCGATTTGGTTAATTACGAAATATATCGTAATCAAATATACGATACAATTCGTATTTTGTTACTTTTTGGATTTTTTTTTTCTAAAAATTAATATAAAAGAGAATGATGCTTCATAGAAGCTGCTGTTTTATTCCGACTTTTATGTAAATAAATATATGGATGTAATAGCTGTAGAGCAAAACCTTACTTCAGAGCATATTGAGCTTTTCAAAAATATTTGTGGGGAAGGAAATCTTTTTACCGGCATTGAAGACTTACAGGAATATGCACGGGATGAAACCGAGAACCTTCATTTTTTACCAGGGGTCGTACTGAAACCACGTACCGCCGAAGAAATAAGCCGGATTTTAAAAATATGCAATGAAGATAAGATACCGGTTACGCCGCGTGGAGCCGGGACAGGACTGAGTGGAGGGGCCCTGGCTCATTTGGGAGGCGTGCTTATTTCTACTGAGAGGATGAATACCATCCTCGAAATTGATGAAAAAAATTTACAGGTGATTACTGAGCCCGGGGTAATTACCGAAGTACTTCAAAATGCAGTAAAAGAAAAAGGATTGTTTTATCCGCCTGACCCGGCAAGCCGGGGTTCCTGTTTTATTGGTGGTAATATTGCAGAAAGCAGTGGCGGTCCAAAAGCCGTTAAATACGGCGTTGTAAAAGATTATGTTCTCAATCTTGAAGTTGTTTTACCCACTGGTGAAATCATCTGGACCGGGGCCAATGTTCTAAAAAATGCAACAGGATATAATTTAACCCAGCTCATGGTAGGTAGTGAAGGGACGCTGGGGATAGTTACTAAAATTGTTCTAAGGCTATTACATCATCCGCGGCATGACCTTTTGATGCTGGTTCCATTTAAAAGTGTTGAAAAAGCCTGTGAAGCAGTCAATGCTGTTCTCAGGGCTGGCTATGTTCCCAGTGCGCTTGAACTGGTGGAAGCGGACGCGTTAAAAATAACACACCTTTTTGTTGGAAGTACCGCTGTGGCTATAACAGACGATGTAGCGGCTCATCTTATAATAGAAGTTGACGGGAATGATATCGGGTTGCTGATGCAGCAAATGGAAGCGATCGCACAATTACTCCTGGAATACGATTGTGGTGAAATTTATTTTGCCGAAGATAGTGTTCAAAAAGACGAGCTGTGGAAATTGAGGAGACGGGTAGCCGAAGCTGTAAAAATCGCAGGCTATTCAATCGAAGAAGATACGGTCGTTCCACGGGCGCAACTTCCCGCTCTTGTTAAAGGTGTAAAGGAACTTGCCATTGAATACGGGTTCAAAGCAGTTTGTTATGGTCATGCAGGAGATGGAAATTTGCACATCCGTATTAAAAAAGAAGGAACATCCAATAGCCAGGACGATCCTGAAATAATTAAATCACTCCGGGCATTGTTTACACTGGTAAAAAAATTAGGCGGTACTATAAGTGGTGAGCATGGAATCGGCCTGGTTCAGAAAGATTTTATGGACATTATTTTTAGCAGGAAACAACTGGCATTAATGAAGGGAATAAAAAAAGTTTTTGACCCCAATAATATATTAAATGCAGGTAAAATTTTTGATTGATAATTTTAAAAAAAATTGATGAAAACGATTATTTTATTAATCCTTGTACCCTTGTCTTTTCATTCGTTTGCACAATCGGAGAAAGAAGAAACAGTTGAAAAGAAGGGATTTAAAAAGGAGAAATTATTTACAGGTGGAAGCGTCACCGGTGGATTTTCCAACTATGCTACCATATTGGGAATTACACCACAGTTTGGCTACAGTTTAACCAATTGGGCAGATGCAGGAATTACATTTAATCTTAATTACACTTCACAAAGGGATTATGAAGAATATGGAGATAAATTGCGCCAGACTGTTTACGGGCCGGGGGCATTTGTAAGGTTATTTCCGGTACGGTTTTTATTTGCGTCTGCGCAATATGAATATAACCTCATTCATTTAAAATACATTCCTACCGGCAACAGCAATTTCTCTCCTTCTAAAAATAATTTAAATGCCAACAGCCTTTTATTAGGAGCGGGTTACGCAGGAGGAAGAGAAAATGGCAGCAATACCTACTATTATTTTTCTATTTCCTGGGATGTTCTGGGTGACAAAAATTCACCTTACATTGATGGCTATGCGAGAAGTAATCCCATTATCCGGGCAGGGTATAATATTGGGTTATTCCAGGGAAGGACCAGGAAGTGGTGAGTAGTGAATTGTACCTGGATTTTTAAACCAATAAATCGGGTGCCTGTTTACTGCCCCCCATGGCCTGATGGTCAAATATTCCATTGTGGGCTGTTATCGAATCAACGTAACCGTACCTTTTTGAAAAATTGTTTTGCCCAGGTAATCCACCCCTTCAACTATCCATACATAAACGTCTGCATCCTGTGCTGAGCCTTTAAAGGTTCCATCCCATCCTTTATTTTGAACGGTGCTGGAAAAAATTAATTGACCACGCCGGTTATAAACTTTGAAATAGCTTATTGATTTCATGCCAATAGGTATCGGCCTGAAGACATCATTGTTTCCATCTCCATTTGGGGTAAAGGCATTAGGAACATATAATCCAGGTTTCACTTTGTATACAACTATGTCAATGGTATCGGTGGCGCTGCATCCGGAGGGGCTTTGTACTTTTAAAACGTATTGCTGACTTTCTGATAATAGCGCCACAGGATTGGCGATATTTGAATTATTTAAACCGATGGAGGG
>Ga0268265_10003993_pt1 | contig 10386 bp, 6 predicted proteins | sample KBSSwiS52_FD_190355 | JGI IMG/M metagenome (GOLD analysis project Ga0268265, IMG submission 190355) | Switchgrass rhizosphere microbial communities from Kellogg Biological Station, Michigan, USA - KBS Switchgrass S5-2 (SPAdes) (version 2) | ecosystem: Host-associated > Plants > Roots >...
TCCTGCCGCGGCGGCGGCACGGCATCCGGCCGGTGCCCGACGCGATCGCGCCGATCTATACCGGGGGACGCGGCGGCCTCGAAGCGTGCCTGATGAACACCTATAACCTGCCGGCACGCCCGTTGTACACAATCGCCCCGCTCACGCTGCACGAGTGCACGCCGGGGCACAGCTTCCAGGCGGCGTTGGCGCTCGAAGGGCCGGAACGGCCGGCCTTCCGGAGAGGCACGTCGTTCTCCGGGTACGGCGAAGGCTGGGGGCTCTACACGGAATGGCTCGGCACGGTGATGGGGATCTACGAAACGCCGTACGAGGACATGGGCCGGCTGACGTACGAGATGTGGCGCGCCTGCCGGCTGGTCATCGATACCGGCATTCATCAGTTCGGCTGGACGCGCGAGCAGGCGATGAGTTACCTGCGCGATCGCGCTCCTCTGGCCGAGCACGAGATCACCACCGAAATCGATCGCTACATCGCGTGGCCGGGACAGGCGCTGGCCTACAAACTTGGCGAACTGCAGATCCGTCGTCATCGCCGTGAGGCCGAGGAGAAGCTCGGCGCCAGGTTCGATCAGCGGCGCTTTCACGATGCCATCCTGGCCATCGGCTCGGTGCCGCTGCCCGTGCTGGAGGAGCGTATGGCACGGTTCATCGCGGAGGAGAACGCGAGGCCGAAAGAATAGCGGCGTCTGCGAACGTTCAGTCCAGCAGCCTGACCAGTTGTTGTGCCGCGCGTCTGCCCTCGGACGCCGCGCCCTCCATGAACCCCTGGAAGTCGACTGACGTGTGCTCACCGCAGAACAGCACTCCACCTTGACGCGCCTGTTCGTAGCCGCCGAACGTCGTGTATTGCCCCACCTTGTAGAAGGAGTACGAGGCTCCGAAGAAGGGGCTCTTGTGAGGAAGCGACTGCGTCGCCTTCCCGTTCCAAGCGAGTCCGGGATAGACGGCCGCGAGCTGCGATTGTGCGACGGCGGCGTCGGCGCGAACTCCGCCGTTGTTCGCCATGGCGAACGCCGGGCCGGTGATGGCTGCGTCGGTAGTCGACCCGCCCGAGTAGAAGACCAGGATTCCGGGTGTGCCGATTTGCGCGCGGGTCGCCTCCCACGTGACTTGATAGCCTGTGTCGGCATAGCTCGAACCGTTGGAGACGCCCGGCCACGGGCCCCTTCCAAGCCAGTCGCGCTCGGCGTACTGAAGGTGCAACTTGCCGTTGTGGCCCCGTCCCTGTTCGGCGATGGCTTGATGTTTCAGCGCGTCGAATCCCGCGCGGGAGATATCGAGTCCGTCCAGTACCGCGAAGGGCAGTGCGAGAACCACGAAATCCGCTGTCACTTCAGTGATGCCTCCGCCTCGCTCGAAGGTCACCTTGTATCGGCCGTCCGTGGTTTCGACGACCCTCGTCAGGCGGTGCCCCAGTCGTACGGCATCGCCTCCAAGGAACCGCGCGATCGCTTCGGGCAACTGCTGATTGCCGCCGCGGATGTGGAATTTCTCGTCCGACTCGCCAAAGATCGACAGAGAGCTGGCGTTGGGTTGAAAGCCGAGCAGGAAGATCAAGTTGAGGGCGGACTGCTCGGTAGAGTCTGCGCCGTACTCGATGACGTAGGCCACATCCAGGAGCGCTCCCAGCGGTGAGCGATGCCCGCCCGGGATGCGACGCTCGATGTAGTCGTAGACGCTCAGGCGATCCAGCGCTCGACCCGCCGCCGTGTTTGAGTCGAACGTTGTCGGAAACCCGGCCGCCTCCGCGTCAGCGGCAATGATGTCCGCCACAACAGCGAAATCCCGATCGGCCTGGCTTTTCGCGTAGTACTGACCGGAGAAGTGGTAGATGTCGTCGGACCGCGGCGGCTGGGCGCCGAGCAGGTTGTCCAGGCGCAGATCGAAGCGCTTGGCCAACTTCCTGACGGTCGTATGACTCGTGTCGATCAGTTCGCCGCACCACTCGGTGACCTGACTGGCGTCCCAGTAGCTGTGATTCGAAAACATTCGTCCGCCGATTCGGCCCGATGCTTCGTACACCGTGCTCCTGATCCCGACGTCCGCAAGCTCCAGTGCGCAATTGAGTCCTGCAATGCCTCCGCCCACGATTGCGACAGTCGGAGCACGGGCGGCCAGTGAGACTCGTGGGACGACTGATACCGCGGCCGCGGCTCCGGCGCTGGTGAGAAACGTCCGTCGCGACACACCGCGCCACCCGGGACGTTCGGGATGAATGGCCCGGACCTCGCGGAGATCGTCGATCGAAAGAGCGTGTGCCTTCGCGACACGAGCGTCGCGCAAGAACGAACGAAGAGCACCGAGCAACGGAGTCCTGGTCGGCATACAGACCTTGAGTGCGGGGATTGTAACGGAGCTTGCCGGCGTCGCGACGATGTGTCTGTTGATGAGCTGCTGGGTCTACGCCTCCGCACCAGACAGTTGTGAGCTTCTCACCGAGAGCAGTGATGGCGAGGATGGTTCGGGCGATTCTGCCCGCAGCACACGGGACAATTGACCGTTTTCGCACGTAACACGATGGCATGACGAGTGCTCCTGGGTCTGCCGCGTGTAGATCGAGTGCTGCATATGTCTGAAGCTCCTCTCAACCCATCACACATTGGTGCCGCCATGCGGATCGTCCGCCGGTTCGCCGAACCGATCGTTCATTGCCTTCAGGCATTCACCATCCTGGTATCGCTTGCCTTCGTCGCGCAGGCGCTCGCCGAAACCGACCCGCTGCCGTCATGGAATGCCGGCCGTGCCAAGAACGCGATTATCGACTTCGTGCAGACGTCGACGGACCCGATGAATCCGATGTTCGTGCCGCAGGAGCAGCGGATCACGACCTTCGATCAGGACGGGACCCTGTGGGTGGAACAGCCCATGTACGCGCAGGTGGTCTTCGCTCTTGACCGCGTGCCGGCGATCGTCGCGAAGCAGCCGGAGTTGAAGGACGTCGAGCCCTTCAAGACGGTGCTGTCCGGCAACCACGAGGCGATCGCCGGACTGAGCCTGCCCGACTTAGAGAAGATTCTCGCCGCGACGCAGACAGGGATGACGGTCGAAGAGTTCGACGCCGCGGCGGACGAGTGGCTCACGACCGCTACCCACCCTCGCTGGCATCGTCCGTACACCGATCTGGTCTATCAGCCGATGCTGGAGGTGCTTCAGTACCTGCGCGCGAACGGCTTCAAGACCTACATCGTCACCGGCGGCGGCCAGGATTTCGTGCGCACGTACGCCGCGGAGGCGTACGGCATTCCTCCGGAACAAGTCATCGGCTCCGCGGGCGCGACGAAGTACGGCTACGACCCGCAGAACCAACCGATTCTCGTGAAGGAGCCGAAGCTCCTCTTCAATGACAACGATGCCGGCAAACCCGAAGGCATTCACTTCATGATCGGACGCCGGTCGGCTGCCGCCTTCGGCAATTCCATTGGCGATCGGCAGATGCTGGAGTACACACGAAGCGCGAAGCGCCCGGGGCTGGCCATGCTGGTACTCCACGACGATGCGGAACGGGAATATGCCTACGGTCCCGCGGAAGGTCTGCCCGGCAGCAAAGTAGGCACGTTTCCTCAGTCCCTCTATGACGAGGCGAAGCGACAAGGCTGGGTTGTCGTCAGCATGGAGAGCGACTGGAAACGCATCTTCACATTCGATGACGGACAGTAGGGTCTTCAGCGTTTCGTGATGCGATACAGCTTCGTTGCCGTCCGGATGAAGAGACTGCCGTTGGCGACGGCCGGGCTCGCGAGCGTCATCTCGTCGAGCGCATTGCGGCCGAGCAGCTTGAAACTGGGACCGGCCTGCATCACGAAGGTGTCCCCGTCTTCGCTGATGGCGAAGATCTTTCCGTTGTACGCCCACGGCGACGCCGTGAAGGTTCCCGAGTCGGCGGCGATGCGCTGCCGGCCGTAGATCTCTTTGCCGGTCCGCGGATCGTTCGACGTCAGGAAGCCGCGGTCCATCAGCGTGTAGTACTGATCGCCGAGAACCAGCGGCGAAGGATAAGCCGGCGCGAGCGTGGGATTGGACCAGGCGATGAATTCATTGCTCGTCTCGGTCGCTTTGAGCGAGATGTCGCCGCGCGCTCCGGGCCGAATGGCATAGGTGGGCCTGGGGTTATCGGGAAAGTAGCCGGAGCTCACGAACAACAAGCCATGGCCGGCCACCGGCGTCACGGCGTGAATCGACGTCATGCCGGCGAGCTCCCACAGAAGGTTGCCGTTCGTGTCGTACGAGCGCACTTTCCTGGTGCCGGTCGTCACGATCTCGGTGCGCTGTTCGTTCTGCCACACGAAGGGCGTCGCCCAGTTCGAGCGCTCGTCCTCGCGGGCGGTTCGCCACAATGGAGCGCCCGTGCGTGCGTCGAAGGCGGCGATGAACGAGCGGTCTTCGTTGTCGTTCACGATATAGAGCCGGCCGTTGTGGAGAACGGGGGACGCCGCCGTGCCCCATCCCGTACGCATCCGTGGCGCGTCGATCGGTTTCGACCAGACCGGCGCGCCGTTCATGTCGAACGCGAACAGCCCCGCGTAGCCGAGGTACACGTACACGCGTTCGCCGTCCGTGACGGGAGTCTCGGAGGCGTATGAATTCTTCTGGTGGACGGGTTGCTGCGGCAGCGCTGCCTGAATCTGCCGCTCCCAACGAATCCGGCCGGTCCGGACGTCGATGTCATAGAGCGTCCAGCGGTGCTCGTCCGTCGGCCTGGTGATGTCGGCGCCGCTCATCGTCCCGCCAAGCGACCGCGCGAGGTAGGTGACCACGGGATTCAGCGGCTGGTTGGGAGTCTTCGTATTCACGGCCGTTACGACGAACACGTGATCGGCCCAGACGATGGGCGAGCTCCAGCTGTGGCCGGGAATGTCGATGCGCCAGGCGACGTTTTCCGTCGTCGTCCATGTGTCGGGCAGCCTCGGATCGTCCGGTGCGACGCCGGCCTGCGGCCCGCGGAACTGCTGCCAGTGCTGCGCATGGACGGTGCGCGCCGGCACGGCGGTCAGGACGAGGATGGCGGATATCGGCAGGGCGAGTGCGGCGTGCGTCATGGCTGCTCCGACGCCGGGTGCGACGCGACCGATCTTAGCCGAAGTTGCGATAGGATGGCCTTGCGTAGAGGACGCATCCGGTCCGCGGAAAGGTAGAAGCCCACCTGTCAGCATCTCTGGACGAGGTCGGACAACTCAAACAGGCGATCGACACCAACGACATCGATCGCGTCAAGACCCTGATGACGCGCAATCCGTCGCTGCACAGTGCTCCACTGGGCTACGGCAAAGACGGACCGCTGACGTGGGTTGCCGAATGCCGTGTTCCACGGGAATCACCGAGTCCGGCGAGACTGGCCATGGCGGAATGGATGATTGCCCACGGATCGGACGTGCATCAGGGTGGCGACGGACCGCTGATGCGAGCCGCGCTCGGCGATCGCATCCCGATGATGGAGTTGCTCGTGTCCCACGGTGCGGATGTGAACGCCCTGTGGCACGGACACTTCCCGATCATTTTTTCCCCTTGCGAGTCACTGGATCCAGCCGCTTTGAAGTGGCTTCTCGATCACGGCGCCAATCCGAACTGTCGCGGCCATGGATATGAGATCAGCGGCCATTCGTACCCAGGCACGGCTCTCGACTACGTCATCGCGTCGTACGAGCGTGACCCCCAACGACTGAGCAGCTGTATCGACATCCTGCTCGAGGCCGGTGGCGAGACGAAGTACGACGCGCCTGCCGTCCTCGACCTCCTCCGCGGCCGTCTCGATAGTCTCACCGAGCAGATTGACGCTGATCCCACACTCGTGGACAGGCACTTCTCCGAACTGGATTGCGGCAAGACCGGTGGTCGAAGCCTGACCGTTCAGGGAGGAACGCTCTTGCACGTGGCCGCGGAATACGGACAGCTCGCAGCCGCCTCTCTACTGCTCGACCGCGGAGCGGACGTCAATGCGCGCGCGACAGTCGACGACGCCGGCGTCGGCGCGCAGACAGCGATCTTCCATGCGGTCACCCTGTTCGGCGACGAGGGATTGCCGGTCACGCAGATGCTGGTTGAGCGCGGTGCAGACCTCGCGGTTCGCGTGAAGCTTCCCGGCGACTACGAGCGCCCGGGTGAGATCGTCGAGTGCACGCCCTTGGGATATGCCCTGCTGTTTGGCGGTCCGCGTCAGAGGAGGACAGTGACGCTGCTGCGAGAGCGGGGGGCCGTCGAGTAGTCGCTATCGCTCAAGCAATGGCTGAGGTTCATGGAACGCTCGGCACAGAGGTTGCTCGCCCGGCCACCGGAGGATAGCGATGTTTCCGATTGGCGACGACCGTGAAGCCGGCGGTGGAGCAGCGTTTGTTGTCATCGCGCTGATAGTCCTCAACGTGCTGGCGTTTCTGCTCGAACTGGCACAGCCGTCAGAGGGCGCGTTGCAGTCGTTCATCCAGGCCTGGGGTGTGGTCCCGCATGAATACGCCGTCCGTCAGGACCTGCCTCCGCACATACCGTTGCCCTTCTGGTCCACGCTGTTCACCTCGATGTTCCTGCACGCCGGGTGGATGCATCTGGGTGGCAACATGCTTTACTTGTGGATCTTCGGGGATAACCTCGAGCGAGTGATGGGCCCCGTGCGTTTCGTGCTGTTCTATCTGCTGTGCGGGATCGCGGCCGGGCTGGCGCAGATTTTCGCCAGCGGCGCCTCGAACATTCCCAGCCTGGGTGCCTCCGGTGCGATCAGCGGCGTACTAGGGGGTTACCTGGTGCTCTTCCCACGCAATCGGGTGCGCGTGCTGACCCGTGGCGGCATCATGTCGGTGCCGGCAATCCTCGTCCTCGGGCTGTGGATCGTGATCCAGATGATCAGCGGCTTTGGAACGATCGCCCACAGCGCGGAGTCTGGCGGCGTCGCCTACATGGCACACATCGGAGGGTTCGTGGCGGGTCTGCTGCTCGTCAAGCCGATGACCGTGGGGCGGCGCGCGGCGACGTTCGCCTGATCTGGTTCCCGAGCGATCGGCGCGCCGCGTGATGACCGAGCGCCTCGGTTGTCATTCACTTGCGTGCAACAGCCGCTGCATCCGCGGATCGTTTCGCAGCGCGGCGAATTCCGGCTCGATGCGAGCCCGCTCGAGCGTGAACGCCCGCCGCGTGGTGGCGGCGCGCTCCAGGAACGCGATCGCGGTGTCGGCATCACCCCTGAGCGCATACGCCGCGGCGGCGTAGTACCTCGTGAAGGGCTCGTCGGCACCCAGGCGCGCGCGCCGCTCGAAGGCTTCGATCGCCATGTCGAGCAGCGCCTGACCCTTGCGCGTTTCTCCAAGCGCAAGATGCGCGGCGCCGAGCCGGACGTTGAGCTCGACGATCACGCGGTTCCGTAAGGCGTGGTCGATGCCATTCAGGAACGTCAGTTCCCGCATGTAGGCGGCGACGGCCTCGGCGGTCCGACCCTGCAGCGCATGGAGGTGTCCGAGCCGCATCGACGCCCCGACGATCAGCACGCCCTCCTGCCCCGACGAGGCCGCCTGCTGCAGATCGATCGCGCGGTTCGCGGCGGCTTCGCCGCGAACAAAATCCCTGAGCAGCGCCGCGCAGTGCGCGAGCTGCAGCGCGTACCAGCCGGCCTTTGGATTCGCTGCCAGCGCGCGCTCGTACCAGGAAGCCGCTTCGTCGAACTGCGCGCGGCCGATGAACAGCGCCCGCCCCATCGCCCCCAGCGCTCCGGCGTCGGCGGGGTCAATCGCGAGCGCGCGACGGAGCGCGTCGAAGCCGTCGCCGTCCTGCCCCGTGGCAATCAGTACCGACCCCAGCTCACGCCACGCGCGCACGGAATCGGGCTGCAGTTCGAGCGCACGCCGCAGGCTCGTCACGGCGTGCCCGCGCAGCTCGCCCCGCGCGAGGTAGTCGGCCTTCGTTGCATACGCGACGCCGAGCTCCAGGTGCGCGCGCGCGTAACCGGGATCGAGCTCGACCGCGCGCTCGAACAACATGACCGCGCGGTCGAGCGATTCGTAGCTTTCCGCCCGCAGGTTGAGCACGCCTTTGGAGAACGCCTCGTAAGCGCCCACCACTCCAGTCTCCAGCGTCGCGGCGCCGCTGGGACGTGTGACGGCCCGCAGGAGCTCGGCAAGCTCGCGGACCAGCCGATCCTGCAGGGCGAAGATCTCCTGCATCCGGCCGTCGACCTTGATCGTCCGCTCGGCATGCGCGGTTGTCGTGTCCAGAAGCTGCGCCGTGACGCGCACGGCGTCGCCGGCGCGCTGGAAGCTGCCGGTCAGCACCCATCGCGCGCCGAGCTCGCGGCCGACCCGGATCCAGAGCGCGTCACGTGAATCGCTCCCCTGACGCTCGAGGGTACGGGCCAGCTCGGACACCCGCCCGCGCGGCACCACCGTCACGCCCTCGAACCCTTCCAAATCGGCGGTCACGGTTTCCGAAATCCCGGTGCCGAGCCAGTCGTCCTCGGCGTTCGCACTGATGTTGCGAAAGTCGGTGACCGCGAGCGTCGGAGACGCCGTCCCGGCGCGCGAACCTTGAAGCGTGTCGCCGCGCTGGGCGGCGGCGAGCGCCAGGCCAACCGCCTGCAGATCGTCGAAGCGGTTCACCGGGTTCTTCTCGAGCATGCGTCTCACGACGCGCTCGACAGCCGGCAGGCGCGGATCGTCGAGACGCACGTGCAGCGGCGGCGGCTCCTTCTGCAACAGCGCTTCGAGCACTTGCGGCGCGTTGGCGCCTTCGAACAGACGATGGCCGGCGAGGAGCTCGTACAGCACCACGCCAAGGGAGAACATGTCGCTGCGTCCATCGAGCGGCCGGCCGGTCGACTGCTCGGGCGACATGTACGACAGCGTGCCGGCGGCGACGTCCTGGAGCGGATCGACCGTCTGCGTCACGGCCGTATCGACCAGCGGCGCGGACCAGTGCGCCACTCCGAAGTCGAGCACTTTCGCCAGGCCATGTTCGGTGACCATGATGTTCGACGGCTTGATGTCGCGGTGCACGAGTCCGTACGCATGCGCCGCCGCCAGCGCGTCGGCCACCTGTCGGCCGACGTCGAGGATGGTGTCCAGCGCCAGGGGACCCTGGGAGGCGAGATCGGCCAGAGTCCGTCCGGCCACGTATTCCATCGCGATGAAGCTGAGCGTCGCGCCGTCGTGCTCGACTTCGTCGACCTCGTAAACGACCGCGATATTCGGATGGGTAAACGCGGAGCCGGCCCGCGCTTCCGCCAGCAGCCGGCGCGATGTCTCCTCGGGGTCGCGCGCCGCCCGAACGACTTTCAGCGCGACGGTGCGACGGAGACGCTGGTCCTCGGCGCGATACACATCGCCCATCGCGCCGGAACCAAGGCGAGCGACCAGGCGATAGCGCGACAGTGTCTCGCCGACCACCGCAACATTATGGAGTGCCCCGGGTGAACCGCGTAAGATGCTGCAAGGGGATGAGAGCGCGTCTGATTGCCGCGAGCTTCGGAAGCGTGCTGCTGGCGGCGTCGCCATCAGATTTGTCAAGCGCTGTGCAAGCCGGCCGGCAGCCGTCGGCTCGCGAAAGCCGCATTCCGATTGGAAACGCGTCGCTCTTTGCTCGCGACATCGGGCGGGGGCAGCCGATGATCGTCCTTCATGGTGGACCGGATTTCGATCAGGCCTATCTCCTGCCCGACCTCGATCGGCTGGCGGACCGGTTCCGGCTCATCTACTACGACCAGCGGGGACGCGGGAGATCGGCAGAGGGTGTGCAGCCTGACGATGTCACGCTGACGTCCGACGTGGACGACATCGATCGGGTTCGGCAGCACTTTCAACTGGAATCATCCGCGCTGCTCGGGCACTCCTGGGGTGCGGTGCTCGCGTTGGAGTACGCGCTTCGATACCCCACACGAGTCTCCCAGCTGATCATCATGAATCCCGCGCCGGCCTCTGCGAGCGACGTTGCCGTGCTGCGGAAGGCGTACCTGCAGAAACTCGGCGCCGACATGGAGCGGCAGAGAACCATCCTGGCCAGCCCAGCGTATCAACAGGGCAACCCCGAGGCCGTCGCGGCTCGCTATCGGATCCACTTCAAGCCCGCCCTGGCCCGGCCACAGGACTACGAGAAACTGATGGCGACGATGAAAGCGGGATTCATCCGCCAGGGCAAAGACGGCATCGTCAAGGCGCGAGCGGTTGAAGATCGGCTGATGCGCGACACCTGGGAAGTTGACGGCTACGATCTGCTGCCCAAGCTCCGGAATCTGAAGGTGCCGGCGCTGGTCATCTGGGCCGATCACGACTTCATTCCCGCCGAAATCGCCGAGCATATCGCGCGGGCGATTCCAAACGCCCGCCTAGTCACGATGCGGAACTGCGGACACTTTGCCTACCTCGAATGCGGCAGCGATGTCCGTTGTGCGTTCGACGAGTTCTTTAGAGCACACCC
>Ga0268265_10003995_pt1 | contig 10384 bp, 19 predicted proteins | sample KBSSwiS52_FD_190355 | JGI IMG/M metagenome (GOLD analysis project Ga0268265, IMG submission 190355) | Switchgrass rhizosphere microbial communities from Kellogg Biological Station, Michigan, USA - KBS Switchgrass S5-2 (SPAdes) (version 2) | ecosystem: Host-associated > Plants > Roots >...
ATGCCCTCGTATTTGAAATTAGGACTAAATCAAATGGATAGGCTCCTAAATCAATGGAGGCGAATTTATACTGATGACGGAAGGCATGATGTAGATTTTTCTGAGCGTGAACGAGCACTTCAGGAAGCTCAAGAACGGTTAAACCAACATACTAATGAACTAGTACGCGCTGCTGAAAATCTTAATCGTGCTGCATTAGCAGCAGGTTTTTCTAAAGGTGTTTTAAAACATTAATTGGGGCTGGGGGTAAATGTATCATTTAACGGAAATTGCTCAATTTATTACTGCCATTGTGCTAGCTTTAAATTTTTATCAAAGTTGGCGCAATGGTAAGAAGGCTACTAAAATTGCCGATAATATGCAAGCATTGGAAAGAAATACTAATTCAAAAATGGATGCTCTGGTAGCTTTAACTGCTAAATCTTCATTAGCTGAAGGAACTGCGGCGGGGCTAGCGCAAGGCAGATCAGAAGATAGAACAAGAGTTAATAGCAATCCTAAAGTCTAAGTTCTGCTAATGTCATGGATCAGCAGGACAGACTTAAAAAGCTTGCTGAAGCTCTAGCTGCCTACATTCAGAACGGTGATGACGGGCTAGTCAAGGTATCCAAGGCGGCTGTTGATGAAGTGATCATGCTCCTTACGATCGCAGCCAGTTATACCAAGCCAGAACCCCCGCCAGATTAGCAGCGCGCTTGCTGGGTGCGTTTAAATCATGAGGCAGGAAGGAGCGGCCTAGTTCCGATCGCAGCCAGCCCTGAGCCCTCTCATTCAAAGGAGGGAACTCTACAAATAGCCATCGCAGGAACCAGCGCACGGCATTTTTGTAAAGCAGGCATGCACTAAAATATGGTCAATATTGCTCACATTTTAGAAAAAGTTACGATCTCCTTGCCAGTCCGGGCTTAGGTGCGAGGCGGGACGATCGAATTATTCAGATAATCGGCTACGCTATCCATGTGGTCGAGTGCGGTGACCAGCTTCAGCCATCGGCAATACGCCATGTGATAGGCCGGGTCCGCCGACTTAGTATTGCAGTCACAGGAACCGATGGCGGCAGCAATTAGGCTTTGCTTGGCGATTGATAGCGCTTCGCAAGCCTCTCCGCGCTTTTCGGCACGCCCCATTCGCTCATTAAAATCAGCTTGCGCTTGTTCTTCTGCAGTCGGCATTGGTTCCTCCTCGGGGTCATAGTGGCCGCTATCGATCAGATAATCTCCAAACGTAATACCCATGGCATTCCTCCAATGTTTCGGACAGCCGGCCAGACCGGCGTATTAAAAGAAACTTATCTGCTTTGGCCTAGGACTATACCCAATATCCTCAAGTATGCCTTTAGTGTTGCGAATATACCAATCATAATCAATATCATTAGGAAATTCTTTAGGTAAATCCATTACAGGCTTAGCCCCATCACTATCAGCAACCTTATTATTAGCTGCTACAGTTTGAATACAGCCTAATTCTCCTTTGGCATAGTACCATCTAAGAACGCGTCCTAAATATTCCCCGTTTTTGTGGGCACCGGGAGCTTTAGCCTGTCTCACGTTTACAAAGCGCGTAAAGTTTTTACATTCTCTGATTGTCTGCTCAATCGGAATACCTTTAGCTAATAATGCTTCTACAGCATCAGAGCAGATTTGTACAGTAGGATTAACGTCTAGCTGCGTTCCTGATTGTGATCCTACCTCAGCATATGGGTTACCTTTCTTCTTTACTTTGCCATCCAACTTGACAGCAAAATAAGCGTTAACATCCCTAGCATAATAACTCTTATAGCGTGTCTCCTCAGTGGTAAATCCGCTAATACCTTCCCAATACTTATAGACTTGTTCATAAGTGTTTTCCTTATCTGATGGCACTAACATAACTATACCATCTGTATTAGCTGATACTACTTTAATTCCCTCTTGCTCTAACAATTCAACAAACATTAATAGAGCTAGCTGGCCTGATACTGTCATTTGAATTGTGTTATCAGGTGAATAGAAAGTAGACCATACATCACTTAGCTTACCTGACGTTCCATTAATAACAATTTTTAAACCTTTGTCTCTGGAGAATATCTTTTTAGCTTTAGCATCTAAACGAATGTCAATTATTTGATTGAATGCTGTTAAGAAATTAGGACCACAAGAAGCAGGATAAAGTTGCAAAGTAGTAATAAGCCTAGGATAATAGCTAGCAACGTCCCTATCAACAAGAGATATTTTCTCAGTGGCTTTATACGCCACAGTTTCTTCACTGCTATGTAAACCTCCAATGCCCAATCTGTATACACCGTTATTGATTTTAACATGAGCTTTTACCTCGTCAGGGATATTCATTTTTCCAGATGGCATAACAGTAAACTTAGCAGTCCTTACTCGCTCTAGTAATTTCTTAAGTTCTGGCGTCTTATAATCAATGTAGTGTGGTACTTCATATCTAAACACAGTACCCGGTTCTACATCCTGTCTAGATGGTCGCTTACCGTTAAGTTTGGCCACTTCCTTTACTAAAATAACTTCAGCAATTTGAGCATCAGATTTGCTCATTAAATTTTCATGATATTCATTGCCTAGGCTTTCGCGTAGGTCTAGCCGTTCCTTCATAAAGTTAAACAATTCTTCTGTAATACAAAGCTGATTACAGTTAAACTGTTTAAGCTCACTTATTTCAAACTCATTTAAATCTTTATCAATATTAAATGGTTGATCTTGAATACTTTCTGTATGTATTCTTGCTCCATATAGCTTAAGACTTCCCTTGAGTGGGGCTACTTCAATTAAATCAATATGGTTAGTATTGAAGGTCTGAAATCCATATTCCTTCTTTACTTCCCAATCTCTTTTATTATTGATAATTAAATCATTAGTAATGTCTTTTAATAGCGGTGCATACTGCTCTTTATAAGATGCCCACAATACTATTAAATCATAATTAATGGAGTTAAACCCAACAGTACGATAGTTAAACATAATCCATGAGAGGAATTTAGGATTAAAGGTGGCAGTATTGCTAACTTCAAATTGAAGAAATTTATTAGTGTTATGAAGTTTAAATGTGATCAGGAAATAATTCGGATAACTTTCCACATTGAGGAAAAGCGTTCCTCCTACGTTAGCCAAAATTTCGGCATCAGTAAGAAATTCCCGCTCAGTGAATGAACGGGGTTGGTAGGGTTTTAGTTGAGCCTTGCGGTCTAGCGTAATTAGACCGGCTTCATTTAGTGTGGGCATTTGATAAAGTTATCTGTTTCTTTTTACTACGTTTAGCGGCAGCAAAAGGTTGTTTTTTACCTGCCATGCTGCGCCTTTGATTTCCAATTTTAGAACCTTTATTAGCACGATAATTGCCACGCTCTGACATTTGTTCATTTATTTCATCTAAATCTTTTAGATCATTCATTGCCTTTGCCTCCCTGATATAACCCCTCTCATTGCATCACCCATAAAATATAAACAATAACTACTGTCATGAACACCATTTGCCATATAATCAATAGTTTTAACATATGGTTTCATGATCATTAATTGTTTAATCGGATAAACAAAACCAGCAGGAATGCCGTTACATTCAAATGATGCTCCAACACCTTCGTCAGCATGACTGCAAAGCGTATTTAATCTTGAATAAACATTACCATCTTCTGAGAACGGCGCAACACTATCCAAGGCTTTAAAGAAGCTAGGGTCAATAGACCACAGGTTAACGTCACGATTTAAAATGCGGCTAACATCCGGCCATTCATCAGCATAGAGTTGTGTTCTTAGCCAGCAGCCATCTTCAAAATAGAATGTAGCACTAGAATTGCTGTAGCCAAACCCTGTCAAATTCTTTTTCTGTTTTGTTAGTGCTTTCACAAATTCCTTAGGTAATGGAACATTAGGAGGAAGGTCTAACCCATGCCAGTATTCTAGTAGCATGACACGATTTGTAGATATCACAGAAGCCCCATTCATGAGCACTGAAGCTGTTAAGACATGCTGAGCATTCTCGCTAGCCAGCACGCCAACTGCATCTACAGCCTCTTTAAACTTGTTTGTGATGCCTACAATCTGAGGATCAGGAAAAGCTTCAGGCATTAAAATGGGATCGAGGGCCGGAACCGTTGCTTTGAATTTTCCTGATTTAATGGATAATCTGTTGTTGTCAAGTTGGGTGAGGGAGTAACCTTCATCGCATTTTGACAGAGCTTCCAATAATAGCAAAGTATGTGGGAAGGCATAGATATCCTCAGGGATAGGGCTACCAGCAGCAACAATGCCGTTAAAGGCAATAGCCCACTTATTACGCAGCCCCACATGCGTTTCATAGGGTGCTCCTAACTTATCACTAACGCAACTTACAAATTCTAATGCTTGGAGTAATCCAGATTTAACTTCTACTTTAGCTATGATAGGTTTACGTGCCATTTTTTAATCTTTTAATTTCATCCGCTATATACCAAGCTGCTTTCTTTAAATCTTCAAGCTCGTTTTCTTTATCTCCAGCGCGCCATAAATATTTAATAGCATTTCCTCTGTTAAAGTTCATATGCCTGACTACAGTTATGCATTCAATCCCTGAAGGATGACTGTTGTAATGCTTTGGATGATTTACTGTATCTTTTTTCATTCAAAACTCCTCTAATCCTCTTGCTTATATTACTCTTGTCCAATTTGTATCTTACTGCCAATTCGCCATAAGTAGCGCCGCGCAACCTGTCTAGAATTAGAAAATAATTTATCATGCGTTGGTATTCTCTAACGCCTTTATCTCTTTTTTGGTAACGATACTTACAGCATTCTTTGCATCTTTGTGTATGACCACTTTTCCTAAGCCTATGCTTATGAAACTCATTTAGTGGCTTTTTTAATTTGCAACTAATGCAAACTTTAAAAGGGAATGTCTCCGATATCATCATATGCATCACAGCCAAATACGATAACTCTAGCAGGAGGACGTTGGTTAGCTAATAAGCATTTTTCATCAGGCTCACTAAAATTCTTACAGTTTATACAAGATTGAAATGGAAAATATTTATCTGAATTTTTTTCTAGAGTTTCAAAAGCAGCTTGAACAATTTTATAATGAAATTCTAATGAGGCTTCTTTTCGTATGATTGGTTTCATCTACGCTCCTTTATCTTCTCTACCTTCTGGCCCTAATCCATGTATAGGACAACTATCTAAGGCATTGTTACATGAGCACCCCAAAGCTTCTATCAAAGCTTCTTCATTGCTCATTTGTCTTATATTTTCACATTCATCTTTAGGAAGCATTTCAAATGTAATACCAGACTTACCACAAGCAGCACAAGTACCAACGAAAGGAGTGCCTTTAGGTGACGTTCTATTTACTAATGAATGTTTCATTTTAAAATTCTGCTCCCAATATTTCAGGATGTTTCTTGTTCACATGCACTCGAATAAAGCGAGGGCATTTTAAATTTGAAGTATATTTAAGTGCCTCATCAATGCTTGCTGGAGGTTCATCCTTGTGCCGTCTCCTCCACCAATCTCTAGCCATTTTACCAGCCATTCCATTATGTTCAAGACAAATCCATTCATTGAACTTAGCTGGTGTGTAATAAGTCACCTTTAATGTTGGTGGCTTGCCTAGCTTACCATCCCATTTTTCATAGTGAACATTCATCACGCTTAATGTTTCAATTTTTGGCAAGTCCTCTGTAGCTGCTGCTTTAATTAATTCGTCAGTACCAGCCTTGGAAACAATTTTAACTGCAAAGCTAAACTCCTCCCCACAACTGATACAAAATCTGACGCGAGGATGATTGTAGCAGCCGCAAGCCTCACAGATTTTAACAGGTAGTTCGCCAGCACTTGCCCCTTTTTTATTAGGAATACGAGGGTCATTAATTGGACCTAAGCGGGGAGTATTGCGTGCGAAGTCCAACACTAAACAATTGTCTTTAGCTGGCCTAGTGCCACGTCCTAGCATTTGAACCCAGAGTGGTACTGAGAGTGTGGGCCTTAACATTCCAATCAAGTCGATTTCCGGGTGATTAAAGCCTGTTGTAAGTTTACCATAATTAACAATAGCTCTGAGTTGACCGCTCTTAAACGCTCGTATTGCTGCATCATTGTACTCGCTTGGTCGCTTGGAATGGACAGGGGCACAATCAACGCCAAACGCTCCAAGTTGTTCTGCAATATGCTCAGCATGCTCAATTCCTGACGCAAACAAGAGCCAACTTTTTCTATTTTGACCAGCATGGCAAAGCTCCTGAAGCGCCTTAAATGTTATCTCTGCTTTGTCTACCGCTCCCTGTAATTGAGTGGAAACAAATTCGCCTTTCACAATGCTAACGTCAGAAACATCTAGCTCAGTCTTGGTTCGAAGCGGGATTAGAGGAGCCATAAAGCCAGCGGCTAGAAGCTCGTTGAAACCTTCCAGATTTGTTTTATCATACACTACATCAGTGAATAAGCCATTTTCCGTTATCATTCCCATGCCCATACGGTACAGGGTAGCTGACATGCCGATGATTTTTAAATTTGGATTAATCAGCTTTAAAAACGCAAAGAAAGTTTGATATTGACTGCTCTCCTCAGCAGAGACTAAATGAGCTTCATCTACAAACGCGATATCGCGGTGCCCGAACCAATCAGGATGCTTAATCATGCTCTGAATAGAGCCAAAAATAATAGGATGTGCAGTATCTTTTTGTTTTAAGCCTGCTGAGTAGATGCCTAGTGGGGCTTCTGCCCACAACCCTAAAAGCTCCTCAGCGTTTTGTTGAACCAACTCCTTAACGTGAGTTACCATTAGGAAACGTTGATTAGCCCACTGACGCATTACACCTTGAATGAATGCAGCAGGAAGCACGCTCTTACCTGTACCAGTTGGAAGCCCGATTAGTGGGTTGCCTGTCTGATGGGTAAGGAAGAAATTGTATAGAGCGTCTAACGCTTCCTGCTGGTAGTAGCGAAGTTGGATCACTTCCAAACACCATGCTCGTTTAAAACCTCTTTCTTGTTAGGTGTCCAAGTATCTTGCCTCATGTCCTTATGCTCATCTACCCATTTTAAAAGGTATTCTTTCATTGAATTGTGCCAAGCCAATTGGCTTTCTGTACTAAGGTTCATTCCAACATATTGCCCCGAGACAGCATCTTTCATATATTCTTTAATTTCTCCAGTCCAATTTACCATAGGTAAATATAGCCATGCTGGAGTTAAACAAATAGCCAGTTTATCAGCTACACATAGTTTTGAGAATGGTTGCCCGTACTGTTTAGCTAAGAAACGAGAATGATATAAACTAAAATCATGCCATTTTTTACCAAAAATTCTCATGATGTTAGCCCCCGTATGTGGATGCAATTCACCTTCAGGACCATCCATATTAGGCTTTCCAAAGTAGCCAATGTCATGAACAAAAAAGGCTACCCACAATCGAGGATCAAAAGGAAATCCGTATAGTTTCCACCAAGCCCATGCTACAAACCAAGGATGAATAGCGAATTGGTGGGCACCAAATAAAACGCTTTTGGTTCCTACATTCATGCTACTTTCCTTTCATACAATTCAAATAAATCAAATTTGCAAGTTGTGAGCCTAAAGTTATTTAGACCAACTAGTGTAGCACCAAAACAGCCTCGCTCCTCAATCGCCTTTGGATGCATACAGAAAGCATCCATATCCATATCAGCAGACCAATATTTGCAATCTCTACAGTTTAAATCGGTAGCCATAGGTCGCAACCCTTTCTGATGAAGTCAGATGGAATATTTGAATTGTGGGCAGAACAGAACCATTGCGCATCTTCTACAGGACTAGCATTCCTACAACTCCTGCAATTCTTCTCTGGTGTGGCTCCCTTGTGGCAGATATCTGATAGGTGACAGTACTTGCAGTCATACAATGCAGGGTTCTCAGATATACGAGGAGGAGGCTCTTTAGAAAAAATAATCTCGTTGGCTTTCTTCTCTAACTGAGCACCGTAATTCCAATCAAGCTCAATTACTTTAAAAGTAATATCGCTATCGTTTTTATTCTCAATCATGTAAATGCAATAGCGAATGCCAGTCTTATAACCGTATTGGCACTCCTGAGCCCAATGCATAGGCTTGGATTTGGATAGAGCTTCCTTGCTTACTTTTTCGTATCCTGATCCTGTGTTGTTGGTTTTAAAGCTGAGCGATAATATGATATCTTCGCTGAGTTGATATCGCTCTGGAGCTTTACACATCCCATCCAGCGAACCGCCATAATGCCCCATTGCTCCGATAATACGAAACTGCTTACCGTCACTATCAAATTCTTTAACATCAAAACCAATTCCTCTTAGATACGCAACAAATCTTGGTTCTGCTGAATGCCCTACATTAAATAGGCGCATCATTCGACCGTCAAAGCGTTCCTCTTTAACCCAACGAAATGAATACCAAAGCTTACGCCAGCAAGCTTCCCCTAGTCCTGAAGCTCCTAGATGATTTCTATGGCCTTGTTCATAGTAGGTTTCACAAAAGGTATTTACATCATCGCTGATTAATTCTTCTAGCTTTTCGCGGTCAGATTGTTTGGATAAGTCAAGCATTATTTAAACCATCAGGCTGATCAGCGTCTAACCACTCTTCAAAACTAAATTCTGATACAAATACACCTATTTGAGAATGACAATTCTTAATATATTCTTCATATTTATGTTTTAAATGCTGCTCTTTCATTTCAGCATTCCATTCTTTTCTATAATCATCATTGTATGACATAAAGCCTCCTATATAAAAATGGGCTGTTAGAAGGGGCAGACAATATCTAACAGCCCAAAGTTTAGTCCTATGCTATCTTTTTGTATTGGTGCTAGCTATAGGACTGGTTTACTTACTGCCTGCTGCCCCATGGAGGAGCCGTCTGCGGTCCCGCTCCACTGGGTTGCCATGCCTGTCCGCCCGGCCCCTGCTGGGGAGCCTGTTGCTGAGGCTGGGGCTGCTGCTGAGCGGCTGGTTGCTGTTGGGTAGCTTGACCCCAATTCCCTCCCGGCTGCTGCTGGAGCGGCTGAGCGGTCTGCTGGGGCTGTGCCTGAGCCGGACCCCCAAACCCTCCTGCCTGTGCAGTTTGAGCCTGAGCAGGCTTGCTAGGATCATTCCCGTTAATGTCATACACTCGCTTAAGCTCAGTGTATCCCTTACGGTCAGGGAATGCAGCGTCAGGCTCCTCCCCCTTCTGATAGCCAACATCCATCAAACCTTTGGCACCACGCAATGCAGCACATTCATTGCTGCCATCAATCTGATAGATACCAACAGCGCGGCAAAGGGCTGAAAGCTGACCATAGGCGATTTCAACTGCCTTAGCATTCTGGTTATTAATATTGTAGTTTTGAGAAATCATACCCTGAGGAGAAGTGAATTCTACCCTGAGATAACCGCCTGTCTTATCCTTAGTTTCAAGGATGGCAGTTCCAGTAATGGTAAATGGAACCTTCTGAGCAGGAGGATGGATGCCAAACCCCTGATTAGGTTCATACTGATTAGCGTTAAATTGCCAATTAACTTGCATTAGATTTTAATCCTTATAGATAGTGGAACGTACAGCGCAATCCTTAGCTTCTAATAGCTTTCGTAAAGCAACAGTACGTTCCGGGTTTTGTGGAAAGTTAGTAACGATATGTTCAGCAAGATCATGAAAGATTTTGCTGGCATGCTGCAAATGCTCTGGCAAATGAGCATAACTAAAAAATTGAAGCATTCTGTCCTTATATTTATCAGGGCTATCAGATTTTAGATATTCTACAGCCTTATCTAGCTTTTCTTGTCCTTTATCTTCCATTAGTTTAATACCTTCTCTAGTTTAGCCAACCGGCTTTCAACTTCCTTGAGCCTAGCTACAATCTGGCTAAAGCTCATTTTATATGGACCTACCGGAACTCCCGGTTTACGGCCACGCTTCTTGGGTTTCTTTACCATGATGTTGTTGCCTTTGTTTCTTCTGGTGACATTTGAGCCTTAGGCTGTTCTTCAGGCTTATCATCCTTAGGCTTAGCCTTGAGACGTTTATTTAGATAGTTCATACGGTCAATAGTTTCATCAATATCATAAATAGAAGGAGAAGGTTCTAAGTTAAGCTGTCCTACTAATGACATAGCATGAGATTGCATTACAGCTTTAATTTCACTTTCAGTCAATGAGCAAGTTTTAGTTTCCATTTTACTAACCCTCAATAAATTTAGTTAGAATTTTAGCATACGCTACTACTTCTTCAGCAGTCAAAGGCACTCGCCTTCCTTCCTCATCATATTTATACACTTGCTCAATAACAACTTCAACTAAGCTAGTCTTATCAACTATATCCATTTTTTAATATCCTATTGGTGGAGCATTCATAGCCTTGTTAACAAGTTCTCCAAAATGAGGCGGCTCATACTCATTAAGGTTTCCAGTTCTGTTGCGAGCTAA
>Ga0268265_10003997_pt1 | contig 10380 bp, 9 predicted proteins | sample KBSSwiS52_FD_190355 | JGI IMG/M metagenome (GOLD analysis project Ga0268265, IMG submission 190355) | Switchgrass rhizosphere microbial communities from Kellogg Biological Station, Michigan, USA - KBS Switchgrass S5-2 (SPAdes) (version 2) | ecosystem: Host-associated > Plants > Roots >...
CCTTCATGTCGGCACCAGGCGGGATCCTGATGGCCAAGATGATCATGCCCGACGATCCCAAGGACACCGACGCCGTCGAGGACCATAAGGTCGAAGTCGCCGAGACCTTCGAGGAAGGCGAGCAACCGGCCAACATCATCATGGCCGCCGCCGCCGGAGCGCAGACCGGGGTCAAGCTCGCGGTCGCGGTGGGGGCGATGGTGCTGGCGTTCGTCGCGCTCGTCGCGCTCGCCAACGGCCTGCTCGGCGGCGCCGGCAACCTCGTCGGCATCCCGGACCTAAGCTTCCAGCGGCTGGTCGGTTATGTGTTCGCGCCGTTCATGTTCCTGATCGGCATTCCGTGGAATGAAGCGGGCACCGCCGGCGGCCTATTCGGGACCAAGCTGGTGCTCAACGAATTCGTCGCCTTCATCGACCTCGGCAAGATGGACGCGGCAACCTTGAGCGACCGCAGCCGGGCGATCGTCACCTTTGCCTTGTGCGGCTTCGCCAATTTCAGCTCGATCGCTATCCAGATGGCGGTGACCGGCGGGCTCGCGCCCAACCAGCGCCCGGTGATCGCCAAGCTCGGCCTCCGCGCCTTGCTCGCCGGTAGCCTCGCCAATCTGATGTCCGCCGCGCTGGCGGGTCTGATGATTCCCTAGTAAAACCCGGGCCATGGCTAGCATCACCGACGACCATATCGCGTCCGTTTCATTAAAGGACGCCGAGCGCGAACCGCAGGCGTTTGCCGACCAGCTCGGCCACAGCTTCGAGGATTATGGGTTCGCGATTATCGCCGACCACGGCATCTCCGACGAACTGATCCACCGCGCCGAAGACCAGTCGCGCGCGTTCTTTGCCCTGCCCGAGGAGGTGAAGCGCAAGTATCTGATCGAGGGTGGCGGCGGGCAGCGCGGTTACACAGCGTTCGGGATCGAGACCGCCAAGGGCGCGGCGGCGCACGACCTCAAGGAATTCTGGCACGTCGGGCGCGACTTGCCACCCGGCCACCCGTTCCGCGACCACATGCCCGATAACGTCTGGCCCAAGGAAGTCGCAGACTTTCGCGCGACGTTCGAGGAGCTGTACGCGGCCTTCGAAAGCGCCGGCCTGAAGATCCTCAAGGCGATCGCGCGCTTCCTCAAGATCGATGAGGATTATTTCATCGACACCGTGCGCGACGGCAATTCGGTGATGCGCCTGCTCCACTACCCGCCGATCCAGGGTGAGCCCGGCAGCAACGTCCGTGCCGGGGCGCACGAAGACATCAACACCATCACTTTGCTGCTCGGCGCCGAGGAAGCGGGCCTCGAATTATTGACCCGCGACGGCCGTTGGATCCCGGTCGCGCCCAAGCCCGGCGAGCTGGTGGTCAACATCGGCGACATGCTGCAGCGGCTGACCAATGGCTTGCTTCGATCGACCACCCACCGCGTGGTCAACCCGCCGCCCGAGCGGCGCGGCAAGTCGCGCTACTCGATGCCGTTCTTCCTGCACTTCCGCTCGGACTTTTTGATCGAGGCGCTGCCGGGCACCGTGCCGACGGGCGAGCAGCCCAAATGGCCGCCGATGACCGCCAACGATTACCTCCAGGAGCGGCTGCGCGAGATCAAGCTGGTCTAGGCATCCCGGTTCGGTTTCCAAGCACTCGCGACGCGTTCGGCGAGGATCGCCGGTGGATCGCGGTCATGGCGATTGCGACGGCCATCGAGTTCGTCTGGTGGGGGTTCGCGTGGGCAAGGGGAATCGCTCCGGCGCCGTTCGTCGGCACCTATCTGCTGCTGGGGTTCGGCGGGCTCGCCGTGGCCTTCGCGCTGCGGCTGCTATTCAGCCGCAACCGCCCGCGCCCAACGCGGATGGCGATCGTCACGGCGACGGCCCTGACCGGCCTCGGCGCGAGCTTTTTCCTGCCGCTGAAGACCGCGATCCCGAAGGAAATCCCTTTCTGGCTCGACCAGCCGCTGATGCTCGGCGAGCGATCGCTGTTTGGCCGCGATCCGTGGCTGCCCCTCGACCACTGGCTCAGCTGGTGGGTGATCCCGATCGATCACCTTTACGCGTTGTGGTTGCCGGTCCAGGGCCTGGTGTTGTTGATGGTCATGCTGGAGCCGCCGTCGCGCGCCAAATCGCGCGCGCTGATCGCCTACAGCCTCGCCTGGTTCCTGCTCGGGGTGGTCGCGGCGACCTTATTCTCGTCCGCGGGGCCATTGTTTTACGATCGGCTGTTCGGCGGCAGCGAATTTGCGGCGATGCGCGAGACGCTGATCAGCCGCGGGGCGTGGATGGCGCTGGCCGAGTCCGACAAGATGTGGGCGGCAACCGACGACCCGACCTCGTTCGTGACCGGCATATCGGCCTTTCCCTCGATGCACGTCGCGATCAGCGTGTGGATCTATCTGGCGGCGCGGTCGCTCGCGCCGCGCGTGGCGCTTGTCGCCCTCGCCTATAGCGCGATCGTGTGGATCGCATCGGTCCAACTCGGCTGGCATTACGCCGCCGATGGACTGGGCGGAGCGGCCGGGATGGTTGCGCTGTGGGCCTTCGCGGACCGCGTCGAGCACTGGCTGGGCGGGACCAGGCCGGCCTAGACGTCGACTTATTGCGGACCGGCATTGCTACCCCTAGGGGCGGCGAAACCCTCCTCTGGTGAGCCGCTGCATGACCCCGAAGTCGCTTCTTTCCGGCGCGGCGCTGCTCGCGCTCAGCGCCCCTGCCCTCGCCGATCACATGGGACCGAGCAGTGTCGGGGGCGGCGGCGGCCTGACCGTATCCAGCCCCGACACGCTCGACGCCGGCCACGGCAGCATTGGCTTCCGCCTGAGCTACACGCGGCCCGAGCAGCGGTCCGACGCCGAGCTGCAGGCGCTCGCCGCCGACGGCATCGCGGCGCACAACACCGATTACAATCTCAACGCCTCGCTCGGCGTCGCCTACGGGATCAATCATCACCTGACCGTCGCGGCGGAGCTGCCGTACCTGCGCCGCGACGATCTGCGCGAGGGCGGCGATGGCGAGATCGAACGGCTGGGCAGCGTGGCGGGGATCGGCGACGTCAACCTCCTCGCCAAATACCGGCTGACCGATGGCGACGACGCCGGCTTCGCGGTGCTCGGCGGGATCAAGCTGCCGACCGGCAGCACCCACCGGCGCTCCGGCGACGGCGAGCGGCTCGAGACCGAGCATCAACCGGGAACCGGCAGCTGGGACCCGCTGTTCGGAGCGGCGGCCGCGGTCAAAGTCGGAGCGCTGCGGCTTAGCGCCAGCGCGCTCTACCAACTCTCGACCAAGGGCGCGCAGGACACTGAGCTCGGCGACCGGCTGCAAGGCGGGATCGCACTGTCGCATCATTTTGGCGGAGCCGCGGCGCGTCACGACGAAGCCAGCCACAACCACCATCACGGCGACGAACTCGATGAGCATCCCGAAGCGGCCGCCGGGGCGTCGTGGGACGCGTTTGTCGAACTCGGCGGCGAACATGAAGGACGGCAGAAAATCGCCGGCCAGACCGAGCAGGCGAGCGGCGGCACCTGGCTCTATATCGCGCCCGGCGCGCGCTTCAACTTTGCCGGTAATTGGTCGGCGGGAGCCTCGGTCGCGATACCGCTGTGGCAGGACATTCGCGCGTCGCACCCAGACAATCGCTACCGGCTGATGCTCTCGCTGGGGCGATCGTTCTAGGCCCTAGGTAAACTGGAAGCTGGGTTTCCCCTGCGGCGGGCGGCCGTCGAACGCCTGATCGCGGAACGGGCCGTCGCGATCGACCCAATGCAGAAAGAGATGGACCGACCAGGCGTTGGGGTTGGGGACGACGCGGCCGTGGCGGTGGTGGACGCCGCGATAGAGGACCGCGTCGCCAACCTCCATCGCTACCGAGCCATAGCCGCTGGCGCCAAAATCCTCGGCGACCGCGGCGGTCGGCTGGGTTTCGGCGGTTTCGACATCGAGCGGCCAGGCGACGCCGTCGCTGTAGTCGAGCGTCAGCGACAGGCTGTGCTCGCACGACGGCCGGTCATGGTGGACGCGGCAGATGTCGCCTTCGCGATAGATGCGGAGATAATCGTAGGTCGGGAGCAATTCGCGGCCGACGATCTGGGTCATGACCGGGGTCAGCCCCCACAGAAAGAACAGCATCGGCGGGTAGAAATGCCCGTAAATCTCAAACGCCGGGCGGGTCAGCAGATTGGGAAATTTGTCGATATTGCTGACCGCCAGCGCGCCGTCACCGAGGTCGTCCTTGAGCCTGGCGACGAACGCCCGCGCGACGTCGGGCGCGATCAATTGCTCGACATGGGCGTAACCGTTCGCGTGATAATCGCCGATCACCCGCACTCAGGCCGGCTCCCCGTCCGACAAATTGGCCGGACCGAAGCCGTGCGGGATCAGGGCCGAAATGGCGTAGCGCTCGACGCGGCTGCCATCGCCGCTGGCGCAGAGGATCTCGACGTCGCGGCCGCTGAGCTGCGCGGCTTCGAGGATCGCTTGGCGGCAGCCGCCGCAGGGGGTGCAGACCATGTCGCCGGTCCCCCCGACGACCGCAATGCGGGCGACCTGGTCGAGCCCGAACTTGTGCTGGGCGGCGGTCAGTGCGCTTTGTTCGGCGCACAGGCCGAGGCGGTAGCAGGCATTCTCCATGTTCGCCCCGGTGACCGAGTGGCCGTCCATCGATTCGACCGCGCAGCCGACATGGAAGCCCGAATAAGGCGCATAGGCCCTGGCGGCGGCGGCGCGGGCCAGGGCGATCAATTCATCTTCTGTCATGGGCTTGTCTTTAAGCGCGCTCACGCGCCATGCGCTAGACAAAGCCGAATCCGGGACGTGCGTATATGAGATCGAAGCTCCTGCTTGCCGCCGCTGCCGCCGCCTTGCTTGCGCCATCCCCTGCCCTCGCGTGGGGCAAGACCGGGCACCGGGTGGTCGCGGCGATCGCCGATACCCAATTGAGCGGCCTCGCGCGCGCCCACATCCGCGAAATCCTCAATGGCGGCGAAAGCCTCGACGAGGCCGCCAACTGGCCGGACGAGATGCGCTCGGCCCCGGACGCCTTCTGGCAGAAGACCGCGACGCCGTGGCATTATGTGACGCTCGACGGAATTACCTACGATCATGCCCCGCCGCAGGGCGATGCGCTCGAGGCGCTCGACCGGTTCACGAAGACGCTCAAAGACCCGAAGGCGAGCCTTGCCGACAAGCAACTGGCGCTGCGCTTCATCGTCCATCTGGTCGGCGACCTCCACCAGCCGCTCCACGTGGGCAAATGCTGCGACAAGGGCGGCAATGACGTGAAGGTCACCTTCTTCGGCAAGCCGACCAACCTCCACGCGGTGTGGGATTCGGCGCTGGTCGACGATGAGCAATTGTCGTTCACCGAGCTCGCGGCGAAGCTCGAGCGGCATATCCGCGATCAGGACACCGTCGCCTGGTGGGACATCAACCCGCGCGACTGGATCAGCGAAAGCGCGCAATATCGCGACACGCTTTATCCGACCGCCGCCGACAAGCCGCGCGCGCCGGCGGACAAGAAGAGCAAAGAGCCGGCGGTGCCGGACCTGTCCTATTCCTACGTCTACAAGTTTACGCCGCTGATGGAGCAAAGGTTGAGCCAGGCCGGGGTGCGGCTGGCCGCTTATTTGAATGCCATCTACGCCGAGCCGCAGCCGGTGGGTGCTGCCCCGCGATGATGCGCAAACTTGTCGCCGTTCTCGCGGCACTGGGCGCAGCAGCCTGCACGACCATCCCGACGCCGCGAACCGCCCAACCGGTCGAAGTCCAGATCCTCGCCTTCAACGATTTTCACGGTAACCTCGAACCCCCGCCGCCGGTTGATGTGGTCGACGATCAGGGCGTCAAACGGACGATCACGTCGGGCGGCGCGGCGCATCTCGCGGCGGCGCTGACCCAATTGCGCGCCGGCCATCCCGATACGGTCACGGTGTCGGCCGGCGATACGATCGGCGCGTCGCCGCTGATCTCGGCCAATTATCTCGACGAGCCGACGATCGATGCGATGAACCTGCTCGGGCTCGAGTTTAACGCGGTCGGCAACCACGAATTCGACAAGGGCGTCGCCGAGCTGAAGCGGATGCAGGCGGGCGGCTGCGCGAAATATACCCGGCGGACGCCCTGCGGGCTCGAACCGTTCGCCGGCGCGCACTTCCGCTACCTCGCGGCCAATGTCGTGCAGGCGGACGGCACGACCGTCTTCCCCGCGACCGGGATCAAGGATTTCGGATCGATCAAGATCGGCTTCATCGGCATGACGCTGAAGGGGACCAAGCAATTGGTGACCCCGTCGGGGGTGCAGGGCGTGACCTTCACCGACGAGGCCGAAACCGCCAACGCATTGGTGCCCAAACTCAAGGCCGAGGGCGCCGACACCATTGTTTTGCTAATCCACCAGGGCGGCAAGCTGCCGCAGTTCACCACCGGTGACGGGTGCGAGGGGCTGTACGGCGACATCCTCCCGATCCTGCCCAAGCTCGACCCGGCGATTACCACCGTGATCTCGGGTCACAGCCACTGGGCCTATGTCTGCCGCGGGACGCAGCAGGTTGCCGGGCGGCTGCTGACCAGCGCCGGCAAATACGGTTATTTCGTCACTGATCTTCGCCTGCGCTTCGATCCGTCGACGCATCGCCTGATCGGGCAGGATGCAACCAATGTCGTGGTCGGCAGCGGCGAGCGCGGCGACGATTCGGCGATTAAATCGCTGGTCGGCAAGTATGAGGCGGCGGTCGCGCCTGTCGCCAACCAGGTGATCGGCCGGCTGACCGCGACCGCGAAGAAGAGCGAGGATGAAAGCGAAGGCCCGGCGGCAGACCTGGTAGCGGATTCAATGCTCGGCGCGACCAACGGCGCGGCCCAGATCGCGCTCGTCAACGCCACCGGCATTCGCGTCGACCTGCCCGGCGGTGACGTCCGCTACAAAGACGCGTTCACGATGATGCCGTTCGGCAATAATCTGGTCGTGATGAGCCTCACCGGCGCGCAGTTGAAGGCGGTACTTGAGCAGCAATATGGCGTGCCGCCGCGGCCCAAAAAGGAATTGCCCGCAGCGCTCGCACCCTCAGCGGGTTTCACTTATGCGGTCGACGTGAACCGGCCCGCGGGCGGCCGCGTTTCCGACATGCGCCTCAACGGCAAGCCGATCGATCCGGCCATCCGCTATCGCGTCGTAGTCAACAATTACATGGCGTCGGGCGGCGATGGCCTCACGGGCTTCACCGCGGGCACGGACGTGACCGATACCGGGATCATCGACCTCGACGCGCTGGTCGCGTGGATCGCCAAGGGCCAGACGCCGCCGACCCCCAACCGCATTCGCTTCACGCCCTAACGCAGCGGCGGTTCGTCAAAGCTGCGCAGCTTGCGCGAGTGGAGCGCGTCGCCTTCACGCTTGAGGATGGTCAGCGCTTCGATGCCGATGCGCAGATGCTGGCTGATGGCGCGTTCGTAGAAGGCGTTGGCCTGGCCGGGCAGCTTGAGCTCGCCGTGGAGCGGCTTGTCGGACACGCACAGCAGAGTCCCGTAGGGCACGCGGAAGCGGTAGCCCTGGGCGGCGACGGTCGCCGATTCCATGTCGATCGCGACCGCCCGGCTCTGGTTGAAGCGGCGCGCGGAGGCGGTGTAGCGCAGCTCCCAATTGCGGTCGTCGGTGGTGACCACGGTGCCGGTCCTGAGGCGCCGCTTCAAATCCTCCTCCGCCTCGCCGGTGACCAGTTTCGCGGCTTCAAACAGCGCCAGCTGGACTTCGGCGATCGCCGGGACCGGGATTTCGGGGGGCAGCACGTCGTCGAGCAAATGGTCGTCGCGAAGGTAGGCGTGGGCGAGGACGTAATCGCCGATCGATTGGCTGGGCCTAAGACCGCCGCAATGCCCGATCATCAGCCACACCTCGGGCCGCAGCACCGCGATATGGTCGCAAATCGTCTTGGCGTTGGACGGGCCGACGCCGATGTTGACGAGCGTGATCCCGGTGCGGTTGTCGGCCATCAGATGGTAAGCCGGCATCTGGTGGCGGCGCCAGCGGCCGGCGGCGATTTCGGCCTCGGCATTGACCAGCTCGCCCGGTTCATAAACCGCGCCGGGCACCGACAAGGAACGGAAGCCGCTGTTCTTCTTGCGTAGCGCGTCGATCGCGAAATCGACGAACTCGTCGACGTAGCGGACGTAGTTGGTGAACAGCACGAAATGCTGGAAATGCTCGGCCGGCGTGCCGGTGTAATGCTTCAAGCGGGCAAGGCTGAAATCAGTCCGCGGGGCATCAAACAGGGCCAGCGGGCGGCATTCGTTCGGGCCCAGTTCGCGCGACCCGTCGGCGACCTCGTCGCCGATGTGGACCAACTCGTTCGAGGGAAACCAGCGCGACAGCTCGGTCGTGCTGACGCTGCCGATCTCGATCCCGCTTTCATCGATCACATACGGATAGGGGATTTCATTCTTCGAGCGGCCGACCGAAATTTCGACCCCATAATCATTGATCAGATGCTGGAGCTGGACCGCGATATAGTCGCGGAACAGGTCGGGCCGGGCGATGCTCGAGGCGTAGCAGCCCGGATCGTTGAGCCGGGCAAATGCCCGCACCGGGCCATGGGGCGGGCGCGGCGAGGTCGGATGGTAGTCGATGCGGAGTTCGGGATAAGCGAAGCGGCCGGCGGCGCGGTCCTTGGGATCGGGCAGCTCGCCGCGGTCGAGATAGGCTTTGAGCGCCTCGCGCAAATTGGCGACCGACTCGTCAAATATCGCACAGAGCTGTTCGACGATGGCCTGGACGGATTGGGTCTTCAACATGAGTCACGATTGCAGCGGTCGGGCCGCCGACGCAAGCTTCAGGCGGCGCGTTCGTCGGGGACGCGCAGCATCGCCAGCGCGGCGAGGCCCATGACGATCGCCGCCGCAAGCATCGTCCAGATCGGTTCGCCGGGAAAGAACGCCTTCATGATCGAGCCCATCACCGTCGCCACCAGCAACTGCGGCACGACGATGAAGATGTTGAACAGCCCCATGTAGATGCCGAGTTTGCGCTGCGGCAGGCTCGAGGCGAGGATCGCGTAGGGCATTGCAAGAATCGACGCCCAGGCGATGCCGACCCCGATTTCGGAGATGATCAGCAGCTTGGGATCGCGGATCAGGAAGAAGCTCGCATAGCCGGCCGCGCCGGCGAGCAGGCAGATGAGGTGCGTGCGCGGCTTGCCTACGGCGCGGGCGAGGAAGGGCAGCAACGCCAGCGCGGCGATGGCGGCGACGCCGTTGTAGACCGCAAACAGCACGCCGACCCAATTGCCCGCTTCCTGATAGCCGGCGCTGGCCGGATCGGGCGCATGGTAGAAATTCTGCGCGACCACCGGGGTGGTGTTGATCCACATGATGAACAGCGCCGACCAGCTGAAGAATTGCGCGACCGCGAGGCGCTTCATGATCAGCGGCATGCCGGAAAAATCGCCCACGATATTGGCGAGCATGTTGCTGGCATTGCCGCGCCGGGCGAGCGCGATGCCCGCCGCATTGGCGACCCCGTAGGCGATCAACAGGCCGCCGAGCAGATAGACCTCTTTTTCGAGACGCCATTCGATCACCGCGAAGACGACCGAAATGCCGATGGCGATCCACACGACGCTGGTCTGGTAGGTGCGGGCAGCGAGCGTGGTGATGGTCTGCTCGGTATCGGGATGGTCGCCGGTCTCACCGAACGCGTCGATCTCGTCGGGCGAATATTCCTTGGTCGTGAACACCGTCCACAACACTGCGACGAACAGCGCCGTCCCTCCGGCCCAGAAGCTGTAGCGGACCGTATCCGGGATGCCCCCGCCGGCAACGATATTCGACACGCCCCAGCGGTCGAGCAATGCGGGAAAGATCGAACCGACCACGGCGCCGGCGCCAATAAATGCGGTCTGCACCGCATAGCCGGCGGTGTGCTGGTCCTTGCGCAGCATGTCGCCGACGAAGGCGCGGAACGGCTCCATCGAGATGTTGAGGCTGGCGTCGAGCGTCCACAGCAGCACCGCGGCGATCAGCAGCTGTGTCGAAATCGGCATCAGGAACAGCGACAAGGTCGCGAGCAGGGCGCCCGCAACAAAATAGGGCCGGCGGCGGCCGAGCCGGCCGAGCCACGTTTTGTCCGACATGTGGCCGATGATCGGCTGGACCAGCAGGCCGGTGAGCGGCGCCGCGACCCACAACGCCGGCAAATCGTCGAGACTTGAGCCGAGCGACTGGAAAATCCGGCTCATGTTCGCATTCTGCAGCGCGAAGCCGATCTGGATGCCGAAGAAACCGAACGAGATGTTCCACAGCCCGGCCAGCGACTGGCGCGGCTTTTCCGTCCCGGTCCCGTGATTCATCCGCGCACTCCCCTCGACGCCTTGCTGCAACGGCGGGGGATTTTATGCAAACTGTGCA
>Ga0268265_10004003_pt1 | contig 10375 bp, 11 predicted proteins | sample KBSSwiS52_FD_190355 | JGI IMG/M metagenome (GOLD analysis project Ga0268265, IMG submission 190355) | Switchgrass rhizosphere microbial communities from Kellogg Biological Station, Michigan, USA - KBS Switchgrass S5-2 (SPAdes) (version 2) | ecosystem: Host-associated > Plants > Roots >...
CACCACCGACGGACGCGTCAGCACGCCGTCCGGCAGCCCCAGGGGGTCCGGGTTGACGTCCGGCAGCCGCTCCACCAGCCGGATCATGTCGTAGCCGATGGTTCCGAACACGCCGCCGGCCATGGGCGGCAGGCCCTCGGGCAGGTCGATGCGCGAGGCCGCCAGGAGGTCGCGCAGCGACTCCAGCGCCCCGCCGGGCTGGGCGGTGAAAGCGCCGGCGGCGATGTCCTCGCCCTCGGCCGCCTCCGCCTGGTCGCCGCGGCAGCGCCACACCAGGTCCGGGTTGAGCGTGATCACGGAGTAGCGGCCGCGCCAGGCGCCGCCCTCCACCGATTCGAACAGGAAGGCGTAGGGCTTGCCGTGGCCGATCTTCAGGAACGCCGAGACCGGGGTCTCCAGGTCGTCGACCAGCCGGCGCCAGACGAGTTGCGGAGCCCCCGTCGCATAAAGGCGGGCGAACGCCTCGTACGTGGGCTCGACGGTCACTTCGCCTTTCCCTTCTTGTCCGGCGTCTCCAGCGGCTCCAGCCCCAGGGCCTGGCGCGCCAGCGGGTAGTTGGTCTTCACCTTCATCTCGGTGCGTGCGTACTTCGAGGCGCTGTCCAGCATTTCGCGCACCAGCGCCTTGGACATCTGCGGGCGGGCGGCCTCGCTCATGCGGGCCATGTCGGGCGAAGGATCGGCGCGCACGCCTTCCAGCTTGGCCACCAGCAGGGCGCCTTCGCCGTCGGCCACGAACACCTCGCCGGGGCGGGCGCCGAACGTCTTGGCCGCCAGGTCACGGGGGACCGACTTGCTCTGGCCCGCGGTGATCCGTTCCAGGCCCAGCGCGCGGGTCACCTTGCCGCCCACCGACGAGGCCGCGGCCTCCAGGGTCGCGCCCTTGCGGACCTGTTCGGCCAGGGCCTCGGCGCGGGCCTGCAGGCGCTTGGCGAGCTCGCGGCCCATCCAGAATCGCACCAGCTGCGGCTTGATCTCCGCCAGCGGCGGCGTGGCGGGCGGGATGATCTTCTCCACGCGCACGGCGAAATACTCGCCGCCGCCCAGCTCCTGGATCTCGCTCTCGCCGCCGGCCGGCAGGTCGAAGGCGGTCTGCAGGATCTTCGGCGGGAACCCCTGCAGGTTCTGGCCGTCCGGCGTGGCGCCCTGTTTGGAGAGCGGCGGCAGGGTGACCACCGGCGCCCCCGCCTTGCGGGCCGCCTCGGCCAGGCTGGAGCCCTTGGCGTGGGCGTCGTCATAGGCCTGGCTCATGGCGTCGACCTTCTCAAGGGCGGCGTCCTTTTTCAGTTCGGCCTCGAGCTGCGGCCGCAGCTGTTCCAGGGTGGGCGTCGCTCCCGGCGTGATCTTGTCGACCTTCACCACCGCCAGGCCCAGGTCGCCCTTGATCGGCCCGCTGACCTGGCCGGCGGCCAGCGCGAAGGCCGCTTGGGCCACGTTGCGGTCGGGGATCGCCGATTGCGGCCGGTCCACATAGGTGATGGCGTCGACGCCCAGGCTCTTGGCGATCGCCCCCGGCGCCTCGCCCTTGCCGAGCCGGGTGGCGATCTGGGCCGCCGTGGCCGCGTCCTTGGCCGGGATCTGCACGAGGGAGCGGGTCTCCGGCTTGGCGATGGTGTCCTTGCGAAACTCGTAGCGCTTCTTCAGCTCCGCCTCGTCGATCGGCTTGTCGACGGCGACCAGCGACGGGCTGAACCGGGCTATGCTGAGCACCCGGAACTCGGGCCGCATGAGCTGGGCGCGGTTCTCCTTGATGAACTGCTCGAGCTGCGCGTCGGTGGGCGGGGTCACCGTCGGCACGGAGCCCTGCGGCACCGCGAAATAGCCCACGTCCCGGCTCTCCAGGCCATAGATGGCCGCCAGCGCCGTATAGGCCCGCGGAACCTCCAGGCCGGCGTCGAGCGCCGAGCCCACGTGGCTCTCGGCGATCTGGTCGCCCAGGATGCGTTCGTAGCCGGCCGTGGTGAGATCGTTCTCGCGCAGCTTCTCGGTGTAGAGCGCCTTGTCGAACCGGCCGCTCACCGGGTCGAAGAAGGCCGGCACCTTGCGCAGCTCGCTGGCGGTGAGCGCGTCGGAGGCGCGCACGCCGATCTTGCGCAGCAGGGCCAGGAGGCCCTCCTCGGTGGCGCGCTGTTCGAGGAGGCGCCTGTCGAGACCGTTCTCCGCCGCCACCTCGTTGGTGATCGTCTGGCCGGTCCGCTGTTCGGCGTCCTTCTTGAAGTTGTCGAAGCTGCGCTTGAACTCCTGGCCGGAGAGCTTGCGGTCGCCGGCGGTGATCACCGCGTTCGACTCGGTCCGGCCGCGGAACATGTCGCGGACGCCGAAGAAACCGAAGCTGATGATGAGCAGCGCGATCAGGATGCGCGCGACCCAGGATTTCGCGAAAGCGCGGATGGCGGCGAGCATGCGGCCCCTTTCCGGGTGCTGAAGTGTGCGCGGGTATAGTGGAGGCGGCTCGGTTCCCGCAAGCGCGTGACAGCAGGCAGGCTTTGGCTTAACCGCGCGGATCGCACCAGAGAAGTGAGGCCAGATGTCCCCGACCGCTCCGTTTATCGCCGGCAACTGGAAAATGAACGGCCTGTCCGCGGACCTGGACCAGGCCCGCGCGGTGGCGGCCGGCCTGGGCGGGGTGGCCGCGCGGGTGGCGATATGCCCGCCGGCGACGCTGGTCGAGCGGATGAGCCGGGCCCTCGCCGGAACCCCGGTGCAGGTGGGCGGCCAGGACTGCGACGCGCGCGCCTCCGGCGCCTTCACGGGCGACGTGGCGGCCGAGATGCTGGCGGACGCCGGCGCGGCCCTGGTGATCCTCGGTCACTCCGAACGCCGCGCCGGGCACGGCGAGACCGACGCCGTGGTCGCCGACAAGGTCCGCGCCGCCCTGCGCGCCGGCCTGGAGCCCATCGTCTGCGTCGGCGAGACCCTGGACCAGCGCAAGGCCGGCCAGGCGCTGGCCGTGGTCACGGGGCAGGTGAGGGGCTCGCTGCCCGCCGAACTGGCCGGAAAGGCCTTCTCCGTGGCCTATGAGCCGGTCTGGGCGATCGGCACGGGCCTGACCCCCACCACGCCGGAGATCGAGGAGGTGCACCGCGCCGTGCGCGAGGCCCTGGTCGCCGCGTTCGGCCCGGCCGGCGCGGGCGTGCCGATCCTCTACGGCGGCTCGGTGAAGCCCTCGAACGCGGCCGAGATCCTGCATGCGGACCAGGTCGGCGGCGCCCTGGTGGGCGGCGCCTCGCTGAAGGCCGAAGACTTCCTGGGCATCATCCGGGCGGCGTGACTTATTGTCCTTCCGCTTCATGTAGCGGAAGGACGGCCGGACTGTGCATGGGGTCGTATCGCACTTTCTTTTTTTGCGAACACGGAACGCCCACGATGCGTGGACGCCGTCGTCATCGAGGGAGCAGGGAATCGGAGAGGGAAGCTAGGAAACCCCCTTCAGCTCCACGGTCGTGCCCTCGGGGTCGCGCACATAGAGCGAGGGCCCATCGCCCTCCGCGCCGTAACGGACGCCGGACTCCGTCACCTCCACGCCGTGGCGCGCCAGGTGGGCGCGGATCGCGGCCTCGTCGAAGGCCTCCACGCCCAGGCAGATGTGGTCGACGTTGCGGCCTCCCGGTCCCGGCCCGGCGCCGCCCCTCTTGCCGAGCGGGCCGTCGAGCGTCACCAGGTCGATCAGGGCGCGGCCGGCGCGCAGGTGGGTGAGGCCGATCTCCGGACGGTCGCGCTCCACCGCGCAGCCGATGACGTCGCAATAGAAGGCGACCATCGCGGCCTTGTCGGCCACGCGCAGCACGACGTGGTCCAGCCCCGCCAGCCGGAAGGGGGCGCTCACAGCAGCAGCCCGAACAGGTGGCAGTCGCGCCGCTCGCCGTCGCGCAGCACGTGTCCCCGCAGCAGGCCCTCCTCGGAAAAGCCCAGCGTCACCAGCAGGGTCTCCGAGCGGCGGTTGCCCAGGTGGGTGCGCGCGCCAAGCTTGCGCAGACCGCTCACCGCCGCGTAGCCGATCACCGAACGCATGGCCTCGAGCGCGTAGCCGTAGCCCCAGGCCTCACGGGCCAGCATGAAGCCGATCTCGGCGCGACGGTGCCAGCGGTCGATCTCCGACAGGTCGCAGCAGCCCAGGTACCGGTCGTCGTCCAGGGTGCGGATGCTCCAGTACAGGCTCCTGCCCGCCGTCATGTCGCCCACCTGGCCGCGGACGATCTCGGCCACCAGCTCGGGATCGTCGATCTCCCCGCAATCCCAGTGGGCCATCACCTCCGGGTCGTTCATGATGGGGAAGATGTGGTCGGCGTCCGCCTGCACGAGCGGTTCGAGGCGCAGCCGGGGCGTTTCCAGGATCGGGCGGCGGTCGGTGTCGGCGATCATCTCTTGTCCGTCGGCTGCGACGCCCTAGCTATGGCGTCGGCGGGCGCTCAGTGGTAGAGCGCGCGCTTCTTTTCGGCGACGTGTTGCCGGCCGAACGCACTGGATTTCGTCATGTTGGTCGCCATTCTGCTCTCCCTGAACATCGTTGTGTGCATCGCGCTCGTGGGCGTGGTGCTGCTGCAGCGGTCGGAAGGCGGCGCGCTTGGCATGGGCGGCGGCCCGTCGGGCTTCATGACGGCGCGGGGCGCGGGCAACCTGCTGACCCAGGTCACCTGGGGACTGGCGGCGACTTTCTTCATCCTGAGCCTGGTGCTGACCGTGATGTCGGGCCGCAGCGGCCCGTCGTCCGTGGTGGACCGGATGAAGGTGGATCCCATGGACATGAAGTCGCTGAACAGGGCGGCCCCGCCGCCGCCCACCTCCGACCAGCCGGCGCAGCCGGCCGGTCCCGCCCCGGCGCCGGAGTCGGCCCCCAGCCTCAACAACCCCTTCGGGCTCCCTGGCCCCGCGCCCAGCAAATAGGCGGGCGGCCGGGCGGCGTTTTCCGGCTTCCCTCCGCCCGCAGGTCTTGGGGGCCTGCGACGAATCATGCCGGCGCGCCCGGCCCGAATCACGGCTAACCTGAGCTTCCATGACGCGGTACATCTTCATCACCGGCGGCGTGGTCTCCTCGCTTGGAAAGGGTCTCGCGTCCGCCGCCCTCGGCGCCCTGCTGCAGGCGCGTGGCTACAAGGTGCGGCTGCGCAAGCTCGACCCGTATCTGAACGTCGATCCGGGGACCATGAGCCCCTACCAGCACGGCGAGGTCTTCGTGACCGACGACGGGGCGGAGACCGACCTCGACCTCGGCCACTACGAGCGCTTCACCGGCGTCAACGCCACCCGCGGCGACAACATCACCACCGGCCAGATCTACAAGACCATCATCGAGAAGGAGCGCCGCGGCGACTACCTGGGCGCCACCGTCCAGGTGATTCCGCACGTCACCGACGAGATCAAGCGCTTCGTCCTGTCCGACCCGGGCGAGGGGGTGGACTTCGTGCTGGTGGAGATCGGCGGCACGGTGGGAGACATCGAGGGCCTGCCGTTCTTCGAGGCCATCCGTCAGCTCGGCCAGGAGCTGCCGCGCGGCCACGCCTGCTACATCCACCTGACCTTGCTGCCGTACATCAAGACCGCCGGCGAGATGAAGACCAAGCCCACCCAGCACTCGGTGAAGGAGCTGCGGTCGATCGGCATCCAGCCGGACATCCTGCTCTGCCGCTGCGAGCAGCCGATCCCGGCCGGCGAGCGGCGCAAGATCGCCCTGTTCTGCAACGTGCGCGAGTCGGCGGTCATCCAGGCGATGGACAGCAGCAACATCTACGCCGTGCCTCTGGACTACCATGTCCAGGGCCTGGACGCCGAGGTGCTGGACGTGTTCCGCATGCAGGACGCCCCTGCGCCCGACCTCACCCGCTGGCGCGGCATCTCGGAACGGCTGAACAACCCGGACGGCGAGGTCAACATCGCCGTGGTCGGCAAGTACACGGGCCTGACCGACGCCTACAAATCCCTGGTCGAGGCGCTGATCCACGGCGGCGTCGCCAACAACGTCCGCGTGCGCTTCGAATGGGTGGAGGGCGAATCCTTCGAGGGTCAGGAGGAGGGGCTGATCGCCGAGCGGCTGACCAACGTCCACGGCGTGCTGGTGCCCGGCGCCTTCGGCGACCGCGGCTCGGAGGGGATGATCCGCGCGGTGCGGTTCGCCCGCGAGCACGCCATCCCCTACTTCGGCATCTGCTTCGGCATGCAGATGGCCATGATCGAGGCCGCCCGGAACCTGGCCGGGATCGCCCAGGCTTCCTCCACCGAGTTCGGCCCCACCTCCGAGCCGATCGTCGGGCTGATGACCGAATGGGTGAAGGGCAACCAGCGCGAGCTGCGGGGGCTCGGCGACAACCTCGGCGGCACGATGCGGTGCGGCGCCTACGACGCGGTGCTGACGGCCGGCTCGCGGGTCGCGGAGATCTACGGCCAGGCGGTGATCAGCGAGCGCCACCGCCACCGCTACGAGGTCAACATCGACTACCGCGACGCCATCGAGGCGACAGGCCTGAAGTTTACCGGCCTGTCTCCCGACGGGGTCCTGCCGGAGCTCTGCGAGCGCAGCGACCACCCCTGGTTCGTGGGCGTCCAGTTCCACCCCGAGCTCAAGAGCCGCCCCTTCGACCCCCACCCGCTGTTCGCCAGCTTCATCGGCGCGGCGAAGGAACGCAGCCGGCTAGTTTAGGGGGTGCGGCCCTGATGCGCGGCGGGCGCAGTTGGGCGAATCGACCATAGGCTCCGGCATGGATCCGATCCCCGCCGACACTGGCCCGATCCGCATCGGCGCCGCCCTGATTGACGACGGGGACGGCCGGCTGCTCCTGGTTCGCAAGGCGCGGACCGAGGCCTTCATGCAGGCGGGCGGCAAGATCGAGCTCGGGGAGCACCCGGAGGCGGCGTTGCGGCGGGAGTTGGCCGAGGAGCTGAACTGGGTGCTGGAAGACGCGACACCCGTCTATCTCGGCGCCTTCGCCGCACCGGCGGCCAACGAGCCAGGGCGGCGGGTGGAGGCGGAGGTGTACGGGCTGACCGCGCGCGGAGACCTGGCTCCGGCGGCGGAACTGGCCGAAGCGGTGTGGGTGGACCCCGAGGCGGCGAGGGCGCTCGTGCTGGCGCCGCTGACGCGCGACCACATCCTGCCGCTGTTCGAACGGCTTGCGACAGCGCCTTCCACTTCGGCTTGAATCCCCGGACACTTTGCGGCATACACCCGCGCTCACGTCGGCGGCCCGCTTGGCCGCCGCTTCCGTTTTCACGCCTGAGAGATTCTCCCATGGCCGTTCCGAAGAGAAAAGTTTCGCCGTCGCGGCGGAACATGCGCCGTTCGCACCACGCGCTGCCCTCCAACAGCTTCGTGGAGGACAAGGAAACCGGCGAGCTGAAGCGCCCGCACCACGTCGACCTGAAGACCGGCATGTACAAGGGCCGCCAGGTCCTGACGCCGAAGGAAGACTAGGGTCGTTCCACGCGTTCGTGCGCATCCGCGCGCCGCGGCCCGCCGTATGATGTGATGCCCGCACGCTGATCGTGCCGGTCTGAAACTTCGAGGGGCGCGCCGTCCTGACCCTCAGGACCAACGGCCGCCCGCTCGCCCACGACTGGGCGCACGTCTTCACGGACCGCGACGGCAAGATCCCCACGTTCCGGGAATTCTACGACACCGCCGCCGTGGTCGAGGCCTACCGGGCCTGAGCGATCGCGGGCTGAACCGCCGCAAGGAAATTTGTCCACGGACCACACGGACAGTCCCTGCCGCGGCGATGGACGCGCCCTTCTTATCGAGCCGGCCGACGGCCGGCTCAGTCAACCCCAGAAGTCCGCAGTTGGACCGCCAATTAGCGCCGACCCGTCCGTGTGGTCCGTGTGGTCCGTGGACAAATCAGAGCGCGAAGCGCTCCACCTGCGCCCGGGGCGAGGTTCCGAAGTTGACCAGCAGGCCGACGCGGCGCCCGGTGGCTTTCAGATAATTGAGGATCTGCGCCCGGTGCTCTGGCGCCAAGTCTCGCGTGGCCTTCAGCTCCACGATGATGCTGTCAAAACAGACGAAGTCCGGGCTGTAGGTCTGCTTCAGCCGAACGCTCTTGTAATCGAGCGCCAGCACGGGACTGGCCACGAACGGAATCGCGCGCGCCGCAAACTCGAGCGCCAAGCATTCCTGATAGACCGCCTCCAAGAAGCCCGCGCCCATGACACGGTTGACCTCGTAGATCGCGCCCTGGATGCGGAAGGTCTCCTCGCCGTGTAGGAGACGGTCCTGGCTCATAGCTTTCAGGCTAAGCTTGAATGTTGCTGAGAACAAGAGGGGAACATTAGTTCAGCCGAGAAGTCGTATTTTGTTGTCCACGGACCACACGGACCACACGGACAGTCCCTGCCGCGGCGATGGACGCGCCCTTTTTGTCGAGCCGGCCGACGGCCGGCTCAGATCAACTGTAGGCGTTCGCCGGTGAGGCGTTCTCAGCTCGGCCTGTCCGTGTGGTCCGTGGATAATCAAACGACCACCGCGCCGCCGAGCGGCCTCAGTGGGTGCGGTCGAACTCGATCGCCTTTTCGACTTCGCCGATCGCCAGGTCGGTCAGCCTGAGGGCCTCGACGCGGTGGCCGCCCTTGGTCGGCGTGCCGGCGACCAGCTCGGCGCGCGCGCTCTTGAGGGCGTCGAGCGCCGCCTGCATATGCGGCTGGTCGGCCAGGGCCGCCCCGATCGCTGCGCCGAGCGCCAGGGCGCCGCCCACGACGGCGCCTGCCGCCACGGTTCTGAAGGTCCGGGTCATTGGAAGGTCTCTCCTGGACTGGCCGGTTGCCGATTCCCCGGCCCGCAAGGTAAAGCCTCGCGCCCCCCGCCTGATCAGACAACAGGAAAGCCATGACCGAGATCGTCGAAATCGAAGCCCGCGAGATCCTCGACAGTCGCGGCAACCCCACCGTGGAAGTGGACGTGGTGCTGGAGGACGGCGCCCTGGGCCGCGCCGCCGTGCCCTCCGGCGCCTCCACCGGCGCCCACGAGGCGATGGAGCGGCGCGACGGCGACAAGGCCCGCTATGGCGGCAAGGGCGTGCGGCAGGCCGTGGACGCGGTCAACGGCGAGATCTTCGACGCCTTGTCCGGCTTCGAAGCCGCCGACCAGCGGCGGATCGACACGGTGCTGATCAACCTTGACGGGACGCCCAACAAGTCGCGCCTGGGCGCCAACGCGATCCTGGGCGTCAGCCTGGCCGTGGCCAAGGCTTCGGCCATCTCCGCCGGCCAGCCGCTCTACAAATATGTAGGCGGGGTCTCGGCCCGCGTCCTGCCCGTGCCGATGATGAACATCATCAACGGCGGCGCCCATGCCGACAACCCGATCGACATCCAGGAATTCATGATCCTGCCCGCCGGCGCGCCCACCTTCGCCGAGGCCCTGCGCATGGGCGCGGAGATCTTCCACGCGCTGAAGACGGCGCTGAAGGACGCCGGCCACAACACCAACGTCGGCGACGAGGGTGGCTTCGCCCCCAACATCGGCGGCGCCGTCGACGCCCTGGCCTTCATCGTCAAGGCCGGCCAGGCGGCCGGCTACCGCGCCGGAGAGGACTTCCTGCTGGGCCTCGACGTGGCCTCCACGGAGTTCTTCCGCGGCGGCAAGTACGAGCTGGAAGGGGAGGGCAGGAGCCTCGACCCAGCCGGCATGGTCGACTACCTGGCCGACCTCGTGGGCAAGTTCCCGATCGTCAGCATCGAGGACGGCTGCGCCGAGGACGACCTCGACGGCTGGAAGCTGCTCACCGACCGCCTGGGCGGCAAGATCCAGCTGGTCGGCGACGACCTGTTCGTGACCAACCCGGCCCGGCTCTCCATGGGCATCGACAAGGGCCTGGCCAATTCGATCCTGGTCAAGGTCAACCAGATCGGTTCGCTGTCCGAGACGCTCGACGCCGTCGATATGGCCCACCGGGCCAGCTACACGGCCGTGATGAGCCACCGCTCCGGCGAGACCGAGGACGCCACCATCGCCGACCTGGCGGTCGCCACCAACTGCGGGCAGATCAAGACCGGCTCGCTGGCCCGCTCCGACCGCACCGCCAAGTACAACCAGCTCCTGCGCATCGAGGCCGAGCTGGGCGACCAGGCGATCTATCCCGGCCGCAAGGCGATCAAGAACGCCTGATTCGAGAAACCCTGTCGTTCACAAGGGCAGGCGCCTTTAGGTCGCCATTAAACATGTCTGGGGCATGGATGACGGCGCCAAAGGACCCCCGATTCGCCCGTGCTCGCCCAGATCCGCCCCTATCTCCCGACCGCCGCCCTGGCGTTCCTGATCGTCTACTTCGCGTTCCACGCGTTCACCGGCGATTCGGGGCTCTTGATGTCCGGCGAGCGCGACGAGGCCCTGGCGTCCAAGACCGCCGAGCTCACCCGGCTGCACGCCGAGCGCGTGGACCTGGAGACCC
>Ga0268265_10004005_pt1 | contig 10371 bp, 7 predicted proteins | sample KBSSwiS52_FD_190355 | JGI IMG/M metagenome (GOLD analysis project Ga0268265, IMG submission 190355) | Switchgrass rhizosphere microbial communities from Kellogg Biological Station, Michigan, USA - KBS Switchgrass S5-2 (SPAdes) (version 2) | ecosystem: Host-associated > Plants > Roots >...
CTTCAGGCGCATCGTTTCGTTGATGCAGGCGTCGATGAACGGGAGATCCGCCATCTGTTCGAGCGTGAACGACGCCGTTCGGGGCGCGACGCGTCGGACCTCCTCCTGCGCGCGCCGCATCGCCTCCGGATAGCGATGCAGGAAGTCGAGCAGCCAGGCGAGCGTGTTGGCCGTCGTGTCCTCACCGGCGATGAGGGCGATGAAGACGTTGCCGGCGATGTCGCGGTCATCGACCTCGCTGCCCGGCGCGTCCGCCGCGACGATCATCGCCTCGAGGAGATTGCGCGGGCGGCTGCGCAGCTCGGGGTCGTCGTGCAGGCGCTGCCGCGCCTCGGCGATGAAGCGCGCGATCGCCGCCTGGACTTCGCGAACGCTGCGCTCGAGGCGGCGGTCGGCCGGCAACGGCAAGTAGCGCCAGTACGGAAACGAGGCCAGCGAGCGCCGCGCCAGCGCGGGGAAGATCTGGTTGAGGTGGCGCTGGATGACGTCCTCATCCGACTCGAGCGTGTTGACGTCGGCGCCGAAGGCGAGACCGGCGATGGCGTCGACCGTGTAGCGCATCAGGTCGGCCTGCAGTTCGATGACCGTCCCGGCCGACGCTGCCTTGCGCCAACGGCCCTCGAGCCGCCCGACGACGGTCTTCAGCGACGGAAAGAAGGCCTTGACGTGCCCGGGGTCGAGCGCCGCCATGACCATGCGCCGCTGCCGCTTCCAGACCGCGTCGTTGGCGAAGAAGAGCCCGTCGTCGAAGCCCATCTCGCGAGCGATCTTGGCCTGGTTGCTCGGCCGCCGGAACCGCTCGGGACGATCGCGCAGCACCGAACCGATGACCGCATGGTCGGCGACGAGAAGGAGGTCGCGCGGGCCGATGCGAACGCGGACGTAGGGACCGAATTCCTGCACCCACTCGGCAAACTGCTCGTGGACGCGGCGCTTGTCGAACTGGAAGGCGTTGCCGAAGAAGGGAACGCCGCGCGGCCCGGGAATGTCTTGATAGCGGCGCGCCGCGCTCACATGCTCTCCGCGTACAGCTCGCGCCCGATCAGCATGCGCCGGATCTCGCTCGTGCCGGCGCCGATCTCGTACAGCTTGGCGTCGCGCCACAGGCGCCCGACCGGGTACTCGTTGGTGTAGCCGACGCCGCCGAGCGCCTGGATCGCCTCGCCCGCCATCCAGGTCGCCTTCTCGGCCGAGTAGAGGATCGCGCCGGCGGCGTCCTTGCGCAGCGTTCGCGAGTGGTCGCCGCGGTCGCACGCCTGGCCGACCGCATACACGTAGGCGCGCGACGCCGACCAGGTGGTGTAGAGGTCGGCGATCTTGCCCTGCATGAGCTGGAACTCGCCGATCGACTGGCCGAACTGCTTCCTCTCGTGCACGAACGGCAGCACCGCGTCCATGCACGCCGCCATGATGCCGAGCGGCCCGCCCGAGAGCACGGCGCGCTCGTAGTCGAGGCCGCTCATCAGCACCTTGACGCCGCCGCCCTCCTGGCCCAGGACGTTCTCGGCCGGCACCTCGCAATCCTGGAAGAACACCGGCCAGGTGTTCGAGCCGCGCATGCCGAGCTTGTCGAGCTTGGCGCCGAACGACAGTCCCTTGAACCCCTTCTCGATGATGAAGGCGGTGATCCCGCTCGGGCCGGCGTTGATGTCGGTCTTGGCGTAGACGATCATCGTGTCGGCGTCGCCGCCGTTGGTGATCCACATCTTCGAGCCGTTGAGGACGTAGCGATCGCCCTTGGCCTCGGCACGCAGCTTCATGCTGACCACGTCCGAGCCGGCGTTCGGCTCGCTCATCGCCAGCGCGCCGACATACTCGCCCGAGACGAGCTTGGGCAGGTACTTCTTCTTCTGCGCCGCGTTGCCGTTCCTGTGCAGCTGGTTGACGGCGAGGTTCGAGTGCGCGCCGTACGACAGGCCGACCGACGCCGACGCGCGCGAGACCTCCTCCATGGCGACGATGTGGGCGAGGTAGCCGAGGTCGCTGCCGCCGTACTCGTCCTTCACCGTCATGCCGTGCAGGCCGAGCGCGCCGAGCTTCTTCCAGAGGTCGGCGGGGAAGACGTTGTCGCGGTCGATCGCGGCGGCGCGCGGCGCGATCTCGGCGGCGGCGAACTGCTGCACGGTGTCGCGCAGCATGTCGATCGTCTCGCCGAGGTCGAAGGCGAGGCCGGGCAGGTGGGGCATGGGAGTCTCCGTAAAGCGGTTCTGCGCCCGCTGCGCGAGCTTAACGTCGGAACGGGTCGCCACCGAAGCCGTGCGCTTGCGCCTATCCTTGACTCGTGCTGCGCCAGTCCGCCACCGCCTTCGCGATCGACACCCTCGGCCGCGGCCTCTTCGAGATCACCAAGCCGGTCGCCGCCTGGATCGTCGAGCTCGGCGCGCAAAGCGGCGTGGTGACGCTCTTCATCCGCCACACCTCGGCGAGCCTGCTGATCCAGGAGAACGCGGCGCCCGAGGTGCGCGCCGATCTCGATCGTTTCTTCGCCCGCCTCGTTCCCGACGGCGACCCGATCTTTCGCCATCGCGACGAGGGCTTCGACGACATGCCGGCGCACGTGCGCTCGGCGCTGACCGCCGTGCAGCTGTCGATTCCGGTCGCCGACGGCCGCCTGGTGCTCGGCACCTGGCAGGGCATCTACGTCTGGGAGCACCGGCTCAAGCCGCATCGGCGCGAGATCGCGCTCCATTTCGTCGGCGAGTGAGGCGCGTGGCGACGAGCGAGCCGAGGCGACCGCGCCCCGCCACAGGCGGGAAGCCCGCGGCAAGCCCGCTCTTCGCGGGGTTGCGGATTCCCGCCGGCAGGGAGGCGCTGGTGGCGGTCGGCGAGCGCGAAGTCAAGCTCACCAACCTCGACAAGCCGTTCTGGGCCGCGCTCGGCATCGCCAAGCGCGACCTGCTCCAGTACTACGCCGACGTCTCGCCCGTCCTCCTGCCTCACCTCGCCGACCGCGCGATGGTGATGAAGCGCTACCCCGACGGCGCCGACGGCGAGCCGTTCTTCATGAAGCGGGCGCCGTCGCCGCGGCCGGCGTGGATCGAGACGTGCGCGATCACGCACGGCTCGGGCAGCGTGATCGACTTCCCGATGATCCAGGACCTCGCGTCGCTGCTGTGGGTCGTCAACCTCGGCTGCATCGACCTCAACCCGTGGTACGCGCGCTGCGACGACGTCGACCGCCCCGACTACCTGCACTTCGACCTCGACCCGGTGCCCGAGGCGACCTACGCCGGTGTCGTCGAGACGGCGCAGCTCGTTCGCGCCGGCCTGCAAGGCCTCGGCATGCAGCCCATCGTCAAGACCACCGGATCGAAGGGGCTGCACGTCTACGTGGCGATCGTCCGTGGGCCGACGCAGAAGCAGGTCTGGAGCTTCGCCAAGCGCTTCGCGTTCGACCTCGCCGCGTTGCGGCCCGACGTCGTCACGGCCGAATACCGGATCGCCAAGCGGCCCGCCGGCCGCGTCCTCGTCGACTACAACCAGAACGCCTGGGGCCGCACCCTCGCCTCGGCCTACTCGCCGCGGCCGCGGCCGCTCGCCACCGTGTCGGCGCCGATCACCTGGGACGAGCTCGACGCCGGGGCGCGGATCGAGGACTTCGATCTCTTCAACATGCCGGCGCGGATCGCCGCCGTCGGCGACCTGTGGGCGCCGCTGCTCGCCACGTCGGGCCGCTTCGATCTCGCGCCGCTGCTGCGGCCGGCCCGCTGATGCGCCTCCTCTGGGAGTACCTTCGACCGCATCGCGCCCTCGTCGCCCTCGCCCTCGTGCTCGCCGCGATCAGCCAGGTGCTGGCGCTGGTCGACCCGATCATCTTCGGCTGGATCGTCGACGGCTACGCGACCCACCGCGCCGGCAAGACGCACGCGGAGCTGGAAGCGAGGGGGCGGACGCGATCTGAAGGCGCGCGCGCGACCGTTCGGCTCAGCGGGCGATCGTCGCGTCGCCGGCCAGCAGCTCGTCCAGCCTCTTCAGCAGCTTGCCGAACTCGACCGGCTTGACGAGGTGCTCGTCGAAGCCGGCATCGAGCGCGCGCCGGCGATCCGGGTCGCGGCCGTAGCCGGTCAGCGCGATCAGGACGATCGCGCGCGTGCGCGGATCGTCGCGCAAGGCGCGCGCGAGCTCGTAGCCGTTCATCGTCGGCAGGCCGATGTCGAGGATCGCCGCCGCCGGCCGGAAGCGGTCGAGCAGGCGCAGCGCCGCGTCGCCGTCGGTCGCCGTCTCGACCTCGTGGCCCTCGAGGCGCAGGGCGAGCGCGAGCGACTGCGCGGCATCGTCGTTGTCGTCGACAACGAGCAGCCGCGTCGGCGAAGGCGCCGTCCCGGTGCCGATCGCCGGCGCCGGTGCCGGCGCCCCCGCCTCGACCGTCGGCAAGGTGACCGTGAAGCGCGCGCCCTGGCCGACGCCGGCGCTCTCGACCGCGATCGTCCCGCCATGCAGCTCGACCAGGTTCTTGGCGATCGCCAGGCCGAGGCCGAGACCGCCGCTCGCCCGCTGCATCGCCTGCTCGCCCTGCACGAAACGCTCGAAGATGCGCAGCACAAGCTCGGCCGGGATGCCGACGCCGTCGTTCTCGACGCACAGCGACGCGCTGTCGCCGTTCCGGGTCAGGGCGATGGCGATTCGCTGGTCGGGCGTCGAAAACTTGGCGGCGTTGGTGAGCAGGTTGCAGATCACCTGGGTCAGGCGAACCGGATCGCCGCTGACCCAGACCGGCGTCGTCGGCCCGCTCACCTCGGGCGGCCGGCGCCGGCCCTGCAGCACGGGCTCGGTGAGCTCGAGGGCGCGCGCGACGACCTCGCGCAGGTCGACGCGCTCGCGCCGCAGCTCGATCTTGCCCGACGTGATGCGCGAGACGTCGAGCAGGTCGTCGACCATGCGCGACAGATGCGCGACCTGGCGCTCGATGATGCGGCGCTCGCGGCCTTCGGCCGGGCCGTCGCGGCGCGCCATGACGTCGAGCGAGGTGACGATAGGCGCGAGCGGATTGCGCAGCTCGTGGCCGAGCATGGCGAGGAATTCGTCCTTGGCGCGATTCGCGACCTTGGCGTCGTGCAGCGCATCGCGCGATTCGCCGAACAGCCGCACGTTGTCGAGCGCGAGCGCGGCTCGCTGCGCCAGCTCGCCGATCAGCGCGCCGTCTTCGGCGCCGAAGCGCCGTCCGGAATCGGCCTGCAGCGCGCACATGGCGCCGATCGTGCGGCCGCGCGCGACCAGCGGCACGACGCACGCGGCGACGATGCCGAAGCCCTCCACGAAGGCGCGAAAGTCCGGGTCGGTGAATTTCTCGACGTCGCTCGGCTCGACGTTGGCGAAGAAGGTCTTGCCGGTCGCGACCGCCCACGCGAACGACCCTGGCGAGTCGGGCGTCGACACGTGCTCGCTCACGAAGGCAAGCATCTCCGCCTCGCGCTTCGGATCGACGTGATGGGTGAGCTTTCTCTGCAGCACGCCGTTCCTGTCGAGCAGGTCGATACGGCAGATGTCGGCGATCCTCGGGACGATCACCGAGGCGATCGCCGCCAGCGTCGTCTCTTCCTCGAGCGAGCGCGAGAGCAGCGCGCCTGCGCTGACGAGCTGCTGCAGGCGCGCCTGCGCGCGCTCGGCGGTCGCGCGCGCCTCGCGCTCGGCATCGAGCAGCAGCTCGCGCTCGGCTTCGCCCCGGGTGCGCAAGGCAGCGGCGGTGACGAGCGCCCGCGAGACCGCCTCGATCTCGACGAGGCCGGCTTCGGCGTCCTCGACCGGCGCGCCGCGGCCGAGCGCGGCGGCGGCGTCGCGCAGGCGCGCGATCGGCGCGGCGATGCTGCCCGAGAGGAGCCAGGCGGCGACGCTGCCGAGGCCGAGCGAGAGCAGGATGCCGCCGCCGTAGGCAAGCGCGGAGCCGTGCAGCGCGGCCGCCTCGACGGCCGAAGGCACGCCGAGCGCGACCACCCAGTGCGCCGAGCGGACCCGGGCCAGCGCAGTGTGGACCTGCGTCCCTTCGATCGTCGACGAAGCGCCGACCAGCTCGTTGCGCGGTCCGAGCGACGCCATCAGCGCTTGCAACGACGGCGACGGCGCCGTGCCGAGAAAGCGCGCGTGCTCGCGCGAGCGGGCGATGCGGGCGCCTTTGGAATCGAACACCGAAACGATCCAGTCGTCGGGCACGCGCTGCTCGCTGACGACGCGCAGGATCGCCTCCGGCCGCACGACCGCCGAGAGCACGTAGCGCAGCTGCCCGGCGCGCTCGACCGGAACCCGCACCGGGATGCCCCAGTTGCCGAGCGGGCCGCGCGTGAGCGGCCCGACGACCGGCGCGCGAGCCCGCACGACCTCCTCGATGCTGCCGGGCTCGGTGACCTTCGGCGGCAGCGTTCCGACCGCTGTGGCGGTGCTGAAGAGCGGCTCGCCCGAAGGCGCGGCGAGCAGCACGGCGCGCCATTCGGGCCGTTCGGCGAGGACGCGCAGCGCCGACTCGCGCGCGTGGACGAGGTCGACTTCGTTCGCCGACGCGAGCGGCTCGGTGAGCGCGAGCGACTGCAGCGCCGAGATCGTCAGGCGCAGCTCGGTGTCGACCGCCGTCGCCAGCGCGCGCGCCAGGTCGAGCGAGGATTGCTCGGTCTGGCGGCGCTGCTGCTCGAGGAGCGCCTGCAGCGCGATTCCCGACATCAGCGCCAGCGGCAGGATCGCCACCGCGGCGAGCAGCAACAGGCGGTGGCGGAGGGGAACCGGACGCGTCGGCATTCGCGCAATCAGCAGGCGACGCCGCGTCGGCGCGAGCGGGCGCGGGTCCGAGGAGCGATCTGCACGATCGGCATTCTGATGGCTTTGGCCCGGGCGCGGCGACGCGATCAGCGGGCGACGCGTCGCCCGCCGATCGAAGCGGCCCGCGACTAGCCCCGCGTCAAGCGCACGCCGGCGTCGACGAGCAGCACCTCGCCGGTCGTCTTGGCCGCCGTGACGCCGAGGAACCAGGCCGCCTCGGCGACGTCTTCGGGCGCGATCACGGCGTCGAGCGCCGAGCGGGCGCGATACGCGTCGACCATGGCCGCGTATTTTTCCGCGCCGTGCCCTTTCTGGAGCCACGGCGTCTCGACCAGCCCGGGCGCGATCGCGTTGACGCGGATCGCCGGCCCGAGCGAGCGCGCCAGGCCGATCGTGAGCGCGTTGAGCGCGCCCTTGCTCGCCATGTAGGCGAGCGACGAGCCGGTTCCCATCAGCGCGGCGATCGACGAGACGTTGACGATCGCGGCGCCGGGCTGGCGGCCGAGCAGCGGCGCGAACGCGCGCACCATCTGGAAGGCGCCGATGACGTTGACCGCGTAGATGCGCTGGAAGTCGTCGGCGTCGAGGCCGTCGAGGTCCTTGGCGGCGACGAACTTGGTCGTTCCGGCGTTGTTGACGAGCACGTCGGCGCGGCCGAAGCGCGCCTCGACGAGGCCGGCGAGGCGACGGCAGTCGGCGTCGGAAGCGATGTCGGCGCGCGCGACGAGCACGTCGGCACCGAGCTTGCGGCACTCGGCGGCAACGGTTTCGGCGGGCGCGGCCTCGCGCGAATAGTTGACGACGACGTTCCAGCCTTGCTTCGCGTACAGCTTCACCGTCGCGGCGCCGATTCCCGACGACGAGCCGGTGACGATGCAGACCTTGCGCTGTTCGACCACGACTTGCTCCTCGCGGCACCGCGGCCGCCGTTGTTGCGATGTGCGCGCGGCGGCGCCGGCGATCAGCCGGCGCCGGCGCGGCGCGCTTCGGCGATCTGCTTGCGCCGGATCTCGCCCTGGCGCGTGAACATCCAGCCCGGGTACTCGGCCGGCAGCTTGCTCACCTCGTCGAGCCTGGCAAGCTCGCCGGCGTCGAGCGCGAGCCGGGTCGCGCCGATGTTGTCGGCGAGCTGCTCAGGCTTCTTCGCGCCGATGATGACGCTCGTCACGGCCGGTTGGTGCAGCAGCCAGGCGAGCGCGATCTGCGCCACCGAAACTCCGCGCGCGGTCGCGATCTCGCGCATGACGTCGATCGCGTCGTAGGCGCGCTCCTTGTCGAGCGGCGGGAAATCGAAGGCGGTGCGCCGGCTGCCGGCTTCGCCGGCGTGGTCGCGCCCGTACTTGCCGCTCAGGAAGCCACCGGCGAGCGGGCTCCAGACCATCAGGCCGACGCCTTCGCTCTGCAGCATCGGCACCAGCTCGCGCTCGAGGTCGCGGCCGGCGATCGTGTAGTAGGCCTGCAGGCTCTGGAACCGCGCGAGGCCGAGCCGCTCCGAGATGCCGAGCGCCTTCATGATCTGCCACGCGGCCCAGTTCGAGACGCCGACGTAGCGGACGTGGCCGTGCTCGACCATCGTGTCGAGCGCGCGCACGGTCTCCTCGATCGGCGTCGCCGGATCGAAGCCGTGGATCTGGTACAGGTCGACATGGTCGAGCTGGAGGCGACGAAGGCTCTCCTTCAGCGCCGCGACGATGTGGCTGCGCGTCGTTCCGCGCATGTTCGCGCCGGGCCCGGTCTCGCCAAACGCCTTGGTCGCGACGACGACGCTCTCGCGCGCCACCTTGAGGTTCCTGAGCGCCTGGCCGGTGATCTCTTCCGAGCGCCCGCCGGCGTAGACGTCGGCGGTGTCGATGAAGTTGATGCCGGCGTCGAGCGCGGCGCCGACGATGCGCTCGGCCTCGTCCTGCTGCAGGCGGCCGATCCTTCCCCACAGGCCTTCGTCGCCGCCGCCGAAGGTCATGGTGCCGAGACAGAGCTCGGAGACGAAGAGGCCGGTGCGGCCGAGTGGATTGAGCTTCATCGACGGTCTCCTCAACGCGCGCCGAACGCTGCGTTCTCGAACAGGTCCTTGAATTCGCGCGGCTGCGAGCGCCAGTACTGGTGCGGCGCCGCGACGCGCGCGCCGAGCCTGGCGGCGGCGTGCCACGGCCAGCGCGGGTCGTAGAGCATCGCGCGAGCGAGCGAGACGGCGTCGGCCTCGCCGTTGGCGATGATCGACTCGGCCTGCTCGGCCTCGGTGATCAGGCCGACGGCGATCGTCGGCAGGCCGACCTCGGCCTTGACGCGCTGCGCGAACGGCACCTGGTAGCCGGGCCCGAGCTTGATCGACTGCTGCGGCGAGACGCCGCCGCTCGAGACGTGGATCGCCGCGCAGCCGCGCGCCTTCAGCGCCTGCGACAACGCCACCGTGCCATCGATGTCCCACCCGCCCGGCACCCAGTCGGTCGCCGATATGCGCGCCCAGACGGGCTTGCCGGCAGGGAACGCGGCGCGGACCACGTCGAAGATCTCGAGCGGAAAGCGCATCCGGTTCTCGAGGCTGCCGCCGTATTCGTCGCTGCGTCGGTTGGCCAGCGGCGACAGGAACTGGTGCAGCAGGTAGCCGTGCGCGGCGTGAATCTCGAGGCCGTCGAGGCCGAGGCGCGCGGCGCGGCGCGCGGCGGCCGCGAAGTCGGCGCGGATCTTCGCCAGGCCGGCAGCGTCGAGGGCCATCGGCGGCTCTTCGCCGTTCGCGTGCGGCAGGGCCGACGGCGCGACCGCGCGCCAGCTGCCCGGCTCGCCGAGCGGCACCTGCGCGCCGCCTTGCCACGGAACGCGGCTCGACGCCTTGCGGCCGGCGTGCGCGAGCTGCATGCCGATCCCGATCGGCGCGTGGGCACGTACCGCGCCGAGGACGCGCGCCAGCGCCGCTTCGTTGGCGTCGCTGTAGAGACCGAGGTCGGCTTCGGTGATGCGCCCCTCGGCCGAGACCGCGGTCGCCTCGACGATCAGGAGGCCCGCGCCCGACAGGGCGAGGTGGCCGAGATGGATGAGGTGCCAATCGCCCGCCGAGCCTTCGCTCGCCGAGTACTGGCACATCGGCGCGATGATGATCCGGTTGGCGAGCGCGAGCGCGCCGATCTGCAAGGGCTCGAAGAGCTGGGGCATGGAGGACGACGGCGCTGGCGCGGAAAGGAAGCGCGAGGATACGGCGACGCGGAGTCCGGCGCAGCGCGCCATGCTCGCGTCAACGGCCAGCGGCCGTCAGCGCGGCCGCTGCAGGCGCCGGTAGGCGTTGAAGTGGCGCACCGCCTGGCGCGCGTCGCCGAGCTGCTGGTGCAGGCGGGCGGCGTTGTAGTGCGCGTCGGCCAGGTCGGGCGCGAGGCGGAGGCACGCGTGGTAGCTGGCGAGCGCGGCGGCCGCGTGGCCCTGGTCCTCGAGCGCGATGGCGCGATTGAAATGGAGCAGCGCTTCGTGCGGCTTCCTCTTCAGCGCTTCGTCGTACAACGCCACCGCCTCGTCGCAGCGCCGGCTTTCGCACAGCAGCGCGCCGAGGTTCAGGTACGCGTCGGCGTGCGTCGGGTCGATCGCGAGGACGCGCCGGTACGCCGCTTCGGCGGCGCGCCGGTCGCTCGCCTCGAGCGCCTC
>Ga0268265_10004011_pt1 | contig 10365 bp, 9 predicted proteins | sample KBSSwiS52_FD_190355 | JGI IMG/M metagenome (GOLD analysis project Ga0268265, IMG submission 190355) | Switchgrass rhizosphere microbial communities from Kellogg Biological Station, Michigan, USA - KBS Switchgrass S5-2 (SPAdes) (version 2) | ecosystem: Host-associated > Plants > Roots >...
CACCATCCGCGCATTCGTCGAGGCGGCGGCGCGCGCGCTCGACGCCAAGGTCACGTTCACGCAGGTGGACGACTACGACTTCCTCACCGAGCACAAGGTCTTCAGCATGGTGCCGTGGGTGCTGCCGACGGGGAACAACGTCGGCCACACGACGATCAGCAACGCGCGCGCGAAGGCCGCGGGGCTCGGCTTCCGTCCGATCGCCCCGACGGTGCGCGACACGCTTGCCTGGTGGCCCACCGTGCCGGAGGCGCGCCGTAACGCCCCGCGCTTCGCGCTCACGCCTGAGCAGGAGGCGACGGTGCTCGCGGCCTGGAAAGCGAGAAAGGGATGAGCGCCACCAGAGCGCCGACGGGCCCGTTCCGCATAACGAGGAGTTGTAGCTGACGGCGCGCCATTCACGGGGCCGGGTACGGGGAGGATCCAGGTGCTCGTCAACGTGAGGTGAACAAGCACCGCAGCGAAAGGAACGGCCACGGGATTCACACGCCCCGTGGCCGTTGCTGTGTATTCCACCGTGGGACAAGCGGTGCTCTATCGCACCGTCACCGTGCTCCTGCTGACACGACTCAGCCCCCACGCCGCGACGCGCCGCGGTCCCAGTGTGAATCGCTCCGAGAGGAAGCCGACTTCGGCACCGCGCTGCCTCGCCTCGATCTGAAATTCGCTGGAGCCATTCGTGAATCCGCCCGGAACGCGGAAGGTACGTGTCGCCAGGGCCGGTACCGTACCGAGTGGGAGCTCTGCGGATCCAGCGTGGAGATAGATGCGCATCGCGCGGGACATGTCGTTCGAGATCGTGATGGCAACGTCGGCCGCAACGTCTCCAGGCAATGCGTGACTCGGCATTACTCCGGTTGCGCAGGCCTGGCTGAGAATCGCTGCAACGGCCCACGCCAACGTAGCGCAGCGACGCCATAACACAGCCTGTCTGTTCGCCCTTTCCAAAGACGGCCGGAATCGATCCCGCTCGATGAGTAGTCGCTCGGTAAGCATCGTGAGGTCTCCTCGTATTGCCTTCGCGCCAGAGCAAACCCATGTTCTGACCGGGTGCAGGCGACTGATGGTGTTCACCGGAGCAGAGCGTAGAGTCGCGCTGAAACCCGACATGGCACCGCTCGACCGAGCTGTCGTGGTGGTCCGACTGTCCTCCAGCGCCGATGGGAGCCTCGACTGACGGCACGGATGTCCTGACCGAGTTGCGGACTGGGGGGCGCGAGTCGCTCGACCGTCTGCTGCCGCTCGTCTACCAGGAGCTGCGCGCCATTGCACATCGACGGATCGTTGGACGCGACCGCGGGCGAACGCTGTCAACCACCGCGCTCGTTCACGAGGCCTATCTCAAGCTCGTCGACCAGTCTCGCTCGGAGTGGCGGGATCGCGCCCACTTCCTGGCTGTAGCGTCGCTGGCCATGCGCCGCGTGCTCGTCGACCGAGCCAGAGCGCGTGTTGCGCTGAAGCGCGGGGGAGAGGGCAAGCGGTTGACCCTGGACGAAGAGGAGATCGGCGTCGACGATCAGCCGCGTGTGCTGCTGGAGCTCAACGAATCGCTGGATCACCTGGCGCAGGTGGAGCCACGTCTCGCTCGCGTCGTTGAGTGCCGTTTCTTCGGTGGACTGACGGAGGAGGAAATCGCCGAGGCACTCGGCGTCACCGTCCGTACTGTGGAGCGGGACTGGGCGAAGGCGCGCATGCTACTGCGTCGCGCGCTCTCGTCCTGAGCCAGGTGGCCTTCGCCGAGAATCCAGTGTCACGCGATCTCCCACCTAACGATTGGAAGCAGATCCAGGAACTCGTCGACGCCGTCCTCGATGCCGCACCGGACCGGCGGCCAGACCTGATCGCGGAGCTCGCCGGCGACGACGTGGCCAAGCGGGCGGAGCTCGAACGTCTGGTCGCCGAGTGTGAGCGCGCAATTCCGCTGCTGGAACGACCGGCGGCCGAGCGCTTTGCTGCCCTGCTCCAGGACCCGACTCCGCAACTCCCGGAGATCCTCGCCGAACGATATCGCCTAACGAGGGAATTGGGCCGTGGCGGGATGGCGACCGTCTATCTCGCGCAGGACATCAAGCACGGTCGCATGGTCGCCGTTAAAGTGCTCCGCCCGGAGCTGGCCGCGCTGCTCGGCACCGAGCGCTTCCTCTCTGAGATCCGGGTCACGGCCAGCCTCCAGCACCCGCATCTTCTCCCGCTCTTCGATTCCGGTGAGGCGGGCGGCATGTTGTTCTACGTCATGCCGTATGTCGAGGGGGAATCGTTGCGCGAACGTCTCGAGCGCGAACGACAACTGCCGCTCGAGGACGCGATGCGGATCGCGGTGGGCGTGACGAGTGCTCTGGACTACGCGCACCGACACCGCGTGATCCACCGCGATCTCAAGCCGGAGAATATTCTGCTGCAGGATGGCGAGCCGCTGGTGGCGGACTTTGGCATTGCACTGGCCATCAGTCACGCGGGCGGCACGCGCCTGACCGAGACCGGCCTAACGCTTGGCACACCGCGGTACATGAGTCCCGAGCAGGCCGCGGGCGATCGCGCGCTCGACGCGCGCAGCGATATCTACTCGTTCGCGGCCGTACTATACGAGATGCTTGCTGGCGAGCCGCCACACACGGGATCCACCGCGCAAGCGATCATCGCGAAGGCGCTCAGCGAGACCGTCCGGCCCGTCCGCGGCGTGCGCAACACTGTCCCCGAGCACGTCGATGCGGCGCTTCTCAAGGCGCTCGCCACGGTCCCGGCCGACCGCTTCGCAACGGCCGCGGAGTTTGGTGAGGCACTTACCGGAGTGCGAGCAGTCATCACACCCGCGCGTGTCAGCACGCCGCCCGCTGGCCCGCGCGAGGTGAGCACGTCGTCCGGCCAGCAACGAGCGCTGTCCCGTTGGCTGCCCTGGATTGTTGCCGCTGCCGGAATCGGCGGAACAGTCATGCTCGCGCGGGCTGGCTGGTTCCGATCGACGTCCTCGGCATCGCCGATGCGACTCGAGGTCGTGCTGCCAGATTCCGCCCCGCTCGCCGCCGAGGACGAAGGCGGGAACAGAATTGCGTTCTCCCCGGACGGCTCGCAGCTCGCTTACGTCGCGCAGTCGCGAGCGTCTCGATCACTCTATCTGCGACGTCTCGACGACGCCAACACGCAGCCCATTCCTGGAACAGAGGGGGCCAATGCTCCCCATTTCTCGTGGGATGGAAGCTCCATCCTCTTCACCGCAGAAGGCAAATTGAAAAAGGTGCCGTTGACCGGAGGGTTGCCACTGGTCGTCGCAGATTCAGCGAGGGACTTTGCCGTTGGTGAGGGAAATGTCGTCGTCTTCACAAGAAACGGGACGTTGTGGAGAGTTTCTGCTGACGGTGGAGTTCCTCAGCTGCTGGCGCGTCCGGATTCAAGCCGTGGTCACGTCTGGTATTATCAGCCGGAAGTGCTGCCCGGAGGGCACGCGGCATTCGTAACCATCTATAAGGGAAGTACGGCGATCTCGGCGCAGCAACTTGGCATAGTGGCTCTCCCGGGAGGCAAGATCACGGAGCTGGGGATTCCTGGAGCGAACGCACGCTACGTGCCGACAGGCCATATCCTGTTCAGCCGCGGCGAGACCGTTATGGCAGCGCGGTTTTCGCTCGGTAGTCTGCGCGCGCTCAGCGTTCCCACTGCGGTGCTCGAGGACGCAGTGCACAGCCGCTGGTGGTCGACCGACATGGATATCGCGCCTAACGGCACGCTTGCGTATCTGTCGGCAGTGCGCCCGGGACGTCGCCTGATACGATTGGACCGGCGGGGTTCCGTCTCGGCCGTTCTGGGTGATTCGCGAGACATAGACTCGCCGCGCCTTTCGCCCGACGGCCAACGCGTCGCGATGACAATCATCGACTCGAGAGGGCATGACATTTGGATCTTCACGATAGGTTCTCGCACGCTTGCCAGATTGACCAACAACGGGATAAGCCGACGCGCCGTGTGGTTCGATGGCGGACGTCGCGTTGCATACCACGGGTTCGACGATGGGCGCTTCGTCATCAAGCAAAGCCTCGCGGACGGCAGCGGAACGCCCGAGGTGTTCTTGCGCACGGACGCGACGATCAATTCCGTGTCTGTCGGGCCACCGAAGTCGTTCGTGGTCGTGCAGCAGTCGGGAGACTTGCTGGTTGCGCCCCTCGATTCCCCACGTGCGATACGGAAGTTCGTCGCCACCCTGGCCGCCGAATACCTTCCGCGTGTGTCGCCGAGCGGCCGATTGTTGGCCTATGTCTCCGATGAAACCGGCCGCGCCGAGGTTTACATCACGCGGCTGCCCGGGCCGAAGGGCCGTGTGATCGTTTCAACTGGCGGCGGGACCGAGCCAGTGTGGTCGTCAACTGGGGAGGAGCTTTTCTACCGCGGGTCGACACACCTGATCTCAGCCCGTATCAAGGAGAGCCCGGAGCTCGCTGTGTCCCGGCGCGATACGCTGTTCGAGGATCGGTACGCGCGCTCCGAGGGATACCATGCTCAGTACGACGTGTTCCCGAGTGGAAAGGAGTTCCTGATGGTTCGCCCGGACTCAACCAGCGCGACCAGATTCGTCGTCGTGGTCAACTGGTTCGAGGAACTGCGACGGCGGACGAGCGTGAAGTAAACCCACGTCGCGGTCACGAACGCCGTACAGGTTGTGCCGCAGCGTTCTACGTCGGCATTCGATTCGATCCCCCACGGCGAAGCCGGCGAGCATCCGGTTGCGCTCTTCGAGGAACGGCATGAGCGGCCCCAACCTCGCGCATCATTGTCGACGCCATCAACGCGGGACCAGGCCGATGAATGAACCCGGAGCGAGCGCGCAATCCCGCACCGGCGTGACCGAAACGGCGGGAGCGATCGCGTCCGCGTCGACCGGCCTGGCCAGTGCCCTGCTGACCGTCGTCGCGGGCGCGTGCTGCGTGAGCCCGGTGCTCGCGCCGATTCTCGTCAGCGTGCTCGGGGCGAGCGGGGCCGTGTGGGCGGCCGGGCTCAAGCCGTACGGCTGGTGGATTCTCGGCGCGTCGGCCGCGTTGCTCGCGTTAGGCTTCTGGTCGGTCTACCGACCGCGCAGAGCGTGCACGACCGCCGACGTGCGGCGCCCGAACAGAGTGATGGAACGCCTGGCGAAACTGTCCCTGTGGATCGGCGCTGCGTTTTGGGTGGCTGGCGTGATGGTCCGCGTGATCCTCCCGTAGTCCTCGACCCCGGAAACGGAGCTGGCAACCAATGCGTTCTCGATTCGCGCTCGGCGGCGTCGGCCTGGTCGCCGCCGTGGCGCTCGCCGCGTGCAACCGGTCTGCGCCCGCGTCGGCACACGAGACCCTAACGAGCCTCGACCCACTACGCCGCGCCTTCAACGCTGACTCGGGGAAGGTGCGAGCGATATTCCTCGCATCGCCGACGTGAGGAGCTTGCATGCGCGGCGCAGTTGCGCTGGAGAAAGAATGGCTCGCGAAGGACTCACTCGAGGACGTGGCGATTTACGTCGTGTGGTCGCCCCAACTCGGCGCCGAAGAGAAGTACGTGGCCGGCGCTGCGGCGCTCGTGCCTGACGCGCGTGCGCGGCACTATTGGGATGGCGGCAAGCTCGTGGGCTCGGCGTACCAGCCCATCGTCGGCAGCAAGGCGGCCGCGTGGGACACGTGGATGCTGTTCGACAGGAACACCATGTGGACGGGTGACGCCCCGCCGAAGCCCGCCTGGTGGGAGCATCAAATGAGCTCGGGGCCGCCCGGGTTGATGCTCGACGCGACGCGATTCGCATCGCACGCCCAAGCGTTACACGACGTGAATGCGAGCCACCGGTAGCCACGGCTTCCTGGACGCCGGCGATGCCGTCAGGATCCTTCAGGGAAAACCATCTGAGCCGCTGGATCGAACGGGCCGGACTCGCACGGACTCCGGCCCGTTCACGACCATCCTACGGCGTCCCCCGGGACGACGTCGCGCGCACCGCGGATTTCGTGCTGTACTTGTCGAACCAGTCATGCAAATAGAGCTGCGTGCGCAGATAGTTCGACGGCGTGCTCGTGGTGCCGTGGTACTCGTTGTTGAATCGGATGAGCGCTGTCGGGATCCCGCGAAGCCTCAGCGCACGATAGAACTCTTCGGACTGCGGCATCGGCGTGCGCAGGTCGAGGATTCCCGTCATCAGGATCGTCGGGGTCTTCACATTCCCCACGTACATGATCGGTGACCGACGCAGGTGCTCGCTCGGATCCTCCCAGAACGGCTTGTCGAACGTTTGATACCAGCCCGACCCGTCCGTCTGGCCGACGAAGCTCATCCAGTTGATCACCGGGCAGAGCGAAGCGGCTGCCGCGAAGCGGTCGGTGTGGCCGACGACCCACGCCGTGAGCACGCCACCGCCCGAGCAGCCGTAGACGAACAGGTTCTTCGTGTCGATGTAGCCACGGCCGATCACGGTGTCGACACCCGCCATCAGATCGTCGAAGTCCTTGCCTGGATACGCGTTCTTGATTTGGTCCGTGAACTTGTTGCCGTAGCCGGTGCTGCCGCGCGGGTTCGTGTACAGGACCACGTAGCCGTTCGCCGCGTGGTGCTGTCGCGCGTAGTTGAACCCGACATTGAACATCGACTGCGGCCCGCCGTGGATCTCGAGAATGAGCGGGTACTTCTTCTGCGCGTCGAAGTCCGCCGGCTTCACGATCCACCCCTGGATCTTGAGCCCATCAGTCGACGTGTACCACACCTCCTCGGTCTGCGCGAGCGCCTTGCCGGCGAGGACGTCCTCGTTCACAGCGGTGGCCTGGGTGAACGCACTCACCGTTCCCGTCCTCGGGACAGTGAAGGTGACCACGTCGTTAGGCTTGACCGATGTCGAGCGCACGCCGACCGCGAAGCCGTTCCGGCTGATGTCGCTGACCGTAAGCATGTGCGTTCCGCTGGTCACGGCCCTCATCTGGCCGCTGACCGGCGCGAAGTAGAGGTTCTCCGAGCCCTCGCTGGAGACGTTGACGTAGACGCCGCTGCCATCGTGCGCCCAGCGGATGCCCGCCATCGGCCGGTCGAGGTTGCCCGAGATCACGCGCCGGCCGGAGCCGTCGGCGTTCATCAGCAGGAGCTTCGTGTCAGGCCACGCGGAATGATCGATCGAGTCGGCCGACATGAAGGCGATGTATTTGCCGTCCGGTGAGAACGTGGGGTTGACATCCGACCCCGGATGGTTCGTGATCCGCTTGATCTCGCCGGTCTCGGTGCTCGCGACATAGATCTCCGTCTCGAGCCCGCGCCCGATGAACGCGCGGTCCGCGTTAGGAACGCGGTACGAGGAGAAGGCAACCCACTTGCTGTCGGCCGAGAAGCTCGGCGCGCTGTGGTTCCACTCGCCGTTGGTGATCTGCCGTGGCGTCCCGCCGTCGGCCGGGATGACGAAGATGTGGCGGTATCCTTCGTCGGTGAAACCGATCCGGTCGGATCGGAAGGCAAGCTGGGTGACGATCTTCGGCGGCTCGACCCATTTCGCGCCTTTCGGCGGTGTGGGCATCGCGATCCGGAACTCCTTCTGCGGCGCCGGCACGATCATCGTGAACGCGATGGACTTTCCATCGGGAGCCCACTCGATATCGGCCGGTGAGTCGGTGAGGTGCGAGATCTGCGAGGCTGCGCCCTCGGCATCCATCCACCGCACCCAGATCTGAGATCCGCTTGGCTGGCCCTGGGCGATGTACGCGATACGCTTGCCGTCAGGCGACCATTGGACGTTGGCGCCCTGCACCAGGAACCGGGGATGAGACCCGTCGGCGTTCATCTGCCAGACGCTGTTTTCCCACCGATCGTTCATCTTGTCCACCCAACGGCGGGTGAACAGGATCTGGGTGCCATCCGGAGAGAGCTGCGGAGCCTGGACTTCTTCCCAATCCAGATACTGCTCGAGCATGATCCTGTTCTGCGGGCGCTGCTGCTGCGCCGGGAGCGCAGAACCTGCCCAGAGGACGACGAGGCAGCATGCCGCGCGAGAGAGCGTTAGGCGGTGGTTCACGGAGCCTCCAAGTGGCCGGGGTCACTACGGAATGTTCGGGTTGTTGTCGCGCTCGGCGAACGGCATCGGATAGCAGGTCTGCGCCCCGATATTCCCGAGGTTCGGCCTCCAGTACGCAGTTCCGGTGACCGGCACGTACTGCGCGGCGGCGACCGGCTGGCGGCGGAAGTCGGCGAGCCGCTTCCCCTCGAGCCAGAAGTCGAAGCCTTTCTGGTTGAACAGTTCCGTGAGCACGCTCGCGGCATCCTGGGGACCGCTGTACGCCGGAAGCTGGGCGGCAGCACGTTGCCGGTTGATCAGCGCGAGCTGCGCATTGATGTCACCCGCGGCTTCGGCGGCGATGTACTCGGCCTCGAGTTTCGAGGCGAGCCGGATCGACGAGGCGTACCCCGGGTACTTCTGCTGGATGAAGTACGGACCCGCAGCCGCGTCCCACGCGTTGTACGGGTGCTTGCCCGGCGGGAGCCACGTCACGCGCGGATCGGTGGTTTGATAGTACGGCGGGACGCTGATCACACTGCGGTCGACCGTACCGCGCCAGAGCGCGTTCGACAGGCGCGTTCGATTCGCCAGGTCGTCCTGATACGTCATCATAAAGGTAAAGCCCGCCGGCGCCGCACTCGCATCGGCCAGCGCGCCGGTCTTGTCGCCCTTCTGCAGCTTCGCGCGAGCGCGTCCGACGAGCGACGCATTGGCGAGGCTCACCGCGGTCGCAGTGCCGTTCGCCTTGCCCACGTCGATCGCCTTGGTGAACCAGAAGATCGCCGAGTCGAGCATCTGGTTGTTGGTGAGCTCCGGCCCGGACGAGAGCGCACCGCTGCAGAAGTCGGTCGCCAGAAACAGCATCGCGTAGGCCCGGAACGTCGCGCCGCGCGCGATGTTGATGTTGGTCGTCGGCTCGGGCAGCGTGAGGTCCAGCAGCAGCTTGCCTGACGCTGCAGCCAAAGACATGTCTCGCCACTGGGCCAACGCCTGGCCGTTCAGCTCGGAGACCTCGCGCCGGCCGAACTCGTTCTGGGCCCCGCTGGTCTCCATGATGTATGTCTCGCCAGTGAAGTGCGAGCTGAACTGAATGTACGTGCCAACCGCCGTCTTGAAGTTCTGCTCCGTGGAGTTGGCGAGAGTGGTAGCCGCATCCTTCGGATCGACCGTGGAGGCGTCGATGACGTTGGGGTTGGAAACCTCGAGGAAGTTGTCGGAACAGGCGGTAGCGCTCACGACGAAGGCCGTGGCGATCAGCGTGCGCGAGACCGCGCGTCGGATGGTTCGCATGACGGTCCTCGGCGGGTCAGAAGGTGAAGTTCAACCGAAGGAGAGCCCTCTTTGGCTGCGGCAGCGAGAAGAAATCCTGCCGATCGAAGGTCCCGTTCTGGGCGATGACCTCCGGATCGGGGCCCTCGTAGTCGGTCCAGAGCTTGAGGTTCTGCATCGCGACGACGACTGAGACATTTTGCACTCTGGCGCCCAGATTGCGCACGAGCTTCTGCGGAAACGTGAAGGTTGCCGAGAGCTCGCGGAGTCGAACGAAATCACCTGGCTGAACGAAGGCCTCGTAGACGTCGCTCGTCGTGGCCGAGAGACCGCTCTTCGTTACGAAGGCCGGCTTGCCCGGCGCGTCGTTGCCGTAGCGGCGCAGGCGCTCGTGGCGCGACAGGTAAGTCGGATCGAGACGTTTCTGGCTGTGAATGAGCAGCGTCTCGGTGTACCAATCCCGCAGGTTGTCGACGACGAAGTCCTTCTTCGCGTCCAACGACCCGGTGATTCGGAAATGCTTCATCAGAGTGACGCCGTTCGTGAGGTTCCACTCGAGCGTCGGGTACAGGTTACCAATCGGCGTGAGCGTATCGCTGACAGTGACTACGCCCGAGGCATCGTCGATCGACAGGATCTTCTTCGACACGTACACGCCGATCTGCTCTCCCTTCATTGCGCGGGTGCGGCCGTTGGTGCTGGGCGAGAACGGCGCGACGCCGCCCAGGTCCGTCAACTCGTTCTGCAGCGTGTTCAGGCCGCCGCGGATATCCCAGCTGAAGTTCGTGGTCTGGACGGCGGTCACGTTCAGCCCCAGCTCCATGCCTCGGTTGATCACCTCGCCAATGTTCGCCAGCGGACTGCTGTTGAAGCCGAGCGACGGGGGGATTGGCCTGGCGATGATCAGGTCGGTCGTCTTCTTGTCGAAGTACGTGAGCTCGGCGGTGACTCGGTCCTTCCAGAAGCTCGCGTCGAAGCCGGCCTCGAACTCGGTGCCGCGCTCCGGCTTCAAGTCCTCGTTGCCAGGGTTGCCCGGGTTGGCCCCGGCGACGGTCGTGCCCGTGATGTTGTACGGCGCGGCGACGAGAGTGGAGAGCGCCGCCCCGGGGGCCGGCGAA
>Ga0268265_10004019_pt1 | contig 10356 bp, 8 predicted proteins | sample KBSSwiS52_FD_190355 | JGI IMG/M metagenome (GOLD analysis project Ga0268265, IMG submission 190355) | Switchgrass rhizosphere microbial communities from Kellogg Biological Station, Michigan, USA - KBS Switchgrass S5-2 (SPAdes) (version 2) | ecosystem: Host-associated > Plants > Roots >...
GCCAAGGTCGTGCACGACCAGGGCGCGCTGGCCGGCACCGAGTTAGCCTACAATGGCATGAACGGCGCCAACTTCACGACGCGCGAGACGCCGATGGGGCCGAGCCATCTGCCGATCGCCACCTTCACTTATGATCCGACGCAGGCGCGGGCGATGGACCGCGCCGACATCCGCGACCTCCGCCGCTGGCATCGCAATGCGGCGATCCGGGCGAAGCGCGCCGGCTTCGACATCGTCTATGTCTATGCGGCACATGGCTTCAGCGTGTTCCAGCATTTCCTCTCGCGGCGCTACAATCATCGATCGGATGAATACGGCGGCAGCCTCGAGAACCGCATGCGGCTGCTGCGCGAGGTGACCGAGGACACTAGGGAGGCCGTCGGCGACACTTGCGCCGTGGCCGTGCGCTTCGCCATGGACGACCTGATGGGTCCGGAAGGCTTCACCAAGTCGGAAGGCGAAGAGGTGATCGGCCGGATGGGCGAGATCCCGGATCTCTGGGACCTGACCATGGGCAGCTGGGACAATGATTCCCGCACCTCGCGCTTCGTCGAGGAGGCGGCGGAGGAGGAGTTCGTGCGCGGCGTGAAGGCGCTCACCTCGAAACCGATCGTCGGTGTCGGCCGCTTCACTTCACCGGACCAAATGGTGCGGCAGATCAAACAGGGCCTGCTGGATTTCATCGGCGCCGCGCGCCCCTCGATCGCCGATCCCTTCCTCCCGAAGAAGATCGAGGAAGGGCGGATCGAAGACATCCGCGAATGCATCGGCTGCAACATCTGCGTCTCCGGCGACATGACCATGTCGCCCAGCCGCTGCACCCAGAACCCCGCCATGGGCGAGGAATGGCGCAAGGGCTGGCATCCGGAATTCATCCGCGCCAAGGAATCCGAGGCGCGCATCCTGATCATCGGCGCCGGTCCCGCCGGATTGGAAGCGGCGCGCGCGCTGGGGCAGCGCGGCTATGACGTGGCGCTGGCGGAAGCGACGACGGAGCTCGGCGGGCGCGTGGCGCGGGAGCAGAAGCTGCCCGGCCTTTCCGCTTGGGGCCGCGTGAAGGACTACCGCGCCTTTCAGCTCTCGAAAATGCCGAATGTCGAGATCTTCTATGACAGTCGGCTCGATGCGGCGCAGGTGCTGGAGTTCGGCTTCGACCAGGTGCTGGTCGCGACCGGCGCCACCTGGCGGCGCGACGGCGTTGCGCACTACCACACCCTGCCGATGCCGATCGCCGCGGATGCTGAGGTTCTGACACCGGACGATCTGATGGCCGGCAAGCGTCCGACGGGCAAAGCGGTGACGCTCTACGACGACGATCACTATTATATGGGCGGCGTGCTGGCGGAGCTGCTGCAGCGCGAGGGCTTCGCCGTCACCCTGGTGACGCCGGCGACCGAGGTCTCGAACTGGGCGCGCAACACGCTGGAGCAGTTCAAGATCCAGGCAAGGCTGTTGGAGCTGGGTGTCGAGATCGTCACCGGCCGCTTGGTCTCCGCGGTGCGGAAGTGCGAGATCGAGACCGCCTGCGTCTTCACCGGCCGCACTGACCAGCGGGCCAGCGACAGCGTGGTGCTGGTGACCGCGCGCCTGCCGAACGATCGACTCTATCTCGACTTGAAGGCGCGCGAGCCGGATTGGGCCGATGCCGGGATCGCCGCGGTGAAATGCACCGGCGATGCCTGGGCGCCCGCGACCATTGCCGGCGCCGTCTATGGCGGCCGCCGCTATGCCGAGGAAATGGACGCCCCGCCGATCGGCGACGCCTTGCCGTTCAAGCGCGAGATCACGGAGTTTCTGGCGGAGTGACGGCGGGGTTTACGGAGGCGTCGCGCGCGCGTATCAAACGCCGATGATCTACCCAACCCCAACCGAACTCGCTGCCGCCCTGCCCCGGCATATGCGCTTGGCCGGGCTCGACCTCGGCGAGAAGACGATCGGCATTGCGATCGGCGATCCGGGGCATCTGGTCGCTTCGCCGCTGACCACGATCCGCCGCACCAAGTTCACCAAGGATGCGACCGAGCTGTTCCGCATCATCGACGAGCGCCAGATCGGCGGCCTGGTGATCGGCCTGCCGCTCAACATGGACGGCACGGAGGGCCCGCGCTGCCAGTCGGTCCGGCAGTTTGCCCGCAATCTCGCACCGATCCGCGACCTGCCGACTGTCTTCTGGGACGAGCGCATGTCCACCATGGCCGTCACCCGCAGCATGATCGAAGCCGATCTCTCTCGGGCGAAGCGCGGCAAGGTGGTCGATCAGTCGGCGGCAGCCTTCATCCTGCAAGGGGCGCTGGATTCCCTGCACCGGGGATGAGCGTACTCGCCGCTTGCTTTTGCAGGTGTTGGCCCCGAGAGTGACGCCCAAAGAGCATTGAGGAGTTTCCATGTCCGGACCGCTGACCGGCCTTCGGGTTTTTGATCTGACGCGTATCCTGGCCGGGCCCATGTGCACGCAGATCCTCGGCGATCTCGGCGCGGACATCATCAAGATCGAACGGCCGGGCGCGGGCGACGACACGCGCAAATGGGGCCCGCCCTTCGTCAAAGACAAGGATGGAAACGACACCACCGAGAGCGCCTACTATCTTGCGATCAACCGCAACAAACGCTCGGTCACCCTCGATATCTCGAAGCAGGAAGGCCAGGCGCTGGCGCGGCTGCTGATCGCGCGCTGCGACATCTTCATCGAGAATTTCAAAGTCGGCGATATGTCCAAGTATCGCCTGAACTACGAAGAGCTGAAGCTCGAATTCCCGCGGCTCATCTATTGTTCGATCACCGGCTTCGGCCAGACCGGGCCCTATGCCAACCGCGCCGGCTACGATTTCCTGGCCCAAGGCATGGGCGGGATCATGAGCATCACCGGCAATCCGGACGGTGAGCCGACCAAGGTCGGCGTCGCCGCGACCGACATCGTCACCGGCATCTTCACCTCGACCGCGATCCTGGCCGCCTTGCAGAACCGCCACGTGACCGGCCATGGGCAGTATGTCGATATGAGCCTGCTCGACTCCCAGGTCGGCTGGCTTGCCAATGCCGGATTGCAATACCTGACCTCGGGCCAGGTGCCGCAAAGGCTCGGCAACGAGCACCCCTCGATCGTGCCCTATTCGGTGGTGAAGTCGGCCGACGGCTTCTTCATCCTCGCGGTCGGCAACGATTCCCAGTTCCAGAAATTCTGCAGCTTCGCCGGCAAGCCGGAATGGGCCGCCGACGAGCGCTTCAAGACCAACCCGACGCGGGTCAAGAACCGTGTCGAATGCTATCAGCTGGTGAACGGTGTCACCGCGACCAAGCCGACCGCATACTGGATGGAAGGCCTGGAGAAGCTCGGCGTGCCGGTGGGCCCGGTCAACGATATCGGCCAGGTCTTCTCCGATCCCCAGGTTCTGGCGCGCGGCATGAAGGTGACAATGCCGCATCCCCTGGCCGGCTCCGGCACGGTCGATCTGATCGGCAACCCGATCAAGCTCTCGAAATCCCCCGTGGACTACAAACGCCCGCCCCCGACCTGCGGCCAGCACACCGACGAAGTGCTGAAGGAATTGCTGCATCTGGAAGACAAGGACATCGCGGAACTGCGGGCGAAGGGAGTCGTCTGATCCTCTAAAGCGTCATGGCCGGGCTTGACCCGGCCCTCTTGCGCCGCCGGAGAAAGATGCGCGGCCCGTCCGCGAGTGCGGACATTCGTCCGCTGGGCCCGCGCATGACGCTAAAAATCTAAACCAGCCCGCGCGCCTTCAGCTCGTCCTTGATATAGGCGTAGTAGACCGGTGCGGCGATGACGCCGGGGATGCCGAAGATGGCGTCCATCACCAGCATTGCAAGCAGCAGTTCCCAGGCGCGGGCGTGGATCTGGCCGCCGATGATGCGCGCGTTGACGAAGTATTCCAGCTTGTGGATCGCGACCAGGAAGACCAGCGAGCCGATCGCTGCATAGAGCGAGACGCTGAGGCTCACCACAACGATGACCGTGTTCGAGATCAGGTTGCCGATCACCGGCAGCAGGCCGGCGACGAAGGTGACCAGGATCATGGTCTTGGTCAGCGGCAGGTTGACGCCGAGCAGCGGCAGGATCACCACCAGATAGATCGCAGTCAGCGTCGTGTTCAGCGCGGAGATGCGGATCTGCGCGAAGACGATGCGGCGGAAGGACTGGCCGAGGCGTGAGACCCGCTGCTCCAGCGCCCGCGATAGAACCGGCAGCTCGCGGGTCGGGCGGAGATCGGTCAGCGCCACCATGGCGCCGATGATCATGCCGACCAGGAGATGCAGCAGCACGCCGCCGGCGCGCTCGCCGAAATCCTGCAGCTGCCGCGCGTTGGCCCGCAGCCATGACGCCGCGGTGTTCTCCATGTCGTTCACATTGGACGGCAGGTATTCGCGCGCCCAAGGCGGCAGGTAAGCCCGGGCCGAGCCGATGATGTCGGCCATCTTGCGCACCAGGGCCGGCAGGTTGTCCGATTTGTCGGTGACCAGATTGGCGAGGCTCAAGCCGCCGAGGACCAGGGCCAGGACTACGACCAGCGCCACCAAAGCGACTGCGATCCAGCCGCCGACCCGTCGGCTGACGCCGATATAATGGTGCCGGGCGGCAATGACCTGGACCAGCTCGAATACCAGCAGGCCCGCCAGAAGCCCGGCGATCAGGTGCAAATACAGCACCGCCACCAGGGTGAAGCCCATAATCACCCAGGCCGCGACGTCGCAACGGAACATCAGCCGCTGGTCGGGGTAGCGGACCGGCTCCAGCCTGGTTTCGGGTTTGGCAGCGACTTGCGAGCGATGCTTCATCTGGGGTCTGAAATGGCGGCCCGGCGGGCTTGGGTCAAGCCATTAATTATATGGCCCCTGACTGAAAGCCAGCCCCGGAATCTTCACCAAAATCACCCTTCGCGAATCCCGGCCGGAGGCCGCCGCGAATCGTTGACCTCAAGCCCCCCGCCCCTATGATGCGCGGTCAATGAGCGACCCCGCCCGCAAGCCCGCCGCCTTCTTTCCCCACCGGCATCTGCTGGGAATCGAAGGACTTTCGGCGGAAGAGATCATCCGGTTGCTTGATCTTTCCCAAACCTACGCCGAACAGCCCAAAGCCGATCCGCGCGCCCGCGCCCTCCTGCGCGGCCGGACCGTCATGAACCTCTTTTTCGAGAACTCGACCCGGACCCTGACCTCGTTCGAGCTGGCCGCGAAGCGGCTGGGCGCCGACGTGATCAACATGGCGGTCGGCACCAGCTCGATCAAAAAGGGCGAGACCCTGCTCGACACGGCGATGACCCTGAATGCCATGGGGCCGGACGTGATGATCGTCCGCCATCCGGAATCCGGCGCGGTCAGCCTGCTGTCGCAGAAGGTGGACGGCGCCGTGGTCAATGCCGGCGACGGCCGCCACGAGCACCCGACCCAGGCCCTGCTCGACGCGCTCACCATCCGGCGGCGCCGCGGCAAGATCCAGGGCCTGATCGTTGCGATCTGCGGCGACGTGCTGCACAGCCGGGTCGCGCGCTCCAACATCCATCTCTTGACCAAGCTCGGCGCCAAGGTGCGGGTGATCGCGCCGAGCACGTTGCTGCCGTCGCAGATCGACAAGATGGGCGTCGAGGTCTTCACCGACATGCGCAAGGGCTTGAAGGACGCCGACGTGGTGATGATGCTGCGCCTGCAGCTGGAGCGTATGCAGGGCGCCTATGTCCCTTCGATCCGCGAATACTTCCATTTCTTCGGCCTCGACTACGAGAAGCTGGAAGTGGCCAAGCCCGACGCCATCATCATGCATCCCGGCCCGATGAATCGCGGCGTCGAGATCGATTCCGAGCTGGCCGACGACATCAACCGCTCGGTCATCCGCGAGCAGGTCGAGATGGGCGTCGCCGTGCGCATGGCCTGCCTCGATGCGCTGAACCGCAATCTCACCGGGGCGAACGCATGAGCCAGCGCGAATCCTCCGGCATCTTGCGACCGCCGAAGCGCCAGACCCGGCCGCTGGCGCTGATCAATGCACGGCTGATCGATCCCGCCAGCAACCGCGATGAGATGGGCGGCATCCTGGTCGAGGACGGCGTCATCCGCGATTTGGGGCCGCAGATCACCCGCACCGGCTTGCCCGAGGATGCGGAGGTCATCGACGGCCATGGCGACGTGCTCTGCCCCGGCCTGATCGACATGCGTGTGCAATTGCGCGAGCCGGGCGAGGAGCATCAGGAGACGATCGAGACCGGCAGCCTGGCGGCGGCGGCCGGCGGCGTCACCTCGATGGTGACCCTGCCCAACACCGACCCGATCATCGACGACGTGGCCGGCGTCGAGTTCATCGCCCGCCGCGCCCGCGAGACCAAGCGGGCCAAGATCTATTGCTACGGCGCCCTCACCCGCAGCCTCGAAGGCAAGGACCTGGTCGAGATGGGCCTGCTTTCGGCCAGCGGCGCGCTCGGGTTTACGGATGCGCTGCACGCCGTCGCCGATGCCCAGGTGATGCGCCGAGCGCTCAACTACGCCAAGGTCTTCGGCCTGCTGATCATCCAGCATCCGGAAGAGCCGCGGCTCGCCGCCGGCGGGGCCATGAACAACGGTGAGCTCGCGACCCGACTGGGCCTGGCCGGCATCCCGGCCTGCGCCGAAGTGATGCTGATCGAGCGCGATCTGCATCTGGTGCGGATGTCGGGCGCCCGCTATCACGTGGCGCATGTTTCCACCGCCGCCGCGGTCGAGGCAATCCGCAAGGCCAAGCAGGAAGGCCTGCCGGTCACCTGCGACACCGCCCCGCCCTATTTCTCGCTGAACGAGAACGAGATCGGCGATTACCGCACCTTTGCGAAGCTGTCGCCGCCGCTGCGCGGCGAGAGCGACCGGCGCGCCATCGCCGCCGCCGTTGCGGAAGGTGTCATCGACTGCATCGCCAGCGATCATTCTCCGCATGACGTGGAGAGCAAGCGCGTGCCGTTCGCGCAAGCGGCGGCCGGCGGAATCGGGCTCGAGACGCTCTTGCCCGTGAGCCTCGGCCTGACCCACAACCGCTCGGTCTCGCTGTCGAACCTGCTGAAATGCATGACCAGCCGGCCGGCGGAGATCCTCGGCCTGCCGCAGGGCCGCCTCGCCAAGGGCGCGCCCGCCGACATGACGCTGATCGATCTCGAGCACCAGCATAAGATCGACCTCGCCGCCTTCCATTCGAAGTCGAAGAACTCGCCCTATGACGGTCGGCAGGTACAAGGCGCGGTGCGCCGCACCTTCGTCGATGGCCGCCAGGTCTTCGCCGCTGCGGGTGCCAACTGATGGGTTTCGTCTCCATCTTTGGCATTCCGCTGGAGAACTTGCTGACCGTAGCGATCGGCGGCTATCTGCTGGGCTCGATCCCGTTCGGGTTGCTGCTGACGCGCATGGCCGGCCTCGGCGATATCCGGAACATCGGCTCCGGAAATATCGGCGCGACCAATGTGCTCCGGACCGGGAACAAGGGATTGGCGCTCGCGACCCTCTTGCTCGACGGCGGCAAGGGGGCGGCGGCAGTTCTGATTACAGGTTCGTTCTTCAACGATCTGACGCTTTGCGCGATCGCGGGTGCTGCCGCCTTCCTCGGCCACCTCTTCCCGATCTGGCTGAAGTTCAAAGGCGGCAAGGGCGTTGCCACCGCGCTCGGCACCTGGCTGGCGCTGGCCTGGCCGGTCGGCCTGCTCGCCTGCCTCACTTGGCTGATTATGGCGGTGGTCTTCCGGTATTCGTCGCTGTCAGCCCTGGTGGCCGTGGCCTTGGCACCTGTTTATGCGATCTGGCTGGGCACGCCCGCGATGATCTGTTTCGGCATCGGCGTGGCGATCCTGTGCTGGATCCGACACCACGAGAACATCCGCCGCCTGCTCAAAGGCGAAGAGCCGAAGATCGGCAAGAAGAAGCCGGCGCCCCCCGAGGCTGCCACGCAGATGGGCCATAACGGCGGCCCGAAGCTCTAACCCAGCAGCGTCTCGATCCGCGCCCGGATCGCGTGCGGCTTGGTGATCGAGCCGAAGCGGCGCCGCACATGGCCTTCGCGATCGACCAGGAACTTGGTGAAGTTCCACTTGATCCGTTGCGTGCCGAGGACGCCCGGCTGCTCATGCTTCAGCCACTGGAAGAGCGGATGCGCCGCCGGGCCGTTGACTTCGAGCTTGGCGAAGATCGGGAAGCGAATGTCATAGATCTGCTGGCAGAAGCGCTCGATCACTTCGGCGCTGCCCGGCTCCTGCTCGCCGAACTGGTTGCAGGGGAAGGCCAGCACCGAGAAGCCGCGCGGACCCAAGTCCTTATGCAGCTGGTTCAGTCCCTGATATTGCGGGGTGAAGCCGCAATGGCTGGCGGTGTTGACGATCAGCAGCACCTCCCCGCGAAACCGGTCGAGGGCCACGTCCCGCTCATGGAGATCGCGGACGGTGAAGTCATAAACGCTGCTCATGTTGCCCGCGTTCATAGCCGATTCTTCGGCTGCCACAACCCATCACTTCACCTAATACAACCACGCATTGCTGATAGCCCGATTGATTGCCGCTTCAGTTGCGGCTATGTTCTCGCCGCATGGGGAACGCGAAGAACCTTGGGGCACAAGAACGGCTGGATTGGCTGCGCCTTGCGCGCAGCAGCGGCATCGGCCCGGTCACCATCCGCGACCTGGTCGCCTATTGCGGCACGGCCACGAAGGCGGTCGAAGCCCTGCCCGAGCTTGCAAGGCGCGGCGGCGGCGCGCGGCCGGTGCGGATCTGCACCCGGTCCGACGCCGAGCGCGAGATCGAGGCGCTCGCGAAACTGGGTGCCCGCCTGATCGCGCGCCCCGATCCGGATTATCCCGAAGCGCTCGCCGCCCTGGAGGATGCGCCGCCGGTCATCACCGTCAGAGGCCGCGCGGGCCTGCTGGACCCGAGCAGGATCGCCTTGGTCGGGGCGCGCAACGCTTCGGCCAACGGACGGCGGATCGCTTCCGACCTGGCGGCCGGCCTCGCGCAAGCCGGCGCGGTCGTGGTCAGCGGCATGGCGCGGGGCATCGACACCGCCGCCCATCTCGGCGCCCTCAATGCCGGGCCGGAGTCCGGTGGGACCATCGCGGTCGTCGCCGGTGGCGTCGACGTCCTTTACCCGCCGGAGAACGGTGCGTTGTTCGAGCGCCTCGGGGTCGAAGGGCTGATCGTCGCCGAAAGCCCGCCCGGCACCGAGCCGATCGCCCGGCACTTTCCGCGCCGCAACCGGATCATCTCCGGCCTGTCCCGGGCGGTGGTGGTGGTCGAGGCCGCCCTCAAATCCGGGTCCTTGATTACGGCCCGCTACGCCCTAGATCAGGGCCGCGAGGTGATGGCCGTCCCCGGCTCTCCCCTCGATCCCCGATGCCGTGGGGCCAATCGCCTCATCCGGGACGGCGCCCGCCTGGTCGAGGATTTTGCCCAGGTTCTGGAGTCCCTGGACGGGCTTGCAGGATCAAACCTAAAGTTTCACGAGAACTTGAATTTTAGCGAGCAAGCCGCTGAAATTACTTCAATTAGTGAGACGGATCGGGTCCGGGATGAGGTGCTTTCACTCCTAGGTCCCAGCCCGGTGATGGTTGACGAACTGGTCCGGCAGTGTCATTGCTCGCCCCCCGTTCTGGGCATGGTGCTGCTGGAATTGGACCTGGCGGGCCGGCTGGAACGGCATCCGGGAAACCGGGTCTCCCTGCTGATGCAGGCCGCCTGACGCCCCCAGAGTGGGTGCTCGACAGAAGTTTAACGCCGCGGTTTTAAGGGCTGAACGAAGCAATCCATGAAAGTCGTCGTCGTCGAATCCCCGGCCAAAGCCAAGACCATCAACAAGTATCTTGGCGCCGATTATAAGGTGCTGGCCTCCTTCGGCCATGTCCGCGACCTGCCCCCGAAGGACGGGTCAGTGCGGCCGGAGGAAGACTTCGCCATCACCTGGGAAGTCGAAGGCCGCGGCGCCGCCCGGATCAAGGAAATCGCCGAGGCGGCCAAGGGCGCCGAAAAGCTGATCCTGGCGACCGATCCGGATCGCGAGGGCGAGGCCATTTCCTGGCACATCCAGGAAGAACTTCGGTCGCGGAAAAACCTGAAATCGCTCCCGATGGAGCGGGTCGCCTTCAACGAGATCACCAAGCGCGCGGTTGCCGAGGCGATCGCCAACCCGCGCCAGATCGACCAGGAGCTGGTGGACGCTTATCTCGCGCGCCGGGCGCTGGACTATCTGGTCGGCTTCACCCTTTCGCCGATCCTCTGGCGCAAGCTGCCGGGCAGCCGCTCGGCGGGCCGGGTGCAATCGGTGGCGCTGCGCATCATCTGCGAGCGGGAATCCGAGATCGAGGCCTTCAAGGCCCGCGAGCTCTGGACCATCGAGGTCGTGTTCAAG
>Ga0268265_10004020_pt1 | contig 10355 bp, 10 predicted proteins | sample KBSSwiS52_FD_190355 | JGI IMG/M metagenome (GOLD analysis project Ga0268265, IMG submission 190355) | Switchgrass rhizosphere microbial communities from Kellogg Biological Station, Michigan, USA - KBS Switchgrass S5-2 (SPAdes) (version 2) | ecosystem: Host-associated > Plants > Roots >...
AATGCCAGTCCTGCGGAATGATCCAATCGGGCGCAGCATGCGCGGGTCGGGTGAGATCTGTTGCCATGACGAGAATCTAGCGGAATTTGCTGAAAAATTATTCCAGATATTGCAGATATCTGCACTTATGTGATACAATCCGCACATTAAATCGCCAGTTATCGTATAAAACTCATCATCCGTGGGAGAGCATCGCGCAATCCGATGTCGGGAAATCGAGATGAATCTGATGGTCGCAGGTCCGGCAGGGACCGAATGACGCTCGTTCTTCATGGCTACTGGCGCTCGTCAGCCGCGTACCGCGTGCGCATCGGGCTCAACCTCAAGGGATTGGCCTTCCGACAGGCGACGCTTGATCTGCGCTCCGGCGATCAACGCGCGGCAGCCTATCGAGAGCTCGCGCCGATCGGCCTCGTTCCGACGCTGGAGACTGACGGGCTTCGCGTTACGCAGAGCCTTGCAATCCTCGAATGGCTCGAAGAGCGCCATCCCGGCACACCATTGCTGCCGGAGCAACCGAGGCCCGCGCGATCGTGCGCGCGATGGCATTGATCGTGGCCTGCGACATTCACCCGATCAACAATCTGCGGGTCCTGTCCGCGCTGCGATCCGATCTCGCAGCCTCCGAGGCCATGGTGCAGAAGTGGATCGCGCGATGGATCGAAGAGGGATTCACGGCGCTGGAGACAATGGTAGCGGAGCACGGAGGCACATTCTGCTTCGGCGACCGGCCCACCATCGCCGACTGCTGCCTGATCCCTCAATTCTACAACGCCCGCCGTTTCGGCATCGACCTCAATGCGTTTCCGAGGCTGGTCGCGACCGAGGTCCAGTGCCTCGGGCTCGATGCCTTCCACCGAGCCCGGCCGGAGCTGCAGCCTGATGCCGATGGCGCTTCGGCTTGAGCGCGTCGCGGGAACTGGACGGCATCGACCGCAAGCTGCTGGCAGAACTGCAGCGCGACGCCTCGCTCAGTCATGCCGAACTCGCCGAACGGGTCGGAGCATCGACGGCCTCATGCTGGCGACGCATCCGCGCACTGGAGGCCAACGGGGTCCTGGGTCGCCACGTCCGGCTGGTCAATCCGGCAAGGATCGGGCGCGGCGTGCACGTCCTTTGCCACATCCGGATGAAAAGCCACTCGGCCGAGGCCACCGAAATGTTCGAAAATTTCGTAGCGGCTCGAGACGAGATCATCGAATGTTATTCGATGTCCGGGGACTGGGACTACCTGCTGCGTATTCTCGTGGCGGACGTCGAAGACTATAATCACTTTCTCATGCGCATTGTCCTGCGGCATCCTTCCGTTGCCACCGGCTCCTCACACTTTGCGCTTGCACAGGTGAAATACACGACAGCGGTACCACTCTGATCGCCCGCCACTACCCGATAAGGGTACGCGCCAGGGCGCCATCACCCGCCGCGAACGCCTGTCGCCACCTTGAAGCTTGGGGGCAAAGTCGCCGGTCTCGCGGCGTTGCGCGAGCCAGCGGATCGCCGTCGACGGCGCAACGCCGAGCCGCTCTGCCGCCGCGCGGCAGTTCATCCCTCGTCAACCGCCCCCAGAAATCGAGTGGCGGTCGAAAGATGTGTGGGTTCGGTGTGGGGTTGGTGGGGGAGAAATTATTTTATATCAATAACGCAAATTGTTAGCCGAACCGAAAAATCCCTCCCGCTCCGCCAAGCCCGCCGATTGCACGCTACAGCGCGATGTTCTGCGCGATGACTACACAAACACCGCCGATTACCGCGTGATACGGCCTCGGGCATAGTCTGTGAATGCTGCGACAAGGTGATCGAACACCACCGCGATACGCGGCGACTTGCGGAGGTCTTCATGCGTCACGAGCCAGGTTTCGAGATGGTGGACCACGATGTCGGGCAGGACGGCGACAAGACCTGGATCCGACAGCCCGGTCGGTGTCTGCAACACCCCGATCCCGAGCCCGGCGCCAATGCAAGCGCGTTGCGCCGCGTGACTGTCGGTGCGGACGACGAATGACCGGCGCGACATACCCATACCGACCGAATCCACCAGTGCCAGGTCGGCCCCCGTGCGATCCGGCCCGATCAAGGCATGGTTGGCTAGCGCTTCGAGACTGTCCGGCATGCCGCGCTGCGCGATGTATCGTTCATGGGCGAAGAACTGAAGCGGGATCGCGCCGACGTGTCGGGCGACCAGGGCGCGCTGTTGTGGACGGTACATCCGGACGGCGATGTCGGCCTCCTGCCCGAGGAGGTCGGCAGATGCGTCGCTCAGCGCGATCTCGACCACCAGGCCGGGATGGTTCTGGCGGAGCGGTGCCAGCATCGCAGGCAGAACGGCGATCCCGACGAATTCGGAGACCGTGATGCGCACCGCGCCGGCGATTTCGCCTTCCGGGGCCGACACCGCGCGGACGAAGGCCTCCGAAGAAGCGGCCATGGCGCGGACATAGCTGGCAAGCGAGCGCGCCTGCGGGGTCGGCGTCAGTCCGGTCAGGGAGCGCGTGAAAAGGGGTATACCAAGCCCAGCCTCCAGCGCCTCGATACGCCGCCGGACGGTCGGCTGCGCGAGGCCGAGCAGCCGCGAGGCGCCAGAAAGGCTGCCCGTCTCCAGCACGGAGAGGAATGTTCGCTGGTCTTCCCAATCGATGGACGGCTCGCTCATCAGAAAGTTATGAATGACTGCAAGGCTTTTGACAATTTTATATGAAGGCATCTACTGCCATGCTCCAGCCTTCGACATGCTGATCGAGGGAGATGAATATGGGCGGACAGTTGGCTCTTGTGCTGGGGGCGACCGGCGGCGTGGGCGGCGCGATCGCAAGCGCACTGATCCAACATGGCTGGTCGGTCCGTGGTCTGGCGCGCGATGTGCCCGCTGCGGAGCGTGGATGGCTGGACGATCGCGGTACGATAAGCTGGGCGGCGGGCGATGCGATGAATGGCGCGGACGTGATCCACGCAGCGGCGGGCACGTCGGTGATCGTTCATGCCGTGAACCCACCCGGCTACCGCCAATGGGACCGGTTGGTTCTGCCGATGATCGACAACAGCATCGCTGCCGCAAGAGCTGCCGGCGGTGCCCGAATCGTGCTTCCCGGGACGGTGTATAATTTCGATCCGGCAACGACACCGGTGGTCGGCGAGGACAGCGAACAGATGCCGCGGAGCCGCAAGGGGCGAGTCCGCGTCGAGATGGAGGCCCGTCTGGAGGCGGCAGCCCGGAGTGGCGTGCCCAGCCTGATTGTGCGAGCCGGCGACTTCTTCGGCGCGGATGCTCGGTCGAGTTGGTTCACGCAGGTCATGGTGCCGGCGGGCAAGCCGCTCCGACGGATCATCAATCCCGTCGCCGCTCCCGGTGTCGGGCATAGCTGGGCGTACCTGCCCGATCTCGCCGCAGCGATAGCCCGGCTGATCGGGATGAATGAGAAGCTGCGGCCTTTCGAGCGCTTGCAGTTCGAGGGTGTGTGGGACGCCGACGGCACTGCCTTGCCGGCAGCCATCCGCCGCGTCACGCAGCGCCCAAACCTTCCGGTGGCGCGCTTCTCGTGGTGGGCGATGAGGCTGCTCGCCCCTTTCGGCGGCCTGCCGCGCGAAATCGCGGAGATCGCGCCCTACTGGCGCTACCCCATGCGTTTCGACAACCGCCGCCTCGTCGCATTGCTTGGCGAGGAACCACATACGCCGATCGACGACGCGTTGAAGGCGACGTTTCGAATTGGCACGCCCTGACTGCCGGTGGTGATCGGTGGGCTGGCTTGCCGCTTCCATGATTGTGCGCTTCATCGGCACCGGCCGGCAGAACGCCAAGCGGGTGCAGGAGGTGCGGCGTTAGAGGGCTATAGCGTAGACGTAGTGCTCATCTTCGTCGGGCGTGGCCCGCCATTCCGCCCTTTGCCGGCGTCCGCCCCGGCCCGAAAAATCATAATAAACATTTGAAATTCAAGGATTTTAAACCACCGTCCTTCACGGTCGTTCGCGGCGGTCCGGAAATTGGTGCGGGGCTGAGTGTGGGACTGTGAGGGGCTGGCGGGGTTCAAATCAGGGGTCTGCGGTGGTATCCTGCACCGCATGGGAAAGCTCACCCCCGCCCTGATCAAGGAGCTCACCGAGCCTGGTCGCTGCTCCGATGGCGAGGGGCTCCTGCTGTAAATTTCCCCTTCGGGCGGAAAAAGCTGGCTCATGCGCGTGCAGGTCAATGGCCGCCGCCGGGACATCGGCCTGGGCGAGCTTCGGCATGTGAGCCCTCGCGATGCGAGACTGGAAGCGCCGCAATCAAGAAGCTCGCCAAATCCGGCGTCGATCCGCTCGATGAACGGCGGAAGGTCGAGATCGTCATACCGACCTTCGAGCAGGCGGCGAAGCGCGCGCATGCCGAAATGATCAAAGGATGGAAGAACGGGAAGCATACCAAGCAGTGGATCAAGACGCTTGAACTCTATGCCTATCCGAAGCTGGGCAAGCTGAAGGTCGACCAGATCGAAGGGCCGCTCATCCGCGACGTGCTGGCGGAAATCTGGCTGGACATCCCGGAGACTGCCCGGCGGGTCCGCCAGCGCATCGGCACGGTGCTGGACTGGTCCTATGCCAATGGTTTCCGAACCGGCGAAGCGCCGATGCGCTCCATCTCCAAGGGCCTTCCGCGCCAGTCCAGGACGGCCGGCCATTTCGCCGCGCTGCCCCATGCCGAGGTGCCCGCGTTCATGAAGCGCCTGCACGCACGCGGGATCAGTAGTAGTCGGCTAGCGCTCGAGGCGCTTGTATTGACGGCGGCCCGATCCGGTGAAATTCGCGGAGCCAAATGGTCCGAGCTCGATGACGATCTGACGCTGTGGACCATTCCTGCCGAGCGCACGAAGGCTGGTGTCGAACATACGGTGCCGTTGTCGTCGCAGGCCGCGGACATATTCCGTTCGGGCGCGCGCGCTGCGGATCAAGGGATGCGACCTGATCTTCCCGGGTGCCACCTCCGGCTCGGCACTTTCCGACATGGCGCTGCTGGAACTGGTGCGTGGGATGGAGTTGCCCGCGACGGTGCATGGTTTCCGGTCGAGCTTCAGGGACTGGGTGGCCGAGGAGGCGAACGTGCCGCGCGAGATCGCCGCGGCCGCGCTGGCACATACACTCGAGAACAGGGTCGAAGCGGCCTACCGGCGCACTGATTTCCTGGCCAAGCGGCGCGAGTTGATGAAGGCTTGGGGCGATTTCTGCGTTCCGTCCGCTAGGAGCCGATCCCGGCGGCCAGTCGAGCGAACGAATGTGGGGGCCGACCGCGCCCGCGACGTTGCGTCAACGCCGCGTCGGCCGCGGCGGACTGCCGCTCGACGAACCGCCCAAGGCTCCTGACGACGATGAAATTAATTGTGCAGCTAATTTCAATTTTGATCCATGAGCTTATTTTGGGGCAGAGACGCTCTGGCGCACGATCATTCGATGCGGCAGGGTGACGGACCGGACTGTTTGAATGCGACCCTCAATCGTCTCAATAAGAAGCCTTACTGTCTCCAATCCAATTTCGCGCATCGGCTGGCGGATCGTCGTCAGAGGCGGCGAGGCATAGGCTGCCATGGGAATATCATCGAAGCCCAAAACGGATACATCTGCAGGACAGTCTAAGCCGTGCCGCCGGAGCGCTGACATCGCTCCAATCGCAATCTCATCACTGAAGCAAAAGATCGCTGTTGGACGAGGATCGCCCAGCAGCAAACTGGCTGCAATCTTGCGGCCAGAATGCAGTGAAAAGGGGCCGGTCGCGATGGTCATCGATCCGATCAGACCTCGGCGCTCCGCCGCGAGTTTCGCTCCCACGAGTCGATCCCGGCTGATCGGGCTGTCTAGCGGTCCGGTGATGACAGCAATCCGTTCGTGACCGAGGTCATAGAGAGCATTCATGCCTTGCCGAGCCGCAGCCGCGTTATCGATGTGAGCGCTTGAAACGCCAAGTGACGGACTAAACTCGCAACCATTGACTATTGGAGCCATGGCGCCCTCGCGTGCAATTCGCTGTTCGAGCGCATTTGGCAGGCGATGGCCAAGGAAGATTAGCCCATCCGCTTCTCTCCGCTGCAGCATGTCGGCATATTGGTTTTCCCGTTCGCGGGAGCCGCGCGTGTCGCCCAGCAACACCGCCAGGCCGTTGGCCTGCGCCTCTTCCTCCACGCCGCGGATAACGTTGGCAAAAAAAGGATTGGAGATGTCGGGAACGGTGACAATGAGTTTCCCGGTTCTCGTGGTGCGAAGAGCGGAGGCCGCCGGATTTGGCGCATAGCCAAGCTCTTTAATGACCCCAAGAACCTTCTCGCGTGTCGAGGGCTGAACGAGTTCGGGGCGCAGAAGCACGCGAGATACTGTCGTTGTCGACACGCCTGCGCTCGTCGCGACATCACGGATAGAAGCCATGGCCCTTCCATAACGCACCGCTGTGGCTGCATCAAAGCCCTTTACATGTTTCATCGCGGGGTAAGTCTCGATTGAGGGTTGACGTGAGACGCTCTGGTTCCTTTCGCCATATGGCTGAGAGGATCGTACAGCAGCCTGGATGGCGCCACGCTAGAAATAGCTTCGGACGATCTCATCCTGCGGTCGCAGCCGGCAACCCCCTGCCAGAGTTCCGCCCTTCCAAGCCCACAGGTATCGCACCCAAAAACCCCAACAGCACACGCCCAAAGATCCCTTTATGAAAACGTTAGCATTCCAACCACATCCACGCCGACAGCCAGTTTTCCTTTGCGGAACTGAAACCAGAATCGACATCAGGTCTTGATATGTTATCGTTTTCATAGCAATGAAAGCTTAGTGATGGCAAAAATGCCGGACGGTCCTGGAGGGGTTATGAAGAAGGGGCACGGATTTCTATTGGCCGGGACCGCAGGCATGTTGGCGTTCGCGGGGGCACGGTGTTACTCGCATAACGGACCTGCAGACCGTCTTCCAACCATAACCGCCAACACGCAAACTCAGGCGCCCAAGCCGCCCAGCATCCGTGGCGTTTCGCCAATCGCGAACTCAGTTGGTGTGCAGGCGCAGACCGGGATCACTGTCGACGACATTCCGCGGTCCACCTTTTCGACGCTCGCCAACGAACTGACCGACGTAGAGCGGGTGGAGGTTTTCGCGGGTCCGCAGGCAACTCTTTCAGGCCGCAAAGCCATATCACCGGCTATAAACATTCGCGGTCAACTGGGATCGATTCATCAACATTGAAAGCGCCGTCCTATTCGCGTCGCGATCTGTTTTTACCCATCGGCCGATAAACGATAATCAAGGAGGATGAAATGAAGGAAGTGCTTCTCGCCACCGCGGCCTCGCTATTTGCTGTTGCCAGCGTACCTGTTTGGGCTCAGAGCAATGCGCCTGAGGTCGGGAATGCGGACGACATCATCGTGACCGCCACTCGCCAGTCCACGCTGCTGTCCAAAACGCCGATCGCCATGTCAGCAGTGACTGGTACCGCGCTTCGGGACGCGGGCATTATCGACGCTCGGGCGCTCACCAACGCGGTGCCCAATATTTCCGTAACCGAGGGCGGGCAAATCACCATAAGAGGCGTCACCAACTCGGACGGGACAGAAAAGGGTGACCCATCGGCCGCCTTTCTTCTCGACGGTATTTATATCGCCCGCTCGGACGATGTGCTCGGAGCATTTTATGACGTCGAACGCGTGGAAGTGTTGCGCGGTCCCCAGGGGACGCTTTACGGCCGCAATACGACGGCAGGCGTCATAAATGTCATATCCGCCCGACCGACGAACGCTTTTGCAGCGTCGCTCGATGGTCGCTATGGCAGCCTCGACATGATCGGCCTCACGGGCATGGTCAATGTCCCAGTCGGGGATACGCTCGGCGTTCGGGCCGCCGTAAACTACGATCGGCGAAACAGCTATCTCTTGAAGGGTGTCCCGTCCAACATTTCTCTCAACCCCAATCGTGACATGTTGTCGGCCCGACTTTCCTTCGGCGGCACATTGGGTGACAATTTTACGTTCGTTGTCAGGGGAGACTTCACGCAAGCAAAGGGGGCACAGACGAATTCGGTGCCGACACGCGTTTTCTTTCCCGGCGGCGTAACCGTCGGCGTGGATCCGATCTATGTGGGGGGATCTTCCAAATATTTGCGCACGCTTCCCTATGCGCAGCAATTTCCAAACAATCGCGACGACAAATTATACGGAATCATGGGTGAATTTACCTATGATTTCGGCCCCGTCCAGTTGACATATCTCGGATCTTATCGAGAGACAAAGCGCCGGAATCATCAAAACCTCTTCTTTTTCGATGCGCTGAACAACCCTGCGACATTCCATGGAGATTATGAACAGAATTCGCATGAGTTGCGGGCGGCTTTCGGCGCCGGCAACCCCCTTCATGGTCAGGCGGGAATTTATTATTTCAAGGAGAAAGTGTCTCTGGAGCTTAATCTCGGCAATCCGACCGCGAGCTTCGTCGTGCCCGGGGCGATCGGATTTGCGTTCGTTCGGGGGCCGGTGGTTGCTCGGTCCGAAGCGGCTTTTGGTCAATTGACCTACGATATCATGCCGGATTTGCATGTGACGGGCGGCATTCGCTACACGAAGGATTTCAAGTCTCGCGACGGCGCGACTGTGACTGACTTTCCGAATACGGCCTCAATTCCCACATTTTTGCTTCCCCAATGCACGGGCCTGCGATGTGTCCTTTCTCAGGACCTCGCGGCTCGGAACTTCAAGAAAACCACCTGGAAATTTGGCATTGACTATGACGCGCCAGGTCTCGGTCTATTCTATGCCAGCGTCTCCAGTGGTTACAAAGCCGGTGGCTTCAACGACGGATGTGTGATCGGAGCTGGCTTGGGTTGTGGGCTGAATGCATCCCAACTTTACTATAATCCGGAGACATTGACTGCCTATGAGGCTGGCTTCAAAGTAAAAGTGATTGAGAATGCGCTGCGCCTGAATGTCTCTGCATTTCATTATGATTACAGCAGCCTTCAGTTGACTCAGGGGGCGGTCGTTGGCGGTGTTCCCCAAGCACTGACGCAAAATGCCGGTTCGGCAAAAGTTGACGGCGTCGAGTTCGAGGCTCTGATGACCCCCAGCGACAATGACAGGGTCGAGTTGTCATTCAACTATCTCGACGCACGCTATACCAATTTCACGCCCACCCTGGGCGACGGTGTGTCCCGGAACTTCAAGGGGCTGCGGCTGGATCGGTCTCCTAAATATACCGCTGTTGCAGGCTATACGCACACGTTCCAGATCGGCGACGGTGGCAAGATCGATGCAGCAGTCCGGACGCATCTGAGCGCCGAATATTATCTGTCGGATCTGGCCGCGCTGGTGCAATATCGTCAGCCCAGCTTCACCAAGACGGATGTCACGCTGACATATACCGCGCCGGAAGGCAGGTGGTATGTGCAAGGCTTCGCCAAGAATCTTGAAAATGAGATCACCTTGGAAGTGGCTAGGTCGGGCATTGCGGACCTCGCGACCATCGGCGAGCCGCGGACCTACGGCATACGCACCGGCATCAAGTTCTGACATTCTGCATGCATGGCTCCCGCCCACGTCATATGGCGGGAGCTCATGCTGCGGATGTCTCGGAGGTAAAGCATGAAGGAAACCAGGAAAATGACGGCGGGCCGGATCGTGGCTTCATGCGTCGCTCTGATGTTGGGGGCATCGCCGCTGGCCGCGGCGGAGCGGTTTCGTGTCCTTGCTTATACGATAGCGCCGGGGGAAATCCGCCACCCGTCGATCGCCACCGCCCAGACAGTCCTGCCGCACTGGGGCAAAAAGCGGGGGATCACGATCGACGTTGCGACCGAGCCGAGTGTGTTCAACGCAAAGAATCTTTCCCGGTACAGGACTGTGGTGTTTGTCAGCGTTGAAGGCCAGAAATTGTCTGGCGATCAGCGGAAGGCATTTGAAGACTATATACGGCGCGGCGGCGGTTTCGTGGGCATACACGCTGCCGCTGGCCTGGGGCGCGAAGCAGAGTGGCCATTCTACCACGGGCTGCTGGGTCACGTCCAGTTTGTCGCGCACACGCCTAGCTATATCTGGTCGACGCCGCCGCTCGCGCCGGGTCAGGTGCCCACGGGCAAGACGCCGGTGACGTTTCGTGGCCCGCTGGACCAGGCACCCCCCGATGCGGACCCGGGCGAGTTCTGGCACATGCCCGGTGCCGCCGCGATTAGCTGGACACCTGGCCGTCTGGTCGTAGAGGATGGGCGATCCGAAGCGATGAAAACTCTCCGAACGGGCACGCGTGTCGAAGAATGGTACGGGTTTGACGACAACCCCCGCTCACGCGTCCATGTCCTGGCGTCGGTGGATGAGAATAGCTATGTGCCGGTGGGCTCGTCGATGGGAGCCGATCATCCCATCGCATGG
>Ga0268265_10004027_pt1 | contig 10350 bp, 8 predicted proteins | sample KBSSwiS52_FD_190355 | JGI IMG/M metagenome (GOLD analysis project Ga0268265, IMG submission 190355) | Switchgrass rhizosphere microbial communities from Kellogg Biological Station, Michigan, USA - KBS Switchgrass S5-2 (SPAdes) (version 2) | ecosystem: Host-associated > Plants > Roots >...
CAGGGCTGCGTGTGGACGTCACGCTGCCGATGTCGATCCGGGCGCTCGACCAGCCCGGTTTTCTGGACGACCACACCGGATTCATCAGCCTGAAGATCGTCGGCCGGCTGCGCGCCGGCGTGGAAGAAGCGCAGGCAGCCGCCGCGCTCGATACGGTGTTCCGCCAGTACATGTCGGAGCCCGAGCAGCAGTGGGTGTACGAGGGATCGTCGAAGTACTTCCAGGCCTCGGCGCTGCTGCCGGCGGCGCGCGGCTCGGACGACCTGCGCCGGCAGTACGCGAAGCCACTCAACGTGCTGATGGCGATGGTCGGTGTCGTGCTCGTGATTGCTTGCGCGAACGTGGCCAACCTGCTGCTGGCGCGCGCCGCCGCGCGCACCAGAGAGGTCGCCGTCCGAATGGGCGTGGGCGCCGGCCGCGCTCGTCTCGTCCGGCAGTTTCTCACCGAAAGTCTCCTGCTGGCTCTCGGCGGCGGTGCACTCGGGCTCCTGCTGGCGTACCCGGCCACGTCGGCGATCCTGTCGCTGTTCAATGCCGGACCGATCTCCGTGCTGCTGGACGTCAGCCCGAACGTCACGGTCCTCGGGTTCACGACGCTCGCCTCGATCGTCACCGGCGTGGCGTTCGGGTTGGTCCCGGCGTTGCGGGCGACACGCGTGAACCTGACGCCCGCCCTCAAGGACGGCGGCAGTGGTCTCGCCGTGGGCCGCCGCTGGACGACCGGCAAAGTGCTGGTGGCCTCCCAGCTGGCGCTGTGTGTGATCGTCATCGCCGGGGCCGGCCTCCTGGTCCGCACGCTGCAGAACCTCAAAACCCTCGACGCCGGCTTCCGGAAGGAGAACGTTCTGCTGTTCAACGTGGACACGACCGCCGTCGGGTTTTCCGCCGAGCAGCGGCCCGCTTTCTACGAAGCCCTGGTCGAGCGCCTGCGCGCGCGGCCTGGCGTCCTGTCGGTGTCTCTTTCCAGACGCACCCCGATCGACTTCAGCAGCGAGCTCCGCCGGATCGAGGTACCGGGATTCAAGGCCCCGGGCGTCCAGGGCGTCTCGACCAACGTCGTGACCCCTGACTACTTCACGACCTTCGGGATCGGGCTCGTGCGCGGACGCGGCTTCACGCCGCAAGACCAGCAGAACGCGCCCAACGTCGCCCTCGTGAGCGAAGCGATGTCGCGCTTCTTCTACGGGGAGACCGACCCGATCGGCCGCTCGTTCCGCCTGGGCGGCGGCAGCCAGCAGGCGACCTGGACGATCGTCGGGATCGTTCAGGACGTACGGCAGGAACACCTCCGGGCAGACGCGCCGACCCGGATGGTCTATACGCCGCTGGCGCAGGCGGCGCGCGGGGTGGACGCGCGATCCGATTCGCTGTCGCGGCTGACGGTGGAGATTCGTAGCGGTGACGCCGCGGCGGCGTTGACCGCGCTGGCGGCGTCGGCGCGCGAGGAAGCGCGTGCTGTGAGCAAGGATGCCGTCGTGTCCTACGTCCGCACGATGGACGAGCAGCTCGATGCGTCGCTGATTCGTGAACGCGTGCTGGCGACTTTGTCGACGGCGTTCAGCGCACTGGCGCTCGTGCTGTCTGCGGTCGGGCTCTACGGCGTGATGGCCTACACGGTCGCGCGCCGCAGCCGGGAGATTGGCATCAAGCTCGCCCTTGGCGCGGCGCGGAGATCCGTGCTCCTGCACGTCCTGCGCGACACGTTGAGCGTGTCCGCCGCGGGCATCGCCGCCGGCGTGATCGCAGCCTTCGTCCTGGCGGAAGGCGTCTCCGCGTTCTTGTTCGGTCTCGCGCCGCGCGATCCGTTGACGCTCGTAGGCAGCGCGGCGGTGTTGCTCGTCACAACGCTGGTTGCGGGCTATCTGCCGGCCCGGAAAGCGGCGGCGGTCGATCCGATGCAAGCGCTGCGAACGGAATAGCGTGGCGACCCTGAAAGGGTCGCGCTACTGGCGGACTTGCCCCGTCCACGCCGGGTAGAGCTCGTGCTCGAAGCCGAGCGCCGACAGGATCTTGCCCGCCATGAAATCCGCCAGGTCGTCGAGCGACTTCGGCTGCTGGTAGAAAGCTGGCATCGCCGGCAGGATCATCGCGCCGGCTTCCGCGCAGAGCACCATGTTGCGAAGCTGCGGCAGGCTCATCGGCGTCTCGCGCGGCACGATGACGAGGCGGCGCTGCTCTTTCATCATCACGTCGGCGGCGCGCTCGATCAGGTTCCGCGACAGGCCGTGCGCGACGGCGGCCAGCGTTTTCATCGAGCACGGCACGATCGCCATCCCGCGGCAGCCGTGGCTCCCGCTCGCCAGCGTCGCTCCCTGATCGCGATTGTTGTGGACCGTCAACGATCCGGCGGCGACACCCGGGCCGTAGCGCTCGGTCAGGTACGGCATCAGGCGATCGACCGACGCGGCCTCCCCAAGTTCGTCGCGGAGCAGCCGCCGGCCGTAGTCGGACACGATCAGTTCGACGTGCACGCGGCGCTCGAGAAGCGCCGCGAGAGTGCGGGTGGCATAGATGGCGCCGCTCGCGCCAGTGATCCCGACCGCGATCGAAACGTCGCCTTCAGCGCGGCCAGGGGCCATAGAGGGACACAACGATGACGATCAGGTACAGGATACCGACGTAACCGTTGAGATCGAATGCGCGCTTGACCTGCGACAGGTCGTCTGCGCGCACCAGCGACTGCTCGTACACGAGCATCGCCGCCACCGCGGTCACGCCCACGAAGTAGACCGGCCCGAGCGGAGCGACAAAACCGAGCGCCGCGAGGCACATGATGGCGAGGACGTGCATGGCGCGGGAGATGGCCAGCGAGCCGGCGACGCCGAAGCGCACCGGAATCGAACGCAGTCCATGGGCGCGATCGAAGTCCAGGTCCTGACAGGCGTACAAGACGTCGAAGCCGCCGACCCAAGTACCGATCGCGGCCGCGAGCAGCCACGGCTCCCATCCGCCACGGCCGCCGACTGCCAGCCATCCGCCGACCGGCGCAACCGCCATCGCCAGGCCCAGGAACAGCTGGGTCCACGTCGTGTACCGTTTGGCCAGGGAATACCAGAACACGATGGCGAGCGCCACCGGCGAGAGCGCAAAGCAGATCGGATTCAGCTGCGCCGCGGCAAAGACGAAGACCGCGGACGCGACAAAGACGAACGCGATCGCCTCGCGCGAGCTCATCGCGCCCCGCGGCAGCTCTCGGTTGGCGGTGCGCGGGTTGAGCGCGTCCATCCGGGCGTCGACCAGACGATTGAACCCCATCGCGGCGCTTCGAGCCGCGACCATGGCGACGAGAATCCAGCCGACGACGGTCCAGGTGATGGGCACCTGCCGGCTGGCGAGCAGCGCGCCCGCCAGCGCAAACGGCAGCGCGAACACCGAATGGCTGAAGCGCACGAACGACGCGTAGGTGCGGAGACGCGTGATCACGGTCAGCCCCCAGCCCCGAGCCCCGACTCGATCCCCGATCCCGACTCGATCCAACGAATCTGCTCCGGCACAATCCCGCTCACCAAATATTCTTCCACATCGTCCGTGCCGGTCGGTACGGCAACGACCAGCAGGCGCGCGAGCTTTCCCGCTTCAATCGTGCCGAAATCGGCGTCGAATCCGAGCGCCCGGCTGCCCTGCCGCGTCGCGCTGTCCAGCAGCGTGCCTGCCGGCACCGAAGGGGCGAGGGCGCGCATCGTCGCCAGCTCCGCGAAGACGTTCAGGTCCGGCGCGCTGGCCAGACTGTCAGTGCCTACCGCCACCTGCACACCCGACGCGTAGAAGTCCTCGAGCGGAGGCGCGCCCGCACCGGTGTGCCCGTTGCTGCGCGGGCAGGTGACGAGCGTTGCGCCGCGCGCCGCCAGACGTTGCAGATCGGCCGCGTCCATTTGCACGCCGTGGACCGCGAGGACCTGCGAGTCCAGGAATCCGCTGTCGTCGAGAAACTGAACCGGCGTCCCGCCCGGCGGCACCCACGCGGGATCCCACGCTCCGAGCTCCTCGAGCATCGCCCGCCACGGTCCACCGCCGGTGCGGATGAACTCGATCTCCTCCACGGATTCCGACAGGTGGACGCTGCACGGTGAGAAGGGGTGATGGTCGATGGCTTGCCGGATCGCGCGAAACACCAGCGGTCCGACCGAATACGGCGCGTGGGCGGCGAGGCTCGCTCTGACACGCTCCGCTGGCGCCAGCGCTTCGAGCGTACGCGTCGCCTCGTCGACGAACGCCCGGGCGTCGGCGGGGTTGAACCGAATCAGCTCGTAGAACACGACACCCGCCAGCGGGCTGCGTGCGAGCCGATCGAATGTGACGAGCGTGTTGCTGATGTCGCCCACGATCGCCGTCCCGCACGCCAACGACTCGTCAATCGCGCGGTCGATGGCGGCAAGAATCTCCGGAACCTTCGGATCGGGCTGACGGCGGCGGGCGGCGATGATCGCTCGAATCCAGGTGACGAATTGCGAGGCGGGCGGCACTTCGTCGCGAAGATACGACAGCTCCAGATGCGTGTGCGCGTTCACGAGCCCCGGCAGCACCGCGGCGTCTCCGAGATCGACCTGCGGCGCGCCGTTCGCGGGAGCTCGCTTCGACACGGCGACGACGCGCCCCCGATCCACCGTCACCCAGCCATCGCGCACCGGGGCCTCGACGATCGGAACAATCCACGCCGCGTGGTAATGGATCAACGTGGAATGACGCGGAGCTGTTTGCCGGCACGGCTGCGCGCTGGGTACTGCTTCAGCTCCTCGGGCACCGTCGTGTCGCCGTCTTCGCGCGCGGTCGCCAGCTCCAGCATGCGCGGGATCTCGCGCTCGCGGAAGATCGGCGCCCCGAGGCGCTCGTAGTGCATGTTGCGACGTTTCGGCTCGAAGCCGGCGTCCTCGATGTTGCGGACGATTTCGACTTCGTCCATGCAGTAGCTCGCGCCGGCGGCGCGAACGACGTTTTCCTCGATCATCACACTGCCCATGTCGTTGGCGCCGTACGCCAGGCTCAGCTGCCCGACCTTGCCGCCCTGGGTGACCCACGACGCCTGCAGGTTGTCGAAGTTGTCGAGCACGATGCGGGCGAGGGCGAGCGTGCGGAGGTAATCGACGCCGGTCGCTTCGGTGCCGGCCAGCTCGGTGTGATCCGGCTGATAGCTCCACGTGATGAAGGCAGTGAAGCCGCCGGTCTCGTCCTGGAGAGCGCGCAGACGCAGCAGGTGTTCGATGCGTTCTTCATCGGTCTCGACCGTGCCGTACATCATCGTCGCGGTGGTGCGGAGCCCCGCGCGATGCGCGTGGCGCATCACGTCGAGCCATTCGTCGGCGGTCGCCTTGCCGATGCAGTGCAGCAGCGTGCGAACACGATCCACCAGGATCTCGGCGCCGCCGCCCGGAATGCTGTCGAGACCGGCCGCAATCAGGCGATCGATCACGGCGGGCACCGGGAGCTGGGAGAGCCGCGACAGGTGGATGACTTCCGGCGGGGACAGGGCGTGGAGCTTGAACGTCGGGTAGCGCTGCTTGATCGCGCGGAACAGATCCTCGTACCAGGTCAGCGGAAGGTCAGGATTGTGACCGCCCTGCAGGAGCAGCTGTACTCCGCCGACGGCGATCGTCTCTTCAATCTTCCGGAACAGCTCGTCGAAGCCGAGGACGTAGCCTTCCGATGATCCGACCGGACGATAGAACGCGCAGAAGTTGCATTTCGCGACGCAGACGTTCGTGTAGTTGACGTTGCGGTCGATGATGTAGGTGACGATGCCGTCGGGATGCTTGCGCGCACGAATGCGATCGGCGAGCCGCCCGAGCAGCGCGGTCGGCGCGCGGCGATAGAGCTCGAGCGCTTCGTCAGCGCTGACGCGGTCGCCGGCACGAACCTTCGCCGCAATCGTATCGATTGTCATCAATAGAACCGCAGGGCGTTCTCTTGCTCCACCACGCCGGCCTCGACCGCGTAGCGATAGAACAACTCGAGAGCGGCGCGCTCGTCGTCGCCGAGATGGTACTTGATATTATCCCGCAGATACGCCGCACCGATGGCCTGGTGCGCCGGCGAGCCGGGGAAGTACTCCCGCGCGATGGCGTCGCTGCACGTCACGCCTGCGTCGCGGGCGCGGCCGAGCGCCCGCACGTCGTCGTCGTTCAACGCATCCGGCCGGCCCGCCCAGAACGCCCAGACGAACGGCAAGCCTGTCAGCGTCGTCCAGGCTTCGCCCAGATCGATCTTCTCGAGTCGGGGCTGGGGGCTGGGGGCTAACGGTTTGGCGGAAGTCCCCAGCGGCAGCGGAAAGCTCTCGTGGTCGAGCAGGAGCGCGTTGTCGCCAATCAGCAGAGCGGCATCGCAGTGACCGAGCATGTCCGTCAGATCCGGCCCCCGGGACTCCAGCGCGGGCCGAATCCTGAAGCGCCGCGCGCACAGCACGCTGACCAGCGCAACGGACGTCCGCGAGCTCGTGTCCAGTGCGATGGACCGCACGTCGGCGATCGGCCTGGTGGTGTAGATCGCGACGGAGGCGACGGGACCGCGCGAGGCGATGGCCAGATCGGGAGCGATCCGGTACGGCCCCCCGCGCAGGTACTCGATCGACGGGATCAGGCCGACGTCGATGGCGCCGGCATGGAGCAGACGCGCGCATTCCGAGGGGACGTCATAGCGCAGATCGAATTGCGGCGAGGAGTCGAGACCGTACACCAGCGGCCGGGCATTCAGATACCCGACGGCGCCCAGGCGAACGCGGTTCGTGCCGCTCACTGCGGAGAGACGTCCGACGTCGCGCGACGCATGGGCTCGAACCGTCCGTTCCGCTCCACCGGCTCCTGGCCGGCGGCCTGGATGTTGCGGCGAATCTCTTCGAGCGGCGCGCGGCGCCGCCCCTCGGTCGTTTCACCTTCGGGCGACACCGCGTCGACATCGTCCGCGCCGACGGTGAGCGCGACCTGCGCGAGCTTGGGTCCGTACAACGACCAGTCCACCTGAATCGACGGCACGTTGTCCACGACGACCCTGGCGAGCGCCACGTGCTTCACGTCGTCGTAGCCGGTGCTTGGCGCGGTGGCGCTCGCGCGGCGCGGGAGCGGAGCGAAGGCGCGAATGACCGCGACGGCGCGCTGGAGATCGGCGACCGCCTTCAAGAGCGGCAGACGATCGGGCGACGCCGATTGATGGACGGTCAGGCGCGCCAGCGCCAGCCCGGAAATATTCACTTCTTCCACCGACCGCCGTGGATCCTGCAGGCGATCGAACGGGGCCTCCGCGACCATCTCCAGGCCGGCGGCGTGCAGCTCTTCGAGGAGCGCTCGAAGCGTGACGCCGTCGCGCGCGGCCAGGACTTCCAGATCGGCCAGCGAAAACGCGGAGACGACCCTCCCCTGCGCCTGCGCCATCACCTGCCGCACGCGGTCGACGGCCGCGGCGCGAGTCGCGGGGACACCGACGATGCGGACTTCGCCCGCACCGGCGGGAATCGCTATCGGCCCCCCGGTGTCGGCCGCCACGTCGGCGACGCGCACAAATGTGGTGTTCAACGCGTGGCGCTGCCGGCGGAGGTCGTCCGCCAGCATGCCGAGGCTGATGATGTCGTGCGTGGCCGCGAGGCTGGTGAGCTCCTGCTCCGAGACCGCCATCCGATCGAGCTTACGACAGCGTCGGGCCGAAGAACAAGCCGAGGACGACCGCGATCGCCAGGGCGAGCGCCCACCCGAGGACGCAGACCGCGATCGCGCGCGTGGTATGCCGGTAGTCGAGCGCCTGCCGGACGGCGACCACCATGGCGGCGAGCATCCAGACGGCCGACAGGGCGAACACCGGAATCGCAATCGGCGTGATGACACCCAGCACCCGCAGGAGACCAGGCGTGGAGGCAAAGCCGATCGTCCGCAGCAGCTCGCCGACGTCGCCACGCGTTTGAGGTTCGGGCATCAGTCTGGCCCCGATCTCGAACGTCACCAGCGCCCACGCCGCCCAGGTCATCAACGCGACGATGCTGATGAAGACGATGCTCTGGAAGGACCCGCCGCCGAGGCCGCGCGCGCCGATGCCCGCGGCCAGGCTCGACAGGAGTACGACGAGCAGCGCCTGCCCGGTCGCCGTGCGATCGGCCTCGACTTCTTCGTAAATCGCGGTGTCGAGTGCAGCCGCACCGATGAGCCGCATGACGAAATTGTTCGTGGCTGCGGTGGTCGCCATGCGGTTCTCCTATGCAAGCTTCTGACCCAGCCGTACGTCGTATCCGGCTTCAGCTGCCGAGCCAGCCGGACCGTTACCTGTCTGCGCGGCCTTCCATCACTTCGTAGATGCGCGCCATCGCGGCCGGATTGATCCCCGGCGCGCTGATCGACTGGTAATGTGCCTTGTGCGGCGTCATGTCGACGCGCTTCGCGGCGTCGGCCGCCGGAACCTTCTGGTCGTGCAGCGCCGACGACTGCTTCCACAAGTCGCGCAGGTACTCCTGGAACCAGTCGATCCGCTCCTTGCCCTTGAACGGCTCGCCATGGCCGGGAATGACGTCGACGAAATCGATCGGCTTCAGCTTCTCGAGCGCGTCCGGCCATTCGTTGACATAGCCGTCAATGAGGTTGGCGATCTGATTCACGAGGAGATCGCCCGTGCACAGCACACGTTCCTTCGGCAGGTAGACCACGACGTCGCCGCCGGTATGTCCGCGGCCGAGGTACAGCAGCCGAATCTCCCGCTCCCCGCGAAAGAGCGTCAGCCGATCGTCGAGTGTCACGGTGGGCGGTGTTGGCCTGGTCTCGCTGATTTGCTGACCGAACGTCTGCTGGTTCTTGAGCTGTTGCTCGAGACCTGCCTTGGCGCTCGCGTCGGTCTCCGCCGCGGCGCGCGCCCTGAGGTTTTCGATCTGTTTCGGCATCCCCGCCAGGAGCTCCGCGAACATGCCCTTCTGCAGGATCTCGGGGGTCAGCTTCCGGCGAGTGAACTCGTGGCCGATGATCTCGACCGGCGGCTCGAACACCTGGTTACCGCTGGCATGGTCGTAGTGGAAGTGCGTGTTCACGAGGAAGCGAACGGGCTTGTCGGTCAAGGTCTTCAGTTCCCTCAGAAGAACGCGCGCAGCCTCTGGCGAAATATGCGAGTCGACGATGAGGACATCGTCCTGGTTGATGATGACGGCGGAGTTCGAGCCGACGTTGGGTGCGCCGGACCCTATCGCGCTGTAGATGCCGGGCGCGATCTGCGTGAACTTGTGAGTCGGCTGCGGCGCCGGCGTCTGCGCCTGAGACACGAGCGCGCCGATGCCGATCACGCCGGCAAGCGAAGCCAGTCGAAAGCGATTCATGGCGCAACAGTATGCCTCAAGCAGGTCTGGCTGAGGCCAGACACTACCTGCGAGGCAGCCGCGACACGATGTCGGCCGCTCGGCGGCCGGCGGCTTCTGTGGTCTTGACGCGCGCAGGCCAGTTGCGCGTGTATCCTTCCGACGCCCATTTCTTCGTCGCGTCGATCCCCATCTTGCCGCCGTAGGCGGGAAGGTCGGCCGCGTCGTCCAGATCGTCGACCGGCCCCTTCGTCATCTGAATGTCGCGCAGTGGATCCATGTGGGTGCCGACGATCCACGCGACCTGACTGACGTCGTGCACGTCCACGTCCTTGTCGACGACGACGATGGTCTTGGAGAACATCAGCTGACCGAGGCCCCAGAACGCGTTCATGATCTTGCGCGCGTGGCCGGGATAGCGCTTGTCGATCGACACCAGCACCAGGTTGTGGAAGATCCCTTCGGCCGGGAAATGCATGTCGACGATTTCCGGCAACGTCTTGCGGATCATCGGCAGAAAGATCCGCTCGCTCGCCAGGCCGAGGTAGTAGTCCTCCATCGGCGGGACGCCGACCACGGTCGTGAGGTAGGTCGGCTTTTTTCGGTGCGTGACGCAGGTGACGTGGAACACCGGGAAGTCGTCAGGCTGCGAATAGAGCCCGGTGTGATCGCCAAACGGCCCCTCCCGGCGCCGTTCGCCCGGCTCGACGTACCCCTCGAGGACGATGTGCGAGCTGGCGGGCACTTCGAGATCGACGGTGACGCATTTCACGAGCTCGATCCGACGCCGCGAAAGAAAGCCGCCGAGCAGGAGCTCGTCGAGCCCTTCGGGCATCGGCGCGGTCGCGCAGTACGGCAGCACCGGTTCGGCGCCCAGCGCGACGGCGACCTCCAGCCGCCGGCCGAGACGTTCCGCCACCCGGTAGTGCTGTGCGCCCCCCTTGTGCCGCTGCCAGTGCATGCCGGTCGTGCGGCCGTCGAACACCTGCATGCGGTAGGTGCCGATGTTACGCATGCCGGTTTCCGGATCCTTCGTGAACACCAGCGGAAAGGTGATGAACTTTCCGCCGTCGTCCGGCCAGCATTTAGGATCGGGAACG
>Ga0268265_10004029_pt1 | contig 10346 bp, 9 predicted proteins | sample KBSSwiS52_FD_190355 | JGI IMG/M metagenome (GOLD analysis project Ga0268265, IMG submission 190355) | Switchgrass rhizosphere microbial communities from Kellogg Biological Station, Michigan, USA - KBS Switchgrass S5-2 (SPAdes) (version 2) | ecosystem: Host-associated > Plants > Roots >...
ACCGGCGTTGAGCGCGGCCAGGCACTCCGTATCGCTCATGGCCGCTTCGCGCGCGATGTCGCCGGTGGGACTGTCGAGGTCGAGCGGGACGATCGCCAGTCGCGCGCCGCAACCCCGTGCCAGCACGTTGATCGCCGCGCCGCCGGCCTGGAAGTTCGCGACCATCTGCGCGGTGACCTCGACCGGAAACGCGCTCACCCCACGGGCGGCGACGCCGTGGTTGCCGGCAAACACGACCGCGCGGACATGATCGAGCCGGGGCCGCGGATCGTCCTGCCAGCCCGCCATGAACGCCGCGATCTCCTCCAGGCGACCCAGCGCACCCGCCGGCTTCGTGAGCGTGGCCTGTCGTTCCCGCGCCGCCGCGACGGCGGCGGCCGAGGCGGCGGGCAGGTCGGCCGCCGCAGCGGCGAACGCGGCGCGATCGGCGAAGGCGGTCACGTGCATACGAACCCCTCGGGCGGGGTCCGCACGATGAAGTGGCCCTTCACGCCGTCCGGCCATTCGGCATAGCGCACCACGCCTTCCTCGCTTGCCGCGTGGCGGACGGCGTACGTCAGGATCGCGCGGGCGCTCTCGCGGTCGGGCGCGAAATCGCCCAGGACATAGCCGACCTTGCCAGGCGCGCGGACGTGGACCGAGCAGTGACGCGTGCACGAGAACAGGCACGGCATCTCCTGAACCGCGACGCCTGCCAGCTCCGGCTCCTCCTGCTGCACCGTGCGCATCGCCGCGGCGAGCAGCGCGCCGCCGCGCCGCCCGCTCGCGTCCTCCCGCGCTTCGGCGGAGTGGCGGCAGGTGGAGCAGACCACCACCGCCGCGCCGCTCGCCACCGCCCGCAGCATCAGAACCGGCTCCTGAGGCCGACATAGACGGTGCGGCCGAGCGAGCCGTATCCGCCGGTCGTCTGGTACGACGTGTCGGCCACGTTCTCGACCCGCGCCTGCAGGATCAGCTCCGGGGCCACGCGCCACTGCGCGCGCAAGTCGATCAGCCAGTAATCGTCGAGCACTTCGGCGGTGCCGCTGCTGTTGAAGCTGCGGCCCGCGTATCGCGCCGCGACGCTGGCGCGCAGGCCGGACGGCAGTTCTATCCCGCCTTCGACGTTGGCAAGGTGGCGCGGCACGCGCGCGAGCTGGCGTCCGAAGAAGGCGGCATCGTCGCTGCGGTCCACCGCCTTGATCCAGCTGTAATTGCCCTCGACGAAAAACACCTGCCACTGCGCCGATCCGGTGAGTTCGAGGCCGCGCGCGCGGGCCTTGCGGACGTTGGCGTAGTAGCCGAAGCGGGTCGTGGTGGTGCCGGGGATGTAGCAGACCGCCGGCAGTGCTCCGCTGGTCGGGCAATAGGCGAAGTCGATCAGGTTGTCGGTATCGCGCTGGAACCATGTCGCCGAGGCATGGAGGATCTGGCCGAAGCGGTGCTCGGCCCCCACTTCCCAGCCCTTCGCCTTTTCCGGACCGAGGTCGGCGACGCCATAGGCGCTGAACAGCTGGTAGAGCGAGGGCGCCTTGTAGCCTTCGTCGTAGCTGGCGCGGACCACGGTGGCGCCGGCGTCGGGGGTGTAGGCGGCTCCGGCGCTGATGACGGTATTGCCGCCAAAGCGCGACTGGTGATCGTAACGCGCGCCCGCGTTCAGCGTCAGGCCGGTCAGCGGCGTCACGCGGGCCTGGCCATAGACGCTGTTCGTGTCCGCCTTGTACGGCACCAGGGTATAGGGCTTCAGGGTGTTGGCGGGAGAGGCGGTGGACATCCGCTGTTCCTCGCGCTCCGCCCCGAAGACGAGGCTCAGCATGTCGGCGACGCGGTAGGTGCCTTGATACTCATAGCGGCGGACGCGGCCGTGGGCATCGAAGTTGATCTGACGGATGCGACGGGCGGGGTCGAAGTTCTGCCGGTCGGTTTCGGTCTGGAGCACGGCCACGCGATTGAGCAGCTTGCCGTCGAGCAGGCCGAAGTTGAGCCCGGCATAGGCGGACCACTCCCGCGTGGTTCCGTATGCCTGGGAATCGCCGCTGGTGCCGTCGAAGTCGTTCTTGGCGTCGGACCAGTAGCCGCGCAGGTCCAGGCTGACGCTGGGCGCCATCCGCACGGTCGCGGTTCCGCTGGCGGCGCGGCGGGTATAGCCGTCGTCCTCGGTACCGTTGGCCCGCGCCGAGATGCCGTCGGTGGTGAAGGCTGAACCGGCGATCCGCCAGTCGAGGCTCTCGCTGGTGCCGCCGATGCCGGCGCGGCCCGAGACGGTGTCCCGCGAGCCGACTTCCACCGCCATGCTGCCTTCGAGCGGCCTTTCGGGCTTGCGGGTCGAGACGTTGACGACCCCGCCGATGGCGTCGCTGCCCCACAGGATCGACTGCGGCCCGCGCAGGATCTCGATCCGCTCGATATCGTCGATCATCAGGTTGGAGAAAGCATAGCCGCCGGCCGTCGAGGAAGGATCGGCCAGGCGCATGCCGTCGATCACCATCACCGTCTGCCCCGCGTCGGCGCCGCGGATGCGCAACGAGGTGGCAGTGCCGTAGCCGCCGTTGCGCGACAGCGAGATGCCGGGCGTGCGTAGCAGGATGTCGCTCACGGCGATGGGCTGGGCTTGGACGATCGCCCGTTCGTCGAGCACCGTGACGGTTGCCGAGTTGCGGTCCTGGGCAACCGGCGCGCGCAGCGCGGTGACGACGATGCTCGTGTCGGGGGCGGTACCGGGGCCGTTGGCGGGCGCCTCGTCGGCATGGGCGGCAGCGGCGATCGGGAGGGTGCAGGCCCAGAGGGCGGCCGAGGCGGAGGTGCGAAGTGCGATGATGCGAAGCGTGGTCGTGCGGGGCAAGTGGAAGTCCCTTCTTTGCAAACGGCGTCGGACCCGCCGGCCGATTCCGTGCAAGAAGAGCGTGCGCGCATTGCCCCGAGCGCACAGGCGGGGGGCACGACATGACACGCCCCTGCACGGGATCACCCGGCAAGGCGGTTGCTGTCGTTGCGCGAGGGATGACCCCTGCCTGGAGCAAGGGACCTCGAACACCCGGTGCACCCTGCCCGGATGAAGAACGACTGCGTCAGGCAGGTCTCCTGGCTTGCGGGTCAGCGCCGTTCCGGCCGCCTTCTCAGGACTGATGGTCCCAATGGCGAATTGGCCGGATGGCTCGCCGCTTACAGTTGCAGGGGCAGCCCGGGGCTTTCACCCGAGTTCCCTTTTGATCCCCTCGCGGGGAACCTGTCGCGGCGCGGCCCCTAGAGCGGTGGTCGACGGAACGCAAGCGTCTCGCTTGCGATGTGGCGGAACATCGCTTATCGCCGCGCCTGTATCGGGTGCTCGAAAGAGCTTAATCGGGAAGTCCGGGCCTGGCGGTCTGATCCGCCACAAGCCGGCACTGCTCCCGCAACTGTAACCGGTGAGCGCATCGCCACGATGCCATTGGGAGCCTCGCTCCCGAGAAGGCGGCGACCAGCGCGTTCGATCCGGAAAGTCAGGAAACCGGCCCGATGCCGTCGTTCCTCTGCGCGGGCGGGATGCACCGGGCGGACGAGGGGCCCGCGCCGTGCGGGCGGCACCCTTGGCGGACGACATTCGTGTGTCGCGTCGGAGGGAGTTGCAAGCATGAGCAAAGCATAGATTTCTGCCGCCCAGCGGGTGTCGCGGTCATCGTGCCACGACCCGATCGGACGCCCCGGAGGCGGCGACCACCAACATCGTCGATGCCCGCGAACGCGCGAATCCATGTCCACCGCATTTCCGATGATGCGTGTCCGGCGCCGGATTCCCGTGCTCGCGGGAGACCGAAGCGGAAGCTGGCGCCTTGGGGTGCCGGTGACGCTTCACCGTCCTATCCCGGAGACTCTCAATGGACCGTTCCGTCATCCACTCGCCTCGCTTCGAAATTGCCGTGTTGGCCGCTCTGTCCCTGGTGATGCTGATCACCCGCACCCATTCGCTGAGCCAGGTGGTGCACTTGCCCGATACCAGCCTCGCCAGCTTCTTCCTGCTCGGCTATCTGGTCCGCCGGGCCGCCGCCTTCGCCGCCCTGTTCGCGCTCGGCTTCGCGATCGATGTCTGGGTGATCTACGTCATGGGCGGTTCGGGCTTTTGCTTTACGCCGGCCTACGCGATGCTGCTGCCCGCTTACGGCGTGATGTGGATTGCCGGTCGCGCCGTCGCCGATCGTCTGGCGGAGCGGCTCTCTGCATTGCTGCCGGCGGCGGCGGTGCTGCTGGTCGCCACGATCGTCTCGGAGATGTTCTCCAGCGGCGGGTTCTACTTCCTGGGCGGCCGCTTTGCCGATCCCACTCTTGCCGAGTTCCTCCCGCGGCTGCGCAAGTACATGCCCGGAACCCTGCTGGCGACGCTGCTGTGGTCGGGCGTCGGCGCGGCCGCCTATGCCGCGTTGCTCGTCGCGCGGCCGGACCTGCGCCGGACTTCGGCACGGTGAGCGAGGCACCGACCGAACAGGAACGCCGCCACAAGGAGCGCACCGCGAAGCACAAGAAGGTGGTCGATGCACGCATCGCCGCGGCCACCGTCGACAAGGGGCTGGTGCTGGTGCTCACCGGCAACGGCAAGGGCAAGTCGTCGAGCGCGTTCGGCATGGTCGCGCGCTCGCTCGGCTACGGCCGCACCGCGGCGGTGTTCCAGTTCATCAAGGGCAAGCAGGACGTGGGCGAGCGGGCGTTCCTCTCGCGCCAGCCCGGCGTCACCTGGGAGAACTGCGGCGAGGGCTTTACCTGGGAGACGCAGGACCTTCGCCGTGACATCGCCACGGCCCAGGCGGGGTGGGAGAAGGCCAAGCTCGCGCTTGCCGACCCGGCGGTCTCGCTGGTGGTGCTGGACGAGCTGACCTACCTCATCACCTACCGCTATCTCTCGCTCGAAGAAGTTCTCCCGCCGATCCGAGAGCGCCCGCCGATGCAGCACGTCGTCATCACCGGGCGCGCCGCGCACGAGGAACTGATCGCGCTGGCCGACACGGTCAGCGCGATCCGCGACGAGAAGCACGCCTTCCGTGCAGGCGTGAAGGCGCAAGTCGGGATCGACTTGTGAGCGCGGCTGCCGCGTGTCCGGCGTTCATGGTCGCCGCCCCGTCCTCTGGCCAGGGCAAGACCCTGGTCACGGCGGCGCTCGCCCGGTTGCACAGCGACGCGGGGCGGCGGGTTCGCGTGTTCAAGTGCGGGCCGGATTTCCTCGATCCGATGATCCTGGAGCGCGCCTGCGGATCGCCGGTTTACCAGCTCGACCTGTTCATGGTCGGCGAGGAGGGGTGCCGCAAGCTTCTGCACGAGGCGGCGTGCGAGGCGGATCTGATCCTGGTCGAAGGTGTGATGGGCCTGTTCGACGGTGCCCCCAGCGCCGCCGACCTGGCCGCGCGCTTCGGCTTGCCGGTGCTCGCGGTGATCGACGGTTCGGCGATGGCGCAGACGTTCGGCGCGCTGGTGCAGGGCCTCGCGAGCTACCGCGCCGGGGTGAACCTTGCCGCCGTGCTCGCGAATAAGGTGGGCGGCGCGCGCCATGCCGCGATGCTGCAGGAGAGCGTACCCGCCGGCGTGCAATGGCTGGGCGCGTTGCCCCGCGATGCCGATGCCGCCTTTCCCGAGCGGCATCTGGGTCTGGTGCAGGCGCGCGAGATCGACGATCTGGAGGCCCGCATCGCGCGCGCCGCCGCAAACCTGCCCGGGGACGCCGCGTGGCTCCCCCGTCCGGTCCGCTTCGACGCGCCGCAAGGCGGCACCGGCGTGCCCGGTCTCCTGCGCGGAACCCGGATCGCCATCGCGCGCGACGCCGCCCTCGGCTTCATCTATCCGGCCAACCTCACCTGCCTGGAGGCGCTGGGCGCGGAGCCGGTGTTCTTCTCTCCGCTCGCGGATGCCCAGGTGCCGGCCTGCGATGCGATATGGCTGCCGGGAGGTTATCCCGAGCTTCATCTTGCGGCGCTGGCGCGCAACCGCTCGATGATCGCCGGGATACGCGCCCACCACGCGGCGGGGACTCCGATCCTCGCCGAGTGCGGCGGGATGCTCTATTGTCTGGACAAGCTGGACGACGGTCGCGGGAATGTCGCGGAACTGGCCGGGATTCTGCCCGGAGCGGCGGTGATGCAGCCGCGGCTGGCGGCGCTCGGCTTGCAGCAGGTCGACCTGCCCGGCGGTACTCTGCGCGGCCACACCTTCCACTATTCCGAGGCGCGGGTGGATGCGGAGCTCTGCGCGTCGGCCCGGCAGCCCGACGGCAGGGCCGGCGAGGCGGTCTACCGCCTGAAGCGCCTCACGGCCACTTACGCGCACTTCTATTTTGCGTCCGGCCCGGAGGTGGTCGCCGAAATATTCGCGCGGGATCCGGATGCCGCCGCCGCTTGAGCCGTCGCCGCGAGGCAGCCGGGCAGCGTCTCAGCATTCCACCTCGTATTCCAGCAGGTCGCCGGGCTGGCACTCCAGTTCGCGGCACACCGCTTCCAGGGTCGAGAAGCGGATTGCCTTGGCCTTGCCGGTCTTGAGGATCGAGAGGTTGGCGAGCGTGATGCCGATCCGCTCGGCCAGTTCGGTCAACGTCATGCGGCGTTGGTAGAGCACTTCGTCCAGCTTCACCACGATCCGGGTCCCCTCGCTCTCCGCGTCGTCTTCGGTCTTCGTCTTGGGGGGCATCACACGGTGCCTTCCAGTTCGGCGCGCATCGCGGCGCCCTGGCGGAACACGCGGGCCAGGATGAACAGGATCAGCATCAGCAGCAGACCGTTGCTGGAAAAGCCGATGTCGATCGCACCGATGTTGGTGTGGACCTTGGGACTGTCGCCCACGACCTTGTCGATCCAGTGGGCGATGCCCTCGATCGGCAGCGTCACCACCTGCACGGCCAGCGTCAGCCATGCCATGCGCGTCAGCCGGCCGGCGTTTTCGGGCACGAAGGGGTCGCCCTGGCCAACGGTATCGACGATCCGCTTGAGCAGCTGGAACATGCGGAACAGGATGGCCATCAGCCCGATCACGCAAGCCAGGATCGCCGTCGCCGCCCACAGGAACGCGGGCATCGGCACTTGCGGCACGTCCTTCGCCAGTTCCAGCGTCATGTTGTGCTGAAACACGTGCATGAAGGCGATCCCGCACAGGCTTGCGACGCCGCCGAGCAGCATCACGGCCATCAGGAACCAGAGGATGCCCTTGGCGATGGCCAGCAGCGGGTCGCGGGTGATCGAGGTCATGGCCGACGTCATGGCAGGTCTCCCGTAAAGGCGCTTACATCAGCACGACGGACGGGGGCGTCGCCACCACGTAGGGGCGTGCCGTCCGCGCCTGGGCAGGGGTCTCCGCCAGAGTGGGGAGCCAGCAGGCCGCGGTGAGCGCCAGGGCCATGATCGTGGCCGCGGGGCGGTGTGTCTGGAGGGTCATGTTCGTTCTCCGATATGCTCGATATCGAAAATCAATAAGCCCGATTCGGCTTATCGTCAATCGATAATATCGAAAAACGATACGACCCATATTGTTTTGCGGACGTGTGGTTCGCTGGGTGGCCGCATGGACACTACGGCAAAAGAAAGGGGCGGCTCCGCGAGGGAGCCGCCCCAAGGGGGCCCGTCGTCAGGGACGGGCAGCGTTCAGGCCGTGACCAGCGGAGGGCTTGCAGGGGTGGTGGGCTTGGTCGACGGCCTGTAATCTCGCCAATCGAACGGCGCGTCGGCCTTCTGGTGCTGTTGGTATTCCGCTCTCTGGAGCAACAGGCGCGCACGCTTGCGGCGTGCCTTGCGCGAAACGAAGGGATTGGCTTCGTCCGGCTCGGCCTCGACCATGCGGTCAAGCAGTTGCGTGCGCTCGTCGAACGAAAGTTCCTCGGCGGGAATGGCCGGAGCGGCGGTAGTGGAGGTCCGCTCGCGGCGCAGCTCGGACATCACCGGAGCGGCCATGACCGGCGGGCGATCCATGACCTGCGTATCGCGGATGGTGGCGGCCGGAGCGGCCTCGACCGCGTAGCCGACCGGCTGAGCGGGCGGCGCCACCTCCGGATCGCGTGCTAGTGCGGGAGCGGCCGCAGCAGCCTCCAGCGCCGGTTCGTCGTCCACGTAGTCTTCGCGGCGGCGGCGTGAGCGGAGCGCCGCAAAGCCTATGGCGCCGAGGCCAAGCGCGGCGAGCACGCCGGCAATCGCCTCGCCGGGAATCCCGTCGCCGGCCGGTGCAGGCTGGGTCGCCCTAGCCTGGGTCACCGGAGCAGGTTGGCTGATCGGATTGCGGGCCTCGGGCTTAACCGGCGCGGCGTCAGGCGCGACAGCGTTGTCGCGCGGCGCCGGAGCAGAGTCCCTCGCGGCCGTAGCCTCGGTGGCCGGACGGCTCGAAACGCTGGCCTTCTGAGCTTGGGCCGGAGTTTGGGTAGCCGCCTTTGCCTTCGGCTGCGCCGCCTCGGCCCTGGGAGCCGGTTCGGCGCTGGCGACCGGCTGGGGAGCCGGTGCGGCGGTCACGTCAGGAAGCACGACAGTGGGCTTCGCGGCGGGAGTCGCCTGCGGCACGATCAGGGGCGCGTTCGCGGCGGAGGGTGCCGCCGTGGTGCTCGTTGGGGGCGGTACCTGGATCGTCGGCGCGGCGTCCTGCGCCATCGCGGGGGTGGAACCAAGCGCGAGAACGGCGGAAATCGCCGCTGTGGCGCTGAGCGATCGAGAGAGCATGTGTGTCATGCATGTAACAATGCGCAAGAAATCGATGAGTTACACCCCGAGGAATGAGAAAATGGACGAATTGAATTCTATGGTGCGACGAGTTGACTTATGAGAACTTGTTCCAAACGGTTCGTCGCAGCCGCTGCACGTCTCGGAAAATCGTCGCAGTGCCGGGGTTAATCTGGCGTTCAGCCGCCGGTGTCGGAATCGGCACTTCACCCGCGTGGCGCGATCGCGCGCCAAGCCGATTGCTCGACCCAGCCGCGTCATACGGGCGTTCGCGCGTCGTTTGGCAGCGTTTGACAGCCGGCCACGTCACTCCTATATGCCGCGTTCGCTCGACGCTTCGAGCAAGGCGCGCCCTTCGCGGGGGCGTGCCCGGGAAGGAAGCGACACCGGGCTCTCATCATCGCGACAGGCTGCGGGCAGCGGGCCTCCCATCGGGTGGCGCGCGCATGCGGCCCGTCCGGCGTTCGGGGGCCTTTGCGGGTACGCGATCGAAACATGACCCGGCCGGCGTTGCCCGGCCCTGAAGAGGCGATAGACCCCTTATGGCGACCCAGCCCCTCGAACCCGGCGTGCGTTCGGCAAAGAAGCGCATCCGCAAGATCTTCGGCGACATCCACGAAGTCGTGCAGATGCCCAACCTGATCGAAGTCCAGCGCGAGAGCTACGAACAGTTCCTGCGCTCCGATCCGGCCACCGGCTATATCTCCGGCCTGGAAAAGACGCTGCGCTCGGTGTTCCCGATCCGCGACTTCGCCGGCACCAGCGAGCTGGACTTCGTCCACTACGAGCTGGAAGATCCGAAGTACGACCAGACCGAGTGCCGCCAGCGCGGCATCACCTATGCGGCGCCGATGAAGGTGACGCTGCGCCTGATCGTGTTCGAGGTGGACGCCGATACCGAGACCCGCTCCGTCCTCGATATCAAGGAGCAGGACGTCTACATGGGCGACATGCCGCTCATGACCGAGAACGGCACGTTCATCGTCAACGGCACCGAGCGCGTGATCGTCAGCCAGATGCACCGTTCGCCGGGCGTGCTGTTCGATCACGATCGCGGCAAGACGCACTCCTCGGGCAAGTTCCTGTTCGCCGCGCGCGTGATCCCCTACCGCGGTTCGTGGCTGGACTTCGAGTTCGACGCCAAGGACATCGTCAACGTCCGTATCGACCGCAAGCGCAAGCTGCCGGTGACGGCGCTGCTTTATGCGCTGGGCCTCGACGACGAGCAGATCCTCGACCACTTCTACGAGACCGTCACCTGGAAGCGCGGTGAAGGCGGCTGGCGCCTGCCCTACACGCCCGAGGCGTGGCGCGGCGTGAAGCCGGCGTTCGACATCGTCGATGCCAATTCGGGCGAAGTCGTGTTCGGCGCCGGGCACAAGATCTCCCCGCGCGCCGCCAACAAGGCGCAGAAGGACGGCCTGGAAGAGCTGCTGATCCCGACCGAGGAAATCTTCGGCCGCTACTCGGCCAAGGACCTGATCGACGAGAGCACCGGCCGCATCTACATCGAGGCGGGCGACGAAGTGACGCCGGAGAACCTGGAGGCGCTCGACGCCGCCGGCTTCGACGCGATCGAGCTGCTCGACATCGACTACGTCAACACCGGCCCCTGGATCCGCAACACGCTCAAGGCCGACAAGGCCGAGAACCGCGACATGGGCCTGGAGGCGATCTACAAGGTCATGCGTCCCGGCGAGCCGCCGACGAAGGAAACCG
>Ga0268265_10004036_pt1 | contig 10335 bp, 9 predicted proteins | sample KBSSwiS52_FD_190355 | JGI IMG/M metagenome (GOLD analysis project Ga0268265, IMG submission 190355) | Switchgrass rhizosphere microbial communities from Kellogg Biological Station, Michigan, USA - KBS Switchgrass S5-2 (SPAdes) (version 2) | ecosystem: Host-associated > Plants > Roots >...
CAGTTTTCAAGAACTGCATTTCTAGTTCGCTCTCCCCGGGCGGCTATTAGGGGAGCGGAACCGGGAAGGCTAGAAGCCCGTTCGTCGCGCAGCAGAATCGCCTCGTCGCAAGTCGCGCTAGACGAGAGTTGAGCCCCTCGAAGCGCCGCGCCACACCGAAGTGGGCGGGGAGTGAACGCGTTGGAATCATCGGTGAAGGTTGGGTTGGGCGCAGTCGCCCTGCTGATGGGCGCCTCGCTCCTCGCGATGCGTCCCCACAGCACGTCGAGCACCCCCAAGGAAGAACCGGTCCAGGCCCATCTCAAGCTTGCGGCGCTGTCGACGGAGGCGCGACGCGACGTCAATTACGGCCTGCTCGATCAACGGCTTCAGCGGCTGATGGCCAAACCGGCCATGGTCGGCCTTGCCGTCGGTGTGGTGGAGAACGGCCGCATCACCTTCCTCCGTGGCTATGGCGAGACGCTCGCCGGTTCGGGCGAGCCGGTGACGCCCCAAACGGTCTTCCGCTGGGCGTCCTGTTCGAAGGGGGTCGCGGCGACCATGGTCGCCAAGCTCGCCGAGCAGGGCAAGATCGACCTCCAGGCACCGGTCGCCAATTACGCGCCGGACCTAAAGCTGCCGGCGGGCAACGAATATAAGGCCTCGGTCGCCGACCTGCTGTCCCATCGCCTCGGGCTTTACCGCAACGCCTACGACAATAAGTTGGAGGAGGGGCAGGACCCAAGCTTCCTCCGTTCGTCCCTCTCCCAGCTCAATGCCACCTGCGCGCCGGGAACGTGCTGGTCGTATCAAAATGTCGCGTTCGACGCGTCGAGCGAAATCGTGTCGCGGCAGACCGGCTTGTCCTACGAACAGGCTATCAAACGCTATCTGTTCAACCCGATCGGGATGACCAGCGGCAGCGTGTCGCTGGCCGGGCTCGAGGGGAACAAGAGCTGGGCCCGGCCCCACAGCACGGGCAAGCGCTCGCTGCCGATGGTCGACACTTATTACAAGGTGCCCGGCGCCGGCGGCGTGAATAGCAACATCAAGGACATGTCGCTGTGGATGATGGCACAAATGGGCGAGATGCCCGACGTCCTCGACGCCAAGGTACTCGACACCGTCCACGCGCCTTACGTCGTTACGCCGACCGAGCGCGGCCGGCTGCGCAAGTTCCTCGAGCGGCTCGGCACCGCCTGGTACGGCTTTGGCTGGCGCAGCTATGATTATGCCGGGCATCGGATCATCGGCCACCGCGGCGGGATCAACGGTTACCGCTCGCTGATCCTGTTCGATCCGCAGAAAAAGAGCGGCGTCGTGGCGCTGTGGAACAGCAACACGAGCCAGCCGGGCGGCCTCGAGTTCGAGGTCATGGACATGATCTACAGGCTGCCGTTCCGCGACTGGCTTGAGCTGGACAAAGCGGGGCAGGGGCCGGTCGCGTTGGAAACAGATCCTGAAGTCGGTAGCGGCGATAGTTCACCGCAGAAGCGGGCGCGCCGGGGCTAGCGCTTTTTCTCTGCCTCCGCCGCGGACTTCTTAAATGCTCGCTGCTCGTCATATTTGCTGTGATTTCAGGAACATCCATCGCTGCCCGTTGGTTTCCCTTCCAAACATTTGGAGGAGCGTAACGATGGCCGAGTCCACCCCGCGCGACGCGATTGCGTTGCTGAAAGACGATCACCGCGCCGTTGCCGACTTGTTCGAGCAATTCGAGAAAGCGAGCGCCGACGGGCGCAAGGAAACCCTGGCTCAACAAATCTGCCTCGAGCTGTCAGTCCATGCGACGATCGAGGAAGAGATTTTCTACCCCGCCTGCGAAGGCAAGGTCGATGAGGATTTGCTCAAGGAAAGCTACGTCGAGCATGACGCGGCGAAGATCCTGATTGCCCAGATCAGCTCCGGCAAGGGTGAGAATGACGAGTTCTTCGATTCCAAGTTGAAGGTGCTGCAAGAAGAGATCGAGCATCACGTCGAGGAGGAAGAGAAAAGGATGGAGGGCCTGTTTGCCCAGGCGCGAAAGGCAGGGCTCGACATGGATGCGCTCGGCGAGCAACTCGCGGCGCGCAAGCAGGAGCTTACCGAAACGTTCAAGGCGAACGGTCTGCCCAAACCCGAGCTGACGACGATGGAGGATGTCGCAGTCTAACGGCAGTTCGTGCTAGGCGGAGCGTGTGGGGAGTATTCTGGACATCCGCGCCTTTTTCGACGAGGCGACCAATAGCGTCAGCTACTTGGTCGCCGATCCGGCGACGGGCGCCGCGGCGATCGTCGACCCCGTACTCGATTTCGACGTGGCCAGCGGACGGGTCGCGGCGCGGTCGGCCGACCGCATGTTGGCCGCGGCGACCGACGCCGGGATGCGGATCGAGTGGGTGCTCGAAACGCACGTGCATGCGGACCATTTGTCGGCCGCCGCGCTGATCCGCGAGCGAACCGGCGCCAAGGTCGGCATTGGCGCTGGAATCCGCGCGGTCCAGTCCGTCTTTGCGCCGCTGCTCGATGCGGATGTGGACGATGGCGATTTCGACCGGCTGTTCGCGGACGGCGATCGAATTGCATTGGGCGAATTGTCCATTGAGGTGATTGCGACGCCGGGCCACACGCCTGCCTGCATCAGTTACAAAGTCGATGATGCGGTGTTCGTCGGCGACACATTATTCATGCCCGACTTTGGGACCGCGCGGACCGATTTCCCGGGGGGCGACGCGGCGCAACTCTATCGCTCGATCCAGCGCTTGCTCTCGCTTCCTCCCGAGACACGGCTGTTCATGTGTCATGACTATAAGGCGCCCGGGCGCGATGATTATGCGTGGCAAACGACGGTGGCCGACGAAGCCGAACGCAATGTCCACATTGGGGCAGGGAAGGCCGAGGGCGCTTTTGTCGAAATGCGGCGCGCCCGAGATGCGACCTTATGCGTGCCGAAATTGCTTTACCCTGCGATCCAGGTGAACATCCGGGGCGGACGGTTACCGCCGCCCGATGCCAAGGGCATGCGCTACCTCAAAATCCCGATCGAAGTTGATGGCGGCTAGCGGAGGCCCGCCATCGTTATCCCTGCGGAGGAATCCCGCCCGTACGAATCGTCGAGTAAAGTCAGTTGGCCACCGTCGGCATGAGCCGTGAGATAAGTTAGGTAGACGGGAACCGGGGACGGCAGCGCAACATGCTGCTCGGGGCTCGTGGACGCCGTCGTCGGCTCGCGACCGAGCAACCAACGGCCAAGACGCTCGGCATCCTCAAGCCGGACGCAGCCGTGACTAAGGTCGCGATCGTCACTCGCGAAGAGCTCTTTCTTCGGCGTGTCGTGGAGATAGACGCCCTGATCGTTGGCAAAGCCGAACTTCACATGCCCCATCGAGTTGCCGGGGCCGGGCAACTGGCGAACGCGAACGGTAGCTTGTCCGCCGGCCACTGCTCGCCAATCCACGTCCGCGGGCGACAAAACGCGAGCGTCCTCGCTGAAACCGGACAGCAATTCATAGCCATGGGCCTTTAGATAACCCGGTCCCTGGCTCAGCACGTTCTGGGCGATCATGGACCGCACCATGTCCGGCGGGACGTTCCAGTAAGGGTTGAGGGTCGCGTAGTGAATAACGCTGGCGATTTCCGGCGTCTGGCTATCGGACTTCCCGACGATGACCTTCATCGAATCGACGAGGTGCCCGTCATCGACCATCCACAACCGCGCGCTCGCAGCATCGACGACGACGTAGCGACCCTTGGCGGGAAAAACCCGGGCGCGGTCGAGGCTCGCCCTGACCCGCGGATCCACGCTCGCGCCATTCGTCTGGCTGTCCGACCAGGCCGCATCGCGCAGCGCGGCATAAACAGGGTTCACGCTCGCCACGTCTCGAACATGCTGAACCAGCGAGGGCGATGAGGCGGCCACCTGCAGGATTTCCTGCGGCGTCTCGGTACGGGGCGCGATCCACTGCTCGGCGAACGTCATGCCGGCGGGCTTGCGGTGGAGGAGCGACGCGTACTCTACCCAGGCGGAAGACAGGAGGTGGTCTGCCTGATCGAGCGCGCCCCGATCACCCGCGGCCGCACGCATTATCAGTGCCTGGGCTTCGGCGGCGACTTGCGGCCCGTTCGCATAGCCGTCCACCGGCGAGCGCTGGAGGATGCGAACCAACTCAGCGGCGGCGGGGCTGGCCGCGCCTTCGCCAAGCCAAACCGGAGCACCATGCCGGGCGGCATAGAAATCGTCGATTGGCGACCCGCCAAACATAGCAAACCGGGGGGCCGCGGGTGCGTTTGCTGCGGTTGCCGGGGTCGCAATAGCAACCACTGCCGCCACAGCGACGCTGGATGCCAGGCGCAAGGTCGCGCGAGTCACGCCTCAGGCTCCGATGAACACTGGCGTACCGACGCCAGTGACGTTGTACAGTTTCTTGGCAAAGGCCACAGGCAAGCGGATGCAGCCGTGCGACGCGGGGTAGCCGGGATTGAAACCGGCGTGCAGCGCAATGCCGTAATCGTCGATGCGCTGCATCCACGGCATCGGTGCATTGTCGTACTTCTTGGACCGGTAGAACGGCTTTTTGTCGAGGACCGTGAAGATCCCCGTCGGGGTCGGCTTCTCGTCCTTGCCGGTCGAAATCGTGGACACCGCGACGAGTTCGCTGCCGCGATAGAGGTAGGCGCGCTGGTCGGTGAGGCTCACCACTACGCGCTGCGGCCCGTCGCCGGGCGCGTCGCGCCACAGATATTGGCCAGGCTTCAATTCCTTAAAGCCAAAGACCTCCATCGCGTCGAGCGCCGCGCGGGACGCGACGTCGCTCGCTTCATCTCGGGCTTCGGGTGTTTCCAGCGCGAACGCTGGGGTCGGGGTAGCAATGCTCGTCGCGAGGACGCACGATCCTGTCAGCGCGAGCGCAAGGGCCAGCTGCTTCATTTTTACGCACCAATATATTTGTTGACTTTTGCTGCGAAAATGCACCGCAACCGAGTCGGGTTCCTTGGCCGTGCCAAAAAACTACAGAATTCTTTGGTGTTAGAACCGCTTAGTCCGGCGAAATTCCGGGAGTATCGCGATAAGACGCATCCAGCAGGCTCTGCACTTCGGGGTGCTTCCGAAAGTAAGCCGCGAAGAATGGACAAAGCGGGATGACCCGCAGTCCGCGATCCCGAGCAGACGCGAGGGCCGACTTGATGAGTAGCGTCCCGAGACCCTGACCTTCGTGCGCGGTCGGGACCTTGGTGTGGGTGAACGTGATCGTGCCGGCAGCAAGCGTATATTGGGCAAATGCGACCGTGCCGTCACCGAGGTCGATCTCGAACCGGTGGCGACCAGGATTATCGCGAACGATGGGCGCTTCAGTCATCCAGGCTTCGTAGCCCGTCCGAAGGGACGAAGCACCTAGCCCGTGGGCGGCGCGGGCGAGCGCTGTACGGCTGGCAGCGGCGGGCGGCTCGGCCCAACGCAACGTTAGCGACTTGTTAGGCGAGATGGCGGCAAGGTTGCGGATGCACGTGTTGGAAGTGAGCAATGGCTGAAGCACCTTCGGTCACAACCTTTGTCGTGGGAGACCAGCTCCCGTGGGCGGACGACGCTCTGTCGGACGAGAGCGGGCCGTTGGACGCTGGCGTGGTCTATGAGGCCGGTACCCGGCAGGAATGCTCGATCCGCAAGATTTCAGCGCGCGGCGTGACCATTCGTGGCGACCTCGGCCGGGGGCCCGGGGATCATGTCGCGGTCGAACTCGGCACCGGGCAGCGCCCGGCCGGAACGATCGCCTGGGCCAAGCGCGGCGAACTTGGGGTGTGCTTCGACGAACCGGTCGACATGGTCGCGCTGCTCAACCGCAAGCTCGTCAGCCAGCCGGCGGAGCGCCGGCTGATGCCGCGGGTGGAAATACGCAGCGACGCCTATGTGAAATTCGCGGAGACGTTCGCGCCGGCGACGCTGCGCAACATTTCCGCGAAGGGGCTTCAGCTGGAGGGCGCCGATCTGCCGCCAGTCGGCACCTATGTCGCGGTGTTCGTCGAAGGATTGAATGTCCCGCCGGGCGAAGTGATCTGGCGGCGCGAGAACCTTGCCGGGATCGAGGTGTTCGAGGAACTGAGCTGGACTTCGATCATCCCGTGGATCCGCTCGGCGATCCGCAAGGGGAGCGAGAGCGCGGTCAGCCCGCGCTGACGAAACTGTCGAGCACCTTCTTGCGGCCGGCGTGCTCGAAGTCGATTTCGAGCTTGTTGCCCTCGATCGCTGCGATCGTCCCGTACCCGAACTTGCCGTGGAACACGCGCTGCCCGAGCGCGAGGTCGTCGCGGCCCTTGTTGCCGAGGCTGACTGCTGAGGCGCGGGCTTCAATCACGCGCTGCGGCTCCGGATTGTACGTACCGCGCGAGGCGCGCTGCCACCCGGGTCCGCGGGTCGCGGCGCGCATCGACTGGGCGGGGCCAAGGTGCGCGAACGGATCGGTTCGCTCCGACCATTGCGCACGCCACAGGCTTTCGCCGCCGGTCATGGTCGTTTCCTCGTCGATATGTTCCTTGGGGAGCTCGGCGAGGAAGCGCGACGGGATGCTGCTCGTCCACTGGCCGTAGATGCGGCGATTGGCGGCATGCATGATCGTCGCCTTGCGGCGAGCGCGAGTGATCGCGACATAGGCGAGGCGGCGCTCCTCCTCGAGCGCAGCGAGGCCGCCTTCGTCGAGTGCGCGCTGCGACGGGAAGACGCCTTCCTCCCAGCCCGGGAGGTAGACAATGTCGAATTCCAGGCCCTTGGCGGCGTGGATGGTCATGATCGTCACCCGGTCGCCTTGCCGCGCTTCGTCATTGTCCATGACCAGGCTGACGTGCTCGAGGAACGCCTGGAGCGATTCATATTCTTCCATCGCGCGCGTAAGCTCGGCGAGATTCTCGAGCCGGCCGGCGCTTTCCGCCGACCTGTCGGCCTGGAGCATCGCAGTGTAGCCGCTTTCGTCGAGCAGAATCCGAGCCAATTCGGGATGCGGCAGGGTCGCCGCCATGCCGCACCAGCGGGCGATGTCGCCGACGAAATTGCCGAGCGAGCGGCGGGCCTGCGGGGTCAATTCGTCGGTGCCGAGGATCGCTGCCGCGGCGGTCAGCAATGGTTTCTGGCTGGCGCGGGCAAAGCGGTGGATCGTTGCGACCGCCTTGTCGCCGAGGCCGCGCTTGGGCTGATTGACGATGCGCTCGAACGCGAGGTCGTCGGCCGGCTGCTGGATCAGGCGAAGGTAGGCGATGGCGTCACGGATCTCGGCGCGCTCGTAGAAACGAAAGCCGCCAATGATCTGGTAGTTAAGCCCGATCGCAATGAAGCGCTCCTCGAACTCGCGCGTCTGGAACTGGGCGCGGACGAGGATCGCGACGTCGTTGAGCGAGCCGCCGCACATCTGGTGGGATTCGATTTCCTCGCCGATCCGGCGAGCTTCCTCCGGGCCGTCCCAGATGCCGATCGCGCGGACCTTTTCGCCATCCCCGGCATCGGTCCACAGGGACTTGCCAAGTCGGCCCGCATTGTGGGCGATGAGTCCATCCGCAGCGGACAGGATGTGCGACGTCGAGCGGTAATTTTGTTCGAGGCGGACGATCTTCGCGCCCGGAAAGTCTTTCTCGAAGCGCAGGATGTTGGCGACTTCGGCGCCGCGCCACGAATAGATTGATTGGTCGTCGTCGCCGACGCAGCACAGGTTGCGGCGTGGCTCGGCGAGCAGCTTGAGCCACTCATATTGGCCCTGGTTGGTGTCCTGATATTCGTCGACGAGAAGATAGAGGAAGCGCTCGCGGTAGCGGTCGAGGACGTCGGGATAGCGGCGGAAGATGACCAGCATGTGGAGCAGCAGGTCGCCGAAGTCGCAGACGTTTAGCGTGCGAAGCCGCTCCTGATATTGGGCGTAGAGCTCGGCCCCACGGCCGGCGGCAAATCCTTCGGCTTCGCCGGCGTCAACCTGCTGCGGGGTCCAGCCGCGGTTCTTCCAGCGGTCGATCAGGCCGGCAAGCTGGCGCGCCGGCCAGCGTTTTTCGTCGAGGTTCGCGGCGCTGATCAGTTGCTTCAGAACGCGCAGCTGGTCGTCGGTATCGAGGATCGTGAAATTGGATTGCAGGCCGACCAGCTCGGCATGGCTGCGGAGCATGCGGGCAGCGACCGAGTGGAAGGTGCCCAGCCACGGCATGCCTTCGATCGCACCGCCGGAAATGGCCGACACCCGCTCCTTCATTTCGCGCGCTGCCTTGTTGGTGAAGGTCACTGCGAGGATCTGGCTCGGCCAGGCTTTGCGGGTGGCGACCAGGTGGGCGAGGCGGGCGGTCAGCGCCGCGGTCTTGCCGGTGCCAGCGCCGGCGAGCACGAGCACCGGCCCTTCGGTCGTCAGGACCGCGTCGCGCTGCGGCGGATTGAGTCCGGCAAGGTACGCGGGTTCGGGATTGAGCGTCGGCGATTCAGGCACTTGCCTGAGGTAAGCTGAGGAGAACGAAACGGCAACCGAAGGCTCGCCGAATCAGCATGGGCGTGGCACAGTTGGAAACCATCAGCGGGAGACCGGAGCATGCCCAAAGGTCAGTGCCACTGCGGAGCCGTTCAATACGACATGCCGGCCGAGACCAAGCACCAGGCAATCTGCCATTGCAGCGACTGCCGCCGCCATGCCGGGGCGCCATTCGTGTCGTGGGCTCTAGTCGACAAGGATGCCACGACCATTTCCGGCGAGACCCGGGAATATGCGTCGTCCGAACATGGCCGGCGCCATTTCTGCCCGAATTGCGGCACCACGCTCTTCTATACCAACGATGTCGTGTTCCCTGGATTGGTGGACGTCCAGACTGGAACGCTCGACGATCCGGATGCGCTGCCGCCGACGGCGCAGGTGCAGGCGGCGGAGCGGCTCGGCTGGGTCGAGCGCCTCGCGGATATTCCCGCGTTCGAGCGTTACCCGGGATAACGACTCGTCGGTTGTTCCCGATATCCCCGTTATCCACAGGCTTCGCGCTCGATTTTTCGCTTTTGCGACTCGGAAGAGGTGTGCATGGTGACCAAGTGATCGGGACGGCGGTCCCGGCCTCTCCAAGAGCCGGCAACGGCAGGCGGTAGCGGCAGGTGACCAAAGGTCCGATCTCCGCCGACAGGCAATGTTGAGGTTCCTTCGGGAGTTGAAACGGGGCCAGTTGGTATGAGGCGCCGGAAGAGTCGATCTTCTCAAGCGCGACGCGGCTCGAAGCCTTTCGGGGTGGAAAGCAAAGCGGGACGCTAGAGGGGTCGGCCCAAGAAGGGCCGCGGAAAGTTGGACGGTTTTGACTTCGGTCAGGCCGGACGGGCTGAAGGAAAGGCGATCCTCCGGGTTGCAGTTCGGTAGGCTAGTCGGGCTCCTCGCAAGAGGGAGTTGTTCGATCGGAAGCGACGCCTGAGCTGGTGAGCCAGGATCGAGAGCGGGTTGAGGCCTTCGGGTTTTAACCAGGTTACGAATACCGGCAGATCCTTCGCTCGGCGCATTGGGGGCTGGCAGCAATGCCGGCCCCCATTTCCGTTCGGGGCCGAGACATTTCCGAGCTTTGCCCCTCATATTCGGAGGGCTCCGAAATCCCGTCAGGTGTTGCAGCGCGGTTCTAGCGTTGTCGGCGACGCCGTTATAGGCTTGCCCCGTCCGCTTTCGAGCGGGCGCGTTCAACACCGGGGGCTTCACGTCATGATCGTTTCAAGGACGGGCGCGGGGGCGCTCGCACTTCTCTCCGCAGCTATGCTCGCGACGCCGGCGATGGCCGCCGACGGGCAGCCGAGCAGCTTCGTCCTGTGCGACGGCCGCGTCGGCCATGTCAGCGGCGGCGAACGTTTCATGCGCCTGTTGCTCGTCTCGGCGACCGCCGGGCTGAGCGAAGTCGCGACCAGCAAGGACGACGCGTCGAAGCGGGCCAAGGGCGCCGAGGGCGTCGCCGCCTGCGACGCGGGGGTCGCCAGCGAAGGCGATGCCTATCGCCGGATCCAACTCGGGCTCGCCAAATCGCTGCATTTGGCCGAGGACAAGAAGTGGGCCGAAGCGGCGGCGGCGGCGCATGCCGCCCCTGGCCTGACCACTAAAGCGGACTGGGGTTTGGACAAGAGCTCGACGGGTGTCGCCCGGTATCTCGAGGCGTTGTTCCTGATCCGCGCCGGGCAGGTCGACAAGGGCGAAGCGGCTGCGTGGGACGGCATCCGCGTGACCGGCACTGACGTGCTCACCCTGCAGCGGATGGGCCGGTACATGGCGTTGTCGCGCACCATCAGTCCAGAGAAGCGGGCGGCGCTCGAGACGATGCGGCGCTATTATCCGGACTCGACGATGCGCGTCGCGGCCGTCCTCGCCGAAGGCGGTGACTATGCCGGCGCCAGCGATGCTGTGCGTGGTT